>Ga0209398_1000244_pt1 | contig 37113 bp, 33 predicted proteins | sample AshMeaBigSpring_FD_184125 | JGI IMG/M metagenome (GOLD analysis project Ga0209398, IMG submission 184125) | Groundwater microbial communities from Big Spring, Nevada to study Microbial Dark Matter (Phase II) - Ash Meadows Big Spring (SPAdes)... | ecosystem: Environmental > Aquatic > Deep...
GCGGATCGCGTTACCGGAGCGGGTGAGCACGTCATAGGACTTCGACTGGGCGACGAAGGGGACTTGCTTGGCCTTCTCGGGCACGAAGTGCTGGTAGAACATGAACGGGATCAGCACGAGCAGGAAGCCGCGTCCTACGCCGAAGCCGAATCCAAGGGTCCGATCGATCATCCCGATCCGGCTGTCGAGGATCGTATCGGAGATCCGGCTGGTGACCAGATGCACCACGATGAGCGTGAGAATGAACACGCCGATGGCCAGGCCGACCTGAGCAACCAGCGGTTGCCCGATCCCGAGCTGCTGCGACACCTCCTCGGCCAGCTTCTTCTGGTAGGCGAAGACGTAGAGGCCGGCGAGTCCCGCGACGACCCACGACACGATCGACAGCATCTCGCGAGTGAGGCCGCGATACATCGCCAGGATGCCGGAGATGAAGCAGATCGCGAGCAGCGCGACGTCGACATAGGTGAGTGGCCCGAGCATGGGACTGTTGTCCTTGAGCGTCCGAGATTGTCCGATAGCGACGTTACGGGCGTGCGCCGCCGTTCACTGGCACGCGCCCAGGCCCTCCGCAAGCTCCCTGAGGTAGGAAATCCGCTGCAACGTGATGCGCCCCGGCTTTTCGTCGATGTCGCCGGCCGAAGGGAGCACCGCACGCTTGAAACCGAGCTTGTGTGCTTCCTTCAGTCGGGTCGCCATGTGGGCCGAAGCCCTGACCGCGCCGGAGAGGCTGATCTCCCCGAAGTAGACGTGATCAATCGGCAACGGAGCACCGGAAAATGACGACAGCAGGGCGGCAGCAGCGGCGAGATCGGCCGCTGGCTCCGCGATTTTCAGGCCGCCTGCGACATTCAGGTACACATCATGCTGAGCGAAGCTGACACCGCAGCGCGCATCGAGCACGGCGAGCAGCATGGATAGCCGGTTCGCATCCCAGCCGACCACCGCGCGCCGAGGCGTCCCGAGCGCGGACGGGGCGACCAGCGCCTGGATCTCGACCAGCAGCGGCCGCGTCCCCTCGACGCCGGCGAATACCGCGGCGCCGGGGCTCTTGGCATCGCGGTCGCCGAGGAACAGCTCGGAAGGGTTGTCGACCTCCACGAGGCCCCGCTCGCCCATCTCGAACACGCCGATCTCGTCGGTCGGGCCGAACCGGTTCTTGACGGCGCGCAGGATCCTGAACGGGTGACCCTGGTCGCCCTCGAAGTAGAGCACCGTGTCGACCATGTGCTCGACGACCTTGGGGCCCGCGATCTGGCCGTCCTTGGTCACGTGGCCGACGAGCAACAGCGCGCTGCCGGCCTGCTTGGCGAAGCGGATCAGCGATTGCGTCGCGGCCCGGACCTGGCTGACGGTGCCGGGGGCGGCATCGAGGGCGTCGGCCCAGAGCGTCTGGATCGAGTCGATGACGACGAGATCGGGTCGCACACCATCGGCGAGTGTCGCCAGGATGTTGGCGAGGTTGGTCTCGGCGGCGAGGGCGACATTGGCCTTGGCGAGGCCGAGCCGTTCGGCGCGCAGCCGCACTTGCGCCGAGGCCTCCTCGCCCGAGAAATAGAGCGCGCGGCGGCCGGCACCGGCGAACGATGCGGCGAGCTGGAGCAGCAGCGTCGACTTGCCGATGCCTGGCTCCCCGCCGATCAACAGCGCCGAGCCCGGCACGATGCCGCCGCCGGTCACCCGGTCGAGCTCGGCGTTGCCAGTCGTCAGCCGCGGCGCCTCGGCCGACGCGCCGGCGAGACTTTCCAGCGCGACCACGCGGCCGCGCGACGACTTGGTGATGCCGGAGCCGGGCGGGGGACCAGCGTCGGTCTCCTCGACCATCGTGTTCCACTCCCCGCAGGCCGCACACTTGCCGGCCCAGCGGTTCGCGACCGAGCCGCAGTTCTGGCAGACGAACGTCGAGCGGGCAGCCTTGGCCATCGGAGCAGCTCCCTCAGCCCTCGTAGATGCGGTGCACGCGGCGGCCGAGGCGGGTCAGCAGCTCATAGCCGATCGTGCCGGCGCGGTCGGTCAGATCGTCGACGGTGACGCGGTCGCCCATCACCTCGACCCAGCCGCCGCGCTGGACGAGGTCGGCGGGCACGTCGGAAACGTCGAGGGTGATGAGGTCCATGGAGACGCGCCCGACCACCGGCACCGGGTGCTCACCGATGTAGCCTGCGGGTCCGGGCTTGCCCTCCGATCCCGTGAGCGCTCGCAGGAACCCGTCCGCGTAGCCGCAGGCGATGGTCGCGATGCGCGAGTCCCGCGCCGTGCGGAAGGTCGCGCCGTAGCCGATCACATTGCCGGCCGGCACGTCGCGCACCTGCAGGATGCGGGCGGCGAGGCGGACGACGGTCCGCATCGGGTTGGGCCCATCCTCGAAGGCGCGGCCGCCGTAGAGCGCGATGCCGGGGCGCACGAGGTCGTAGTGGTAATCGGGGCCGAGGAACGTCCCGCCGGAGTTCGCGAGGCTCGCGGGCGCCGGCGGCAGGCGGGCGCGCAGCGTGTCGAACAGCGCGCGTTGCGCTGCGTTCATGGGGTTCGTCTGCTCGTCGGCGCAGGCGAGGTGCGACATGACGAGCGCAACCTGGAAAGCCTTCAGCAGCTCCGGCGAGGCGGCGACGGCCTCGACCTCGGCGGGCGGCATGCCGAGCCGGTTGATGCCGGTGTCGATGTGGATCGCGGCAGGAAGCCGTCGGCCCTTGCCGCGGTTGAAGGCGCTCCACTCGCGCACCTCGGCGAGGCTGCCGAGGATCGGGCGCAGGCTGAAGCCCGCGTAGTGCTCCTCGGCGCCGGGTAGGAGGCCGTCGAGCACGTAGATCGTGGCGCCCGGTTGGACGGCGCGGGCGCGCCGGCCTTCATCGAGGGTTGCGACGAAGAACGTGCGACAGCCTTCCCGCGTCAGCGCGTGCGCGATCTGCTCGAGGCCTATGCCATAGGCGTCGGCCTTGATCACGCCCGCGCATTCCGACTTGCCGGAAAGCTTGTTCAGCGCTGCCCAGTTGGCGCGCAGCGCCGCGAGGTCGATCCGCAGCACCGCACGCGCATCCGGGGGGATGCCGGCCGGCGACACCAGGTTGCCGTGGACGCCGGTCTTCATGGCTCCTCGGTCAACGAGATCGCCATGTTCGGGGTCGTCACGTTCATCTCCGTGGTTTGAGCGTCGCAGCCGAGCGCTCGAACTGCCCTGGCCGGTGATGTCCACCGCCTCGATTTCTACTCCAGCCTGGCCGGGCTATGGAACTCCCGCGCGAGGTTGCTGAAGCGGGTCAACTGCGCCTCGAACGCGAGCTGGACCGTGCCGACCGGCCCGTGGCGCTGCTTGCCGATGATCACCTCGGCCTTGCCGGAGACCGCCATCATGCGGCTCTGCCAGTCGAAGAACTCCGCCGTCCCCTCGCCGGGCTTGGTGCGCTCCACGTAGTACTCCTCGCGGAACACGAACATGACGACGTCGGCGTCCTGCTCGATCGAGCCGGATTCGCGCAGGTCCGAGAGCAGCGGCCGCTTGTCCTCGCGCTGCTCGACCTGGCGGGAGAGCTGCGAGAGCGCGATGATCGGCACGGCGAGCTCCTTCGCCAGCGCCTTGAGGCCGGTGGTGATCTCGGTGATCTCCTGCACGCGGTTGTCGGTGTCCCGTCCCGTGCCGGACAGGAGCTGCAGGTAGTCGACGACGATCAGGTTGAGCCCGTGCTGGCGCTTGAGCTTGCGGGCCCGCGCGCAGAGCTGCGCAATGGTCATGCCGCCGGTCTGGTCGATGAACAGAGGGCTCTTCGACATTTCTTGGCTGACCTTCACCAGGCGGCGGAAATCGTCCTCGGTGATCATGCCGCGGCGGATCTTCTCGGACGCGATCGCCGCCTGCTCGGAGAGAATGCGCGTCGCGAGCTGCTCGGCCGACATCTCGAGGCTGAAGAAGCCGACCTTGCCGCCGCCGGTCACCTTGATCGTGCCGTCCGCCTGCTTCTCCTCCTGGTAGGCCCGAGCGATGTTGTAGGCGATGTTGGTCGCGAGCGCGGTCTTGCCCATCGAGGGGCGGCCCGCGATGATGATGAGGTCGGAGGCCTGCAACCCGCCCATGCGGTTGTCGAGGTCGGTGAGGCCGGTCGAGATCCCGGAGAGGTGCCCCTCGCGCTCGTAGGCCGCATTGGCGAGGTCGATCGCCTGTTTCAACGCGGTCGAGAAGCTCAGAAACCCCTGGCCGTACTTGCCGCTCTCGGCGAGTTGATAGAGACGGTTCTCGCTGTCCTCGATCTGGTTCTCGGGCGGGAAGTCTACCGGTGAGTCGTAGGCGGTGTTGACCATCTCCTCGCCGATCGTGATCAGCTGCCGGCGGATCGCGAGGTCGTAGACGGTCTGGCCGTAGTCGCGGGCGTTGATGATGGTCGTCGCATTGACTGCGAGGCGGCCGAGGTACTGCGGCACGGTGAGGCTCGGCTCGATCGGCGGCAGGTTCTCGAAGAACGTGCGCAGCGTGATCGGCGTCGCTTGCTTGCCGGCGTGGATGAGCTTGGCGGCGACCTCGAAGACCTGCGCGTGGATCGGCTCGTAGAAGTGCTCGGTCTTGAGGAAGCTCGAGACGCGGTCGAGGGCCTCGTTGTTGACGAGGATCGCGCCGAGCAAAGCCTGCTCGGCCTCGATGTTGTGGGGCGGTTGGCGGAAGCTCAGCGGCACGCTCGCGGCGGCCTGGGCCTTGAGCTGGTCGGAGAGGGTCGTGGCGGGTTCGGTCATGCCCCGACACTTAGGTGATTCCCATGCCGGCAAGCGGGCGCTGCCCGTCGTCCCCAGGGCCGGTCCACGCTATGCACACCCCGGCGAATTTTTCGCTTGGGTGTGGGCGAATCGAGGGCTCACCCCCTACGTGCCCGACATCCGCGGCGGCTCGATCGGCGAATCCTCGGTGCGCTTGAGGCGGCGCTCGGTCTCATACATGTAGTCGCGCGTCAGCGGCAGCGTGTCGATCCGCTTGGCGAGTTGGATCTGGAACACCATGAGGCCGAGGTAGCGGAACGAGGCCTCCGAGCCGGCGAGGTAGAGCTCCCACATGCGCGCGAACGGCTCGCCGGCGATGGCGACGGCGCGCTCGCGCTCGGCGAGGAAGCTCTCGCGCCAGGCCTTGAGCGTCTCGGCATAGTGCAGCCGGAGCACCTCGACGTCGCCGACGATGAGGCCGGACCGCTCGATCGCCGGCAGCACCTCCGACAGCGCCGGGAAGTATCCACCGGGGAAGATGTAACGGGAGATGAAAGGGTTGGTGAAGCCGGGCCCGTCAGAGCGTCCGATCGAGTGGATGAGCGCGACGCCGTCGTCGGCGAGGAGGTCGCTGACTTTCTCGAAGAATGCCCGATAGTGATTGACGCCGACGTGCTCGAACATGCCGACCGAGACGATGCGGTCGAACGGCCCCTTGACGGCGCGGTAGTCCTCGAGCTCGAACGTGACGCGGCCGGCGAGCCCCGCCCGCCACGATCGCTCGCGCGCGATGCGCAGCTGCTCCCGGCTCAGTGTCACGCCCGTCACTTCGCCGCCGCCGACACCGGCGAGGTAGAGCCCGAGCCCGCCCCAGCCCGAGCCGATGTCGAGAATGCGCTGACCGGGTGCGAGCGCGAGCTTCGCCGCAATATGGCGCTTCTTGGCGAGCTGTGCCGCCTCGAGGTCGGCCCCTGGCGTGAAATAGGCGCAGGAGTACTGGCGGTCGGCGTCGAGCATCAGATCGTAGATGCGCGGGTCGATGTCGTAGTGGTGACGCACGTTGCGCAATGAGCGCCAGGCCGGATTGTGCTGCAGGAGGCGGCGCGCCAGGCGTCGTCCGCTGTCGACGCGGGCCGCCCACGCGGGTAGCGCGGCCAGGCCGAGGTTGCACATCAGCAGCGCGAGCAGGTCGTAGGCGCCGCCCTCGACGAGTTCGAGCCGGCCCTCGACATAGGCGGCGCCGAGCGCGAGGTGGGGGTCGGTCGCCAGCGCCCACTCGGTTCGCCGGTCCTTCAGGCGGGCGACGACGGGGGCTCCCGTGCCGTCGCCAAACCGATGCGGCCGCCCGCGTGCATCGAGGAATGTGAGGTCGCCGCGCGTGACGACCTGCTGAAGGAGCTTTCGAAGCGGTTTGAACATGCGTACGCTCCGCACGTTGCACGTCGGCAATGCCCCGCTGACCGAATTTCAGCCCTCTCTTGCCCATTTTCAAGGGTGATGTTTGACCCAAGGCAAATTAGCAGATGCAACTCAGGTCCGCATGAGAGCGCCGGAGCTGGCCCCCGCCGCACTCCGCGATCGGATACTTCGATGGCAGATCAGCCCTTGGCGTCTGCCGCCTGCTCCTCGCGTGGTCCGGCGCCTTCCTCGAACACGGCATCGGGATTGAAGGTCTCGATCTCGACCTTCTCGCCCCTGACAACCGTCACGTCCTCGCCGCGCGCCTGGCGCTCGGCCTCGTCCTGTGATCGGGCGACGTTGACCGTGACGCCCACCTCGACCTCCGGGTGGAGAGACACCTTCACGTCATGGACCCCGAGCGACTTGATGGGCTTGTCGAGGATCACCTGGCGCCGGTCGATGCTGAAGCCTCCGGCCGCAATGACCTCCGCAATGTCGCGGGGCGAGACCGAGCCATAGAGCTGGCCGGTATCGCCGGCGGTGCGGATCGCCCTGAACTGCTTGCCGGTGAGCTTGCCGGCGACCGCCTCGGCGTCCTTCTTGCGCTCGAGGTTGGTGGCTTCGAGTTGCACCCGGCGCTGCGCGAAATCGGCCTTGTTCTCCTCGGTCGCGCGGAGCGCCTTGCCCTGCGGCAAAAGGTAATTGCGGGCGAAGCCGTCCTTCACCTTGACGACGTCGCCCATCTGGCCGAGGCGGCCGATGCGCTCCAACAGAATGACTTGCATGGGGTTTCTCCTTTGCGTCGTTTCGATCGGGTTCGACGGGTGTTCGCGAGGCAACTCATGTGAACGGCGAGCCGGGCACAGGCGTCGGTCGGCGCCGCAGCGGCGAGATCGGCTCGGCGATGCCGATCATCGAGACGATCATCGAGCCAAATGGTCCGAAGAGCATTAGTGCGGTGTAGGTCGCAGCCAGGATCATCGGCCGCGCGGCGTTGCCACGCGTCACGTGATGGATGATGGCGAGGCCGACGAGCAGGTAGGCTGCAAACAGCGCGCTCGCGAAGCCGGATCCGATGAGCCCGCCGTAGCCGGGCAGGAACGTCGCCGCGATGGCCGCCGCGAACGCGACCGGCGCAGAGCGCGGCAGCGCTAGGGTCGACAGCGCCGGCCACGGCCGCACGAGCCGGCCCGACTTCGCGGCGACCAGGCCGCCGAGCCAGAGGTTGAGCACGCCGATTAGGAACCAGCACGTGGCCGTGACGCCGGCGAAGCTCAGCACCATGAGCTCGGTCATCGCCTTGATCTGGTCGGCCGTCAGCTGCGGTGCGCCGGCGGGCCGCTGAGCAGCGGGCCGCAGAAATGCGCGCTCGATCGTCTCGCGCAGCAGTGTTCGCAGCCCGTCGAGATCACTCGCAGCGGAGAGCAGCGACAGCGCGGCGAGGACGCCGGCCCATCCGGCCGCGAAGGCGAGGAGCCGTCCGAGCGGGTACCACTCGACGCTCTGTACCCCGGTCTCGCGGTCAGTCGCGGTGCGGCTCAGCAGGGCAAAGTAGGAAAGTCCCGCCGCCGGCAACCCGAGTGCCATCAGATGGAAGATCGCCCCGCGCCCGGTCGTCGCGCCGGCCACGACGCCGGCGCCCGAGAGCGCGGCGACGGCTGCCGCCGGCCAGCCCCAGCCGAGGCCGGCAATGGCGACGGGGAGGGGCGAGAGCAGCAGCAGCACCAGCACGCCGAGAAGCGTTCCTGTCGCCGCCGAGGCGAACAGCAGGGCCGACACGACGCCGGCGACGAGGCCGATGAGCAGCGAGCCGTACATGGCGAATGCTGTCCTGCTTCCTGGGCAGTTAGAGCGGGAAGCGCGCTATCGAGCACGCGCCCGCCCAGCGTTCGAGTGGCGATTACTTCAGCACGTAGGGCAGGAGCCCCATGAAGCGGGCGCGCTTGATCGCCCTGGCGAGCTCGCGCTGCTTCTTCGCCGAGACGGCCGTGATGCGGCTCGGCACGATCTTGCCGCGCTCGGAGATGTAGCGCCCGAGCAGGCGGACGTCCTTGTAGTCGATCTTCGGCGCGCTCTCGCCCGAGAACGGGCAGGTCTTGCGCCGGCGATGGAAGGGTCGGCGGGCGCCGCCGGAGGATGCGCTTGTCTCTACCATGGCTCAGCCCTCCTGACCGGTACCGGTGTCGCCGCCGCGTGGCGGGCGCGGTCCGCGCGGGGGGCCGTCGCCACCGCCGTCGCGATCGCCGCCGCGGAAGCCGCCGCCCGGCGGGCGGGCGCGGAACGTCGAGCCGCCGCCACCGCCATCGCGGTCGCCACCACGGAAGCCGCCACGGTCACCGCCGCGGAAGCCACCGCGATCGCCGCCGCGGAACCCGCCACGGTCGCCGCCGCGGAAGCCGCCACGCTCTCCCCGCTCGCCGCGCTCGTCGCGGTCGGCCTTGCGCATCTGCACCGACGGCTCGGTCTCGTGCGCATCGACGCGGATCGTGAGGAACCGCAGGACGTCGGTGTTGATGCCCATGCGCCGCTCCATCTCGACGATCGCCGCCGACGGGGCATCGATGTTCATCAGCGTGTAGTGCGCCTTGCGGCTCTTCTTGATCTTGAAGGCGAGCCCCTTGAGGCCCCAGTACTCGGACTTGGCGACCTTGCCGCCGCCTTCCTCGATCGCCGAGGTGAACTCCTTGGTGAGCGCCTCGACCTGCTGATTGGAGATATCCTGGCGCGCCAGGTAGACATGCTCGTAGAGCGGCATGCGGGTGCCTTTCGTCTCGTGTTGTCGCGCCGGCGCATAGCCCCTGTCGGGCCGTCGCGTCCGATGACGGAAAGGCCCAGCAAGACGACCCAAAGAGCGGAGACACCGGGGCCGGATCTCTTCGATCCACCGCTTGCGCGGCCCCCCGTTCAGCCTCCAACCGGAGCGGGTGACGGGGGGCTTATGGCCGATGGCAGGCGGCATTGCAAGGGGTGGGAGCTGCCCACGGTTGCGCCTCTCGCCGGTGGAAACCCGGCGGCATCTGCCTGCCCGACAGTGCAGCATGCGCTCCGCGGTCAGACCCGCGGTTGCTTGTTTCGGGGTCAGACCCCCGGGCAATGACTGTCGACGAGCTCCGAGCGAAGGGGCCGGGGGGTCTGACCCCGAAACCCGACGGCCGGCGCCTCGTTCCGTGGTCGGCTGGACCGGCGCGGGCGCTACCCGCTCGCCATCGGGTCGGCCTCGCCAGAGGTGCGCGGGCGAGCCGGGCGTGCCGCGGCCGCATCGCCGCGCTCGGGGCGCGGGCCGATCGGCTTGATGCGCACGGCGGTGATCTTGTTGCGGCTCTTCCGCAGGATCTCGAACCGGTAGCCATGGAAGGTGAACGCCTGGCCCGGCTCCGGGATCGTCTGCGCCTCGTGGATGACGAGGCCGGCGATGGTCGTCGCCTCCGCGTCGGGGAGGTCCCAGTCCATCTGCCGGTTGAGATCGCGCACTGCGACGGTGCCGTCGGCGTTGACGGTGCCGTCGGCCTGCGGGCGGATCGCGGCGTCGCCGGTGTCGTGCTCGTCGGTGATCTGGCCGACGATCTCCTCGAGGATGTCCTCGAGCGTAATCAGGCCCTGCACCTCGCCGTACTCGTCGACGACCAGGGCGAGCTGGGCCTTCAGCTTGAGGAACTGGTTGAGCTGGTGCTTGACGCTGGTCGTGTCGGGCACGAACCAGGCGGGCTTGGCCAGGCTCGCGACCTCGAGCCTGGCGATGTCCCAGCCGGCGCGGCCGATGGCCGCGAGCAGGTCCTTGACGTGCAGCACGCCGACGATGTTCTCGGGGCTGTCCTTCCACAGCGGCACGCGGCTGTACTGGCTCTTCAGCATCGCGTCGACGATGCGCTCCGGCGGGTCGTCGGCATTGATCGTCTCCATCTTGGTCCGGTGCATCATGATGTCGAGCACCTGCAGCTCCTTGAGGTCGAGCACGCCGCCGAGCATGTTGGCGTCGCCGCGGCCGACCGCGCCCTCCTTGTGTGAGAGCTCGATGGTGCCGCGCAGCTCCTCGTGTGCGGCGAGGATGTTGGCCTTGTCGTCCTCCTTTGTGGGAGTGAGTTTCAGCAGCTGCCGGATGATGAACTCGAGCGCAGTCGTGGGCGGCGTCAGCATCAGGATCACGAACCGCATGACCGGCGCCACGGCCAAGGCAACCCTGTCCGAGTAGGCCAGCGCGTAGGTCTTCGGCAGGACCGAGGAGAAGATGATGATCAGCAGCGAAACGATGGCCGTTGCGTAGGCAACGCCGGCGGTGCCGACGATTGCGACACCGAGAGAGGTGGCCAGCGAGGCCGCCAGCACGTCGACCAGCGTGTTGCCGATCAGAATTGCCCCGATCATCCGTTCGGGCATGGCCAGAAGCCGGTTGACGGTGCGGGCCCTGGAGTTGCCTTCCTGCTCGAGCGCATGCATCCGCGCGCGCGAGGCTGCGGTCAACGATGTCTCGCTGCCGTTGAAGAATGCCGACAGCATGAGCAGGATGGCAATGGCAGCGAGGATCAGAATGACGTCGATGGTCATGGTGTTGCTCGATGATCGGCCGGCGGCGTCAGGGTCGCCCGTGACCGTTGATGATGTCCCAACCATAGCACGCCGGCATGCGGCGAACGCAAAGCCGGCTCAGCCCTCGGCCGGCCGCGCGATCTCCTCGGCGAGGAGGGCGGCGATCGCCGCCTCGCTTGCCTCGCGCGTGACGACGGCTCGGCCGATGCCCTCGGCGAGGATCAGCGTCAGCCGCCCGTCGCGCTTCTTCTTGTCCTGCGCCATCAGATGCAGGAGCTCGTCGCGCGCGGGCTGCCCGCCCGCAATGTCGCCGATGCGGGTCGGCAGCCCGGCGGCCTTCAGGTGCGCGGCGACGCGGGCCGCGGTCTGGGGCGGGGCGAGCCCCAGGCGCTCGGAGAGGCGGAAGGCGAGGCACATCCCGATCGCGACCGCCTCGCCGTGCAGCAGCCGGTCGGAGTAGCCGGCCCACGTCTCAAGCGCGTGGCCGAACGTGTGGCCGAGGTTCAGCAGCATGCGCTCGCCGGTCTCGGTCTCGTCGCGGCTGACGATCGCCGCCTTCATCGCGACGCTGTGGGCGACCGCATGGGCGAGCGCGTCCGCCTCCCGGGCGAGCACATCGCGGCCGTGCCGCTCGAGCCAGGCATAGAACTCCGCATCGCCGAGCAGGGCGTACTTCACGACCTCGGCATAACCGGCGCGCATCTGGCGGTCGGGCAGCGTCGAGAGCGTCGCGGGGTCGGCCAGCACCAATGCCGGCTGATGAAAGGCGCCGACCAGGTTCTTGCCCTGCACGGTGTTGATCCCGGTCTTGCCGCCGACCGAGCTGTCGACCTGGGCGAGCAGTGTCGTCGGCAGCTGCACGAAGCGGACGCCGCGGCGCAGGATCGCCGCCGCGAAGCCGGCGAGGTCGCCGATCACGCCGCCGCCGAGCGCGATGACGAGATCGCTGCGCTCGAGGTCGAACGCGAGCAACCGGTCGCAGACATGGGTGAGCACCGCGAAGCTCTTGGTCGCCTCGCCGGCTGGAAGCGCGAGCGTGCCGGCGTGCAGTCCGCGCGCGGCAAGCTCAGCCTCGAGCGGGGCCAGATAGTGCCGGGCGACCGTCGCATCGGTGACGATCGCCATGCGGCGGCGCCCGAGCCGCTGCGTGATCTCGCTGGTTGCGTTGGAAAGGAGGCCGGCGCCGATGACGACATCGTAGCTGCGCTCGCCGAGGGCGACCGGCACCACCCGGGTCTTGGCTGCGCTGGCGGGCGTGGTCATGGGGCGGCCGCCGGCTTCGGTTCGAGCAAGCCCTGCTCGAGGGCTGTCAGGATCTCCTCGACCATCACGTCGTGCGGCACCTCGCGGCTGTCGACCGTCACGTCGGCCTCCGAATAGATAGGATAGCGCTGGGTCATCAGCTCGCGCATGCGCGCCTCGGGATCGCTGGTCCTGAGAAGTGGCCGGTTCTCGCGCCGCATCACCCGGCGCATCAGCAGCGGCAGCTCGGCGCGCAGCCAGATCGAGATCCCGGACCGGCGGATGCTCGCACGCGTCTCGGCATTCATCCAGGCGCCACCGCCGGTCGCAAGCACCTGCGGGCCCGACCGCAACAGGCGGGCGATCACCTTGCGCTCGCCGTCGCGGAAATGCTCTTCGCCGTGGTCGGCGAAGATCTCGCTGATCGACTTGCCGGCGGCAAGCTCGATCTCCGCGTCGGCATCGACGAATCCGAGGCCGGTCGCGACCGACAGCCGGCGGCCGACCGACGTCTTGCCGCACCCCATGAGGCCTATCATCACCAGCGAGCGGTCGCCGAGCGCGGCCCGGATCGCCAGCGCGCGGGGGGTCGGCTCGGCGTTCTTTCTATTCGGGGCGAATCGACTCATAGCATTGCCGGCATGGCCGCACCGACCCGGTGCCGGGCGGCTCGATCGGTGCCCCCTTATGACCCGGTGGGCCCGGCCGGGCAAGGGCGCGCCGGGCCGCCGGAAACCCTTGGCGCGGAGCGAACAAGGGCCATAATGGCGCCAACAACGCGCCCAAGAAGTCGCGCAGAGCAGGTCCGCCCGATGCCAAGCCTCCTCCGGTTCCTCGTGATCGTCGGTACGCTCGCCGCCCTTGTCTATGGCGGACTGTACGTGCTGGCCAACCACTTCGAGCCGGAGCAGAAGGAAGTGTCGAAGTCGGTGTCGGGCGTGAAGATCCGCCGTCAATGACGGTGGCGTGACAGGGACGACGCATGCTCACCCGCTCTGACCGCTCTGTCGCTCGCGTTGCCGAGTTTCTCGCATTTGCCGCCGCAGTGATCATGCTGGCGTTGCCGGCGCTCGCCGACGATCGCTGGAACCCGTTCGCCGAGAAGGACGCGCCGCGCGCCGCCCGCAAGCAGCCCGCAACGCCCCCCGATCAGCGCCCGCTACTGCCGGCGATGGACGGCCGGCTCGGGACCGCAGCCGCAGACCCGAGCGCACGCGCGCCGGGCATCGACGGGCAACCGTCGGCGCCGCGGACCGACCCGCCGCCGCTCGGCCTCAAGGCGTCAGCCGTCGAGCGCGGTGATCTTGCACCGGTCACTGCGGCGGACGGCTCGGGCCTGCCGCATGGACTATGGCAGGGCGTCGACATCGCTCAATTCGAGCAGCTACTGGCCCGCATCGAGATCCCGCCGCGCTCGCCGGCGCTGTCGGGCCTGTGGCGCAGGCTGATTGCAGCCGACGCGCCACCCGCTACCGCGACCCCGGAGCAATTCCGCGCGCTGCGGGCCGAGGGACTGTATCGCACAGGGTTGCCGCGTGCGGCCGCCGAGACGCTCAAGCCGGCGGCAGGCGATGCGCTGGCGGCGGTGCTGACAGCGCGCTCGGAGATCGCGCACGGAGAAAGTGAAGCGGCGTGCGCGGCGATCAAGGCGCTCGGTACGCGGCGCGGCGATCTGCCGAAGCCCGTTCGCTCCGAGGCGCTGATCCTGTCGGGCCTCTGCGCCGGAATTGCAGGAAACACCAGCGGCGCCGGGCTCGTCGCCGATCTCGCCCGCGAGGAGGGCGTCGAGGCGCCGCTCGCACTCGTCCTGCTCGACGCATTGGCGAGCGGGCAGAAGCCGAGGCTCGAACAGCCCAAGCGCCTCGGCGCAATCGACTATCGCCTCCTGCAACTCGTCGGATCCGTCGATCCGGTCGCGACCATCGAACGCGCGGAGCCGGCGTTGCTCGCGGTGCTGGCCGAGGACGCCGGCGGCGAGCCGAAAGCGCGGCTCGCCGCGGCCGAGGCGGCGGTGCGCCTCAACGTGATCGATCCTGCGGCGCTCGCGGCGGTCTACCAGACGCAGCGTTTCGCCGCCGAGGAGCTCGCCGATCCGCTCTCCGGCCGCGCCGATCCGCTGGCGCGTCGCGCGCTGCTCTACAAAACCGCAGAGGCCGAGCGGACGCCGCAGAAGAAGGCACGGCTCATCCGCGCGCTGCTCGACGACGCCCGCCGCAGCGGCACGTATCTCCAGACGTTGCGTCTGATTGCGAGAAGCGCCGAGGCGTTGTCCCGCGCGCCGGAAATCGGGTGGTTCGCCGAGACCGCCATCGAAATCGCGCTCGCCAGCGGCCGTTACGATACGGCGCGCTCCTGGGCCGCCTTCGCGGCCGGACAGGACCGCCCCGGCGGCGGATTGCAGCACTGGATCGCGCTCGCCGACATCGCCGATCCGGAAGTCAAGGGGCCGCGCGGCCAGGCGCTCGCCTCGGTCGAGGCGCTGGCGCTGCGCGGGCGCTATGCACCCGATCTCCTCCATCGGCTCGCGACCGTGCTCGATGCCCTCGACTACAACGTCCCGATCCCGCTCTGGGAGGCGGCGAGCCGCACGCCGCAGCCGTCGACCGGCCATCTCCCGGCGACCGGCGTGCTCTCCGAGTTGCAGGATGCGGCCCGCCAGCGGCAATTCGGTCGGACGGTTCTTCTCGCCATGCAGACGCTCGGGCCAAACGGTGCCGAAGGCGCCCACATGATCGCGCTCGGCGATGCGATCCGCGCGCTGAAGCGCGCGGGCCTCGAGGCCGACGCCCGCCAGGTCGCATTCGAGGCGCTGTTTTTCGGCTGGCCGCGCGTGGTCAGCAACTGATGGAGAGGTCCGGCCCGATCGATGCGCTTCTCGAGATGCTGGCGGCGGAGCGCGGAGCCTCAGCCAACACCCTCGAAGCCTATCGGCGCGACCTCGACGACTTCGCGGGTTTCTGCGAACGGTCCGGTCGGACCCTGGTCACCGCGACGCCCGCCGAGGTCTCCCGTTACCTCCACGCGCAGAGCGAGGCCGGCCTTGCACCCGCCTCGCGCGCGCGGCGGCTCTCGGCGATCCGCCAGCTCTACAAGTTCCTGCTCGCCGAAGTCGTGATCGCGGAGGACCCTTCGCACGGCATCGCGTCCCCCAGGCGCGGCCGGGCGCTGCCGAAGACGCTTTCGGTCGCCGAGGTCGACCGATTGCTGGACGCCGCGCGCCGCCGCATCGAGGGCGCGACAGCGCGCGAGCGGGCCTCGGCGCTGCGCCTCCACTGCCTGCTCGAGATGCTGTATGCGACCGGCATGCGCATCAGCGAGCTCGTGACGCTGCCGCGATCGGTGCTCGCCGGCGACGGTCGCGTGCTCACCATCAAAGGCAAGGGCGGCCGCGAGCGCCTCGTGGCGCTCAACCGTGCGGCGCAGTCGGCGCTCGAGCGCTATCTCGCGATGGGCGAGCATCCCGAGGGCGGCCTCGCGCCTATGCTGAGGACGAAGTTCCTCTTCCCATCACGCGGTGCCGATGGTCATTTGACCCGCCAGCGGGTCGGGCAGGACCTCAAGGAACTGGCGCTGGAAGCCGGCCTCGATCCCGAGCGTGTCTCCCCGCACGTGCTCCGCCATGCCTTCGCGAGCCACCTGCTGGACCGCGGCGCGGACTTGCGCTCCGTGCAGCAGCTGCTCGGCCACGCCGACATCTCGACGACGCAGATCTACACCCACGTGCTCGAGGAGCGGCTGCGCAAGCTCGTCCTCGAGCACCATCCGCTCGCCAAGCGCGGCGGCTGAGCAGCCGCGGGCACCGCGCTTGACAAGAGCGCCCCTCGCGGGCACTCCGGCCGTTTGAACGACACCCCACGACGAGGTCGCGCGCCATGGCAGAGGCGAAGATGCACCGCTATCGCTCCCACACCTGCGGCGCGCTGCGAAAAGCCGACGTCGGCAAGCCGGCGCGGCTCTCGGGCTGGGTGCATCGGGTGCGCGACCACGGCGGCGTGCTGTTCATCGACCTCCGCGACCACTACGGTCTCACCCAGGTCGTCGCCGATCCCGACAGCCCAGCCTTCAGAGTTGCGGAGCGGGTGCGCTCGGAGTGGGTGATCCGGGTCGACGGCAAGGTCCGCGAGCGTCCTGCCGGCACCGCCAACGCCGAGCTGCCGACCGGTGCGATCGAGCTCTACTCAGCCGAAATCGAGGTGCTGTCGGAGGCCAAGGAGCTGCCCGTGCCGGTGTTCGGCGAGCCGGACTATCCGGAGGACCTGCGCCTCACCTATCGCTTCCTCGATCTCAGGCGCGAGACGCTGCACGCCATCATCATGAAGCGGCTCGCCATCACGCGCTCGATCCGCGCCCGCATGCACGACGCCGGATTCAACGAGTTCCCGACGCCGATCCTTACCGCCTCGAGCCCGGAAGGCGCGCGCGATTTCCTGGTGCCCTCGCGCATCCACGCCGGCAAGTTCTACGCGCTGCCGCAGGCGCCGCAGCAGTACAAGCAACTTCTCATGATGTCGGGTTTCGACCGCTATTTCCAGATCGCGCCGTGCTTTCGCGACGAGGACCCGCGCGCCGACCGGCTGCCGGGCGAGTTCTACCAGCTCGACGTCGAGATGAGCTTCGTCGAGCAGGAGGACGTGTTCGCGACGATGGAGCCGCTCGTCACCGCTGTGTTCGAGGAGTTCGCTGCGGGCAAGAAGGTCGACAAGGGTTGGCAGCGCATTCCCTACGACACCGCGATCGCGAAATTCGGGTCCGACAAGCCGGACCTGCGCAACCCCATCGAAATGCAGGATGTGACCGAGCACTTCCGCGGCTCGGGCTTCAAGGTGTTCGCCGGCATGATCGAGAAGGACCCCAAGGTGCGGGTGTGGGCGATCCCGGCGCCGGGCGGGGGCTCGCGCGCGTTCTGCGACCGCATGAACGGCTGGGCGCTGAAGGAAGGCCAGCCGGGGCTCGGCTACATCTTCTGGCGCGCGGAGGAAGGCGCTGCCGGTGCCGGCCCCATCGCCAAGAATGTGGGCGCCGATCGCGCCGGCGCGATCGCGTCGCAGTTGGGTCTCAAGACCGGCGACGCCTGTTTCTTCACCGCTGGCGACCCGGCCAAGTTCTACAAGTTCGCTGGCTTCGCGCGCGACGAGATCGGCCGCGAGCTGAAGCTCGGCGACGAGAGCCGCTTCGCCTTCTGCTGGATTGTCGACATGCCGTTCTTCGAGTGGAACGAGGAGGAGAGGAAGCTCGATTTCGGGCACAACCCGTTCTCGATGCCGCAAGGCGGGCGGGCCGGGCTCGAAGCAGCCGAGGCCAAAGGTCGCGATGGGCTGCTGGCCCTCAAGGCCAACCAGTACGACATCGTGTGCAATGGCTACGAGATCGCGTCCGGCTCGATCCGCAACCACCTGCCTGAGACCATGGTCAAGGCGTTCGAGATCACAGGGCTCTCCCGCGCCGACGTCGAGAGCCGGTTCGGAGCACTCTATCGCGCGTTCCAGTACGGCGCGCCGCCGCATGGTGGCATGGCGGCTGGCATAGAGCGCATGGTGATGCTGCTCACTGGTTCCAAGACCGTGCGCGACGTGGCGCTGTTCCCGATGAACCAGCAGGCCAACGATCTGCTCATGGGCGCGCCGAGCGAGGTGACCGCGAAGCAGCTCCGCGAGCTCGGCATCCGCGTGGGATCCGATCAGCCCAAAGTGAAGTAGCGCTCAGCCCGCGATCGCTTCGCCCGGCGCCTTCGCCGTGATCGCGAGTGCATGCACGCCGTCGCCGAGCTCGGCGGCAACCGCTTCGTTGACCAGTCGGTGGCGCGCGACCCGCGATTTGCCCGCGAATATCGCCGCTACGATCAGCACGCGAAAGTGGCTCTCGCCCGTCCCCGGCGAGCTAGCGTGTCCCGCGTGCAGATGGCTCTCGTTGATCACGTCGAGGCGCGTCGGCCGGAGCGCGATCATCAGCTTCTCGCGCATGCGTGCTTCGAGCGACATCGGCCGGTCCTAATCGCGAATGCGGACGCGCTGGGCCCCACTTCACTATAGCACACGGGCCACGGCCAAGCAGATCGTTGTTCTTGTTTCGGTAAGGCCGCAACACCATAATCCCAGGCCCATGCACCTGGACTCGAAATACTTCGACATGATCCGCATCCGCCCGCGCCGGGCGGAGCGGCCGGCGGGTGTGCGGTCGAGCGCGCCGTCCTGCCAGTGGAAGGGATGCAGTAGTCCGGGGCCGCATCGCGCGCCGAAGGGCCGGGCGCGGGACGGCGAGTATTTCCACTTCTGCGCGGAGCACGTGCGCCAATACAACGCGTCGTACAATTATTTCGACGGCATGAGCGATGCCGAAGTCCAGGACTATCACAAGAGCGCAACGACCGGTCACCGCCCGACCTGGAAGGTCGGCGCCAACGCCTGGTCGCACGGTACCCGCCACGGGGCGGGGCCGAAGGCGGCGCAGGCGTTCGCGGCTGGCCGCGCCGCGCACGCCCAGAGCTTCCATGCCTGGCGTGCCCGCCAGGCGCGCGAAGAGGCGCAGGAGGCACGGCGAAGGCTGAAGCCGATCGAGCGCAAATCGCTCGAGGCACTCGGCCTGACCGATGCGGCGAGCCGGCAGGAGATCAAGACGCGGTTCAAGGAGCTCGTCAAGCGCCACCATCCCGACCTCAACGAGGGTGATCGCGGGTCGGAGGACAAGTTGCGCGAGATTATCCAAGCCTATAACTACCTGAAGCAGGCGGGGCTGGTATGACGCCAGCGCTACCCCGCGCATTCATATCGCATTGACTCCGCGCCGCGGCTGGGGCCGCCTGCGGCCAAGCCCCGGAACAATCCGGCCTGCGAGCAAGGGCCGAAAGCATTGGCGAGGACGCATGCGCGCGACGAGCTCGGCAGCTGAGGGCAAGCCTGCGGGCCTTCCCGACATGAAGGTCTCGGTCCGGCAGGTGTTCGGGATCGACAGCGACCTCGAGGTGCCGGCCTACGCCAAGGCCGACGACCACGTGCCGGATCTCGATCCGGATTACCTGTTCAACCGCGAGGTGACCCTCGCCATCCTCGCCGGCTTCAAGCACAACCGCCGCGTCATGGTGCAGGGTTACCACGGCACCGGCAAGTCGACCCACATCGAGCAGGTGGCGGCGCGGCTCAACTGGCCGTGCGTGCGCGTCAACCTCGACAGCCACGTGAGCCGGATCGACCTCGTCGGCAAGGACGCGATCGTCTTGAAGGACGGCAAGCAGGTGACCGAGTTCCGCGAGGGCATCCTGCCGTGGGCGCTGCAGAACAACGTCGCGCTCTGCTTCGACGAGTACGATGCGGGCCGTCCCGACGTGATGTTCGTGATCCAGCGCGTGCTCGAGGTCTCGGGCAAGCTGACTCTGCTCGATCAGTCCAAGGTGATCCGCCCGCACCCGGCGTTCCGCCTGTTCTCGACGACCAACACCATCGGCCTCGGCGATACATCGGGACTCTACCACGGCACACAGCAGATCAATCAGGGCCAGATGGACCGCTGGTCGATCGTGTGCACGCTCAACTATCTGCCGCACGACGACGAGGCACGCATCGTGCTCTCCAAAGTCAAGTCCTGGAGCAAGTCGGAGGCCAAGCGCAAGGCCGTCTCCAACATGGTGCGCGTCGCCGACCTCACGCGCAATGCCTTCATGAACGGCGACCTCTCGACCGTCATGAGCCCGCGCACCGTGATGACCTGGGCGGAGAACGCCGAGATCTTCGGCGATATCGGCTTTGCGTTCCGTCTCACCTTCATCAACAAGTGTGACGAGCTGGAGCGGCCGATGGTCGCCGAGTTCTACCAGCGCTGCTTCGGCCAAGAGCTGCCGGAGAGCGCGGCAAACGTTGCGTTGAGTTAGAACGCAGGAGGTTGCGAGCAGGAAAGGCATGTGAATTCAAATGGGTCGTCAAAGCGCCAAGGCTCGTCCCCCGACCATCCCGCCCGGCACACGCTACGAGGACGATCTCTAAACCTGGGTGCAGCAGCAGACAGCGCTATTGCGTGCTGGACGCCTCGACGAGGTTGATGCGCTCAATGTGGCGGAGGAGCTGTCGGACGTGAGCAATGAGCAGCTCGACAAGCTCGAGAGCGCGATCGCCGTGCTTGTGCAGCATCTGCTGAAGTGGGAGCATCAATCAGAGCAGCGATCACGGAGTTGGGAAGCGACAATAAGGGAGCAGCGGCGATGTATTCTACGCGTTCTCAAGGAGAATCCAGGCTTGATGCCAAGGATCACGGAGGCGATTGAGGCAGGCTATGCGGATGGTCGGGACCGCGCCGTCCCCGATACAGATTTGCCATACGGGACATTTCCCGAGTCTTGCCCCTATGCCTTCGATGACATGTTAGGCATCGTGCGATCGTGTTCGTGGCCAAGCCTAGACCATCATGTCCGCTGGGGACACGGGTGACCTGATCGGTGACCCGCCCCGACGTGTCGACTAAGGCGCACACGCTGAGTCCCTTATTCACGATTCAAGCGATCAACGATGGCCGTCCCCCCCACCAAGAAAAAGGAATCCCCCGCCGAGCCGTTCAAGCGGGCGCTGGGGCTCGCCTGCCGGGCGATAGCGGGCGACGACCAGGTTCAGGTCGCCTATGCCGCTGCGAAGCCCGAGCTCGACGGCAAGACCATCACGCTGCCGGAGCCCTCTCGCGTGCCTTCGTTGAAGGAGATTGCGGTGATCCGCGGCTGGGCCGACAGCCTGTCGCTCACCGCCGCCGTCCACGATGTGCGCATGCACAAGCGTTTGGCGCCGGAGGCGGGACCCGCCCGCGCCGTGTTCGAGGCGGTCGAGCGGGCGCGCATCGAGTCGCTCGGCTCCAACCGCATGCCCGGCATGGCGGCGAACCTCTCCGCCAAGGTCGAGGACCAGTACGCCCACGGCCGCTTTGCCGACGTGACCGAGAAAGCCGAGGCGCCGCTCGAGGAGGCGTTGGCGCTGCTCGTGCGCGAGCGGCTGACCGGGCAGCGGCCGCCGAGCACGGCCAAGGGTCTCGTCGAGGTCTGGCGCGACTGGGTCGAGGAGCGCTCGGGCAAGACGCTCGCCAAGATGGAGCAGCTCGCCGAGGACCAGGAGAGCTTCGGCCGCCTGGCGCGCGACCTCCTGCGCCAGCTCGAGCTGACGGAGGAGCTTTCCGACAGCGAGCAGGAGGACGGCGACGACCAGAACGAGAACCCGGAGGGTGGCGACGAGCAGTCCGACGAGAGCCAGGATGGCGACGGTCAGGACCAGCCGCAGGACGAGCAGCTCGCCGACGCGGAAGACGGAGAGATGCAGGACGCGAGCGAGACCGCCGACGCCGACCAGTTCGACCTCGACTCCGAAGGCGAGGAGGACGCCGACAGCAACGAGCCGTGGCGACCGAACCAGTCGGTTCTCGATAACCCGGAGGCGTTCGGCTACAAGGTGTACTCGCGCCAGCATGACGAGGAGACCACCGCCGAGGAACTCTCGACGCCCGACGAGCTCGAGCGGCTGCGCAGCTTCCTCGACAAAGAGCTGCGCAATCTCTCGAGCGCGGTCTCCCGCCTCGCCAACAAGCTGCAGCGCAAGCTGCTCGCACAGCAAAATCGCGCCTGGGACTTCGACCTCGAGGAAGGCACGCTCGATGCCGCCCGCCTGCCGCGCATCGTCATCGACCCGATGCACGCGCTCTCCTTCAAGCGCGAGCGCGACACCAACTTCCGCGACACCGTGGTGACGCTGCTGCTCGACAACTCGGGCTCGATGCGTGGCCGCCCGATCATGGTCGCGGCCTGCTGCGCCGACATCCTGGCGCGCACGCTCGAGCGCTGCGGCGTCAAGGTCGAGATCCTGGGTTTCACCACACGCGCCTGGAAGGGCGGGCAGGCCCGCGAGCAGTGGCTCGCGGCCGGCAAGCCCGGCAACCCGGGCCGGCTCAACGACTTGAGGCATATCATCTACAAGCCGGCGGACGCACCCTGGCGCCGCTCCAAGCGCAATCTCGCCTTGATGATGCGCGAAGGGCTGCTCAAGGAAAACATCGACGGGGAGGCGCTGGCGTGGGCGCACAACCGCATGCTGGGGCGCTCCGAGCAGCGTCGCATCCTGATGATGATCTCGGATGGCGCGCCGGTCGACGATTCGACGCTCTCGGTGAACTCGGGGTCCTACCTGGAGCAGCACCTGCGCCAGGTGATCGAGGAGATCGAGACACGCTCGCCGATCGAGCTTATCGCCATCGGCATCGGCCACGACGTGACGCGCTACTACCGCCGGGCGGTGACGATCACCGACCCGAGCGAGCTCGCCGGCGCGATGACCGAGAAGCTGGTCGAGCTGTTCGACGAGACGCCGCGCGAGCCCACCCGCCCGGCACCGCGGCGACCGATCAGGCGGCATCTGCATTGATGCGCGCGCGCGACATGCTCTCTGTGGCGCGGAGCGCCGCAATCGCCCTGTTGATCGCCGCCGGGGCGGTGGGAGTTGCTCACGCCCAGAAGGCGCCGGCCGCATCCGAGGGTGCCATTGCCGCCGTCGACGTGGAGCCGATCGACGTCGAGGCGCGGGCGATCACGAGCTTCGAGCGCGTCGGCGGCTCGAGCCAGGCCTACGGCAGGCTCGAGTTCCGCGGCGGCCTCGTGCTTTCGTCACCCTCGGCGAAGTTCGGCGGGCTCTCGGGTCTCGAGATCGCCGCCGACGGCCGGCGCTTCGTTGCCGTCTCCGATGAGAGTGGCTGGCTTTCCGGTGAGATCGTCTACGACGGGGTGCGCATGAAGGGCGTGACGGGCGTGCGCGTGGGCCCGTTCGTCGGGCTTTCGGGCAGGCCGCTCGACCGCAAGCGCGACCACGACGCGGAATCGGTCGTGCTGCTCGAGGGCACGCTCGGCGCCGGCACGCTGCTCGTCGGTTTCGAGCGCAATCAACGGATTGGCCGCTTCCCGATCCGCGACGGCTTGGTCGGCGCCCCGACCGGCTACCTCAAGTTGCCGCCGGATGCCAAGCGAATGAAGTCGAACAAGGGCTTCGAGGCGGTCGGCGTGCTGCGAGGCGGACCGCTGAAAGGTGCCATCATTGCCTTCGCCGAGCGTTTCCCGACCGAGCAGGGCAATCACACCGGTTGGCTTTGGATTGGCACGGCCGATCCCCAGCGTCTCCACGTGACCGACATCGGCGAGTTCGAGCTCACGGACGTCAAGAGCCTCGCCGATGGCGGCATGATCCTGCTCGAGCGGCGGTTCCGCTGGCTCGAAGGGGTGAGAATGCGCATGCGCCGCATCGCGGCCGCCGACGTGAAAGCAGGCGCAATCCTCGAAGGCGAGGTGCTGATCGAGGCGGATCTAAGCCACGAGATCGACAATATGGAGGGCCTCGCCATCCATCGCGGCGCGGGCGGGGAGACCGTGCTGACCCTGGTCTCCGACGACAATTTCAATCATCTCCTCCAGCGCACCCTGCTGCTTCAGTTCGTGCTCCGCGAGCCTGGCGTCGCAACCGCGGCCCCGCCGCGCTGAAGCCGCTTGATTTCGCGGCCGTGAGGCGCTTTCGTCGCTGGCGGTCCAGCACACTCGCGGAGAGCCCATGGGCAAGGTCACCAAAGCGTCCCCGTTCGCGCCCGCATCAATGCCAGCCGTCCCTGCCATCGACGGCGTCCGGTTTGCGACCGCGGAAGCCGGCATCCGCTACCAGGGCCGCACCGACCTGCTGTTGGCCGTACTCGATCCGGGCACGGTCGTTGCCGGCGTCACGACGCGGTCGAAGACGTGCTCCGCACCGGTGCTGTGGTGCCGCAAGCAGCTCGCGCACGGCCGCGCCCGCGCGCTCGTCGTCAATTCGGGCAATTCCAACGCGTTCACGGGTCGCAAGGGCCACGAGGCGGTTGCTGCCACGGTGGCTGCGGCAGCGAAGGCTGCCGGATGCAGCCCTGAGGAGATCTACGTCGCCTCGACCGGGGTGATCGGCGAGCCGATCGACGCCGGCAAGATCGTCGCTGCAATGCCCGGGCTGGCGAAAGGGCTGAAGGGCGAGGCGTGGGAGGCCGCGGCACGCGCGATCATGACCACGGATACCTATCCGAAACTGGCGGTGACCGAGGTCGCAATCGGCGGGGAGAAGGTGAGGATCGCCGGCTTCTGCAAGGGCGCAGGCATGATCGCGCCGGACATGGCGACCATGCTGTGCTTCATCTTCACCGATGCAGCGATCGCGCAGCCGCTGCTGCAGCAACTCGTCTCGGTGATCGCCGATCAGACTTTCAACTGCATCACCGTCGACGGCGACACCTCGACGTCGGATACGGTGCTGGTGTTCGCGACCGGGGCGGCTGGCAAGCGCAAGGTGCCGGCGATCCACGATCAGACCGATGCCGCGTGCGAGGCGTTCGTCGGGGGCCTGCGCAGGGTCATGCACGACCTCGCGATCCAGGTGGTGAAAGACGGGGAGGGCCTGTCGAAGTTCGTGACCGTCAACGTCTGGGGAGCGGAGAGCGCGAGAGCCGCGCGGCGCATCGCCTTCTCGATTGCCAACTCGCTGATCCTGAAAACCGCGATCGCTGGCGAGGACCCCAACTGGGGCCGCGTCGTGATGGCCGTCGGCAAGTCGGGCGAGGCCGCCGACCGGGATCGGCTGGCGATCCGGTTCGGGCCGCATCTCGTCGCGCAGAACGGCGAGCGCGCGCCGGACTATGTTGAAGAGACCGTCGCCGCCTACATGAAGAACCCCGAGATCGTGCTCCATGTCGATGTCGGCGTCGGCGGCGGGCAGGCGACTGTGTGGACCTGCGACCTCACGCACGACTATGTGAGCATCAACGCCGACTACCGGAGCTGAGGGCGGGTCCGGCAAAAGGGAGAGCCGCGGCGCCTGAGGCGGCCGCGGCTGCTCGCGATCGATCGCGACTGATCAGAACGACCGGCTCGGGCCGTTGTCGATATGGAAAAGTCCGCCGCCGTAGTGCTTGAGCCCCCCGACGGCACTCCTGAGATAGGCCGCCGCCGACCGCACGTTGCCACGCACCCGGAAGTCTGCCGCATCACCGGTCAGGTGATAGGACCTCGACGCGCCGCCGACCCGGCGGTTGTGTGATCGGCTGCGGCAGGTCGAGTTGACGGTGATCGAGCCGTAGTTCTGCGCAACGTAGTTAATGGCCGAGCGCAGGTTCGAGGCGAGGCAGCCGGCGTTGGCGACCCACGTGACATTGCCGCCGCCAGTAATGCTGCGCTTGGGCGGCGTGTAGTCCTCGCTGCGGCCGATGCTCGCGACGCGGGTGCCCTTGCTCGACGGCCTGGGCGCCTGCTCCGACGACGACGAGGAGGCCACCGGAGCGCTCTTGGTCTCGCTCGACGAGCCCCCCCGCCGCCCCTTGCGGTCGGGTGTCTCGGTTCCGTCGATGTCGACCCAGGCGCGGGCCGACTTGGTCTCCATGTGGGCAGTGAAGCCCGCTTGGCCGAACGCGCCGTCCTTCTGCCACTCGAGTGCCCCTTCGGCGCGCGCCTGATTTGGCGCAGGCATGAGGACGAGCCACGTCAAAAGCCCAGCGACGATCAAGTGCGTGCCGAAAGCGAACCCTGCCGCACGCTGATTTGGGCGCGCGGATGCTGCCGCAACTCTCATGCTGTGTACTCCCCGATTTTGCAATGCGGCGAGAGGCTAGCAAGCCTCGCGCCACCCTGTTCCACCACCCCGGCGGGGGAGCCCTAGCGGTTAAATACTGGCGTCGAAACGGGGTTTGTCGAATCTGGTTAACCTTAAGTCTTAGTAACCAGCAAATACTTCGATCCGGCAGGGGATCAACTTGGCACTACTTGCTGCTGCCGCTCACCAGTCCGGCGGCGACCACGCCACCGTTTCATCGATCGGATAGGAGGGGCGGGGCAGGCGTTCCCATTGCCGCCCTCAGAGGCCGGCTACCCATAGTCCGGTCGCGATCACGATCAGCGAAACCGCAATGTACGACGTCCAAAGCGCGAAGGTGAGATAGGTCTCACGCATGATGGTCGACATCAGCTGTTGCGCCGACCCGGGGTGCGGGCGCTGTTCCTTAGAAAGGTAGAGCCACACCTCGGTGCGTCGGTATGGCTTGGTGCGGGCCTCCCACGCCTTGAGTGCGAGCACGCCAACCATCAGCAGTGTCAGGTAACCGCCGGTCCTGAATGCCATGCGGGGCTCGAAAGACATCCCGACCATGATGCAGAATATCGCGAGCAGCGCGAACCCGCAGGCACGCATCACGACCTCGAAAGCAATTCGGCGAAGGTCATCCACGACGCGAACACCGGCCGACCAGGGTGACGCCAAAATTCCGCGCTTCGATCAGTGCAACGAGCCTAGCAGCGGCTCCCGAGGCGCCCTAATCACAATTTCTTGGCAGGGCGTGCGGGTGTGGCGCCCCTCAGAGCCCGAACTTCAGGAAGTTGCCGATCGCGGGCAGGGTGAGCAAAGCCGTTCCCGCAAGCCAGACCCACAGCGAGGCTTCCGTCGAATCGTTCTTGGCGCCGACGAAGCGCTCGTAGAGCGCCGCCGGGATGCCGCCCAGAATGATCGTGGCGGTCGAGACCATGAGCGAGGCGAACAGCAATGTCAGCGACACACTGCCGAACAGCAGCGCCGGAGCGAGTATCTGCACATGGATCAATGCGAACAACAGCGCGACCTGATTGAACAGGCCATTGATCATCCCGAAGAAGGCAATGGCGATGTAGTAGAGGTTGCGGTCCATCGAATGCCTCACCCCACCCGCGGCAGGGCGCCGGATGCCAAGAAGAGATTGAGCAGCAGCACCCGCAGCCAGAACAGCCAGACGAACCCGAACAGCCACAGCACGGCGGCGGGAACCGCCTTCGGCGTGACGCGCTGGAGCAGGGCGATGACCGGATCGGTGAGGCGGCAGAAGAAGCGCCAGATGTAGTTGGTAGAATCCGGATCGACCACGAGGCCGAGCAGAAACCGGCCGAGCAGCGTGTACATGAGCGCCGCCAGCGCGAAATTCGGCAGATGATAATGCCAGTAGGGAAGAAAGGGGATTGTCGTACCCACGAAGCAGATCCGCCTTCGCTGAGGGTGCCAGTCGAGGCCTCAGGATGGTCTCTTGCACCATCCCCGGCAAGAAAAAATGGCGGGGTTCCGAGGAACCCCGCCTTCGTTGACGATGCGTGTGATCGTCAGGTCTTCTCCTCCAGAACCGTACGGCCACGCGGCTTGCGGATCTCGTCGACGAGAGCCTGCACTTCCTTTGACGGCGGCTTGGTCATGAGGCTGACCACCCAGATCACGAGGAAGCCGAGCGGCATGCCGAGCAGGCCGCAGTTGATGTTGTTGAGGTTGAACCAGCCGACCTTGTTGGCCAGCGGGTGCGCGAGTGTCGGGAAGTTCTCCATGGCGTTCGGCAGCGCCATCGCCTTGGCGATATCGACGATCGGCTTGCCAGTCACCGGGTTGAGCAGCGAGTCCATCCCGAAGTACTTGACGCCGGCGCCGGGGAAGTAGCGCGTGGTGACCAGGTAGAACAGGCACAATCCGAAGCCGGCGATGATGCCGGCGACGGCGCCGGCCGTCGTCGCGCGCTTCCACCAGATGCCCATCACCAGCGCCGGGAAGTTTCCGGCCATCGCCAGCGAGAACGCCCAGCCCACCATCGCGAGGATGTCCGATGGCTTGGTGGCCGCTGTCGCGGCTGCCGCCACCGCGACGAAGAACAGCAGCACGCGGGCAACCGTGAGCCGGCGGATCGTCGGCGCGTTGGGGTCGAGCATCTTGTAGTAGATGTCGTGGCTCAACGCGTTGGCGATCGCCAGCAGCAGGCCGTCGGCGGTCGAGAGCGCGGCAGCGAGGCCACCGGCGGCGACGAGACCGGAGATCACGTAGGGAAGTCCCGCGATCTCGGGCGTCGACAGCACGATCACGTCGGTATTGATGACGAAATCCTGCAGCCGCACCACGCCTGGATGACCCGCGATCGCCTTGCAGGCCGCGACCGCGGCATCGAGGTTCGCAGCATTCTTGCCGCAGATCTGGATCAGCCCGAGTTCGCCCCACGTGAACAGCCATGGCTTCAAGGCGGTGACCTGACTGCCGATGATGTTCTGGTAGACCTCGAGCTTGGAGAACGCCGCGTAGGCCGGCGCCGAGAAGTAGAGGAGGAAGATGAAGAACAGCGACCAGCCCACCGACTGGCGCGCCTCACGCACGCTCGGGGTCGTGAAGTAGCGCATCAGGATGTGCGGCAGCGACGCGGTGCCGACCATCATGCAGAAGATGATGCCGAAGAAGTTGAGCGGCGTGTAGTTGATGAACGGCTGGACATGCGGCTTGAGATTGGTCGCGGTCGCCAGACCCGCCTTGAGCATCTCCTGCTCGCGCGCGGTGATGTCCTGGATCGCCCAGCCGTAGGTCAGCTCCGGGATCGGAACGCCGTACTTCTTGCTGGACAGGATCACGATCGGGGTCAGATAGGCGACGATCAGCACGATGTACTGCGCGATCTGCGTCCAAGTGACGGCCTTCATGCCGCCGAGCATCGCGCACAGCAGGATGCCGACGAGGCCGGCGAACACCGCGATCTCGAACTGCATGCCGAGGAATCGCGATGCGATCAGTCCGGTGCCATAGATCTGTGCGGTCACGTAAGTGAACGAGCAGCACACCAGCACGATGACCGCGAGGAACCGCGCGAAGTTGCCGCCGAACCGCGAGGCCATGAAGTCTGGTACCGTGTAGGCGCCGAACTTGCGCAGGTAAGGTCCGACCAGGATCGACACGAGCACGAAGCCGCCGGTCCATCCGAGCACCCAGGCGATGCCGTCATAGCCGAAAAGGAACAGCGTGCCGGCCATGCCGACGAACGAGGCCGCCGACATCCAGTCGGCACCGGTCGCCATGCCGTTGTAGAAGGCCGGCACCACGCGGCCGGCGACGTAGTACTCGGAAACCTGCGCGGTACGCGTGGCCACGCCGATGATGGCATAGACCGCCAGGGTGAAGAAAACGAACAAGTAACCGAGGATCCTGTTCGGAATGCCGAGCTGCTCGAGCACGGCGATGAGCACGATGAATCCGAGGAACCCGCCCGTGTAGATGCCGTACATGCGGCCGAGCTGGTTCAAAAAGCCGGCCCGTTGCGCGGCCGAGGCGCTGGTATCTGCAGCCATGATCTGTCTCCCCTCCCTCAATCGTCTTCCGCGACGCCATGCTCGCGATCGATCTTGTCCTGCTGCCGGGCGAACACGAACAGCATGACGACAAACACGATCAGCGAACCCTGGGCGGCCATGTAGAACCCGAGCGGGAAGTTCAGTACCGGCACCGTGTACTGATTGAGGGAATTCACGAACATGTGGACGATGTAGCCGAAGAAGAGCCAGATGAAGAGATGCAGGAACATCAATCTGGTCGTTCGTTTCCAGTGAACCTGGTCGCTCGATAATTGCATCAGCGCGTTCCTCCCAAGTCGATAGTTACTCGTGCTGCTACGGAAGTCGCATTGTCGCGACTAGCAAGCTAGCATTGCCAACCCGAGTGGTATACGAGGCTGCATCCTAGACTTTCGACCAAGCTCCTCGCCCGCAAGTCCGGCAACGATCATCGACTGGCCGGGCCGTTGCGGTGGCCGGGGGGGGGGCTGGTGCGACGCACAAATCTCGTGAGTGACGACACATGGGTCTCTTCGACTGGTTCAAGAAGCCACAGCCGATCCGCCATGCACGCGATCTCGAACAGTTTCTGGACGAGCAGGCGTCATTCGTCGCGCAGAAGGGCATCTTCGAATATTCCCGCGCCCGGGCCGGCCACTACGCGAAGGTGCTGTTCGGCGAGCAGGACTTCATCGATGCCGTGGACCGATCGCGATGGCAGGCTTATCCGCTCGCTCTCGCCATGGTCGCAGAACTGGCGGAAGGGCTGCTGCGCCAGCACGCCGGCGCCGATGTGCCGCAGCTTCCCCTGGCGATCTCGGACTTGGCGCTGACGGCATTCGACCGCCATCCCGTTCCCGCCGCGCTCGGCGCTGTGGCATGGAAAGCGGAACGCGACCAGCTGGCACGCCGCATCAAGCAGGTTGGGCTGCATCCACCGAAACCGGCCAGGGATATCCCGATCCCGCTTGCGCAAGCGTATTTCGATCTCATGCCCATTCACCCGAAGCTGAGAGGATCGGAGTTTCCGACCATCACCAACTATCTGAGAGTGACAATGTGCAATGTACACGACCAGCTGGCCGAACGCATCGATGGTCCGACGCTGGTCGGCTCGATGCGTGGCCAGCCGATCGAGTGAGCTCGGGACTGCCGGCATCAGCCGCTGGGGGTCCCCTGCCACAACCACACGCACTTGCGCCACTGTGCGCTCCAGCGTGTGAGGAACGGGCATTTCCGGCTTGCCGCGATCTCGAGGCGCGGAGGCTCACTCTGCGGCGCGGGCGGGCGATCGCCGATCCGGGCCTCGCTGGGGCCGGCAGCGAGGGCCAGGCTTAGGAGCATTGCCGCACTGCGCATGCGCATTTCATCTCGCGATCAGGCGTGCTGGCCGCCGTTGATGTGCAACTCGGCACCGTTGATGTAGCTCGATTGGTCCGTGCAGAGGAAGTAGATCGCCTTGGCAACCTCCTCCGGCTCGCCGAGCCGGCGCATGGGGATCTGCTCGCGCACGATCCGTTCGGTGCCGGGCGACAGGATCGAGGTGTCGATCTCGCCCGGCGAGATGGCATTGACGCGGATGCCGCGGGGTCCGAAATCCGCCGCCATCTCGCGAGTCAGACCCATCAGCGCGGTCTTGGAGGTGGCGTAGGCGGCGCCGGCGAACGGGTGCACGCGGCTGCCCGCGATCGAGGTGACGTTGACGACGGCGCCCTTGGCCCGCTCGAGCTCGGCGACGAGCCCGCGCGCCAGCATGATCGAGGCGAAGAAGTTCACCTGGAACACTTTCTGCCAGTCGTCGATGGTCGTCTCGATGGTGCCGAGGCGCGCGCCGCCCGGACCCTTCGGCGAGATGCCGGCGTTGTTGACCAGCGCGTGCAGCCGGCTGTCCTGGGCCTCGAGGCGCTGGCGCATCACGCCGATCGCCTTGTTCGTGTCCTCGGCGCTCGCGAGGTCGACCTGGATATGGTCCTCGGGGCCCATCTCCCAGGGGCAGTTCTCGGGGAAGCCCTGGCGCGAGCAGGTGATCACCCGCCAGCCGGCGGACGCGAACCGCTTGACCGTCGCATGACCGATGCCGCGGGAGGCGCCCGTCAGGATCAGCGTCTTGCGCTCGGCATTACCCTGCGCCGGCATGAGCGGCTCTCCGCGTGGCGATGGCACCAGCCATCCGACCACGAGCGGGACGACTACCACAGAACAGGGCGGGGCCGAAACCGCAGGCGGCGACCGGATGCTCCAAGGCGCGACACCGGGGCACTTTGATCGCGCCGAGCCCTGTGGCTTGATGCATAGTGGCGCCAGCAACGGGGATCCGTCCATGGCCGCATCGCCGTCACCTGCTCGGTTGTTGTCGCGCGGCCTCGGTTTCGCGACCGAGCTCGGCGCGAGCGCGCTCCGCTTCGGCTGGTACTACGGCGTCAACAGCCTCGCCGAGCGTCAGGTCGCGCAACTGGGAACGAGCCGCCGCTACAAGCCGACGCGGCCTGTGCCGACGCGGCAGGAGCTGATCGCCGATCTCGGCCGGCTGATGCTCTTAGATGCCGAGGGCGTGAGCGCGGGGCGGCTGCCTCCGAGCGAGGTCGACGCGCTCGATCTGCCGGCCCACCTCGGCCGGCTTCGGCAGATGTTCGCCGACCTGCCGGCGACGGTCGCACGCCGAGAGAGCGAGGATGCCGCGAGCGCCAAGGCGGAGCCTGCAGCGGAAGGACTGCCGGAGTACTTCACGCAGGACTTTCATTTCCAGACCGGCGGCTACCTCTCGGAAGCCTCGGCCCGGCTCTATGACGTGCAGGTCGAGACGCTGTTCTACGGCGTTGCAAATGTGATGCGCCGTGCCGCACTGCCGTTCATCGCCGATGCGGTCGCCGGGCGCGATCAGCGCGAGGTCCGGTTGCTCGACGTCGCCTGCGGCACCGGCCGGCTGCTCCGCCAGATCCGGCTCGCGTGGCCGGCGATGCAGCTCGCCGGCGTCGACCTTTCCCGCGCCTACCTGGACGAGGCGCGGGCCCACCTCGAGCCGCTGCGGCCGGTTGAGCTTCTCCAATCCAATGTCGAGGCGCTGCCGCTCCCCGACGCGAGCCAGGACGTCGTCACCTGCGTATTCCTGTTTCACGAGCTGCCGCCCGACGTTCGCCGCCGCGTGACCGGCGAGATCGCGCGCGTGCTGAAGCCCGGCGGCACGCTCGTTTTCGTCGACAGTCTGCAGATGGGCGACCGGCCCGGCTGGGACGGCCTGCTCGAGGCGTTCCCCGTGCGCTTCCACGAGCCCTACTTCCGCCACTACGCCATCGACGACCTCGATCGGATGTTCGCGGATGCCGGACTGGCGCCGCACGCCACGATGCCGGCGTTCCTGGCGAAGGTGATGGTGCGCCGGCGCGCTCTGTGAATTCAGGCAGCCGCCTCGGCGCTCGCGCGGATCGCGCGGATGTTCTCGGCGTACTTGCCGCCGGAGAAGGCCGCGTTGCCGGCGACCAGCACGTCGGCGCCGGCTGCTGCTACCACCCGTGCGGTCTCGGTGTTGACGCCGCCGTCGACCTCGAGGTGGATGGGGCGCTCGCCAATCATCGCGCGGATGCGCCTGATCTTCTCCGCCATCGCCGGAATGAACGCCTGGCCGCCGAAACCCGGATTGACCGTCATCACAAGCACGAGGTCGAGGCGTTCGAGCACGTGCTGGATCGCGTCCGCAGGCGTCGACGGGTTGAGCGATACTCCGGCCTTCTTGCCGAGCGCGCGGATCAGCTGCAGCGAGCGGTCGAGGTGGGGACCGGCCTCGGCGTGCACGGTGATGATGTCCGAGCCGGCCTTGGCGAACGCCTCGATGAAGGGATCGCACGGTGCGATCATCAGGTGGACGTCGAGCGCCTTCCTTGTGTGGGGGCGCAGCGCCGCCACGACCGCGGGTCCGATCGTGATGTTCGGCACGAAGTGCCCGTCCATCACATCGACGTGGACCCAATCGCCGCCCGCCGCATCGATGGCGCGGACCTCCTCGCCGAGGCGGGCGAAATCCGCCGACAGGATCGATGGCGCGATCAGGATCTTCCGCGGCATGGTCGCGTCCTCGTGGTGGTGAGCAATCCGATCGGCAGGATATAGCAGTTTTCCCAGGGCCACCGCGCTGCGGCGAACGCGCTGGGGATGACTGCCGGTGAGACAAGACGGGGGCGCGGCATTCGCCTAGGCTCGGCAGCTCGAATCGAAGGGGGTTGCGGGCACGTGGCACGAAGCTTGGCCAAGCGCGCCGATGCAGCGATTGCGGACGCCGACGCGTTCCTCGGCGTCGTCCGCTCGGCCAAGGGCTTCGCCTGGCGCGAGCGTCTGCAGGGGCCGGCGCGAAACACCGCGACCGCGATCGCCCAGCGCCACGGCCTTCCCGAGCTGCTCGGCCGCATGCTCGCGGCGCGCGGTGTGACGCTCGATGAGGCGGCCCAGTTCTTGGACCCGACGATCAAGGCGCTGATGCCGGACCCGAGCGTGCTGCGGGACATGGATCGGGCCGCCGCGCGGCTCGCCGACGCGATCGAGCGCCAGCAGCGCATCGCGGTCTTTGGCGACTACGATGTCGACGGGGCGTGCTCGTCGGCGCTGCTGCACCGCTTTCTCGGCGCGCACGGCATCGGCTGCCGCGTCTATATTCCCGACCGCATCTTCGAGGGCTACGGGCCCAATCCGGCCGCGATCGAGACGCTGGTGAAGGACGGCGCGCAACTCATCATCACCGTCGACTGCGGCACGACGAGCCACGGCCCGCTCACGATCGCGCGCGAGCTGAAGACCGACGTGATCGTGCTCGACCACCACCAGTCCGATCCCGAGCTTCCCGAGGTGCACGCGCTCGTCAACCCGAACCGCCAGGACGACCTCTCGGGCCTCGGCCACCTCTGCGCGGCGGGCGTGGTCTTCCTCACGCTGGTTGCGACCGCGCGGGAGCTGCGCAAGCGCGGGCACTACAAGTCGATGGCCGAGGCTCCGCTCATCGACATGCTCGATCTCGTCGCGCTCGCGACCGTCGCCGATGTCGTGCCGCTCGTGGGCCTCAATCGCGCCTACGTCACCCGCGGCCTCGCGGTGATGAAGCAGCGGCGCAACACGGGGCTCAAGGCGCTGTTCGATGCGGCGGGCCTCAACCAGGCGCCGACGCCCTATGCGCTCGGCTTCGTGCTCGGCCCGCGCATCAACGCTGGCGGGCGGATCGGCGATGCCGGCCTCGGCGCGCGCCTCCTCGCGACCGAGGACCCGATGGACGCCGCCCGGATCGCGACGCTGCTCGACAAGCTCAACCGCGAGCGCAAGGCGATCGAGACGGCGATGCTCGAGCAGGCGATCGCGGAGGCCGACCGCCTCATCGATGCGGACCCCGAGCTGCCGATCGTCATCGCGGGCTCGCCGGAGTGGCACAAGGGTGTCGTCGGGCTCGTCGCGAGCCGGGTGACGGAGCGCTTCCGGCGGCCGTCCTGCATCATCTCGTGGACGACGGAAACGGGCGAGGCGGGCGACGAGGGGACCGGCTCGCTGCGATCCGTGGCGGGCGTCGATGTCGGCGCGGCGGTCAGGGCGGCGGTGGCCGCCGGTCATCTCGTCAAGGGCGGCGGCCACGCAATGGCCGCGGGCCTGACCGTCGAGCGCGGCAAGCTCGCGGCGCTCACGGCGTTCCTCGCCGCGCGGCTGAGGCAGGCCTCGACCAGCGCCCGCGCGCAAGCAGGCCTCGACATCGACGGCGCGCTGGTCGCCTCGGGTGCGACCGACGAGCTCATCGATCAGATCGAGCGGGCGGGCCCCTACGGCCAGGGCAATCCGCAGCCGCGCTTCGCGCTGCCGGCTCACCGCGTCAAGTTCGCCAAGGTGGTCGGGGCGAGCCACGTGCGCTGCGTGCTCGAGGCGGGCGACGGATCGCGGATCGACGCGGTGGCGTTCCGCGCCGCCGGCCAGCCGCTCGGCGCGCTGCTGATGACGCCGGGCGGCATGACGATCCACGTCGCCGGCCAGCTCAAGCGCGACAGCTGGGGCGGGCGCGAGAAGATCGAGCTCACCATCGACGACGCCGCCGACCCGCGCCGCCAGGGGTAGGGGCCGAGCCGACCGGGCCTGCGCGCCGCTGCGCCGGACCTCTGCTGGACAGCAGGCAACGTTTCGTGCCGGGAGACCTCGGCCCAGGTGGCTGTTGGGCCGCTTTCGTCATCACACTACCGCAAGTTCGACTGTCGGCTGCTTTCAGCAGCAGACGCCGCCACCTTCCTCCCCTGCATGATATTGTCTAATGTGCCGACAGATTGTTGACTTCACAGCGGGGGTATTGCGTGGACGAGGCCGCTGTGTTGCCGGATTTCTTCATCAGCCGGACCGGCGTCGATGCTCCGATCGCTGCCAAGGTCGGCCTGATTTTGGAGTCGGCCGGGCACCGGGTCGTCCTGCAGCAGTGGGACTTCGCCAACCGCAATTTCATGGAGCGGATGGACGCGGCGTTGGCGTCCGGCGCGCGCGTCATTTCGATTCTGACCCCGCAATACCTGGTGACCGACTATTGTGCAGCAGAATGGATGCACGCGCTCGCATCTGATCCGCTCAATCGTAAGGGCAGGCTGATCGTCCTGCGTGCGGCGGAGTGTGAGCCAAGGGGTCTGCTGCGAACAATTGCCTATTGGGATTTGGTCCAGGTCCGCGATCGCGACGACCTACTGGCCGACATCGTCAAGGCCGCGATCATGCCGGATGCGGATCGTCGGATCGCACCGGCAGCGCGCTACTGGCGAGAGGCACGCCCCCTGATCCACGAGGCCATCAAGCCGACGCCGAGCTTCACGGGGCGCGACAGCCACCTGCTCAAGATCGATGGCGCGCTGTGGTCCGGCAAGCAGAAAGCCGCTGCGATCACACAGCCCGCCGCTGTCACGGGCCTTGGCGGCATCGGCAAATCCACGCTTGCGCGCGAATACGCGTGGCAGGCGCAGGATGGCTACGCGGGCGTGTGGTGGCTGAACGCGGCAAGCGGCCAGGATGCCGTGAGCTGGGAGGGCGTCGAGCAAGGACTCGTCGATCTCGGCGACCACTACGTCCCCGGCTTGGCCAAGGCTCAGGATCGCGCCAAAGCCGCCCAGTACACGCTCGATTTCCTCGCCCACGGCGGCTTCGCCAAGCCCTGGCTGCTGATCTACGACAACGTCGACGATCCCAGGGTGCTCATGTCGTGGGCGCCGAAAGGCAACGCCCACGTGCTGGTCACGAGCCGCATCAGCAATTGGAGCACGGGCGTGGCGCCGATCGAGGTGGATGCCTGGGCAATGCCGGAAGCTACGGCGTACCTCGTCAAGGAAACGGGACGCAACGACCTGACTGAGGGCAAACTCGCTGAGCTGGCGGAGGCGTTGGGTCGCTTGCCGCTCGCACTGGCCCACGCCGCTGCCTATCTGAGGCGGCGGAGGTCGGTAACGGTCAAGGACTACATTGCTGATCTCGATCGGCATATGAGCGGCCTGCCGAAGGACGCCGAGTATCGCAGCCCCGTCTACGCCACCTTCCGAGCCGCGTTGGCCCAGGCCGAGGAGGAGGCGCCGGGCGCAACCGCGCTGATGTCGCTCGCCGCGTTTTTCGCGCCCGACGACATTCCGGAGGAATTATTCGAGCAAGACGCCAAGCTGTACCCAGCGGAATTGGCCTCCGTCGTCGCCAAGCGGGAACGGCTGGCTGATGCGCTGGGTGTACTGGACGATCTCTCACTCATCGACTTTGAGGCGGCGGCTCGGACCTTTTCGGCCCATCGGATCGTCCAGGCTGCGGCACGGGATGCACTCGCTCAAGACCGGGAAACTTGGGCCCAGCGCGCTGTGGCCGTGGCCTTTTCGGCTTTCCCCGAGCCGGCTCAGGCGACATGGCCGCTGTGCGCTCGTCTCGTGCCTCACGTGCGTGCGCTGCATGCGCATGTCCCCGCCGAAGCCGCAACGCGCGAGCTGGGGTGGCTGCTTGGTGCATCCGGCGAGTATTCGCACGAGCGCGTCGCGCTTGCTGACGTGTTGCCCTTGTTCACCGCCTCCCTCGCCATAGCCGACCGCCTCGCCAAGGCCGACCCCGGCAATGCCGGCTGGCAGCGCGATCTCTCGGTGTCGCAGGAAAAGATCGGCGACGTGCTTCGTGCTCAGGGCAACCTCCCCGCAGCCCTCGCCGCCTTCAAC
>Ga0209398_1000245_pt1:0-30000 | contig 36960 bp, 30 predicted proteins | sample AshMeaBigSpring_FD_184125 | JGI IMG/M metagenome (GOLD analysis project Ga0209398, IMG submission 184125) | Groundwater microbial communities from Big Spring, Nevada to study Microbial Dark Matter (Phase II) - Ash Meadows Big Spring (SPAdes)... | ecosystem: Environmental > Aquatic > Deep...
GGCGTGGCTCTCGACGCCGGTCAGATTGATCTCGTACCAGCGCTGGCCGTTGGCATGGGTGACGACGCCGATGTCGATACCGGCCTCCTCGAGGATCGGGCCCTGCTCGATGTGCAGCTCGAAGAACGCGTGCACCGGCCGGCTGCCGACGCCTTCCGGCCCGTCGTAGCCGATGCGCTTCAATTCGCCGCCGATCGTCCTGCCATCGGCGTCGGCGAGCGACAGTGCGAAGTCGAGCGTGAACGCGCCGGCGAACACGCCCGAGGCGGTCATCGAGGGCGCGAAGCGCGAGCCTTCTTCGTTGGTCCACATGGCGATCTCGATCGGATGGCGGGTCCGGATGTCGAGATCGTTCAAGGTGCGCACCAGCTCAAGCGCCGCCATTACGCCGAGCGCGCCGTCGAACTTGCCGCCGGTCGGCTGGGTGTCGAGGTGGCTGCCGACCATCACCGGCGCCAGCGTGGGGTCGGTGCCGGTCCGGCGCGCGAAGATCGAACCCATGCGGTCGACGGCGATCGAGCAGCCGGCCGTCTTGCACCAGCGGATGAACAACTCACGGCTCTCCTTGTCGAGGTCGGTCAGGGTCAGCCGCTTCACTCCGCCCTTCGGCGTCGCGCCGATCTTCGCCATCTCCATCAGGCTGTCCCAGAGCCGGGCGCCATTCACTGCGAGGTTGCTGTCAGGTGGCATGGCTCTCCCCATTGCATTCTGGCCTGCTGGTCTTGTAACGCAGGCGCGGCACGACCGGCACATCGCGGACGGCACATCGCATGCATGACCCAGCCTCGATTCTTGCACGGCTCACCGCCGATGCCGAGCGGCTCGAGACGCCGTGCGGCTCCGGCCGCATGGTGTGGCGCCGCTGGGGCCGGGGCCGGCCGGTGATCCTGCTGCACGGCGGCTCCGGATCGTGGACGCACTGGGTCAAGACCATCCCGGCACTCAGCGCACACTACGAGGTCATCGCCGCCGACCTGCCGGGGCTCGGCGACAGTTCGATGCCATCCCCGCCGCCGACGCCCGCGAGCGCCGGCGCGGCGGTCGCGGCGGGGATCCGGGCGCTGGTTGCCGCAGAGCGGCGGCCGCACCTCGTCGGCTTCTCGTTCGGCGCCCATGTCGGCACCTTCGCGGCGGTCGCGTTGCAGCACCATATCGCGAGCTTCACGGTCTGCGGCTCGGCGGCGCTCGGTCTGCCGCGCGACTACATCAAGTATCCGAAGGAGCGCTCGACCATGAGCGAGGCGGAGCGGCGGGCCGTGCACCGCAGCACGCTCGAGGTTTTGATGTTCTTCCGGCCCGAGCGCATCGACGAGACGGCAATCGACATCCAGGCCGCCAACGTGCGCAAGGCCCGTTTCAAGTCGCGCGAGTTCGCATTCACCGATCAGATCAGGACGAGCCTCGCCGGCGTTCCGGTGCCGGTCAACGCGATCTGGGGCGAGAAGGACGCGGTAAGCCGGCCTGAAGCAGCCTTTGCGGTGCTGCGCGGGCACCACCCCGGGCTTCTGACGCGGATCATCGCGGACGCCGGCCACTGGGCCATGTACGAGCAGGGCGAAGCGTTTGCTACCGCACTCCTCGAGCTGCTGGCCGCGCGGGAGGGATGATGGGTACCCCTGGCCGGTTCCGGCTCGAGCCTGCCGGCATCGAGCTGGCCGTCGAGGAGTTGCTGCCGGCTGCGTGAGCGTCACGCTGCCGCGCCGACCGGGCGGGACAAGCGGACCAACCCCATCGCCAGAGCACCGATCGCGATGCCGATCCCGGTCGCGGCGAGATGCGATACTCCGAGCTGCGGGATGCCGGCGAGCGCGCAGCAGATGCCACCGGCAAGCAGCAGCCCGCGCCCGATCCACCCGATCGCGCCCTTGGCCATGCCGGCGCCGATCGCATAGCCCTGCAAGCCGGAGGCAACGAAGAACACGCCGATGAACGACGTGAGTGTGGTGAGCGCGATCTGATCCCAACTGCCCTTGAGCAGAAGCTCCGGATTGTAGACGAACAGGAACGGCACGAAGTAGAGCACGCTGCCGAGCCGCATGGCCTGCCAGCCGATCGTCCATTGCGAGGTGCGCGCGATCGGCGCCGCGGCGAAGGCGGCGAGCGCTACCGGCGGCGTGATGAACGACACCATGCCCCAGTACAGGATGAACATGTGCACGGCCAGCGGGTCCAAACCCTGCTTGACCAGCGCCGGTGCCAAGATGATGGCGAGGAAAATGTAGCAGGCCGTGACCGTCATCCCCATGCCGAAGATGAAGCTCGTCAGCGCGCCCATCACGAGCAGCACGAAGGTCTGGCTGCCGGCCATGAATACGAGGTCGTTGGCGAGCGTGCCGGCGAGCCCGGTCATCGTGAAGGCACCGATGATGAGGCCGACACCGGTGAGGATCGCGACGAGCTCGGCGAGGCCGCGCCCGGTCGCGACGATGAACGCGCCGAACGCCGCGAGGCTCATCCGCGTTGGCAGCAGCTGGTTGATCACGAGCAGCACGGCGGTTGCGTAGAACGGCGCCAGCGCCTCGCCCTTCTCGCCGATCATCAGCCAGATCAGCAGCGCGAACACGAGGATATAAGGCCAGCCCTCGCGCATGGCGGTCGCGAGCGGCACGATCTCGTGGGCCGCCAGCCCCTTGAGGCGCTGGCGCGCGGCGTAGGCGTCGATCTGGATCGCGAGGCCGAAGTAGAAGAGCAGTCCGGGCAGCACCGCGGCGGCGGCGATCTCGGCATAAGGCTTGTTGAGGAAGCTCGCCATGACGAACGCCGTCGAGCCCATCACCGGCGGCATGAGTACGGCGCCGGTCGAGGCAACCGCCTCGACGCCGCCGGCGTAGCCCGCCGAGAAGCCGGTGCGCTTCATGGCCGGAATGGTCACGACGCCGGACGAGATCACGTTCGAGATGACGCTGCCGGAAATCGATCCCTGCAGCATGCTCGAGACGACGCCGACCTGTGCCGCCCCGCCCCGATACCGGCCGACAAGCGCGAAGGCGACGTCATTGAAGAACTTGCCACCGCCCGTGTAGTTGAGCGCGATCCCGAACACGATGAAGCCGATGACGATCTCGCCGAACGCGCGCATCGGAACGCCGAACACGCTTTCCACGGAGTACAGGTGGAATGCCATCGCATCGAGAAACGGCATGGCCTTGCCGCGGATCGCGATCGGCATCATCTCCGCGACGACCGGATAGAGCGAGATCGCAAGCACGATCAGAGCGAGGAGGGGCCCGCCGGCGCGTCGCAGGCCCTCCATGACGATCAGCCAGAATGCGACGGCGAGCCAGCGGGCGATGGCCGGCGCGGCATATTCCCAGCCCTGCTCGAGGTTGGTCTTGGCGGTCCAGAAGAAATAGCCGGCGAGCGCCAGTGCCGCCAGCGCGAGCGCCCAGTCGTAGAGGGGAACCGGGTCATCGGCCGCTCCCGCTTGCGCCGGGTAGCACAGGAAGACGAGCGGCAGGAACAGTGCGGCGAGCGCGAACAGGTATTGGTTCTCGAGCAGCGTGATACCGGCGAAGAACTTGAGGTTCAGCAGCTGATTGAGGGTGACGAGGAGCGCGAGCACCGTCGCCGTGCCGATCAGCCAGGCCGCGAGCCCGCGCACATTTCGGTAGGCGAGCTCCTCGGGCATGCGCTCGGCGGCCGGCGGCACGCCGGACGGCTCATCCACGGCTGCCATCGCGATTTCGCCTCCCGGTGCTTTTTGGAGCGATGCTAGCGGTATTTCGGGGATCCGTCGCGCGGCAAGCAGCATCCGCGCGCGCATTCGCCCACCTCTTCGCCGATGTTGGACCGCACAGCGCGACCGTTGACAACCGACCGGCTGACGGGTCCGATGGCCGCGCCGTTCGTCAGATGCCGACCGGCAGCCACGCCCTTTCGATCACGCTGGAGCCCACCATGTCGCCGACCCGACCTGCCATGCTGCGCCGCGCCCCGGTCAGGGCCTGCCTTTGGACAGCCGCGGCGCTGGCGATCCTGCCCATGGCAGGCGCGGCGCACGCACAAGGGCCGGCGCCCCACGACACGCTCGACGCCGTGCTCTGGGTCCAGCGCTCGGTCGAGTTCAAGGCGAGTGCGCTCGGTGCCTTCGCGCTCGCCCGTAAGCGGCTCGACGAGGCGCTCGCCGACCGCAACTGGACCGCGGTACCGGCCGAGCAGTCCGGCACGTTCCAGGACTTTCCCCCGGCGCTCATTCTCGACCTCGACGAGACCGTGCTCGACAACTCGCTGTTCCATGCCTGGATGGTGAAGAGCGACAAGCCCTTCGACCCGAAGGCGTGGACCCGGTTCGTGGCATCTGAAACCTCGACGGTCGTCGACGGAGCGCTCGACTTCGCAAAGTACGCCGACAGCAAGGGGGTGAAGGTCTTCTACGTCTCGAACCGCACGAGCGAGGAGAAGGAGTCGACCAGGCGCAACATGGCGCGGCTCGGCTTCCCGATGGGCGGCAACGTCGACGTGTTCCTGATGACGCGCGACCGGCCCGACTGGACCTCGGCCAAGGGTACGCGGCGCGCGTTCATCGCCAAGGACTATCGGGTGCTGCTGAATCTCGGCGACAACCTCGGTGATTTCACCGACGCTTTCCGCGGATCCGAGGTCGAGCGGCTGAAGGTGTATGATGACAATCGCGCGCGATGGGGGCGCGAATGGATCATGCTGCCCAATCCGAAATACGGATCGTTCGAGTCGGCGCCCTACGGCCACAACTTCAAGCTCTCACGTGAGGGGCAGCGCAAGGCCAAGCTCGACGCCATCGAAGCGTGGTCGGCGCCATGAGGTCGTGATGCGCCGGCTCGAGTTCTGGTACGATTTCGCCTCGACCTATTCCTATCTCGCCGCCACCCGCATCGAGGCGCTGGCGGCGGCCGGTTCGGTCGAGGTGATCTGGCGGCCGTTTCTGCTCGGCCCGATCTTCCGCGCGCAGGGCTGGGAGACCTCGCCGTTCAAGCTCTATCCCGCCAAAGGCCGCTACATGATTCGCGACGTGACGCGGCGCGCCGCCGCGCGCGGAAAAGATTTCCACATGCCTTTGCACTGGCCGGCGAGCAGCGTGAAAGCCGCGCGCATGGCACTCGTGGGTGCCAATGAAGGCTGGATCGCAGCGTTCACTCGCGAGGTTTTCGAAGCGGAGTTCGAGGCCGGCCGCGACATCGCGGACGATGCGGCGCTCGGTGACGTGTGCGGACGGCTCGGCCTTGATTTTGCCCGACTTTCCTCCCTAGTCGCGGGGGGCGACATCAAATCGGCGTTGAAGGCGCAGACAGGCCGGGCGCAATCGCTCGGCATTTTCGGCGCACCGAGTTTCGTGGCCGAGGACGGCGAGGTGTTCTGGGGCGATGACCGCCTGGAGCAGGCGCTCGCCTGGCCGCGCGCTTTATGAACAAAGATTCATCACAGCGCCGTGTTTTGGTCCGCTGTTTCGATGTTATCTTCCGAATCGGCATCAACCATTGGAGATGACTGCCGTGAAAAAGATCAATCACTGGGGGATGAGCGTTTCGGCTGCCACCGCAGCGCTCGCACTCCTTTCCGTCACTGTCTATGCTCAGCAGGCTCCGGCGACGGCGCCCGCTACCGCAGCGCCGAAGGTGGTTGCGCCGCCTCCGGCAACGACTGCACCGGCCGTGAAGGTGACGCCGGCCGCGAAGGCGACACCGGCCACGCCAGCCACGCCTGCCGCTCCGGCAACCGCCAAGGCTCCGGCTCCTGGCTCGGGCTCTGCCGCCGCCAAGACCGCTGCGGCTCCCTCGCCGTGCAAGGGTCTCGATGAGAACGGCTGCAAGGCGAATGCCGAGTGCGGCTGGATCATCCCGAAGAAAATCGATGCCAAGACCGGCAAGGCGGACAATCCGTACTGCCGCAAGGTCGCGGGCATCGCGAAGAAGGCCGCCGACAAGAAGGCGGCGGTTCCGGCTGCCGGCTCGGGCTCTGCGGCGGCGCCTGTGAAGGCTGCTGCTCCGGCGGGCACCGCTCCGGCGACCGCGGCTGCGAAGGCTCCTGCTCCGGCGACGACGGCTCCGGCCGTGAAGCCGCCGGCCGGCACGACGCCTCCGAAGACGCAGTAAGGACTGCGGCACTCGCCGCACCGAGCTGAGCCGAACGAGAAATGGGGCTGTGGCACCGCGTGTGCTGCAGCCCCGATCGTTTGCTCCGCACCGCGAATGCTTGGTCGTCGATTACCTTGTCAGTGGATGCGGCCGGGTGCCGGCCAGCTCCACCACGCGGTCGGAACGCCCCCGAGTTCGGCGAAGGCCCGCGGCGCGCCGAAGACGATCTGTGCCACCGCATGGCCGCCATCGGAGCGATAGGCAGCGAACGGGTTGAAGGCGTCGGGCGTGAGCGCTGCGGTCGTCGCGGCGACGGCCGCCGTGGCCTCGTGCATGGGCAGCCACCATGCAGAGAGGTTCTGCCAGGGCATCGGCCAGCCCGCAAACGGCGAAGCCAATCCCATACCGGCACCCGGCAAGCCCCAGCCGTAAGGGTTCGTGACGGCAGACGGCAGCCACCCGAGCAACGCGAGCGTTGACGCGAACGATGAGCCGGAACAGCCGGGTACGAGCCAGGCGGCCATCAGGTCGAACGGGCGCAGCGGGAACGGCAGCTCGGGCGCAGGCGGACGATACCAGGACCGACCCGGCGGGCCGAACCCGGCCGCCGCCGACCACCATCGACCGGTCTCTTCGGACCAGGCGAGCCAGTGGGCGCCGAGGCCGATCCAGCCGCTGGCGAGCGCGGTCCATGCCGTCGAGGCCGGATGTTGGTATAGCATCGCTGAGGGCCCTTCCGAGACGGGGCGGACGGGGTCCGGCAACCGTGCGAAGCGAGCACCATACCACTATTGCTGCGCTGCAGCAATCTCGCCCGCGCGGCGGGCCATTGCAGCGCGAAGCCACGACCGATCGTCGTGCATCGGCTCGACGAGCGGCATTCGGGTGGGTGCAGGCGTCAGCGGGTCATCACGCAACGGCTCAGGGCTTGCGATTCCCGGCGGAAACCATGGAGCCTGGCCGTCCGACCGCCGTCTCGGGCTGGTGCACCTCGGCCGCCTCGCGCCCAGCGACCACCCAGTAGACGAGACCGCCGATGAACCCCGCGGTGAGAAATGCCGTCAGCGCGTAGTTGTTGACGATGGTGGGCTGCGTCAACTCCTCGCTCTGGTACTGGGCCACGAAGCCCGCAAGCGCTATGGCAATGCCGGCGAGCACGTAGAACGGCCAACGGCGCAGCCCGTTCCATTCGCCGATCGCTGCCGCGATCAGCGCGAACGGCGCCGCGAACACGCCACTCTGCGTCGCGGTTTGAATCGCGAGATACACCGCGTTGCCCAGCGCATCGGAGTCGCCGCCGAACACCTCGCCAGGCGTCAGCGCGAACAGCACCTTGACCGCGCCGGCCGCGAAGCATGCCAGTACGAATCCGAGCAGAACGCGAATGATCGAGCGAAACATGATGCCACCCCTCTGCGATCCCTAATTTCGCGACGCATCCTACTGCCGTGAACCCTCGGAATCCAATCCATTTTCCGAGTATATCGTTAACCATGTTTCAGGCGTTGCGTCCGGCGATCAGCCAATAGACGAACCCGCCGGCGAACCCCGCGGTCGCGAAGACCTGCCATACCGAAGCGGCCGGCAGTGTCACCGCCGATCCCTGGCCGATGCGTGCGAGGAACGGCACGGCGGCGAGCACGATGCCGCCGCCGATGACGTAGTACATCGCCGAGCGGATGCGCGCGACCTCGCCGACGATGACCAGAGCCAGCGCGGGCAGGATGGTCAGGCCGGACACGATCAGCCAGCCTTGCCGGATCATCACGATCACGTCGCCGAACTCGACCTCGCCTGCCCGCCCGCTGAACGCACCGGTGAGCCGCTCGAGGCCGAGCGAGAAAAGCACGTAGGCGGCGACCGCTGCGGCGATCACGAATGCGAATGGCACAACGATGAGGCGTCCGATGGTCGCGAGCATGCGCGCCTCACCTCGCCGTGGCGTCGGAGCGAGGCAAAGCCCGCTCGAGGGCGGAAAGCTTCACGCTCTCCGATCTGAGCTGGCCGCAGGCAGCGAGAATGTCGCGGCCGCGCGGCGTCCGCACCGGGCTCGCGTAGCCGGCCCGATTGATGACCTCGGCGAAGCGCTCGATGTCCTCCCACTCGGCGCACGTGTAGCGCGTGCCGGGCCAGGGGTTGAACGGGATCAGGTTGATCTTCGCCGGGATGCCCTCGAGCAGGCGGACGAGGGCCTTGGCATCGGCGATCCGGTCATTCACGCCTTTCAGCATCACGTACTCGAACGTGATGCGGCGCGCGTTCGACAGACCCGGGTAGTCACGGCATGCCTGCAGCAGCTCGGCGAGCGGGTACTTGCGGTTGATCGGCACCAGCTCGTCGCGCAGGGCGTCGGTCGTCGCATGCAGCGAGATGGCGAGCATCGTGCCGCTTTCAGCGCCCCAGCGCGGGATCTCGGGTGCCACGCCGGAGGTCGAGAGCGTGATGCGCCGCTTCGAGACCGAGAGGCCCTCCCCGTCGCTCGCGACCTCCATGGCCGCCTTCACGTTGTCGAAGTTGAAGAGCGGCTCGCCCATGCCCATCAGCACGATGTTGGTGATCTTGCGCTCGGTCGCCGGCAGCAGGCGGCCGTCGGCGGGAGGCGTCGCGCCGGGCCAGTCGCCGATATGGTCGCGCGCGAGCAGGATCTGCCCGACGATCTCGGAAGCCTCGAGATTGCGCACGAGGCGCTGCGTGCCGGTGTGGCAGAACGTGCAGGTCAGCGTGCAGCCGACCTGGCTCGAGATGCAGAGCGTCCCGCGATCGGACTCGGGGATGTAGACGGTCTCGATCTCCGGCGCGCGCTTCTCGTGTCCGCGCTTGGGCAACCGCAGCAGCCACTTGCGGGTGCCGTCGACGGAGACCTGCTCGGCGACGATCTCGGGGCGATCGAGCGTGTGGTGTGCGGCAAGCGCGCCGCGCAGCTCCTTGGAGACGTCGCTCATCCGATCGAACGAGGTGACGCCGCGTACGTAGATCCAGCCCCAGAGCTGGTTGGTGCGCATGCGAAGCTGCCTCCTGGGCACGCCGGCAGCTGCAAGCGCGGCCATGAGTCCGTCGCGCCCGAGGCCGGCAAGCGACGCCATGCCGCCCGACGCTGGATCGACGGCTACAGGGCTCGGCAAGGCGTCGGCGAGGAGAACCATCTCGAGGCTCTAGTGATTTCGAGTTTGCCGATGATTTAGTGGCGTTCGCCCGGCCAGGGAAGCCCCGAGCCGATCCCGACCGGCACAATCTGGATTCTAGACGTCGACGAGGACCTCGAACCCGCCCCAGAACATCCGCTTGCCGTCGAACGGCATCTTCTTCGGGTCCATCTGGCCGGCGATGCGGGGGTCCTTCATGGCGGCGGCGAGCACGCGGTCGCGGTGCGCGCGCGACCGGTAGACAATCCACGCGAAAACGACCGTCTCCCCCGCCTTGAGCTTGACCGCCTGGGGGAACGACGTGAGCTTGCCGGGCTTCACATCCTCACCGACGCACTCGATGTACTCGAGCGCGCCGTGATCGCGCCACACGCGGCCGGCCAGCATCGAGAACTTCCGGTAGGCGGCGATGTTCTTCTTCGGGACCGGCAGGACGAAGCCGTCGACGTATCTGGCCATGGCTGCGCTCCTTCGGCAGACCCGCACTGACCGTGGCCGCCGCGGCACCAGATCTAAGCCTTGCCTGCGGGCTTTTCCAGGCCGTTGCGCGGCGACCACCGGCCCGGGACGTTCCGCCGCCGGGCGTTTGACGCCCTGGGAGAACAGCCATATGTACCGGCGACGCCGGGCCCGGCGCCGAGATGGCGAGCGCGGCGCGGTCGCGTGCAGGCTCAACCCTTCCACGGTCGGTCGCATCGCGCATGAAACTCGCCGCCCTGCTGGATGCAGACATCACCGTGCCGGCCGAGTGCCGCGAGATCGAGATCGCGCACCTCGCATCGGACAGCCGCGAGGCCGGACCCGGCACGCTGTTCGCTGCACTGGCAGGCAGCAAGGCTGACGGTGCACAGTTTGCCCGCGATGCCGTCACGCGCGGCGCGGTCGCGATCCTCGCCGGCGAGGGCGTGGCGCTGCCGGAGCTTGCGGTGCCGGTGCTGCGGGCGAAGGACCCGCGGCGGGCGCTGGCGCTGATGGCGGCGCGGTTCTATCGTCCCCAGCCCGAGCACATCGTCGCCGTCACCGGCACCAGCGGCAAGACCTCGGTCGCCGAATTCACCCGCCAGATCCTGGCGCATTGCGGGAAGAAGGCTGCTTCACTCGGCACGATCGGCGTCGTGAAGCCGGACGGCGCCATCTATGGATCGCTGACCACACCCGACCCCGTGATGCTGCACCGGACGCTCGCCGAGCTCGCGGCCGAAGGCGTCACGCATCTCGCGATGGAGGCCTCCTCGCACGGCCTGGACCAGCGCCGCCTCGACGGCGTGCGGCTGACGGCGGGCGCGTTCCTCAATCTCGGGCACGATCACCTCGATTATCACGGCACGCCGAGTATCTACCTGGCGGCCAAGATGCGCCTCTTCCGGGTGCTCCTGCGCCGCGGTCAACCGGTTGTGATCGCGGCCGATGGCGGCGACTCCGGCAGCGCGCACCGGATCGCGCGCGAATGCGGGCTGCGCGCCATCGTGACCGGCATCGACGCGACAAGACTTGCAGACGGCAGTGCCGAGCTGGTGCGGCTGATATCCCTCGAGCGCGCCGGATATCGTCAGCGCGCTACGGTCGATCATGGTGGACACAAGGTCGACCTCGATATTCCGCTGATCGGTGCCTATCAGGTCTCGAATGCGCTCGTCGCCGCGGCGCTTGCAAGCTGCACCGGAGTCGCGATGGCCGATGCGCTCGCCGCGCTCCCGCATCTGCGGACCGTCAGCGGCCGCCTCGACGTCGTGGGCGAGCGCAATGGCGCATTCGTCGTCGTCGACTACGCCCACAAGCCCGACGCGCTAGCTGCTGCGCTCGACGCGTTGAGGCCCTTCGCGACCGGTCGACTGATCTGCGTGTTCGGCTGCGGCGGCGACCGCGACAAGGGCAAGCGGCCGATTATGGGGAGAATCGCTGTTGAGAAGGCGAACGTTGTGATTGTCACCGACGACAATCCGCGCAGCGAATCTCCTGAACAAATCAGACGCGAAATCTGGCAAACGGTCCGACCGGGCGATGGCCAATCCGGGACCTTTGACACCTACAACATCGGGGACAGAGCCGAAGCAATTGCCAAAGCCATCGCGATGATGCAACCGGGCGACGTGGTGCTGATCGCCGGCAAGGGCCATGAAACCGGCCAGATCGTCGGCAGTGTCACGCATCCGTTCTCCGATCATGCGGTGGCCCGCGCCGCCCTCGGGAAGGCTTGAGGCATGGCCGCGCCGCTCTGGACTTTCGCCGACCTCGCCGCCGCCGCGTCCGGCTCTTGCGACGGCGTCGCTCCGGCCGAGGTCGCCGGGTTCTCCATCGACACGCGCTCCATCCAGCCCGGCGAGGTGTTCGTCGCCCTCACGGATCAGCGCGATGGACATGCGTTCGTGACATCAGCCTTCAAGGCTGGCGCGGCCATTGCTATCGTACGCGGGGAATACGCGCGCCAGCCCGGCGACGGCGCGCTGCTCCGCGTCGACGATCCGCTCCGTGCGCTCGAGCACATCGGCATCGCGGCGCGGACGCGGCTCGACGCGAAGGCGCGCATCGTCGCGGTCACCGGCAGCGCCGGCAAGACCGGCACCAAGGAGATGCTGCGCGTGGCGCTCGCGACGGCCGGTCGGACGCACGCCGCGATCAAGTCCTTCAACAACCATTGGGGCGTGCCGCTGACGCTCGCATCAATGCCCGCCGATACGATGTTCGGCGTATTCGAGATCGGCATGAACCACGCCGGCGAGATCACGCCTTTGACGCGCTTTGTGCGCCCGCACGTCGCCGTGATCACCAATGTGCTCCCCGTTCACATCGGCAACTTTCCCGACGGCGAGGCGGGCGTTGCCGCGGCCAAGGCCGAGATTTTTGCAGGCCTGGAGCCGGCCGGCATCGCGATCATCCCCGAGGACAGCGAGTACGTCACGCGCTTGCGCGCCCACGTACCTGCCGGCCGCCGCATCGTGACATTCGGGACGGGAGCTGGCGCCGACGTTCGCGCCGGCGCGCTGGAGCCGGCCGATGCGGGCACCTCCGTCGAGGTCCTGCTGGGTGGGCGCACCATCAGCTACCGCTGTGGCTTGCCGGGGTTGCACATCGCGGTGAACTCGCTGGCGGTGGTGGCGGTGCTCGATGCGCTCGGCGTCCCGCTCGCGGCGGCGCTCGCCCCGCTCGCCGGGCTCGCGCCGCCTGACGGCCGCGGTGCCCGCTCGCGCGTGGCGCTGCCGAGCGGTACCGCGACGCTGATCGACGAGAGCTACAACGCCAACCCGGCGTCGATGCGCGCCGCGCTCGCCGTTCTCGTAGCGTCCGTTCCGAAGCGCGCGGGCCGGCGGATCGCGGTGCTCGGCGACATGCGCGAGCTCGGCAAATCAGGGCCCGAGCTTCACCGGGCGCTCATCGATGCGATCGACGGCCGGCCGATCGACCAGGTGTTCACGTGCGGGCTGTTGATGCGCAACCTTTTCGAGGTGCTCCCGCCGCAGCAGCGCGCGGCATGGTCGGATACATCGACCGGGCTCATTGCGGCGCTGCTCGCCGGGCTGCGCGACGGCGACGTAATCATGGTCAAGGGGTCGCTCGGAACGAATATGGCACCGATCGTCGCCGAGCTTAAAAAACGCGGCGCGGCGGCCAGCGCGACGCTATAGTGCGACGTCGTGCCTTCGGGGGAGGAGCATGTTCTACGAACTCGTGAACTTCAGTGACCAGATCGGCGCGCTGAACGTATTTCGCTACATCACGTTCCGCACCGGCGGCGCGATCATGACCGCGCTGCTGTTCGTCTTCCTGTTCGGCCCGGCAATGATCGACACCTTGCGCCTGAAGCAGGGCAAGGGCCAGCCGATCCGCGAGGACGGGCCGCAGTCGCACTTCTCGAAAAAGGGCACGCCGACGATGGGCGGGCTCATGATTCTCTCCGGCGTCACCGTCTCGACCCTGCTGTGGGCGAACTGGTCCAATCCCTACGTTTGGATCGTGCTCGGCGTCACGCTCACCTATGGCGTCATCGGCTTCTATGACGACTATCTGAAGGTGACCAGACGATCGACTTCGGGGTTCGGCGGCCGGGCGCGGCTCGGCCTCGAGATCGTGGTCGCCGGGATCGCGGCCTACCTGCTCATGCGCCTCGCGACGCCGCAGTTCGCCGGCAAACTCGCTATTCCCTTCTTCAAGAACCTGCTGATCGACCTCGGGCCCCTGTTCGTGGTGCTCGGCATGCTGGTGATCGCGGGCGCCGGCAACGCGGTCAATCTCACCGATGGCCTCGACGGGCTCGCCATTGTTCCGGTGATGATCGCGGCGGCGGCCTTCGGCGTGTTCGCCTATACGACCGGCAACATCAACATCGCCCGCTACCTGCAGATCCACTATGTGCCCGGCACTGGCGAGCTCGCGGTCATCTGCGGCGCGCTGATCGGGGCCGGCCTCGGATTTCTATGGTTCAACGCCCCCCCGGCCATGATCTTCATGGGCGACACGGGCTCGCTCGCGCTCGGCGGACTGCTCGGCTCGATTGCGGTTGCGACCAAGCATGAGATCGTGCTCGCCATCGTCGGCGGGCTGTTCGTGCTCGAGACGCTGTCGGTGATCATCCAGGTCGCCTCGTTCAAGCTGACCGGCAAACGGGTGTTCCGCATGGCACCGTTGCACCACCACTTCGAGCAGAAGGGCTGGGCGGAGGCGACCGTGGTCGTGCGCTTCTGGATCATCTCGGTTGTGCTGGCACTCGCGGGCCTCGCGACCTTGAAGCTCAGGTGAGCGACAGCGCCGCATTCAAGTCGGGTCGACCGTCTCCGCCATGATCCAGGCGAGGAATTCGGCCGCGCCACCCTCGATCGGCAGCACGAGGAACGCCGGATTGGCGTAAGGGTGACCGGCGCGGCTCCTCGCTATCGCCGGGTCGGCGAGGCTCGCGCGCGTCTTGATCAGCATCACGACCTCGCCGTCGCGCTGGCGCGCACCCTCCCAGCGGTAGATCGAGACCATGCCCGGCAGGATGTTGACGCAGGCGGCGAGGCGGGCATCGACCAGTGCCGCGCCAACCAACTCCGCCGATTCCATGGATGGAAAGGTCGAATAGATCAGAACGGGCTTGTCGTCGGCGTCCACTTGGGCGAGCCTCCATGGCAGTCGTCACAGCCGTCGCCAGTCCGGGCCATCATGGCAAAGCCGAGCCGAAAATTCGAGAGACTGGCGTTCGTCGCGAGCGATACACCCGAGGCGCGCGACGCGGAGGCGCGCCTCGTCGCCCGCTACGGCAACGTGCCGGAATCGAAGGCCGACGCGGTGATCGCGCTCGGCGGCGACGGTCTGATGCTGCAGACCCTGCACCGCCATATCAGCGCGCCGGTGCCCATCTACGGCATGAACCGCGGCTCGGTCGGCTTCCTGATGAACGAGTTTTGCGAGGATGGGCTGCTCGAACGGCTCGCCAAAGCCGAGGTCAACCGCATCCACCCCCTCGCGATGACCGCACGCGACAGCGAAGGCCGCGAGCACAAGGGCCTCGCGATCAACGAGGTTTCGCTGTTCCGTCAGACGCACCAGGCCGCCAAGCTCAGGATATCGATCGACGGCACGGCCCGCATCGACGAGCTCGTCTGCGACGGCGTGCTGGTCGCCACGCCCGCCGGCTCGACTGCCTACAACCTCTCTGCCTACGGCCCGATCCTGCCGATCAACGCCCAGCTGCTCGCGCTGACGCCGATCAGCCCGTTCCGGCCGCGGCGGTGGCGCGGCGCGCTGATCCCGAACCGCGCCAAGATCCTGATCGAGGCGCTCGAGCCGGCGAAGCGGCCCGTGAGCGCCGTCGCCGATCACGCTGAGACGCGCGGGGTCGTCCGCGTCGCGATCGAGGAGGCCCGCCACATCGACCTCTACATGATGTTCGACGAGGGCCACAGCCTCGACGAACGCATCATCTCCGAGCAGTTCAGGTATTGAGCGCCCCGTCGCGGCCGGCGCAAAAAAGCTCCAAGGCGGTCCGTCCCGAAACGAAGCATTTACGCTTGTCGGGCAGTCTCGGCACACTTGAGTGTGTTGCCGGTCGCCGATTGTCCCATGTCGGGGCAGTTCCGTCGGGCGCCGGCGGTAGTTCCGGTTGCGTCGAGTTCAGTATCACATGCCAAAGCGCGTCCTCATCGTCGATGACGATCCCGTCCAGCGCCGTCTCCTCGAGGAGATGATCAAGCGGCTGGGCTTCGATACCAAGACCGCCGGCTCTGGCGATCAGGCCATCCAGATCCTCGAAGGTGCCGACAAGGACACGATCAGCCTCGTGCTGCTCGACCTCGTGATGCCGGGCACCGACGGCATGGCGGTCCTCGACCGCCTGCAGGCGAAGGCCGGCGTGCCGCCGATCATCGTGCAGACCGCCAACGGCTCGATCGACGCGGCAATCGCCGCGATGCGAGCAGGCGCGGTCGATTTCGTGGTCAAGCCCGCCTCGCCCGAGCGGCTCGAGATCTCCATGAAGAGCGCAATGAAGATCGAGGCGCTGGCCGTCGAGATCACGCGCATCAAGAAGAAGGTCGAGGGCACGCTGACCTTCAACGATCTCATCATCCGCGGCGACGCCATGCGCCGCGTCATCGCGCTCGGCAAGCGAACCGCGGCCTCCCAGATTCCGGTGCTGATCGAAGGCGAGTCGGGCGTCGGCAAGGAGCTGATCGCCCGTGCCATCCAAGGCGAGAGCGACCGCGCCGGCAAGCCGTTCATCACGGTCAACTGCGGCGCGATCCCCGACAACCTGGTCGAGAGCATCCTGTTCGGCCACGAGAAGGGCTCGTTCACCGGCGCCGTCGACCGGCGCATCGGCAAGTTCCAGGAGGCCGACGGCGGCACGCTGTTCCTCGACGAGGTCGGCGAGCTGCCGCTCGATGCCCAGGTCAAGCTGCTCCGCGCGCTCCAGGAGGGCGAGATCGATCCGGTCGGCGCCAAGAAGCCGGTGAAGGTCAACTTCCGACTGATCTCGGCTACCAACCGCGACATGATCCAGCTCGTCAAGGACGGCAAGTTCCGCGAGGATCTCTACTATCGCCTCAACGTCTTCCCGATCTGGGTGCCGCCGCTGCGCGATCGCATCGAGGACGTGCCGGAGCTCTGCCAGCATTTCCTCGCTCGCTTCACGGCGGAGGAGGGCAAGCGCGTCCGCTCGATCAGCGAGGACGCCATGCGGATGCTCTGCGGCTACTCCTGGCCCGGCAACGTGCGCCAGCTCGAGAACGCCGTGTTCCGCGCGGTCGTGCTCGCTGACGGTGCCGAGTTGACCGTGACCGAGTTCCCTCAGATCGCCGCCCATGTCGACGGCTTCAAGGCCGAGGTGCCGGCGGCGCCGGCCCAGGTCAATCGCGTGCCGGTGATCAACGGCCCGGTCGTCCTCGGCGCCGACAACACCATCCCGCATACGGTCGAGCTGCGCTCGGGAGACGGCTCCGGCTCGCTCGGCATCCAGGCGGTAACCGACGCCGGCGACATCCGTCCGCTCGACCAGGTCGAGGCCGACATGATCCGCCTGGCGCTCGGGCGCTACCGCGGCCACATGACGGAGGTCGCCAAGCGGCTCGGCATCGGCCGCTCGACGCTCTACCGCAAAATGCAGGAATACGGCCTCGAGCCGCGCGCCTGATCGGATGATCGAACCCGGGCCCAGCCGATAGGCGGGTCCGGCTCTGCTTCGCGGCCCGTGGCAATCGTGATGTTCCCCAGCAATCTCGCCACATGCGCCGAAAAACCGCCACGTTCGCGCCCGATGCCGCAGGTCGGTTGCTGGTCACGGCGCGGGGGGTCGGCTAGGTTCCTGCCACACGCGAGGGAATAATAACGGTCATGCGTCGGATACTCCTCTTGCCCGCCATCGGGGCGGTTGCGGCTGCGATCGGCCTTGCGCAGGCGAGCGAGCCAGCCAAGGACGACGCAACCCGGCTTGCCAGCACGACCGTGGCAGACGAGCCGATGCTGCCGGCGATCGCGCTGCCGACCCTGCCACCGATCTCGCCGCCCGCTGCCTCAGAGCCGCCGGCGACACCGGCCGCTGCCACCGCAACGGAGCCGGAGCCGAAACGGCTCGGCAGTGCGCTCGCCGCCGAGCTGCAGAGCCGCATGGCGGCATTGCCCGCCGGTGCCGACCGCGCAGCCATCGGCCAGTTCTATGAAGCACGCGGCTTCGAGCCCGTCTGGATGACGTCATCCGGCGCGGGTGCCGCAGCGGCCATCGCCGGCGAGATCGCCAAGGCCGGCGAGTGGGGCCTCAAGGCCGCCGACTTCGAGGTGCCATCGGTCACCGTCGCCGGGACCGATGCTCAGCGCGCCGACGCCGAGATCAGGCTCGCTCTCGCCGTGCTGAAGTATGCGCGCCACGCCCGCGGCGGCCGGTTCGATCCGGCTCAGCTCTCGAATTACATCGACCGCAAGGCCCAGCTGCTCGAGCCCAAGGCCGTGCTCGATGGAATCGTCGCGGCCAAGGAGCCGGATGCCTTCCTGCGCGGCCTGCACCCGCAGCATCCGCAATTCCAGTGGCTGCGCCAGAAGTATCTCGCGGCGCGTGCCGCGCCGCCGGCCGCAGCAATTCCGGCTGCAACGGCGAAGGACAAAGCCGCCGCCGCGCCGACGCCCCAGGCCTACGCGCGCCGCCTGCTCGCCAACATGGAGCAGTGGCGCTGGATGCCGGCCGACATGGGCGACACGTACGTCTGGGTCAACATCCCCGAGTTCACGCTGCGTGTCGTCAAGGGCGGCAGGGTCGTCCACACCGAGCGCGTGATCACCGGCAAGGCCGATACGCAGACGCCGATCTTCTCCGACGAGATGGAGACGGTCGTCTTCCACCCCGTGTGGGGCGTTCCCGACAGCATCAAGATCAAGGAGATCCTGCCGAACGTCGCGCGCGGCGGCAGCGTGCTCGCCAAGAACAATCTGCGCATGAGCTACAAGGGCCGCGACGTCGATCCCCAGGCGGTCGACTGGACGCAGGTCGACATCCGCCAGCTGCACGTCTACCAGCCGCCCGGCGGGCCGAACGTGCTCGGCGTCGTGAAGTTCCTGTTCCCGAACAAGCACCAGGTCTACATGCACGACACGCCGACCAAGGACCTGTTCAATGCGAGCCAGCGCACCTTCAGCCACGGTTGCATGCGCGTGCGCAATCCGCTGAAGCTCGCGGAGGTGGTTCTCGGCAACGACAAGAGCTGGGGACCGGAGCGCATAGCGAGCCTCGCCGGGCCGGGCGCGCAGCAGAACAACCACGTCCACCTGACGCACAAGATTCCGGTGCACATCACCTACTTCACGGCCTTCGTCGACGAGTCCGGCACCGCCCAGCTCCGCCCCGACATCTACGGCCATGAGGAGCGCGTCCACATGGGCCTCGACGGCAAGGCGCACCTCATCGCGCGCAATAAGGACGATCTCGGCAAGGTGCGCGCGGACGTGGTCTCGCGGTTGGTCGAGGCGCGCCAGCGCTCGGGCGGCACGAACTGGATCAAGCAGATCCTCGGCTTCTGAGAGATCGACAGGGTCCGCCCTGATATCGCCCAACACTGCTCGTCTTATCCGCGCAATCAGGGGTTACGAACCGTTAACCACGGTCAGGTTAACACTGCTTCACCATCAAGGCTCGAGGGCCGGCACCAGAGTGCGCCGATCCGCCGAGCGAGCCGTGCTTTGGTCGCTATCGGTACGGGGTCGAGTGTTGCGTACGCGTCGACGGGGATTGCTGGCCAGTGCCGCCATCGGCGCGCTCGCCGCCGTGTGGGGCGTGCAGGATCTCGTTGCGGCCTTCCCGAAGACCCGCACCATCTCGCTCTACAACATCCACACCAAGGATACCGTCTCCGTCCAGTACATGAAGGACGGCCGGCACGTGCCGGAGGCCATGGAGCGCATCAACTGGGCGCTGCGCGACTGGCGCAAGGACGAGAGCCACAAGATGGATCCGGCGCTGGTCGATCTCCTCTGGGAGATCCACGCCGAGCTCGGCTCGAACGAGCCGATCCAGGTCATCTCGGGCTTCCGCTCGCGCGCGACCAACGAGCTTCTGCGCAAGACGGTCGGCGGACAGGCGAGCGAGAGCCGCCACCTCACCGGCCAAGCGGTCGACGTGCATTTCCCCGACGTGCCGCTGAAGAAGATCCGCTATTCCGCGCTGATCCGCGAGCGCGGCGGCGTCGGCTACTATCCGACATCGGCGCTGCCGTTCGTCCACGTCGATACCGGCAGCGTCCGCCACTGGCCGCGCCTGCCGCGCTACGAGCTCGCGCTGCTGTTCCCTAACGGCCGCTCGCAGCATGCGCCGGCAGAAGGTGGCCCGCTGACGCGCGAGGACGTGCAGGTCGCGCAGGCCCGCCACAAGGAGCTCGCGATCCAGGTCGCCGAGTTCCACGACGATCGCAACCGCGCCATCAATGGAACACTCCTCGCCGATGCGCGGCCCGCTCCCGCGCGACCGGCGATCACGCCCATCGCGCAGCCGGTCGAGCCGCGCATCGCGGCGCTCACGCCGCCGGCCGCGGAGCTGCGTCCACTGCCGGTTCCTCAACTCGTCGCCGAGCCGCGCCTCGTCGATCGCCCCTCGCGTCTCGCGACACGACCGACCGACGACGAGCGCGGACGCCTTGCCCAGCTTGCGACGCTCGCGAGCCTGCCTCAGCTCGTCGGTGCGCCGGCGCCGGCGGCCCGACCGCGCAATGCAACGCCGGTGCTCGCGAGCCTGACCGGCAGTGCCGCGCAACCTGCACCTGCGACCGCCGAGCAGCGGCTCGCCGCGCTCACGCACCCGAACGCCCCGCGCGACATCAACGCGCTGCTGGCGGCGTCGGGCGGCTTCGCGGTCGCGCCGGCGTTCGACGACGAGCACCCCGACGAGCTCTCCTACCGTCCGTTCCCGATCGCGCCCTACCTGACCACCACGGCTTCGCCGGATGATCCGGCACTCGCCAAGCTCGTCCACCCGGAGGTCGCCCGCACGCTCGATCTGCTCGATTCTGCCGGCTCGGTGCCGCCGATGCGCCTGCGCCCCGGCCAGCAGACCGTCGCGCTGCTCTGGGCACAGCAGTTCAAGGGCGGCATCGCGGCGACCCTGCCAGCCGAGCCCGCGGCCGACGCCTTCGCGAGCCGCAAGGTCAAAACTACCGGGCAGTAGCGGCGCCTCGAGAATTCTCCCTGCACTGTGCTGTGGACGGACGTGACCGCTGCGGCCGGCTCCCGATTTGCGCCGCTATTGTTTCCCGAAGCCGAATCACACGCGCGATAGCGCGCCGGGCGGGGGACATCACATGCGCATCGCGAGCTACAACGTCGAGAACCTGTTCGCGCGCGCCCGCGCGCTGAACCTCGACACCTGGGCGGAGGGCCGCCCGATCCTCGAGCGCTACGCCGAGCTCAACACGCTGTTCGAGGAGGCGGTATACACTGACCAGATCAAGGCGCGCATTCTCGATGGCCTCAAGTTCCTCGGCATCGACAAGAAGAATGATGGAAAATTCGTCATACTCCGCGAGAACCGCGGCCAGCTCGCGCAATATTCGGCGCTGAAGGGCACGCGGATCGTCGCCGGCGGCCGGTCGGACTGGGTCGGCTGGCTCGAGCTCAAGACCGAGCTGATCAACGAGACCGCGACGCGCAATACCGCGCAGGTCGTGCGCGACGTCGATGCCGACATCGTCGGTGTGATCGAGTGCGAGGACCGGCGCGCACTCATGCAGTTCTCGACCAAGCTGCTGCCCTCGGTCGGCGCCGAGCCCTACGACCAGGTGATGCTGATCGACGGCAACGACGACCGCGGCATCGATGTCGGCCTGATGGCCAAGCGCGGCCACAAGATCGGCTGGATGCGCAGCCACGTCGACGACACCGACGATCGCGGCATGCGGGTCTTCTCACGCGATTGCCCCGAGTTTTCGGTCTGGACGCCGACCGGCGAGGTCGTCTGGCTGCTCGTCAACCACTTCAAGAGCAAGGGCTATGGCGCCAAGGACAGCTCGGACGCGCGCCGCTGGCGCCAGGCCGAGCAGGTCCGCCAGATCTACGAGCGGCTCGGCAAGGAAGGCGCGCGCTACATCGCGGTGATGGGCGACCTCAACGATACGCCTGGCAGCGAGGCACTCGCACCCTTGCTGAAGGAGGGCCAGCTCAAGGACATCTCCGAGCACCCGAGGTTTGTCGCCGACAATCACCCGGGCACCTACCAGAACGGTTCGGAGCGCGACAAGATCGACTACATTCTGCTGTCGCCGGCGCTGTTCGAGAAGATGCAGCAGGGCGGCGTGTGGCGGCGCGGCGTGTGGGGCAACCGCAAGACGCCAGCATGGGAGGTCTACCCCGAGATGAAGTCGAGCTACCACGCGGCGAGCGATCACGCCGCGCTCTGGTGCGACGTTGCCGTGTGAGGCGTGCTCAGGCATCAGGGCACGACTTCCACCGGCAAACTCGAACGCGAGGCAGGCAAATGCCGCTCAGGCTAACCTGGCTTGGCGCAATTGATGCGGCCAATGCGCCTTCCGTTCCGGGCAATCGCGGCTGATCCAGCGCGGCAGAGCCGCCGCCTGAATGCAGACAGCCCGCCAGGCGGGCGGGCTGTCGCTGCAGGTATTCGATCGGCCAACGAGATCACCGCTTCGAGAACTGGAAGCTCCGGCGGGCTTTCATGCGGCCATACTTCTTGCGCTCGACGACGCGGCTGTCGCGGGTCAGGAACCCGCCCTTCTTGAGGACCGGACGCAGCTCCGGCTCGAAATAGGTCAGTGCCTTCGAGATGCCGTGGCGCACCGCGCCGGCCTGGCCGGAGAGGCCGCCGCCAATCACCGTGACGTTGATATCGTACTGATCGGCGCGGTTGGCGGTGGTCAGCGGTTGCTTCAGCAGCATCTGCAGCACGGGGCGCGCGAAGTACTTGTCGAAGTCCTTCGCATTGACCGTGATGCGGCCGTTGCCGCGCTTCAGCCAGACGCGGGCGACGGCATTCTTGCGCTTGCCGGTCGCATAAGCGCGGCCGAGCTTGTCGAGCTTCTGGACATAGACCGGCGCGGGCGCAGGCGTCGCACCCTTGACGGTGCCGAGATCGGCGAAGGTCTTGGTCTCGTTGGCCATGGCGATCAGGCCCTCACGTTCTTGCGGTTGAGCTTGGCGATGTCGAGCGGCGTCGGGCTCTGCGCCGCGTGCGGGTGCTCGGCGCCCTTGTAGACCTTGAGATTGCGCATCAACTGGCGCTGCAGCGGCCCGCGCTTCAGCATCCGCTCGACCGCCTTCTCGACCACCCGCTCGGGGAAGCGCCCCTCCATGATCATGCGCGGGGTCTTCTCCTTGAGGCCGCCGGGATATCCCGTGTGGGCGTAGTAGATCTTGTCGGCGTACTTGTTGCCCGTGAAGACAACCTTCTCGGCGTTGACGACGATGACGTTGTCACCCATGTCGACGTGCGGCGTGTAGCTCGCCTTGTGCTTGCCTTTGAGGCGGGTGGCGATGAGTGCCGCAAGGCGGCCGACGACGAGGCCCTTGCCATCGATCACGACCCACTTCTTCTCCACCTCGCCCGGCTTGGCGACGTAGGTTTTCATTGTTGTCTCCCGCGTGATCTCAGGGCGCAGCCGGGTCGGCGCGCCGTCGCGATGCTGATACGTGAAACGCATGAGTTGGTCAAATGACTGATTCTCTGGTGAATTTTACTCAAGCAATACAATATGTTGCACAGAAAGGTAATTCGATACCGTATATGAGGTATCCTGCTACCTGCCGCCATTCGGTAGTACGTAGGTCGACGTCGCCTGGGCAACCATCGCCGCCTCGCCCTCCGAGTAGAGCTGCACCTCCGCGACCGCGAGCCGGCGGCCGAGCTTGATCAGCCGCACCTCCGCGATCATGTCCGCCGGGTGCGGGCGGGCGAGGAAGTTGATCGTCATGCTCGACGTGAGCGCCTGCTGCGCCGCGAAGCCGAGCTCGGCGAGGATCGCGACGTAGACCGAGAAGTCCGCCAGCTTGAACATCGAGGGCCCCGAGACCGTGCCGCCCGGCCGGATCATACGCGCGTCCTGATGCATGCGCACGCGCGCGGCGCGATCTCCGGCCGCCTCGACGACCAGCCGTCCCGAGCCTTCGTGGACGTTGGCGAACTGGGCGTCGATGAACGCATTGATCTCGGCGGCGGATGGTCGCGGGCCTGCGGAAACAGGGGGCATTCTTAATCCGGTCCCAGTTTTCGGTTGCTATGGCGGCGAAGCGTTCCTATCCGGGTGTGTATATACGAGATCGAGCGAGGAGACAGGTCATGTGGCATCACATGCGAGCGATCGCCGCTGCCGTCTTGGCGGCGTTGATGCTGTTCGGCTTATCGATGAGTGGAGCGGGCGCACAGGCGACGGCTCCCGAGTTCAAGCAGGTGAAACTCAACGACAAGCACGTGCAGGGCTTCATCGCCGCCCAGAAGGACATCAGCGGCATCGCCGACGAGTTGCAGAAGGCCGGTGACAAGCCGGACCCCAAGCTGCAGGCCAAGCTCGAGGAGATTGCGAAGAAGCACGGCTTCGGCAGTTTCGCCGATATGGACGACGTTGCCGCCAACATCTCCATGGTGCTCGCCGGCATCGATCCGCAGTCCGGGGCCTACACCGACCCGCTCGAGGCGATCAAGAAGGAGATGGAGGACGTAAGAAAGGACGCGTCCATCCCCGAGAAGGACAAGAAGCAGATGCTCGCCGAGCTCGAGGAGGCGTTGAAGACGACGCCGCCCTTGCAGTACAAGGAGAACATCGAGCTCGTGAAGAGGTTCCAGAAGGACATCGAGAAGGCGCTGCAGTAGCGGCGTTCCTCGCTCGGTGCGCTCACCCGGTGAACGACCGTACCGCCATCGAACGCCGCTCAGGTGCCGGACCGGGGCCGCGGCCCGCCGCGGGCCTCGTCGAGATCGAGCGGTTGGGCGATGTCGGCGTGCTGACGCTCTCTCGGCCGGATCAGCGCAATGCGCTTTCGATCGCGATGCTGGACGCGATCGGCGACGCCGTCGGCGCGTTCTCCGCGGACCGCGGCATCCGTGCTGTGGTCGTCGCCGCGCGCGGCCCGGCCTTCTCGGCAGGCCATGATCTCAAGGAGCTGACCGCGCATCGCGCCGATGCCGACCGCGGCCGCGCCTTCTTCGCCGACACGATGCAGCGCTGCGCGGCGATGATGCTGGCGATCCTCAGGTCGCCGAAGCCGTTCATCGCGGCTGTCGAAGGACCGGCGACCGCCGCCGGCTGCCAGCTCGTTGCGACTTGCGATCTCGCCGTTGCCGGCGCCAATGCCACCTTCGCGACGCCGGGCGTCGACATCGGCCTCTTCTGCTCGACGCCGATGGTGGCGCTGTCACGCAACGTTCCGAGGAAGCGCGCGATGGAGATGCTGTTGCTCGGCGATCCCGTGCCGGCCGAGGCCGCGGCAGGCTACGGCCTCGTCAATCGCGTGGTGCCTGCCGGCGAGGCGCTCGCCGTCGCGAAGGGCCTGGCCCGGCTTGTCGCTGCGAAATCACCGGTCACGGTCGCGATCGGCAAGGAGGCCTACTATCGCCAGATCGAGCAGCCGGTTACGGAAGCCTACGCCTACGCATCCGAGGTGATGGTCCGCAACATGCTCGCGCGCGATGCGGCGGAAGGCATCGCGGCATTCATCGAGAAGCGCCCGCCGGAGTGGATGGGCGAATGAGCGGATTTCGCATGAGGCCGCGCGTCACGTTCGTCACGTTGGGCGTTGCCGACGTCGCACGCGCCCGCGCCTTCTATGAGGCACTCGGCTTCGTCGCGTCGGGCGCATCCCAGGACGGCGTTACGTTCTTCGATGCGGGTGGCCTGGTGCTTGCCCTGTTCGGACGCGCGCCGCTCGCCGAGGATGCGAAAGTGGCAGACATTCGGCCGGGCTTCGCCGGTATTGCGCTGGCTCACAACGTGGCGAGCGTAGTGGAGGTCGACCGCGTGCTCGCACATGCGGTCGCCTGTGGCGCGAGGTTGACAAAACCGGGCCAAAAGGCGTTCTGGGGCGGCTACAGCGGCTATTTCGCCGACCCAGACGGCCACCTCTGGGAGGTCGCACACAACCCCTTCTTTCCGCTCGATGCCGAGGGCCGGGTGCAGTTGCCGCCGCCCGCCGGCGCCGCATGAGCCACGACGCCTACAGTGATGACCATATCGCGGACATCCTGCGCGAGGTGCGCTCGGTCGCCATGATCGGCGCCTCGGCCAACGCCAGTCGGCCGAGCTATTTCGTGCTCAAGTATCTCCTCGCCAAAGGCTACACGGTGACCCCGGTGAACCCGGGGCACGGCGGTACGATGATCCTCGGGCGGCCCGTTGCCGCGGCTCTCTCCGAATTGCCGGCGCCGGTAGACATGGTCGACATCTTCCGCAACTCGGAGGCCGCGCTCGAGGTGACGCGCGAGGCGATCCGGATCAAGGACCGGCTCGGCATCAAGGTGATCTGGATGCAGCTTTCCGTCCGCAACGACCTGGCGGCGGCCGAAGCCGAAGCCGCTGGCCTTCGCGTCGTCATGAACCGCTGCCCGAAGATCGAGTACGGCCGGCTTTCGGGCGAGATCGGCTGGGTGGGGTTCAACTCCGGCGTCATCTCCAGCCAGCGTCCGAAGCTTGCGGCTTCCGGCCTGCAAAGCCTCCGGATCGCGGACAAGCGCTGACCGCACCCGAGCACGGTACGCGGCTAACCGTCGAAAGACTTTCTCGCGTCTGGCGCCCGCTGCGACCAACATTCATCCAGCGTTCAGCCGCCGCATACTCTATGACGTTTTCTTGAAAGCCAGGATTTGCCGGCGGGCCCACGCGCACTATGACGGATCAGACGGTCGGCTATCATCGCCCGCGCGTCGCTGCGCGGCTGGCTGACGGTGGATGCGCTCCAGCGGGGCGCATCTCGGACCGTGTGGCGCTCGTCGCCTCGACATTTCTAATGCTCTACACGAGCATTCATTTCTGGCGCACCGAAGGCACGCCGATCAACGTGTTCTTCACGGTGGCGACGACGCTGCTCCTGGTCGCCGCGCTGACCTTGGCCTCGCGCCGCGTGCTGTTCTCGACCGTGCTGACGATCGCCTTTGTCGGGCTCATCTCCGCGACGGCGTCGATCAAGCGGCAGATCATGAATATGGTCGTGCACGCCTACGACATCTTCTTCTACCTGAGCTCGTGGTCGACCATCAGCTTCCTCTGGAGCGACCATCGCCGGCTCGTCGTCGGCTTCGCGCTGGCGGTCCTCGCGGTCGGCGTGCTCGGCTGGCTGGCGTTCCGGATCGACGGCTCGCGCATCCCGCGCCGCTACGCTGCTGTGGCGGTCGCACTGGCCATTGCGCTGACCTCCTCCGGCGCGCTCCTCAAGGAGGAGCGCCGGCACATGCAGTTCTACTTCCAAAACCTCTACGTCTCCTCGTTCTACACGTCCTGGGCGGAGACGGCCGAAACGCTCTGGCGCGGCCAGCTCGTCGAGGCGGCGCCACGCGCTTCCGGAAAGCCGTTCGCCATTCCGGCCACCTGCGAGACGCGCACCAAGCGCCCGCACGTCATCCTGATCCACCAGGAGAGCGTGGTGCCGCCGGCGCTGTTCCCGACGCTCGACTACGACCGCCGCCTCGATCAGCTCTTCAAGTCGTTCGACGGGCGACTGCACAAGATGCGGGTCGAGACCTACGGCGGCGCATCCTGGCTCACCGAGTTCTCGCTGCTGACCGGCCTTTCCACTCATTCCTTCGGCGGCATGCGCCAGTTCGTGCAGACGGTGATGGAGCAGCGCGTGCGCGACACGCTGCCTGAGGCGCTGGCGCGCTGCGGCTATCGCAATGTCGTGTTCTATCCGATGCTGAAGAACTTCGTCTCGAACGCGCGGTTCTACCAGTCGGTGGGCTTGAAGGAGATCTTCGACCTCAAGGACCAGGGCGCGACCTCGGCCAACGAGCGCGACCGCTTCTACTACGGCAATGCGCTCAACGAGATGGAGCGCCACATCCGGTCCTCCACGAAGCCGCTCTTCACCTACATCCAGACGATGGCGGCGCACTGGCCCTACGACATCACCTACATGCCGGAGGAGAACGTCGCGGGCGGCGGCAATGGCACGCACCCCGAGATGCACGAGTACCTGCGTCGCGTCTCGATGGCGAAGATCGACTATGACTACCTCAAGGCCGAGCTGGCGCGCCGCTTCCCCAACGAGCCGGTCGTGATCGTCCACTACGGTGATCACCAGCCGACGGCGACGCGCATGCTGCTCGGATTCAATGAGGAAACCGACGCCGAGGATGTGGTGGCGCAGGCCGATTCGCCCGCCTTCATCACCTACTACGCGGTCGACGCGATCAACTGGCAGCCGCCGGCACTGCCTGCCCATGAGGTCGTCGACATTCCCTATCTCGGGCAGATCCTGCTCGAGGCCGCCGGCCTTCCGCTCTCCGACGCGATGGTGGAGCGCAAGCGGCTGCTCGGCGTCTGCAACGGGCGCTACTACAGTTGCGCGGACCGCGGCCAGGTCCTGGCATTTCATCGCCGCCTGATCGATTCCAAGTTGATGGATGCGCGCTGAGCGGACGCTCCGGCGGCGCGCTCATCGCTCGCGCGCGGCAAGGTAGATCAGCGTCGCGGCGATGAGGGCGAGCCCGAACGCCATGTGCAGCCCGGCGAAGATCTCGGCCGGCGCATGGCCCGCCGCCCGGGCCTGCTCGACGGCCCGGCCGGACACCCCCTGCATCAGGCTGATCCCGCCGATGAAGAGGAAGTTGAGGAAGGTGAGGCCGCGCCCGATGAGGTGCTCGGGGATGAATTGGCGGCCGTGCGCCATGAGCACGCCGTAGGTGCTTCCCGCCGCGCCGACCAGCGCGAGCAGCGCGGTAGCCGTCGCGACGCTCGCGCCGTGGTGCGTGGCGAGTGCGATGAATGCGGCCGCCGTCAGCACGCTGCCGGCGACAACGACCCACTTGCGGGTCCCGAGCCACTGGTCGAGCGGGCCATAGACGAAGGCGCCGACCGACATCGCGATCGCCATCACCAGCGCCGCATTGCCGCGCGCGACAGGGTCCAGGCCGTGCACGTCGGCCAGATAGGGGCCGATCCACAGCCCGCGCTCGCTCGCGACGATCGCGTAGCTGATGAGGACGAGCGGAAAGAGCGGCCAGAGCGCCCGCGTCCGCGCCACGGCTGCGAGGTCTGCAAATGCGCCACGCTGCGCACCGGGCGCGGTCGCCCGCGGCGGATCGCGTACCACCAGCGCAATGAGCATCGCCGAGGCGAGGCAGAAGAGCGCGATCGCCTGGAAGGTCGTGCGCCAGCCCCAGGCCCGCTCGGCGAGTGCGAGCGGCGTCGTGGCGAGCAGGTTGCCCGAGGTCCCGATCGCGAGCAGCCAGGACGCGAGCAGCGCAAATCGAGCCGGCGGCATGGTGCGGGCGAACATGTAGAGGGCGCCCATGTAGATCGGCGCGCAGCCGAGCCCGATCAACGCCATGGCGAGGCCGCAGTGCCAGGGCGCCGTCGCCGAAGCGAAGAGCGCGGAACCGGCCGCGGCAGCGAGCATCAGCACGGGCACCGTGCGGCGCGGCCCGATGCGGTCGAGTGCCCAGCCGACGGGGAACTGGGCGAGGGCGAACGCCGCGAACCAGGCGCCGGAGACGAGGCCGAGGTCCGCCGGTGACAGCGCCAGCTCGTTGGCGAGCTCCGGCGCGATGACGGCGAGGAAGGAGCGGAAGAACTGACTCAGCACGTATGCGAGCAGGAAGACGCCGAAGGCCGCCACCCCTTGCCCCTACCGCGTGATGGTCTGTACCGGCGCACGCCGCATCAGCTCGTCGATGCGTTGGCGCTCCTTCTGAAATTCGGCGAGCATCTTGCCCCCGAGCTTGCGCTCGCGCGGCACCTGGATCGACATCGGGTCGACGAACCGATCGTTCACGAGCACCTCGAAGTGGAGGTGCGGACCGGTCGACATGCCGGTGGTGCCGATGAAGCCGATCACCTGGCCCTGGCGGACCTTGCTGCCATCGCCGATGCCCGGCGCAAACCGGTTCATGTGGCCATAGGTGGTCGAGTAGCCGTTGGCGTGGCGGATGCGGATGTAGTTGCCATACTCGCCCTTGAATTTGGCCTCCTCGATGGTGCCGTTGCCGGCCGCCATGATCGGCGTGCCGATGGGCCCCGACCAGTCGACGCCGGAGTGCATGCGCATGAAGCCGAGCGCTGGGTGGCGCCGCATGCCGAAGCCGGAGGTGAGCTGCACGGCCTCGCCGCGCGCCGGCCGACGCATGAGGAACTTGCGCGAGTTGTGGCCGTTTTCGTCATAGTAGTCGACGATGCCGTCGCTGGTCCGATACCGCCAGAAGCGCTGGGCCTCGCCGCCGGCGATGATTGCGGTAGCGAGAAGCTCGCCGGGGGCCGGCTCGCTTCCAGCCTCGTCCTTGACATCGAAGAAGAACTCGATTGCGTCGCTGTTGCCGACGCGACGGCGGAAATCCGTCTCATAGGCGTGAATGCGCAGGATCTGCAGGATGGTGTCCGGGGAGAGCCCGTGTGTCAGCGCGGCGTTGTAGAGACCGGCATAGAGACTCGATGACTGCGGTGCCTCGCTGTCGCTCAGCGACACGCGCGCGATGCTCGAATCGAAGGGCGTGGTGCTCGGGACGAACTCGCCCGCGGCGTTCCGGTTGACCGAGACCTTGTGGTCGTGCCCGTCGCCGTAGATGCTGAAGCGCGCCGGCTCCATGCGATCGGGCTTGGTCAGCGAGGCGACCATGGTGACATGCACCTCCTGGCCCGGCTGCACCGCGGTCTCGGGGAAAATCGTGCGCGCCGCCTCGACCATCGCCCGCGCCTGCCAGGCCTCGGTGC
>Ga0209398_1000245_pt1:35000-36960 | contig 36960 bp, 30 predicted proteins | sample AshMeaBigSpring_FD_184125 | JGI IMG/M metagenome (GOLD analysis project Ga0209398, IMG submission 184125) | Groundwater microbial communities from Big Spring, Nevada to study Microbial Dark Matter (Phase II) - Ash Meadows Big Spring (SPAdes)... | ecosystem: Environmental > Aquatic >...
GAAAGCGTAACAGCTCACTGGTCTAAATAAGGGTTTCTGCGCCGAAAATGTATCGGGGCTAAAGCCATGCACCGAAGCCGCGGGCTCAGCAATGAGCGGTAGCGGAGCGTTCCGTAAGCCAGTGAAGGGCGACCCGTGAGGGCGCCTGGAGGTATCGGAAGTGCGAATGCAGACATGAGTAACGAGAGGAGAGTGAAAATCTCTCCCGCCGAAAGTCCAAGGGTTCCTGCGTAAAGCTAATCTGCGCAGGGTTAGCCGGCCCCTAAGGCGAGGGCGAAAGCCGTAGCCGATGGAAACCACGTCAATATTCGTGGGCCAGTGGATGAGTGACGGATGCTGCAAGTTGTCTGGGGTTAACGGATTCTCCAGGCTGCGAAGGTGTCCCAGGAAACAACCTCCACATCGACCGTACCCGAAACCGACACAGGTGGACTGGTAGAGAATACCAAGGCGCTTGAGCGAAGTGTGCTGAAGGAACTCGGCAAATTGCCTGCGTAACTTCGGGATAAGCAGGCCATCCGTCTGGGCAACCAGGCGGGTGGGGCACAGACCAGGGGGTGGCGACTGTTTACCTAAAACACAGGGCTATGCTAAGTCATACGACGACGTATATGGCCTGACGCCTGCCCGGTGCCGGAAGGTTAAGAGGAGAGGTGCAAGCCTTGAATCGAAGCCCCGGTAAACGGCGGCCGTAACTATAACGGTCCTAAGGTTGAGTAGCGCTAGCCTTAGTAAAACTGAACTATATGCGGGAAACTCCTCGAAAACCGCGTGGTACTCGTCGATCGGTGCGATCGGTTTCGAAGCCGACGATCGGCAGTTACAATCCACGGGACATGGGGACAATCCGCAGGGAAGGCCTTCGGCTGCCATGGCGCAGCGCGCGGGAACCCTCAGAGACTTCACGTTCAGGACAAGCCCCTTGCAATTGGAAGCAGAGTGGATCGTCGGCTTCGTCGATGGCGAAGGATGTTTCCATGTGAGCGTCAATGCTCATGCGGAGATGTCGGTTGGCTATCAGGTGTTGCCGGAATTCACGGTGGTGCAGCATGAGCGGGACGCGCAGATCCTGCATGCGTTGAAGGCCTACTTCGGTTGTGGCGTGGTTCGCAGGAATCGCGGCGACCGGCTGGCCTATCGCGTGCGCAGCAAGGAGCACTTGCTGGAGCGGATCGTGCCGTTCTTCATGAAGCACCCCCTCAAGACACGGAAGAATGTGGACTTCCTCAAATTCCGTGACGTGCTGCTGCTGATGCAGAACGAGGCTCATCTGACGATCGACGGCGTGGATCGGATCCGCGCCATCGCCGGCAAGATGAACCGAGGCTTGTCAAGATAAAGTCCGACCTGCTCGGAAACGGGTAGGAGAAAATCGAGCGAAATTCCTTGTCGGGTAAGTTCCGACCTGCACGAATGGCGTAACGACTTCCCCACTGTCTCCAGCACATCCTCAGTGAAATTGAATTCCCCGTGAAGATGCGGGGTTCCTGCGGTCAGACGGAAAGACCCCGTGCACCTTTACTGTAAGTTTGCACTGGCAATCGTGTTTACATGTGTAGGATAGGTGGTAGGCTTTGAAGCGGGAGCGCCAGCTTTCGTGGAGCCGCAAGATGAAATACCACCCTTGCGGACATGGTTGTCTAACCGCGGACCGTCATCCGGTTCCGGGACATTGCATGCTGGGCAGTTTGACTGGGGCGGTCGCCTCCCAAATAGTAACGGAGGCGTGCGAAGGTGGGCTCAGGTTGGTCGGAAATCAACCGTCGAGTGCAATGGCACAAGCCCGCTTGACTGCGAGACTGACGGGTCGAGCAGAGTCGAAAGACGGTCATAGTGATCCGGTGGTCCTGTGTGGAAGGGCCATCGCTCAACGGATAAAAGGTACGCCGGGGATAACAGGCTGATGATTCCCAAGAGTCCATATCGACGGAATCGTTTGGCACCTCGATGTCGGCTCATC
>Ga0209398_1000248_pt1 | contig 36783 bp, 16 predicted proteins | sample AshMeaBigSpring_FD_184125 | JGI IMG/M metagenome (GOLD analysis project Ga0209398, IMG submission 184125) | Groundwater microbial communities from Big Spring, Nevada to study Microbial Dark Matter (Phase II) - Ash Meadows Big Spring (SPAdes)... | ecosystem: Environmental > Aquatic > Deep...
CGGGCAGACGACGGCAGGCCGGCGGCGGGCGGGCGCGCACGGGCCGGACTCGACGAGTTCTTCGCCACGCTGCGCCGCGCTCCTCGGCCCGACGAAGCCGAGGCGCACGCGGCGATCGAGCAGGTGCTGGCCCGCGGTGGCTGCATCACGCACGGTCGCGAGATCGTCGCTGGCAGCGCGCGGCTCGGCTGGCCGCTGGCGTATGCGCTGGCCTGGCTGTCCGTAGCCGGGGGCAATTCGGTGATGCCGCCGTGGGTGCGGCACCAGTTTCCCGAGGCAGGCGGGCTGGTGCGGCGGCTGCGCGACGAGGCCTGCCCCGACCCGGGCTGCGGTTGGTGCCGCGAGCGGCACGACGCGCGGCGCGAGCTGGCGCGCTGGTTCGGCTTCCCGGAATTCCGCCCCGAGCCGGCGGACGATCAGGGACGGCCGTATCAGCAGTTGATCGTCGAGGCGGCGATGCAGGGCCGGCACCTGCTCGCCATCCTGCCCACCGGCACCGGCAAGTCGCTGTGCTACCAGATCCCGGCGCTGTCGCGTTACGACAAGACCGGCGGGCTGACGATCGTGATCTCGCCGCTGGTGGCGCTGATGGCCGACCAGGTCGCCGGGCTGGAGGCGCGCGGCATCACCTGCGCCGCGGCGCTCAACGGCCTGCTGTCGATGCCGGAGCGCGGCGACGTGCTCGACCGCGTGCGGCTGGGCGGCGTGGGCATCCTGCTGGTGTCGCCGGAGCAGTTGCGCAGCCAGGGCTTTCGCGGGGCAGTCGCGCAGCGCGAAATCGCCGCTTGGGTGCTCGACGAGGCGCACTGCCTGTCCAAGTGGGGCCACGACTTCCGGCCCGACTACCGCTATGTCGGCCGCTTCATCCGCGCGCATGCCGGCGAAGACGCGGTGCCGCCGCTGTTGTGCCTGACGGCGACGGCGAAGCCGGAAGTGAGCGCCGACATCGTCGCCCACTTCCGCGACCGGCTCGGCATCGACCTGGTCGTCTACGACGGCGGCGCGCAGCGGATCAACCTCGACTTCGACGTCGTGCCGACCAGCGGCGGCGAGAAGCGGGCGCACATCCACCAGGTGCTCGAGCAGGAGCTGCCGCCGGAGAGGCCGGGCGGCGCGATCGTCTACTGCGCCACGCGCCGCACGACCGAGGCCGTGGCGAAGTTCCTGGGCGAGAAGGGCCTGGCGGCGGCGTGCTTCCATGCCGGCCTGAAGCCGGAGCGCAAGAAGGAAGTGCAGCAGGCGTTCATTCGCGGCGATCTGCGCGTGATCGTCGCCACCAACGCCTTCGGCATGGGCATCGACAAGCCGGACGTGCGCGTGGTGGTGCACGCGGACATTCCCGGTTCGCTGGAGAACTACCTGCAGGAGGCCGGGCGCGCCGGCCGCGACCGGCAGGCCTCGCGCTGCGTGCTGCTGTACACGCCGGAGGACGTCGAGCGGCAGTTCGGCATGTCGGCCCGCTCGCGGCTGACGCAGGCGGAGATCGCCTCGGTCCTGCGCGCGCTGCGGCGGCTGGACGTGAAGAAGCGGCTCGGCGGCGAGGTGATCGCCACGCCGGGCGAGATCCTGCTCGAAGAAGAGGAGGGTAGCTTCAGCCGCGATTCGGCCCCCACCGACGACACGCGCGTGCGCACGGCCGTATCGTGGCTGGAAGAGGCGAAGCTGCTCACGCGCGAGGAGAACCGGGTCCAGGTCTTTCCGTCGTCGCTGCGGGTGAACTCGCGCGACGACGCGCAGGCCAGGCTCGACAAGGCGAATCTGGCCGACGGCTACCGCCGCAGCCTGCTGGCGATCGTCGAGGCGCTGATCTCGGCCGAGCCGGACGAAGGCGTCTCGACCGACGAGCTGATGGCCGTGTCGGGGCTGAATGCCGAGCGCACGTGCAAGGCCCTGCACGACATGGAGACGCTCGGCATCGCCAGCAACGACACCGCGCTGACCGCCTTCGTGCACGCGGGTGTGGAGAACTCGTCGCAAAAGCGACTTGAGGAAGCGGCGGCGTTGGAGAATGCGCTGATTGGCGAAATGCGCGCGGCCGCGCCCGATCTGCTGCCCGGCGAACAGACCCTGTTGCATCTGCGTCATGCAACGCAGCGGCTGAAGGACGCCGGCCACGCGCAGGCTTTTCCGGAACAGCTGCTTCGCATCGTGCGGAGCATCGCCGCCGATGGCCGCGCCGAGGGGGGCGGCGGCGGCAGCCTGAGCCTGCGCCGGCTCGATCCCGAAACGGTGCAAATGACGCTGCTGCGCACATGGGCCGACCTCGAAACGACCTCGCAGCTTCGCCGGGCCGGGGCAAAGCGCCTGCTGGTGCACCTGCTCGGCTGCCTGCCACCGGGGCAGCGCGGCACCAATCTGCTGGCCGGGACGACACTCGGCATGCTGCTGGCGGCACTGCAAGGCGACCTGAGCCTAAGGGCGGACGTGCGCGACATGAGCAAGCTGCTCGACCGCGCGCTGTTGTGGCTGCACGAACAGGACGTGATCCGGTTAAGCAAGGGACTGGCGGTGTTCCGCCCGGCGATGACGATCCGCCTGGTGTCGGGCAAGCACGGCTTCGCCAAGCCTGATTTCCAGCCGCTGAAGATGCACTACGACGAGCAAGTGGTGCAGATCCACGTGATGGCCGAGTACGCGCTGCGCGGGCTGACAGCCGTCGCCGATGCGCTGCGGCTAGCGATGGACTACTTCAGCCTGAAGCGGGAGGAGTTCCTGCGCCGCTGGCTGCCCGACCGCGAGAAGGAGCTGAGGCTGCAGACGACGCCGGAGTCGTGGCGGCGGATCGTCGAGGAGCTGAACAACGGCGTTCAGCAGCGGATCGTCGCCGACGACCGCGACGCGACCAACCTGCTGGTACTCGCCGGGCCCGGCTCTGGCAAGACGCGCGTGCTCGTGCACCGGATCGCGTACCTGGTGCGCGTGCGGCGCGAGAACCCGCGCGCGATCCTGGCGCTGGCGTACAACCGCCACGCCGCGGTGGAGATCCGCCGGCGGCTGCGCGCGCTGATCGGCGACGACGCCAACGGCGTCACGGTGCTGACCTGCCACGCCCTGGCGATGCGGCTGGCCGGCGCGAGCTTCGCCGAGCGTGCCGCGGAGCCGGGCGACGAGTACTTCCGGCAGGTGCTGACGGACGCCGTGGCGCTGCTCGAGGGCAAGGGGCTCGCGCTGGAGGAAGCCGACGCGCAGCGTGAGCGCCTGCTGGCCGGCTTCCGCTGGATCCTGGTCGACGAGTACCAGGACATCGGCGCCGAGCAGTACCAACTGATCTCGGCGCTCGCCGGCCGCACGCGGCCCGACGAGGACGGCAAATTGAGCCTGCTTGCCGTCGGCGACGACGACCAGAACATCTACGCCTTCGCCGGCGCCTCGGTCGAGTTCATCCGCCGCTTTGCCGAGGATTATGCGGCCAAACCGGTGTTCCTGACGGATAACTACCGCTCGACGAGGCACATCATCGACGCCGCCAACGCGGTGATCGCGCCGGCGGCCGAGCGGATGAAACGGGATCAGCCGATCACCATCGACCGCGCGCGCGATAAATCGAAGGCAGGCGGGCGGTGGGCAGAGCTCGACCCGGTGGGCCAGGGCCGCGTGCAGCTGCTGGCGCCGGCGGGCGACGCGATCGGGCAGGCGGACGCCGTGATGGTCGAGCTGCAGCGGCTGGCGGCACTTGACGCCGACTGGGACTGGGCCCGCTGCGCGGTCATCGCGAGGGAGTGGAAGTATCTCGATCCGGTGCGCGCGTGGTGTGAGCTGAAAAGCATCCCGGCGCAGATGGCGGACGAGGAGCCGCCGCACTTCTGGAGGCTCCGCGAGACGCAACAACTGGTCGACTGGCTGCGCGGCGGCGACAGGAGGCTCGTCGAGGGCCGAGCCATCGAGCAATGGCTGGCAGAGCAGCCGGCCGGCCCGTGGTGGGAAGCGCTGCGCGAGGCGGCTGCCGCGTACGTGCTGGAAACCGGCGGTGCCGAAATGCCGGCGGGGCACTTCAGCGAGTGGCTCGCCGAGTGGGGCCGCGAGTTTCGGCGGCGGCAGACGGGTCTGCTGCTCTTGACCGCGCACCGCGCCAAGGGGCTGGAGTTCGATCACGCGGTGGTGCTCGACGGCGGCTGGGACCAGTGCGCCAAGAACGAGGACCGCGATGCGTCGCGCCGGCTGTATTACGTGGCGATGACCCGGGCGCGACAAACGCTCGTGCTGGCGCGCCTGCACCCCCGGCACGTATTCGCCGACGCACTGGCGGATTTGGCCTGTGGAGTGGCGCGGGAACCGGTCGAGTGCGCGCGGCCGCCGGCGGCTGCGCTCGCCCGCGAGTACCGGCGGCTGACGCTCTCCGACGTTGACCTAAGTTTCGCCGGCCGGAAGAGGCCTGGGCACCCGGTGCATCGAGCGATCGGGCGACTCCGCACCGGTTTGGAGCTATGGCTTCGCGAGGGTCACGGCCGGTTCGAACTAGTGGACGACCGCGGCACGTGTGTCGGCCGGCTGGCCGGCAGATTCTCACCGCCATCGGGCAAGACCTGCATTCGGGCTGATGTGCAGGCGATCGTTGGGCGACGGCGCGAGGAATCGAAGCCCGAGTATCTCGACCGCGTTTGCTGCGCGCAGTGGGAGGTCGTCGTGCCCGAGCTGGTATTTGAGCCTTAGACGGGGGGATGCGCCGCGGCCCACGACGTGTCGGCCTGGCCCGGCCGGCGCGGCGTCGTTTCGATACCGCTTTACGACGGCGAACGGGTCCCTGGGCCGCCCGGTTCAGGCACACGGGCGCGCGGGTCGGCGAGATCGACTGCGGGCCGATTCGGACCGCGGCGCGCTGCGCGCGACGCCTCCCGCACCCTCGCTCCCGCACATGACCGCCCACGGGGTCAGGCCCATGTTTCGGCGGCACCGTCGCACGACGACGCGCCGTCTTCCCGCTGAAAACTCTGCCAGACCCCGGCCCGTGAACGGTTACCCCGCACACGCACCATTTCCACGTGCCGGCCGGGGTCACCGACGGACCGCCTCCTCGCCGCAATTGCCATCAGGGGCGAAATGGCATAGCATCGTGCCGACCTGGTTGGCCGGCCGACGCCGCGTCGGCGAGATTGCGGTTGGCGCTGCCGAGTGACCGGGTGCACGGCGGGTTCCGCCCGTCCGGACGACCTCTTCTTGGATTGTCTGCACTTGTCGTGGGGGGCGGCGCGGGCTGCGGCCCAAGACCGCTCTCCGCGACACGCTCGGGAGCAAAGTTGATGGCTTTTGATATCCAGCGACTGGTCGAGTTTGACTTTCTGCGGGCCACCGAGATCGCGGCGCTCAACTGCATGCAGTGGATCGGCAAGGGAAACAAGGAGGCCGCCGACGAGGCCGCCTGCGACGCCATCCGCGGGATGCTGGACCTGACCGACATCTGCGGCGAAGTGGTCATCGGCGAGGGGATCAAGGATCAGGCCCCTGGCCTGTTCAAGGGCGAGCGGGTGGGAATGTGGCGGCCCGGGGCCCCCCGCTTCGACATCGCCCTGGATCCGATCGACGGCACGACCAACCTGAGCAAGGGGATGCCGAACTCGATCAGCTGCATCGCCGCGGCCAGCCCCAATACCAACGGCGATGCGGGCCTGCAGGAGATCCCGGCGTTCTACATGAAGAAGCTGGCCTACCCGCCGCAGGTCCGCCAGGCCTGGATCGCCGACCCGAAGCTGCCGGTTGATGTGAACGCCCCATTATCCGAAGTCATCCGCGTGACCGCGCAGATTCTGGGCAAGAATGTCCGCGACGTGGTCGTGATGGTGCTCGACCGGCCCCGCAACCAGCCGTTCATCGAGGAGGTGCGCCAGCTGGGTGCCTCGCTGCGGATGATCGCGGACGGCGACATTGCGGCCGCCCTGGCTCCAGCCCTCAGCCGTTCGAACATCGACCTGTACGCGGGCATCGGCGGTTCCGCGGAGGGCGTGTTGGCGGCCGCCGCCCTGCGCTGTCTGGGAGGCGGCATGCAGGGTCAGATCTGGCCGCGCGACGAGGCGGAACGCAGGGCCCTGGTGGAAGCCGGCTGGGGCGACCGGCTGGACAGGGTCTACCGCTCGCTCGACCTGGCCTGCGGCGACGAAATCCTGTTCACCGCCACCGGGATCAGCGACAGCCCGCTGCTCAAGGGGGTCGAAGTCCACGGCACGACGGCCATTACGCATTCCGTGCTGATGCGGGCCAAGAGCGGCACCGTCCGGTACCTGACCACCGAGCACAATCTGCGGAAAAAGACCATTCACCTGCGTTCGAGGGTCGCGGAGGTGCGGATCTGACACGCCCTCTGCCGATCTGGGGCGACGGGTGGGCCCCGGGGCTGGCTCGTTTCCCGGACGCCGAGCAATGCGTGCGGGCAGATGCCGAACCCATGGGCATGCCTGTCCGCCGTTCTTCTCGGCCGGATTTATCGCTGCAGACCGCGCGAAAATCACCGGGTGTCGCCCAGTTGCCCACCCCAACGCGCTCCCTTCTTGACAAGACCTGCTCACTATATTTGCATAGAAGGAACGATCCGCTGCTGGATCGGCCACGCTGTAACCGTTCACATCCTGGTTGAAGATTTGCCGTGATTCCAGGGGGTCAGGTCCATGTTTTCGGCCCACGCCTGTTGACAAGGGGGGAGTTTGTCGGCCGAAAAATGGACCAGACCCCGGCCCGTGAACGGTTATGCCACGCGCGACGAACTTATGCGCAGTCAAGCGGGGCACTGCGAAGGTCGCCCCGGCCTGGACGGGCCGTCGCGCGAGGGGCTCCCGCGTGCCGACGCGCGGGGATGCTGTTTCATTTGTGGTCGCTCGGAAGTTCCCTCTTACTGCCCTCTCCATCCTGGTGCCCTCAACATGCCGACCCGTTCCGACGCCGCGTTCCGCCACCTCCGGCGACTGATGACGAAGGCCGCAGAGCAACATCGCCACCCGTCGCGCGGGTTGAGCCTGCAGACCTTGGAGGCACGCTGCCTGCTGGCCGCCGACGCTGTCCTGTACTGGAACGCCCTTGCGCTGGACGCCGTGGCCAATGACCACACGCCCGCGCTGGTATCGACGGCAGACCAGGGTGGGCCGACGCGGACCTCGCGGGCCCTGGCGATCGTGCACGTGGCCATGTACGACGCGCTCAATTCGATAGAAGGCGCGCACAAGCCTTACCTGGTGGCCAAGGGCGGATCGGGTAGGGCCTCGAAGGAGGCGGCGGTCGCGCAGGCGGCCCACGATACGCTCGCCGCCCTGTACCCCCAGCAGCGGGCCCTCTTCGACGCGGCCCTTCACGCGGTGCTCGACGAAATCCCCAACGGCCGGGCCGAGAACGAAGGGGTGGCGGTCGGCAGATTTGTCGCCCGCAAGATCCTGCTGGCCCGGCAAAACGACGGATTCGATGCCGAGGTCGACCACGTGCTGGGCACCGACCCGGGAGACCACCGGGTCGACCCGCTGCACCCCGACCAGGGCCTGCTCACACCGCATTGGGGCAAGGTGCAACCCTTTGCGATGACGCACGGATCTCAGTTTCGCGTACCGGGACCGCCGGAATTGACCAGCGAGGAGTACGCCGCCGCGTACAACGAAGTCAAGCGGCTGGGAGACGTGAACAGCGCCGAGCGGACCGACGAGCAGACCGAGATCGGCATCTTCTGGGGGTACGACGGGACACCTGGGCTGGGCACGCCGCCCCGCATGCTTAACCAGATCGCGCGCACGATCGCCATCGATCAAGGGAACACGATGTCCCAGAACGCGCGGCTGCTGGCATTGGTCAATGTCGCCATGGCGGACGCGGGGATCGCCTCCTGGGACAGCAAGTACGAGTACGACTTCTGGCGACCGATCGTGGCGATTCGCCAGGAAGCGACCGTCAGCGATGCCGGAGGCATGGACGGAAATCTGGCTACCGCGGGCGATGCCGGTTGGACACCGTTGGGAGCTCCGGCCAGCAATCAAGGCGGCACGAATTTCACGCCGCCGTTCCCAGCCTACACGTCGGGCCATGCCACGTTTGGCGCCGCCACCTTCCGCTCTATCGCCCATTTCTATGGCACGGACCAGCTGGCATTCTCCTTTACCTCGGATGAATTCAACGGCGTGACGACCGACCAGTTTGGCGTTGTGCGTCCGGTAGTCACCCGGTCGTACAACAGCCTGAGCGAGGCGTCCCAGGAAAACGCGGACAGCCGCATCTACCTCGGAATTCACTGGCGGTTTGACGCCACCGATGGCATCGTGCAGGGCAACGCCATCGCGGACCATGTGTTTGCCAGGCTGTTCCAGCCGCTGGTGGTGAATTGGAGCGGTCATCCTGCCAGACCGCCGCAAGGCGGATCGCCCGGGGCAGGCGACCCCGGTGGCGGCAGGCCGTCCGGTCCCCAGTCGCCCGAACCTCGACGTGTGGCGCACATGGCGGCCTATGTGCGGGAAACCCCTGCGCCATCCGCGGCTCGCGGTCAGGTGACCAGGCAAACGCCGCTGAAGGCCGGTCATGTCGATGGGGTGCTGGCCGATGCGCAAGGGCTCCGCGACGTGCTGGAGCCGGTCCTCCCGCAAGTCCGCCTGGGATGAGTCATACGATTGGGCGGGGACAAGTTCTGTAACCGTTCACAGCCCGGTGGAAGATTTTCCCTGATTGCAGGGGGTCAGGTCCATGTTTTCGGCCAGCGCGTATCCGCGAGGTCGAGTTTGTCGGCCGAAAAATGGACCAGACCCCGACCCGTGAACGGTTACCAGGTTCTCCGGCCAGGTTGGCTCTTCCACTCCTCCGGCCCCGGGGCCATCTCTCGGAGGAGGTGCTTTCTTGCTCTGCCCGGTCGCGACGCGTAGGATGACGTGCAAGGGAGATCGGGGGGGGTGCCGCCGGATGAGCGAGCGCCCCGGTGGCTCAGCCAAGTCCGACCGCGTACGGCCCTGCTGGCGCGGGTCCGCGCGATCCGCGTGGGTGGATCGCGCGGTCCGGTCCCCGGTCACCGTCGACGGGTCGGGGTCTGGTCCATTTTTCGTTCGCTCCCGGACAGATTATCTCACGGAGCCACAGAGTCACGGAGATGCATGAGAACGAGATTGGAACATTGATCGTCGACAGTGCGGCCCATTTGCACCAGGATTTGGGACCAGGACTGATGGAGACGGTCTACGAAGTGAGTTTGGCAGCGAAGCTGCGAAAGCGGGAGTTGTCGGTTGAGCGTCAAGTTGCCATTCCAATTGAATACGATGGGTAACCGTTCACACCCCGCTGAGTGATGACCCGGATTCGAGGGGGTCAGGTACATTTTTTCGGCCCGAGCGGTCTCGCCTGGCAGGGCTTTTTGGCCGAAAAATGTACCAGACCCCGGCCCGTGAACGGTTAGTACGATGGTCAAAGGTTGGAGGAAGGATTTCGAGCCGATTTGATCGTCGCAGGAAAGGTGATTGTGGAACTGAAGTCCGTGGAGAAGGTTCATCCAGCTCACAAGAAGCAATGGCTCACTTACCTTCGCCTGACCGGAATGAAACTTGGGTACTTGCTGAATATCGGAGAGGCCTTGATGAAGGATGGCTTTACCCGAATCGTCCACGGGGAGTTGTGAAGCCTTCTCCGTGGCTCCGTGCCTCCGTGAGAATCCACGTAACCGTTCACGGGGTGGACGCCAGATCTGCTGCACCCCAAGGGGTCAGGTACATTTTTCGGCGGCAGCGTCGCACGACGATGACCGGTCTTCCCGCCGAAAAATGAGCCAGACCCCGGCCTGTGAACGGTTACGAATCCAAAGACGGGCCTGTACGGATTTTTGTGTCAATGGCTCTGCCGAAGGGGACAGTCCCATTTTTCTGGCATCCATGCCACAAAAATCGGGACAGTCCCCCAAAGACAGAGCGAACAAGCGGTTGCAGTGGAGCGGCGGAACCGGGCGTGTTCGGATGGAATGTCGACTCCCGCCGCCCACGGAACCGAGTCGATCGATAGACTCGACCTCGCGGATACGCGCTGGCCGAAAACATGGACCTGACCCCCTGAATCCCCGGCCGCCGCGTGAGGGAGGAGCACGATGTCGTTCAAGACCACACGCCCGCCCTGGCCGCCGCGGTATCTGGCCGCCCGCGGGCTCGTGCTGCTGGCCGTCGTGACTTCCGGCGGTTGTTTCCGTTACCACCAGGAGGTTCCCCCGATGCCCCGACCAGCATCGTCCAATGCCACCATCTCCGGGTCCCCGGCGGGGCATCCCCAACCGGCGACCGCAGGGACCGAGGCGGACCCGGCCGGGGCCCTGGCCACGGCCACCTTCGGGTCGGGCTGCTTCTGGTGCACGGAGGCTGTCTTCCTGCGGCTCAAGGGCGTTCACGCGGCCGTCTCCGGCTACAGTGGCGGGCACGTGGAGAACCCCACCTACGAGCAGGTCTGCCGGGGCACCACCGGCCATGCGGAGGTGATTCAGGTCACCTACGATCCCCAGGTCGTTTCTTACGAGCAGCTGCTGGAGGTGTTCTGGAAGACGCACGATCCCACGACGCTCAATCGCCAGGGCCACGACGTCGGGACCCAGTACCGTTCCGTCATCTTCTACCACGAAGACCAGCAGCGGCAATTGGCCGAGCACTACAAGCGACAGCTCGACGAAGCCGGCGTCTTTGACGCCCCGATCGTGACGGAGATCACCGCCTTCAGCCGCTTCTATCCGGCCGAGGACTATCACCAGAACTTCTATACCCAGAACACCTCGCAGCCTTACTGCGTGGCGGTGATTCGTCCGAAGCTGGAAAAGCTGGAGCGGGTCTTCGGCGACAAGCTGAAGGACCAGGCCGCGTCCCCCTGAACTGCGCCGGCGCGGCAGGCCTCCGGACGGGGAGGGCGCTTCCGCCACGTCTGATCGGACCCGTGTCCCTCAACGGGACCGGTCGCACGCGCTGGGATGCCGGCTGGGCAACATACCGCCATGGCAACCCAGCCAGTGCGGCACAGCCGCAGCCGAGTGGTAGCGTGGAGTGGCGAGTGCTTGCCTGAGTGGATGGCGGCAGGGCGGGCCCTGGGCCAGGCGGATCGAGCCGCGGCACCGCAGTGTCACGTCGCCGCTGCCTCGCGCTGCTGCTCGTCGATCAGCGGCCAGAGCTGATCGAGTTCCGGCTTGAACAGGTCGCCGATCAGCACGTCGGTCACCAATCCCTTGAGCGCGGGATGCCGCCGCACGAACCGTCCAAAGTTGAAGCCGTCGTAGAACGCGCAGACAAGGTTTCGCATGCGCTGCATGCCCCGCGCGTACTCATCGAACCAGCAACCCAGTTGCGCGGCGGTGGTGTCCCCCGCGGCCAGCCCGGCCGCAATGGCGTCGGCCGCCAATTGTCCGGACTTGAGGGCCAGCAACACGCCCGACGAGTAGAGGGGGTCCAGAAAGCCCAACGCGTCGCCGACCAGCACCCAGCCGTCGCCGGCGCATTGGCGGGCGCGGTACGAATATTCCTTCTGCGCGCGGAAGATGTCGCAGCGCGTGGCGGAGGCGATCCGCGGCGCCAGTCCGGGGCACCGCTCGACTTCCTCCAAATAGATGGCCTCGTGTTCCTTCGAGGCGCGGTTCTCGAACAGGTAGTCGTGCGCGGCCACCACGCCCACGCTGACGATGTCGTCATGCAAGGGGATGTACCAGAACCAGCCGTTCCGACCGCGGAGCGAGAGGACGATGGTCGCCCCCTCGTCGACGCCCGTGTCGCGGTGGGCACCCTTCCAATAGGTCCAGAGAGCCGCCTTCTTGAGCACAGGGTCCCACTCCCGCAGTCCCAGGCGGTCCATGAGCAGCGTGCTCTGCCCGCTGGCGTCGACGACGACCTGGGCGCGGATCTCGCGGTCCTGATGATCCTGGCCGCGGACGCGCGCGCCGGCGGCCCGCCGGCCTTCGAACAGCACTTCCATCACCCGCGCGCCTTCATGCACCGTCACGCCGTGCGCGCGGGCGTTGTCGAGCATGAGCTGGTCGAACTCGGAGCGGCGCACCTGCCACGTCTGCGACGATTCGTGCGGGTTGTAGTCGCCGAAGTAGAACGGTTCGGACAGCTTGCCGTGCTCATTGACGAACTGCACGCTGTATTTCCGCACGAATCGGCTGCCGCGCAGCTTGGGCAGCATGCCCAGCCGCTCGAGCACCCAATAGGTGTTGGGGATTAGCGACTCGCCGATGTGGAAGCGCGGAAAGCGATCTCGTTCGAACAACTCGACCCGCTGGCCCTGTTGGGCGACCAGTGTGGCGGTCGTCGCCCCCGCGGGGCCGCCGCCGATGACGATGACGTCGGTTTCCAGCACGGACATGGGGGCCTTTGCGGAAGGAACACCAGGCGGGCAGCGTCGCCATTATAGGCGGTCGAGCGTCGGCGGACCACGTTGGGCCACGTGCGACCCGCCGCAACGGGTGCCGCTGCCGCATCGGCAGCGTGTGGCCGGCTGGCCGGGCCCGAGGTCGACCGATGTGCAGATGTTGATGTCCTCTCGCGGGTCGATGCGGTGGAACGTTGGGCGGCGGGACGTGCGTTCTAAAGGGGCATGGCAGACCACGGCCAGAGCAAGGCGACGCACCAAACAGAATTGCGTGATGCCGGGAGGGCAAGGCTCCCGCCGCGGCGAGAACCCGGTTCACGCGCCGGCTCGGCAGGAGCCTCGCCCTCCCAGTATCGTGCAACCCAGGTTGGCTCATCCGTTACCTCCCAGGATCACGGAAGGCGAACGCCTCCGGCCCGCGCCTGGGGCATTTGTGGTATTCTGGCAGTACCCGTACCACCACGGCAGAAGATGTCGATGCTTGAAATCCCACCCGGCACCGTCCGCGGTCTGTGTTGCTCGGTCTTGGGTCTCCTGCTGCTGGCCGGTCCCGGCTGCGGAGAGGGGGACCCGGTGCGTCGCTACCAGGCGCCCAAGCTGGCAACGGGGGCGGGCACCGACCGGCCTCACGGCATGAACCCTTCCGGTTCGCTGGGGACGCCTGCTGCGACCGGCCCCCAACGGACGCTGGCCGCGGTCGTTCCCCACGCCGGTCGGGGCTGGTTCTTCAAGGTGACGGGCGGGCCGGAGGCGGTGGAGGCCCACCGTGACCGGTTCGAGCGGCTTGTTGCCTCGCTAAGATTTAAGGAGGGAACGCCGCGGTGGGACGTCCCGGAGGGGTGGCGGGAGCAGCCCGAGTCGGGCATGCGGGCTGCCACGTTCGTGCTGGAGGCCGACGCACCGCTGGAGTTGACCGTCATACCGCTCCCCCTGCCGGCCGGCGACCCGGCCGAGTATGTCCTGTCGAACGTGAACCGTTGGCGCGACCAGCTGGGGCTGCCGCCCTTGAGTCGCGAGGAGTTGCCCAATCAGTCACGAACCATCCAGTTGGCCGACGGCGTTGCCACCCTGGTCGACCTGGTTGGCCCAGGCAGCGACGAGCCGGCCGTTGCCGCGCCGCCGGCTGACTCCGCGGGCGGCGCCCGACCGCCCGCGGAGGGGGCCTCGCGTGAGACCGGCCAGCCGGCGCCGCCTTAGCTCGTGTTTGCGGGGCGCGTCGCCGCGGGCCTGCTCGCGCTGACTCGGCAACATGCCCGAGTCCGGCGGAATCCGTCGACGCTGGCCAACGCTCCCTGGCAGCGCTTGTGCCGCGCCGCACGGGGGCCTGAAGACAGATTCTCCCCACGGAGTTGACCATGGCAACGGACATCCAGGCGATGGATCGCGACGACCTTGTGATTCCCCCGCCAGCGCGCTGGGGTCCGGGTGAGCACGTGGGCGTCGGCGGACGCATCTGGCAGTCGTTCGCCTCGCTGAAACTGACGGTCGTCCTGTTCGGACTGGCGATCTTCATCATCCTGGTGGGCACCCTGGCCCAGGTGCGGCAGGATATGTGGGAGGTGATGGCGAACTACTTCCGCGCCTGGGTCTGCTGGGTCGAGGCCTCGGTTTTCTTCCCCAAGCCCTGGTTCCCGAACTTGCAGGAGGCGGTGATGCGGGCCGTGATCGCCAACCTGATGCTGCTCGCCGCGGCCCTGGGAACGATTCCTTGCTTCGCACGGCGCGCGCGTCACCCGGCATGGTCCGTGGCCGCCTGGTGTCTGCTGGCCCTGGGCCTGGCCACCGCGGTGCAAGCGGTCGTGTGGGGGATGTTCCTGTTTCCCGGCGGGGCGACCATCGGATTGCTGATGGTCGTCAATCTCCTGGCGGCGCATGGCGTCCGTTTCAAGTTGCAGGCCCGTGGCCCGCAGCTGGCCGCGGGCCTGGCGGTGATCGCCGCAGGTGCCCTGCTTACCTGGCAGGTGATTGCGGCGGGCCACAATCCGGCGGGCCTGCAGGCGGTGCCCGCCTTGTCCTGGGCCATGCTCTGGAGCTTCTGCAAGTTCGCGGTGCTCTTGCTGTGCCTGGGGATGCTGGGCGGGTCGATCCAGGTCGTCCGCGAGATCGGGTATCGGCGGATCGAGTTCGTGCTGCTCGCCGCAGCCACCGCGCTGACGGGCCTGTTGACCGCCTGGGTCTGGCTGGGTGGTGACGCCGCCTACCTGGGAGATGCCGGGATGCGCATCCTGTGGCAGCTGATCCAGGCCCAGCTGGTGGCCCTCGTCCTGCTGCTGGGCTGCTGGCTGACGTTTCGCAAGCGGGGCGGGATCGTGTTGCTCCACGCCGGGCTGGGCTTGATGATGCTCGGCGAGTGGTTCGTCAGCTGGTATGCCGTGGAAGAGCGGCTGATCATCGAGGAGGGCCAATCGACGAACTATGCCCTAGACATCCGCGAGACGGAGCTGGCCATCGTCGATCCGGCCTACTCGCCCACCGAAGACGACGTGGTGGTGATCACAGGCAAGCACCTCGCCCGGAACGCCCAGTCGGGCCGCTGGATTCAGGACGAAGAGCTGCCGCTCGACGTACGCGTGGTGCAGTACCTGAAGAACGCGCGGCTCGCGGAGCCGGGAACGGTCGCCGTCAACCCGGCGACGGCCGGCAACGGGTTGAAGGTCGTGGCGGTCCCCCAGCGTCCTGGGGCCGGTGCGGACATGGGCGGCGAGGTCGACCTGGCGTCGGCCTACATCGAACTCCGTGACAAGGCCAGCGGCCGGGCGTTGGGTACGTATCTCGTCTCGCAGTACCTGTCGACGCAGGAGATTCCTGAGCGCGTGCAGGTCGGTGACAAGGCGTACGAGCTGGCGCTCCGCTTCAAGCGGACCTACAAGCCGTACACGATGCGCCTGCGGGATGTCCGCAAGGACGACTATCTGGGTACTTCCACGCCGCGGGACTATTCCTCCTTTGTCCACCTGATCGATCCGCGTCACAACGTCGATCGCGACGACATCCGCATCTGGATGAACAACCCGCTACGCTACGCCGGGGAGACCTTCTATCAGAGTGGCTACCATCGCGATCCGCAGACGGGAAGCGAGGGCACGACCCTGCAGGTGGTGACCAATACGGGGTGGATGATCCCGTACGTGGCCTGCATGTTGGTGGGGACGGGGCTGCTGGCCCACTTCGGCGCCGCGCTGCTGCGTTTTGTCCATCGTCGGGCGCGGGAGGGCCAGGTCGGCGGGATGCCGGGAGCTGCGGCGGTCAGCACACCGGCCGCCGGGCGGCGGGGAGAGCCTGTCGCGCGGCACCCGCGGAAGCGGCCGCGGCTGGGTGCGGGACTGGCGGGGCGGGCCTCCGCCGGTTGGCTGGTGCCCGTGATGGTGGCCGCGCTCTGCGCGGGCTGGGTCCTCAGCCGATCCTGGCCGCGGGCCTCCGACCCGGCCGAGTTCGACCTGGTCGAGTTCGGCAAACTGCCCGTGGTGTATGAGGGGCGGGTCAAACCGGTGGACACGCTCGCCCGCAACGCCCTGCGGAAGGTCTCGGATTACGAGACCTATCGCAACCAGGCGGGTGAACGGCGTCCCGCCGTGGAGTGGTTCCTGGACGCCGTGGCTCGGCCCGCCGAGTCCGAGCAGCATCGTGTCTTTCGGGTCTACAACCTGGATGTGCTGCAGGTGCTGGGCTTGAAGCCCCGCCGCGGCTTCCATTACTCCCTGGCCGACATCCGCGGAGCCGGCGGGCAGGCCCGCGCCCAGCTGAAGCAGTTCGACGAACAGGTCAGCCAGGCCCGCGGGCTGGAAGCGGAGGATTTGACCTTCTTTCAGCGAAAGCTGCTGGAGGCCGATGGCCGCTTCCGCAGCTACACGCTGCTGTTGAGCGCCTTCCAGCCGATCGACTTCGCCGGCTGGTTGGCGCGGGCCGGGCAGGGCGGTGACGCGCCCGACACCGAGGCGCGGATGGAGCAGCTGCGCCAATTGATGCTGGCGGCCAGCGAATCCGAGGCGATGCTCCAGCGGGCCGAGGCGCCGCTGGCGATTCCGCAGATCGCGGCCGCGGGCCAGCCGGGGGTCGAGAGCGACCGGCCCTGGACGGCGTACGCCACCGCCAGCAACCGCGACTTTCTGCGCCGGCACGTGTTGCGGGAGCCGCCCAATCCGGCCCTGCAACACTGGGAGGAGATCTTGGCGGCATACGCCCGCGGCGACGCGGCGGCATTCAATCGGCAGGTGCAGACGTACCGCCACTTGCTCGCCACGCAGACCCCCGCCCACCTGGAGCCGGCCAAGGTGGCATTCGAAAGCTACTTCCACGCCGCCTCGCCGTTCTACCTCTGTATCGTGCTGTACATCGCCGCCTTTGTGGCGGCCGCCTGCGGGTGGCTGGGATGGAGCGTCGGCTGGAACCGCACCACCTGCGCCATCCTGCTGGTCGCCCTGCTGGTCCACACGCTCGGTTTGGCGGCCCGCATCTACATCTCGGGGCGGCCGCCAGTGACAAATCTGTATTCGTCCGCTGTCTTCATCGGCTGGGCCTGCGTCGTCTTCGGCCTGGTGCTGGAGGCCGTCTACCGGCTGGGCGTGGGCAATGTCGTGGCCGCGGTGGCCGGTGCCGGCACCTTGCTGGTCGCCACCTACCTTGGGATGCGCGGCGATACGTTCACGGTGCTGCAGGCCGTCCTGGATACCCAGTTCTGGCTGGCAACCCACGTGGTCTGCATCACGCTCGGGTACGCGGTGACCTTCGTGGCGGGTCTGCTGGGCATCGTCTACATCGTGCTGGGCGTCATGACGCGGTCCTTAACCGCCCAACTGAGTCGATCGCTGGCCCGGATGATCTACGGCATCCTTTGCTTCGCCCTGCTGTTCAGTTTCATCGGCACCGTGCTGGGCGGGCTCTGGGCCGACGATTCCTGGGGCCGCTTCTGGGGCTGGGATCCGAAGGAAAACGGCGCCCTGATCATCGTGCTCTGGAACGCGCTGATCCTGCACGCCCGCTGGGATGGCATGGCCCGCGAGCGGGGCATCGCCGTGCTGGCCGTGATCGGCAATATCGTGACCAGTTGGTCCTGGTTCGGCGTCAACGAGTTGAGCGTGGGCCTGCATTCCTACGGATTCACCGAAGGGGTGCTCCTGGCCCTGGGAACCTTCGTGGCCACCCAGTTGGCGATCGTCGCCCTGGGAAGCCTGCCCCGCGGGTGGTGGGTGAGCTTTCGGGGGCCGGCTCCGCCAGGGCTCGCCGGCGCGCCGGGATGAACTCGGCCAAGGGCGGGCACCGCGTCGGGTGCCACCGGCGACGCAGCCGTCACAGCAGCCCGCCGGGCCATGTGGTTGCCCGCTCAGCGCTGGACAACCGTGACCCGCACCGAGCGCTCCGCGCCGTCGCGCGTGAGCCGGACCTCGACCTGCTGTCCGGGGACAAGGTCCCGCAGCGCGTGGGCCAGCCCCTGCAGGTCGCGAATCTCGCGGCCGTCCAGGGCCCGGATGATGTCGCCGGGACGCAGCCCGGCGCGTGCGGCGGGCGAGTCGGCCACCAGCGAAGCCACCCGCACGCCGGGCCCCTGGTAATCGAAGGCCGGAACGGTGCCGAAGAGGACCTTTCGCGGGGCCGGGCCCTCCGGTGGGCCCCCCGCTGCGCCCTCCGCGCGGCCCGAGATCCGCGCCGTCAGTGGTGTCTCGCGGCTCAGCAGGTACGCCACCGCCTCCTGCACGAAGGCCGCTACCTGGACCATCCCCGCCGGGTCGACCTTGTCGACCGTGTCGGTCGGGCGATGGTAGTCCGCGTGCGCGCCGGTGAAAACCTGCACGGCGGGAATGCCCTGCTGGATAAAGCTCAATTGATCCGATCCGGTGTCGGCCTGGGGCACGTCGAGCGTTTCCACGCCGGTGACGAAGCTGCAGCCGCGCACGATGTGCGGCCACTCGTCAGCGGTCGCCGTGCCATGCACCGCCAGCTTGCCGCTGCCCAGCCGTCCCACGGAATCGAGGTTGATCATCGCGCGAATCCCCTCCCGCGGGAACCGCGGGTGCTCGACATAGTGCCGGGACCCGTGTCGGCCCGCCTCCTCGGCCGAAAAGGCCACGCACACGAGATTCCGCGGTCCGCCGCCCTGCTCGACGAAGGCCCGTGCCAACTCCAGCAACACGGCCACGCCGCTGGCATTGTCGTCCGCGCCGGGATGCACCCGGCCTTCGTCACCGGCGTGCACATCCGGCCAGCCCAGACCCAGATGGTCGTAGTGGGCGCCGACCACGATCGACTGGCTGGCCAGGGCGGCCTGTCGCGCGGGCACGATGCCCACGACGTTGCGGGACTGCACGGGCTGCTCGTCCGGTCCGCGTGCGACGGTGAATGTCTGAAACCAGGTCCCGTTGTCGCCTCCGGGCTGCAGGCCGGCGGCGGCCATCTGCGCGGCGATGTAATCACCGGCCTGACGCAGGCCGTCACTGCCCAGCCCGCGGCCTTCGCGCTCGGGCGCGGCCAGCCACTGGACGTGGTCCGCAAGCAGGCGGGCCGAAAAGGCGGGAGGCAACTCGGCCAGCGGCTCTCGCCGCTCGAGCGGCAAAGGGGCCAGCGGGCCCCGGCGATCCGTCCGCAGGTCGGCCACCAGCGGCGATCCCGTTACGGGCCACTGTCCCTTGGCGATGTTCGCCGGTTCGTCTCCCGCAAAGGCGAGGTACGAATAGTTGCCGTAATGCGGCAGCTTCCGCGCGAGGCCGGGAAAGGCCGCGGCCGGATCAACCGTCAGCCAACCCGCTGCCAGGTCGGGAGCGTCCGGATGGCGACAGACCACCACGAAGCTGTGACCCGCCCACGGAATCGGCTCTTGATCCGGTGAGAGCGTGACAGCCGTCGCAGAGGTGGAGACCTCGGGGACCGCGGCCAGCAGCCCTTGCCGCAGACGGTTGCCGCGGCCGAAGATCCAGACCGGACGATCGACCGGCAGCCGCTCCAGCTGCGTGTCGGCGACAATCTCCAGGGCATGGTCGTCGTGCGCCCATGCCGCCGCCAGCTGGCGGTACGCCTCCAGTTCCGCGTGGTCCGCCGCCGATTCCGGCAGCACGACCAGCACCCGGGGACTGCCGAAGACCTGGCCGATTGTCGGCGGGGTCTCGCGCGGGTCCAGATGCCGGAAAAGATCGAACTGCGGGTCGATCACCAGCGCCGCGGGAGCGGCGTCGACCGGCAGCTCAAACGTGTGGCTGGCCTGGCGCGTGGTAATCACAAAGGGCAGCTGCCGCTCGCCCACCCGGACGACCGCGGGCACATCCAACTCCAGCGGTGGCTCCGGCTGGATCTGCCGCAACCGCCCACCGACGACGTACTTCTCTCCCTTGCGGCGGACGGCGATGTCTTCCAGGACCAGCCGGGGCGCTCCCACGCGGGTCACCCACTGGTTGAAGAACGGCGCCAGGTCGGCATCGACCACCGCCTCCCAGGCGCGGCGCAAATCGTCAAACGTCGCCCGCTGGCCACGTTGCTCGCGGTAAAAACGGGCCAGCGCCTTCCGGAAGGCCTCGTCGCCGAAGCGCTGGCGCAACATGTGGAACATCATCAGGGCCTTGCCGTAACCCACGGCCTCACTGGCCGCACTGTGCCGGGCGCGGAAGGCGGTCAACGGGAAATCCCGCTCCGCCCGGACATAGTCGCGGTACTTCTGCAGCGTGTTGCGGCGGTATTCATGCCCCAGCCCGCGCTGCTCCTGGACCAGGTGGTCCGCCAGATACGCCGTGAGACCTTCCGACCAGTTCCCCTCTCCGTCGGCGACGAAGACGGAGTTTCCCCACCAATTGTGCAGAATCTCGTGGGGATACGAGGAGTGCAGGATAAACGGAAAGCGGATGACCTGGGGCCCGAGCAGGGTAAAGGAGGGAAACCCGTAACCCGTTTCCCAGAAGTTCTCCACCAGGGCAAACTTGTCGTAGGGGTAGGGGCCAATCAAGCGGCGGTACATCTCCAGGTAGCGGGTCGTCGTGTCGAGGTACCGCCTGGCCAGTGCCGGATCGGTCTGGTGCAAGTAGACCAGCAACTGAATGTCGCCCGCCGCGTCGGCGTGCTTCACGAGCGGTCCGCCGGCCAGCACGATCTGTTCCATCGGATCGTCCGATCTCCAGCGGGCAAGGCCGCGGTCGTCCCGCGACGTCCCGCTGCCCTGGCTGATCACGTGCCATCCGTCGGGCAGTTGCACCTCGACGGAAAAGCGGATCAGCTGCTCGTCGAACTGCGGAACCCAGAGGCTCTGGCCGTCCAGGTAGATTCCTTCCGGTCCGACAATCCCCCGCGTGTCGCGGAAGCCGCGGGTGTACTCCTCCTTCTGGTCGGATAAGCCGAAGTTGAACACCCCCGCGTAGGCCAACTGCAGCACACCGTCGGCCGGTGCCGCCTCGAGGCGGTAACTGGCCACCCTGCCGTCCGCCGATACCATCCTGACAGGAGGGTCGCTCGTCTGGATTTCCAGCGCCCGGCTCAAGCGAAACTCGGCACCCGGGCGACGCAAGCCGGCCGGCAAGCGGATCCGGTCGCGCGCCTCCAGACGCTCTCGGGCGGGATCGAGGGTGACCGTCAGCGTGTGTTGTGGAAGCGTGTCGTGCGCGAGTTGCCCGTCGGCCGGTTGCTTGTCGGCCGGTTGTTCCTGGGCCGGGTGCTCGATCGCGGCCCCGGCGGTCCCTGGCGGCGGGCGGAGCACCGGGGCGCCGCCGAGCCCCGGCAGCCAGTGGACCGTCATCCTGTCCTCCAGGTCGCGTACCGCCTCGCGCATGGCCCGCAGCCGTTCGGGCGCCGCGCAGAAGACGGCGGGCACAATCATCACGTTACGCCGACCTGCGGATTCGAGTTGCCGCAGCACGTTGGCCAGGCTCCGCTCTCCATCCCCGACCGCCACGCGTAATCGGTGGAAACGACTGGTCTTGGCCAGCGGATCGTCCTGTTCCAGGGCCAGCCAGCCCTGGGCCTGATCCGCGTCATTCACGACCAGCACCGTTGTGCCGCCGAACGGACCGGGACAACGGGGAAGCACGCCGGGCTGGGTGAAGTCGTCGGCCCGCACCTCCGTCGGAATCCGCGCAGCAGCTGCGTCCGGCGCGGTGCGGAGCGCGGCGACGGACACCTTCTGAGTGGCCGACAGCTCGAGCGCCCGCATCCGAGCCCAATGGCGCGCCCGCGGCAGGTCGCTTTCCACCAGGACATATTCCCGCGGCGCCTCGTTGCCGACCGGTCGCAGCGGAAGGCGCAGTGCCTCGCGCAGCATGTTCTCGGCCTGGGACTCCCGCTGCCATGCGTCGCGCGTCGAAAAGACCATCCGGCTTTCCATGCCCGCCGCCGCGAAGGCGGCCAGCTCCACGTCCCACCACGGCTGGTCCTGCTGCGGCACGACGGCCGCCAGCCGCCGGCGCGGAGGTGTCTCCTCGCCCCACAACTCGGGGATGGGCAACGCCAATTCACGCAATTTCGAATACTGCCGCGGTTCCAGGGCCACCGCTGCCACCTCCATCCGATCGGTCAACAAAGCCGTCGCCGCCGCGACCGTGGCGCCGGTGCCCTCGCCGGCCAGGCAGACCCGCCGCGGCTCCACGGGATAGTTGCGCAGCAGATATCCCCAGGCCTCCTCCACCGCCGTGACCGACGCGGCGAGGTCGGACGAAAACGTGTCGGGCCAGAACCAGCGCCCCCCCACGCTGAAGTCGTCCTGGGTCTCGCGATGCAATCCGCTGAGCACCGCGATCGCCGCCTCCGGTCCCAACCGGTCCTTCCACAACTGCAGACCGTCGGGTGCCGAAAGCCCGTCATCCGGCAGCCAGATCAACAGCGGCATCCGGGCACCGGGGGCTGTCCGGTCCGGCCAGTGCAGGGTGTAGCTCGCCGGGCGGGAAACGAAGACCGACCAGCTTCCCTCGTTGCGGTCACGCGCCCGTTGCTCCACCAGAACGACGTAATCGGCCACGGGCAGACCTCGCAGTTCCGCAACTGCGGGGTTCGCGACCGGTTCGATCGCGACCGTGATCACCTTGGCTTCGGGTTTGCGCTGGCGCACTTGATGGGCCACGCCATCGCCGTAGGCCGTGTGGAAGGCACCATTGATGTGCAGCACGAGGTGGCCCGGGTGCTGGTCCAACGCCGCGGCGCCCGATTCACCCATCGCGTTGTCCCAGAGCGACTGGGCGGAGTACAGTCGCTCGCGGATGTCAGCACCAGCACCGCCGCCAATCGGGTGGCCGCGGACGGCACTCTCCCACCGGTGCCAATACTGAGCGGAATTTGGCAAGAGGCGGGAAGGGACATGGCGGCGGTCCTCCTCGGCCAGCGCCGCCACCGCCTCGGGACCCCGATCGGCGACCTGCCGCAGCAAGGGCCGGGGAAAATTCGTGGCCAGCACCGGGCGCCGCGCTGTCCGGGCTCGCTCAATCAGCGGCCGATAGGCGGTTTGGTAGTTCTCCCAGGGACGAGTTCCAGCCAGGAACGTGGCCTCGTCGACCTGGCCGGCCAGATACTGGTTCAGCAGGCCCTGCACGTCGCGCTCGAACATCTCCAGACCGAGCACCACCTTGTCTTCACGGCGCGCCAGCAGTCCTTCGTAGATCGCCAGTTCGACACGGTGCGTGGTCTCGTCGTCATGTGTTTCGCCCAGGAACACGACATCGCCGCCGGCCAGGCGGTCCAGGAACGTGTCCCACGCGATCACGCCGCCGCCGCGGCCGTCGCGAATACAGACCGCCTCGGGCACCGGCGGCGCCGCCCACCGGGGCCGGACATCCTGGCCGCCGACATCTCCTGCAGCAGCCAGCCACGACAGGCAGCAGGCCAGGGCCACAACGAGGCCCGGGCGGGAAGGGCAAGGGAGCATCGGGTGCCTCTCTGGAATCGGGGGACCGGTCACCCGCCACCTCGGGTCATCGCCGAGCCGTCGCACGCCGCCCACTGTTCTCAAAGCCTATCCGGCGCGGCCGCAAGCAACCAAAAGAGTCGACTCGACTCCAAAGGGTCAGACCCCCTTTTCGGATACAGACGCCTTTTCGGATAAGCTCTCGGTGTCCTCCCGGAATCGCCCAGTTGGAACCGGCATGGCGCCGCGATCGGCATCGCGCGGGCCGCCGCGCGCCGGCGGCCCTTACGCCTCGGGCCGGCCGAGCACCAGGTTCGCGCCCTCGCCGGGGACATGGACGCAGTCGGGCTCCGAGCCGAGCGGGTTGCCCGTGACGGCGAAGGCCCGCGAGCGGCTACCGCCGCACACGTCCCGGTATTCACAGATGCCGCACTTGCCGTCAAAGCGATCCGGATTCCTCAGGCTGCGGAACGTGGGGTGATTCTGATACACATCGACGACCGAGTCCTGCGGAAACCGGCCGCAGACGAGGGGCAGAAATCCGGCCGGATAGATCTCGCCAATGTGGCTGACAAACATGACGCCCTTGCCGTCTCCCACGCCCAGCGGAGCACGATGCCCCGGACCGCGGCGGCCGTCGCCGTGCCGCCCTGGCCCCGCCAACGGATCACCCTGGTGCTGCAGGACATATCGCCGGTAGTGCGGCGCCTCGGTCGTCTTCACCCCGAACGCCTGATGCCGGGCGTGATACCAAAGTCGCTCGAACGCCAGCTCGTAGTCCTCCGCCGCGATCCGCTGCTCATCGACACCGCGCCCAACGGGCACCAGAAAAAAGACGGACCACATGGCGATCTGCCACCCCGAGAGTAGCTCGGCCAGGGCATCAATCGCGTGCAGATTGCGGGCCGTGATCGACGTGTTGACCTGGACCGGCAGGTCCAGCTGGCGGGCATCCTCGAGCATCTGCAGGGTGCGATCGAAACTGCCCCGCCAGCCCCGGAACGCGTCGTGCGTCGCCGCGTCCGGTCCATCCAGACTGATCCCCAAGCGCTGGACGCCGGCCTGCTTCACGGCCGCCAGCGCCTCGCACGTCGCCAGCGGCGTCGCGGAAGGGGTCAAGGCTACTTGCAGGCCAAGCCCCGTCGCGTGCCCGATCAGCCCCAGCAGATCAGGACGCTTCAGCGGATCACCACCCGTCAGCACGAGCACGGGGGGACGAGGAAAGCTCGCAATCTGTTCGATCAACGCCCGCGATTGCCGGGTGTTCAGCTGCGACGGATCTGCGACTTCCTGGGCCGAGGCCCGACAATGCAAACAGACCAGGTCACATGCCTGCGTGACCTCATAGTAAAACATCAGCGGGCTGCGATCGAAGTCCGCGGGAGTGTACTCGCGATAGAACATCGGTTGCCCCAACCGCAGATGTCGCGGCGCACCTTCGACCAGCCTGCCGCTACCGCCCCAACTCCTCCACCGCCCCTTGGGGCTCGGACCGCATCAGGTCCCGGATAACCGTTCACAGGCCGGGGTCTGGCTCATTTTTCGGCGGGAAGTCGCCCACGCTCGGCACGGATGTGTCCGCCGAAAAATGTGCCTGACCCCTTGGGGTGAACGGCGGCGTCCACAATAAATATCCTGACCCCAGACCACGCCTCCTCCCGGAGGCAGCGAATCACCCGGCAATCATCCCCAACCTGACCCGGCAGGCGGCGCCACCGTCGAGCGAGAACCGGCCGCGCAGACCCGATACGGCAAACGTGACCCGCCGCTCGCCGCGTTGACCACGTAGCTCCGCGCCGATGCTCGATCCCGCCGGCCTCCAAGAGCACCGTGTCACGCTCGGCACGGACCAGGGCGCACACCGAGCACGCGGCGATCCGAACGCCATGCATCGCGCGGTGGACGAATGTACGCCCCATCGTCGCGCCCCGTCGCACCGGGCCGGGCATACCGGGGAGCCGCCTCGGAACAACGCTCAATTTTTCGCAGCGGGGGCCGGGAATGTCAATGCTGGGTCATTCGCCGGCATGACGCACGAGCAACCGAACATGATGGACAACGAATTGCCGCAAATCGTGTCGCGGCTGTCGTGCCTGAAACACCGCGCGGGCGAGCCGAGACGCGGCAGCGTCTGGTTTGGGCCGCGATTGACAACGGTGGGCTACGGGTCTGCCGGTGGGGTAACCGTTCACCGGCCGGGGTCTGGCTCATTTTTCGGCGGGAAGACCGCTCGGCGTCGTGCGACGCTGCCGCCGAAAAATGTGCCTGACCCCCTGGGGTGCAGCAGGTCTGGCGGCCACCCCGTGAACGGTTGCGCGGTGGGCAAATCATCCTAGTAAGCGGGCGTATCCCATGGCGCGCCCCGTGAATCAGGCGGGGCTCTGCCGGCCACGCTTGCACACGCCCGAAGCGGCGCCGGCAGCCCCCTCGCGCGTCGGGGCGAGCGTCCCGGCGCACGGGCGACCCCGCCCGCGTCGACAGGCCGCCTCGCCCTGTTGAAAACGGAGGGGACGGGCCTGAAGAAATGGAGATTCCTGATCGCGGGAGGGCGAGGCTCCCGCCGAGCCGAGAACCCGCCGCACACGCCGGCTCGGCAGGAGCCTCGCCCTCCCCAGATTGTGCCACTCTCGTTCGCTCGATCCGTATCTCCCAGGATCACGCTGGGCTATTTAGCCCGGACTATTCATCAACCTAACGAGTAAAGTTGCAAGGTGAAGCAGAGAAGCAGGTTGTGGCTATCTTCCAAAAACCACCGCGCACATCAACCGGCACGCGCTAGCGTCCGGCTCTCCCCAATTCCACCAAAACCGGACGCTAGCGCGCTTGCGGCTCATGAATTATCCGGGCTAGCCCCCGATTCATCCGGGCAGAACCGGGGGCTAGCGCCCTCCGGCTGATTTGCCGAACACGATCATTGGAAATGGACAGAACACGAGCCGCCGAGTCCGTGGCTCAGCTGGCTCTGCACCCTCCAGGATTGTGCCACTGCCCAAAGACGGCCAGACGACGGGGAAGAAGACCCGCCGCCGAAGGTGCTTCGCTGCCAGCGCCAGAAGCGGCGCGAATTCCTCGGCAGCGTATCTGGGGGACTGCCGACCGCCGCACGCCGATGGGCTGGCAGGCGAGCCGGCGGCGGCAATCACACCCGGGGATCAACGCGGGCGCCGCCTGCGCCAGCGGAAGGCCAGCACGCCGCACAGGCCCGTCATCAGCAGGATCAGGCCCGCCGGCTCGGGAACCTGCGTGAACGTCTGATCGATGAACGATACGGTCGCCAACGTACCCAACGTCGCAGCCGAGAGGAGGATGTCCTTCTGCACGTTCAGGCTCTGATAGTGCTGCGGGAACTCAACGCTGTCCATCAGCAACTTCGAGCCCGGCTTGATGTCAAAGACGCCGAGCGAAACATCCGCAATGTCCTCCAGGAACGTCTCGACCACCGAGGCAGAACCCTGGGCAGTCATCGGGTCGCCCAGCACTGCCGTGTTCGCGGCGAGCAGTACCCCAGAGATCAGCTGGCCGGGACCCGCGGTGACGCGAAAGGAAATGGTGGCGTCCGACGCAGTCTGACCACCCACCAAATCGTACACGTCCATGAAGGCCCCCTGAAAACGGATCTTGACCTTGCCATCCTCCAAGCTGCCAACCACGTTGATGTTCGTCGCCGGCGGCATGTTCCCGCTCATCTCGTACGTGAACCTGTCGAATACCTTGTCGCCAATCACGAGGTAGTCGTCCGGACCAAGCAGGTCCGACAACCTGGCGCTCGACATGGGCGGCACGCTGTCGGCATGTCCGGGGACCGTGCCGGTCAGGACAACCCCGAGGACAAGCAAGAGCCCAAACGACTTGAGCCCGATCCGCCCGCATCGGGCCATGGCCGTCGAACGCTTGCGGGCGACCGGCTGAGCAGGTGTCAGAAGATGGAGGGGGAGACGTTGCATGGGATGCTCCTCGTCGTCGTGCGCTACACCAGGTTCTTGTTTTCCATAGGGGCCGGGCCGTGCAGGAAGCCGCCCGACAGGGAGATCAGACACGATAGCTCCCATAATACCCAACCACCCTATTTTGTCAAGTCTGTCTATTTTATTATCTGCCACTCGTGGCAACGTGGAACACCAGCAGCTGGGCACCGGGCCGTCTTCCCCCGATGAGCGCGTGTGGGCACAGACGTGACCGATCGCGTAGTCGGGTCGTCCGAGCCTGCAGAGGTCCGACGTACCAGCGCGGCAGAGAAACGGGCATAGATGCGTCGACTTTCGGGCCGGCCCAACTTTACGTAAAGCCGGGCGACCGTCGCGCGAACTGGACAAAGGGGCGTCGAAAACCCCCTTTCGCGTTACCGATTGCCAGCCGGCAAGCGAATCCGGGTGGCGACCCGTCTCCCTGAGCGGATGGCGGACGTCGGAGGTCGCGTCGGCCTCCGACGCCCCGCGCGGGCAAGGAGCAGCACTGCACCGGTCGGGGTCTGGTCCATTTTTCGGCCGACGGACTCAACCTCGCGGATACGCGCCGGCCGAAAACATGGACCTGACCCCCTGAAATCAGGCGCCGTAACACGGCGGTGATCGCACGGCGGCCGGTGTTCTGCGGCGTTCGGCCGTCTGGGGCGGGATTCCGTTCGGGGCTGGGGGCCACGCGAATCGGGTGGGGCCGAGAATTCCGTTTGCGCCGGTCCTGTCGAATTTCCGCGATGTAGGTTGCGGACCGGAAATGGTGTCAATGGCGGCTGTAGAGGGCCGATCTGATGCTTGTCGGCGGCCGACCCCTCGCCGGAAAAAAGCCAGCCGCACGCGCAAAACGGGCCTCGAGCCTAGGTCCTGCTCGCCCCGCCGGCCCGTCTTGCGCAGTGCATCGCAGCCCCTCCGGGGCATGGCCGCGCCCCGCGGTCATGCCCCGCTTTTCTTGAGCACCGGCCGGCCGTCCGAGTGGGAACACCCCAGCCCATGCCTATTCCCATTCAATCGTCGCCGGCGGCTTGCTGCTGATGTCGTAGGCAACGCGGTTGACGCCCCGCACCTCGTTGATGATGCGGGTGGAGATGTGGGCCAGCAAGTCGTGCGGCAGGCGGCTCCAGTCCGCCGTCATGAAGTCATCGGTATTGACGCAGCGCACGACAACCGTGCTTTCGTAAGTGCGGGCATCGCCCATCACGCCCACGCTTTGCACCGGCAGCAGCACGGCAAAGGCCTGCGCCGTGTGGCGGTACAGGTCGGCCGCCTTGATCTCGTTGACGACGATCTCATCGGCCTGCCGGAGAATCTCCAGCCGCTCGCGAGTTACTTCGCCCAGGCAGCGAACCGCCAGTCCGGGGCCGGGAAACGGGTGCCGCCAGACGATCTCCTCGGGCAATCCCAACTCCAATCCCAGTCGCCGCACCTCATCCTTGAACAGGTCCCGGAGCGGCTCGATCAACTCGAATCCCAACTCAGCGGGCAGCCCGCCCACGTTGTGGTGCAGCTTGATCGTGGCGGCCGGACCGTCCTCGGCGGCCCCGCTTTCGATCACGTCCGGATAGAGCGTGCCCTGGGCCAGGAAGTGCGCATCCTGCACCTTGGCCGCCTCGGCCTTGAAGCACTTGATGAAGGCGTGTCCGATCCGCCGCCGCTTCTCTTGCGGGTCGGTGACCCCCGCGAGGACAGACAAGAATTCGTCCTCCGCGTCGACCGCGTGCAGATCGGTCTGGAAGTGGCGCGTGAACTCCGCGATCACCACTTCTTCCTCGTCCTTGCGCAGCAGCCCATTGTCGACCAGGATGCAAGTGAGCTGCCCGCCGATGGCCTGGGAAAGCAGGGCCGCCGTCACCGACGAATCGACGCCGCCGGACAACCCGCAGATCACGCGCGAGGCCCCCACCCGACGGCGAATCTGCTCAACCGTCTCCCGGGCGAAATCGCCCAGCTTCCAGGTCCCCGCGCAGCGGCAGACCTGGACGAGGAAGTTGCGCAACACGGTCCGCCCCAGCGGTGTATGGGTCACCTCGGGGTGGAACTGCAGCCCGTAGACCGGCAGCTGCCGATGCTTCACGGCCGCGATCGGACAGGTATCCGTGCGGGCCAACGGAACAAAGTCGTCCGCCACCCGTGACACCTGGTCACCGTGGCTCATCCAGACGTCGGTATGGTCCGGCATGCCGGAGAACAGGTCCGCGTGAGACGCCAGGTGACAGCGGGCGCGGCCATATTCCCGCGCGGGCGAGCTGTCAACCCGGCCGCCAAGGATGTCGCAAACCAGCTGCATGCCGTAACAGATCCCCAGCACCGGAATGCCCAGGCGGAGGATTTCCGGGTCGCAGCGGGGCGCTCCCGGCGCGTACACACTCGCCGGACCCCCGGACAGGATCAACCCCCGGGGACCATGCCGGCGGACCTGTTCGGCCCGAATGTCGTGGCGGACAATCTCGCAATAGACGTTCTGCTCGCGGACCCGGCGGGCAATCAGTTGGGCATACTGCGAGCCGAAGTCCAGTACCAGCACGCGCTCGTCCGCCACGCGGCCTGGCGTCGCGACGGTCGGTGTTGAACTGAGAGTCATGGCAGCCCGTCCCCAGGAGGGGCCGAAAGACCGCGGATTATACGCAGCCGCGCGGCAGCCTGCCAGCACCCGCCGTCCCGTTGGCCTGTCACTACCCCCAGCGCCGCGGCTTGCCGGTAACCGTTCACGGGTCGGGGTCTGGTCCATTTTTCGGCCGATCAACTCCACCCCGCGGATCCACGCTGGCCGAAAACATCGACCTGCCCCCCTGGAATCAGGGAAAATCCTTCACCGGGCTCTGAACGGCTACGCTTGCCGATTGTACGGTCCGGTCGCCAGGCTTATAGTGGCGTACGCGATCGCACGCTGCGGAGCACCGTGCCGCGGCGGGCACACCTGGCTCGCAAGGTCGCTCGTGCTGATCCTGCTGACCAATGACGATGGCATTTACGCGCCAGGGCTGGCTGCCATGGAGCGCGAATTGCGCCGCCACGCAGAGGTCTGCGTGGTGGCGCCCGCGGTCGAGCAGAGCGGTGTGGGGCACTCGATCACGTTCCTCAGCCCGCTGATCTGTAAGGAGGTCTTCGAGCAGGAGCGCCGCCGCGGCTGGGCCGTCGAAGGCAGCCCGGCCGACAGCGTGAAGATCGGTGTCTTCGAGTTCTGTCCGCGCCGCCCCGATCTGATCGTAAGCGGCATCAATGGCGGACTGAATGCCGGCATCAACGTGCTGTACTCGGGCACCGTCGCGGCCGCCATCGAAGGTGCCTTTTTCGGCATCACGAGCGTGGCTGTGTCGCTGGAGTATGACGCGCACGCCCGATTTTCCGACGCCGCCCGCATCGCCTGGAAGATCATTCAACAGGTCCTGGAGAAGAAGGACCCGGAGACCCGGCTGTTCAACCTGAACATCCCGACGGTCGCCCTGTCCCGGCCGGCGGAGGTCCGCGTGGTGCCGATGGGCGTCGCTCGCTACGGTGAACACTTCATCAAGCGGATCGACCCCAAGGGACGCCCCTATTACTGGGCCACGGGCGATCCGCCCCCGCAGGCGACGGATCACGAAACGGACCTGTCGGCGCTGGAAAAGGGCTTCATCACGATCACGCCCCTCGACTACGACCTGACCCGAAGAACGACCCTCGAGCCAATGCGCACCTGGAATTTGCGGGTGCCGGATCACTAAATAACCTTGCGTGATCCTGGGAGGTGTGGGACGCGGCAATCAGAGCTGCAAAATCTCGGGAGGGCGAGGCTCCCGCCGAGCCGGCGCGGTCAGCCACTTCTCTGCTCGACGGGAGCCTCGCCCTCCCAGAATCACGAAAACCTATTTCGACCTGTCCGTTCGGTCAGCCTCCAGTCCCGAACCGCTCGCCAAAAAAAACAAGGGAGAAATCTGATGGCTACGCGACCGCATCTCGACAACGTGCCGCAAGGCGGGGATGGTGGAATGCTGGCCGCAGCCGGCCAGAGCGTGCCAGGGCGGGTCAGCCCGCCTTCCGGCATCCTGGCCAGTAGCCTGGCAGTTCCGATGCTGCTGGTTCTCGCACTGCTACTGGTCGGCTGTGGCGAGTCGACTCCGTCCAGTTCCGCGCCCCCCCGGGTCGCGAGTAGCGGGCCGCCGCCCGCCCCTCCGCGCCGGCCTGCCCCTGCGGCCGACTCGCGTCCAGACAGCACCGCCCCTGGCACGCCACCGGCCGCGGCCCCGGACGCTACAACCGTCGCGGTCCCGGCGCAGCCGCCGGTTGCCGCCCCGGAACAGCCGCCCGAACCGGCCCCGAACCCCACGCCGGAACCGGCCGCGTCCGGCACGGAGCCGGCCGACAGTACAGGGCCGAGCCCGCCACCCGGACCCACTGTGGAAAGCGGTCCGCGGGAAGTCGCGCAGGCCGGCGTCGGACAGAAGGGCCGCGGTTACGGCGGCGGGATCATCAGCACACCGGTCAGCACCCTGTTCCGGGCCGAGCAGCGGATGGTCTTCGACGTCCAGATTCCGCAGGCCCTGCGGACCGTAAAGACACTCGAGGGGCGCAGTCCGCGGACGACCGAGGAGTTCATGGAAAAGGTGATCGTCGCCTACGACATCCGCCTCCCAGCCCTGCCGCCCGGCGACAAGTACGTCTGGGATCCCGAGACGGAGCAGCTGATGGTCGAGCACCCGCCCCGTTGACGACAGCCCTCCTTCTGAACGGGGTTTCGTGATTCTGGGCGGGCGAAGCTCCCGCCGAGTCGAAACCCTGCTCGACGCACCGGTTCGGCGGGAGCCTCGCCCGCCCTAGAAGACGGTGCAACTCTGTTGGCCGCGGACCGGTGCGCACTTGCTTCCCAGGATCACGCAAGGCTGTTTGGCGCCGCGTCAAACTTGAGAATTCGGGCTGAACCGAACGGCCAGGGCGCGCTCGCCACCGGTTTGGTCTGCAACGGGAGAAGGCAGGTCGTGATTCCAGGGGGTCAGGTCCATGTTTTCGGCCGGCGCGTCGGGGAATGGCCGAGCGATTCAGCCAAAGAATGGACCCGACCCCGCCCCGTGAACGGTTACCGCCCTAAAGTCCCTCCCGGGGATCGTGATCCTCGTAGTCAACGACCCGCCATTGCCCGTTCTCCCGGCGGAAGCGGAGCACAAAGAACCGGGCATAACGCTGGTGCTTCACCGCGCCCTGGTGATCCCCACCCACAATGACCCCGTTGAAGGACGCCGTGGCCCTGGGCGGTTCCCGCCGCGCGTAGACCTCGACCGCCAGGTTATGCTTGATCTTGGCCTCATCAATCCGGACCTGCGCGAGCCGGCTGCGGGCTTCCTGGCGCAGGCCGGGCGCGGCCTCCGAGATGTGCCTGACGACCGCGTCGGGATCATTTCGCTCCAGGTCGGCCGCTAACCGATCCAGAGTCGCCGCCACTTCTTCCGCCTGGGTTACCACCAGTTGCTCGACCAGCAAGAGTGTGCCCGTCAGTACGAGCGTGGTGATCAGGCCATACAGGTAGCCGCGACGCCCGGAATGCACGAGGGCGGCCGCGCAGGTGGCGGCAGCCACGATCCCGCAGAAGAGGATCGGCAGCGGTTGCTCAACCAGCCAGGTCACTTGCCGGCCTCTGCCTGGTCGAGCGGCGGGACACCTGGGGCGCTGTGCAGACGCCGCCACGTGAACAGGCTCCAGGAAATCACGACGGCCAGCCCAAGCAGGACGTAGAGCGGTCCCAGCGTAACCGTTGTCCGCTCGGGAGTCACGAGATTGTGCGGCGTCTCGCGCTGGCCCACCGTCTGCCCGGCCCGTTCCCGGGCCTGAAACTGGCGTTCGATCTGGCTCTGCCGGTGGCTGAAGCGCGGACCGATCACCAGGAGTGCCCCGAGGGCGGCCGTGGCAAAAACGCTGATCCAGAACCATGGGCAGTCGGCCGCCGGGGCTCGGTGGGCCAGACGATCTCCGCCCATACGGTACCCCACGGGGCTCAGACTGTCACTTTCTTGCGGGCCGTGGAGGGCCGTTCCGAGCCCTCCAGCCACAGGAGGATCGGTGAGGCCACGAAGATGGAACTGTACGTGCCGACCACGATGCCCACCAGCAGGGCAAAGGCAAAACCGTGGATGCCCTCGCCGCCCAAGGTATACAAGATGGCCAGCACCAACAACGTCGTGCCCGACGTCAGCAACGTCCGGCTGAGGGTCTGGTTGATGCTGGCATTGACCATCGCGCCGGTCAACTGCGGGCTCTTGCCCTTCACCTCGCGGATGCGGTCGAAGATGATAATCGTGTCATTCAACGAATAGCCGATGATCGTCAGCAGGGCAGCGACCACCGGCAGGCTGATCTTGAACTCGTCGATCAACAAGAACCCCAGGAACTTGGAGAGCCACAGGCTGAGGGCAATGGCGCCCAGCGTGATCAGGACGTCATGCACCAGGGCCACGACCGCGGCCAGGCCGTACACCACGCGGTGGAAGCGCAGCCAGATGTAGGCCACGATCCCCAGCAGGCTCGCCACCAGCGAGAGGATCGCCAGTTGTTGCGTATCGCCCGCCACCTTGCCCCCGATCTTGCTGGAGGAAAGCCAGACGGGCGTCGTCTCCAGCTGGGCCTTGAGGTGTCGCAGGATGGCCTCCGCCTCCTGCGGAGTCGACGTCATCTTCAGGGACCATTCACTAAACCCGGCGATGCGGCTGCCATCCCAGCGGGGATGGAACAACTCGATCTCCGGCACGGGCAGCTCGACGGCCTGCGCCGCGGCTCGCAATTCGGATTCCAGCGACTCGGCGCTGAACTTCTCGTCAAATCGCAGCTCCGCCTCCGAACGCCAATGGTTCGGAGGCGGCGTGGGGGCGGATGCCGCTTCCTCGTCCGCCGGGGAACTGTCCGCCGGTTCGAGCGCCCCCGCGTTGCCTGGCTCGGTCGCGGCGGGTCCAGCCTTCGCGGGGCGATTTGTCCCGCCCTCCGGCTCCGTCTCAGTTGGAATGCCATCGGCCGCTGGCGTCTCGCCGCCCGTGGGCGCGGGGGCGTCGGCCTCCGCCGGCTGAGCGTCCGCAGGCGGTGCTTCCTCCTGGCCGGTATCGGCGCCGCGCGTCGCCTCGGGCGGGGCCGGCGCGTCCCCGGGCTTCGCCTCTGCCGGGGTGAGATCCTCGACGGGCGCGCCCGCATCCGCCTGGGCCAACAGGGTCAGGCCGCCGTCGGCCAGTGCCCACAGCAGCTCGGAACTCCGCCTGCCTCGCACGGCGCCCTTGTCCTGGGCCGGCACCTCCGCGGAATCGCTGGGCGGTTGTGCCTCTTCCGAAACACCGGGACCGCTCGGTTCGGCCCCCGGCGCGTCGGCAGGTCCTGCCCCGTCGGGGCCAACCGGCTGGGCACCCGGCGCCGCGCCGGGCGTTGGCCGGGAGTCCTGGCCCGCAGGACCGGCGGAAGGGCCCGTGCCGTCCGGCGGCTGTGCTGTACCGCTGGCGGACGTCCGCGTCGCAGGCGGGCTGGGCGGCTGGGGTGCGGAAAAGTTCAGGGCATGGGTCACCAGCAGCAACTTGCCCGCCGGATCCTGGAAACGCTTTCTTAACTCCTCCTCCAGCAGCCGCGAATCCTGCAGCGACGTGTCGATCTTGTAAATCGTGTTCGACGCGCGCCCTTCCGGATTGACCTGCGTGACGGAGTAGTCATCGGCGATGCCGGCGACGCGGGATCGCACTTCGGCAGTCGGCATGGGTTGGACGAGCATCGCTTCGACCGAGGTTCCGCCGAGGAAGTCGATGTCGAAGATGCGCTGTCCCCGCACCGCCATGCCGGCCAGTCCGATCGCGATCATTGCCACCGAACAGGCCATGCAGAACCTACGCCAGCCGATGAAGTCGATGGCCAGGTGATCGCCGAGGAACTGCATCATCCGCAGGCGGGTCATCCACCGCTTCCGCTCCGCGATATCGAACACCACCCGCGAGCAGAAAATAGCCGTGTACATGCTCATCAAGATGCCCAGGATCAGCGTCACGGCGAAACCGCGAATCTGATCGGTACCGATGGCGTAGAGAACGACCCCCGTGATCAAGGTCGTGACGTTCGCATCCACAATCGTGGTCGTAGCGCGGGCGAAGCCGTTGCGAATGGCCATTCTCAGGGCGGCCCCGCGCTTCAGCTCTTCGCGAATCCGCTCGTAGATCAGCACGTTGGCATCGACCGACATGCCCACGGTCAACACCAGGCCCGCCAGGCCCGGCAGGGTAAAGGCCGCGCGCACCAGGATCATCAGCGCCAGGATCAAGACCAGGTTGAGCACCAGCGCCAGGCAGGCCACCAGCCCGGCGAACCGGTAGTACACCAGCATGAACGCAAGGACCGCGATCAGCGATATGGTAATGGCAAACTGACCCTTGCGGATCGTGTCCTCTCCCAAGAGCGGGCTGATGTTGTTCTCGTTGATCGGCTCTGAGCGAAGCACCGCGGGCAGCTTGCCGGCCCGCAGCACGTTGACCAGGAAGTCGACCTCCTCCTGCGTGAAGCGACCGGTGATCTGACCTTGATCCGTGATCGTGCTGAGGATTCGGGGTGCTGAGATCAGCTCGCCATCCATCACGATCCCCAGCAGCGAGTAGCGTCCCGCCTGCCGGTCCGGCAGGTTGCTGGCGGTAAGACCGCCGAAAAGGGTGGCGCCCTCCGAACTCATCTGGAAATTGACGCAGGGCGTGAGCGAATCGTCGAAGCCTGAGCGGACGGCGTGGAGGTGCCGGCCCTCGACGTTGAACAGCGGGTCGACCACCGTCAGAATGTCGACCCGCCCCGGCCGCAATTCCCGCGTCTTGTTGTCGGGTCCCGGGGGGACCTTGAAACGTGGAGACTCCGGCGTCGATCCTTCCTCCAGGGCCAACCGCACCCATTCGCCCACGACGTGGCCCTGCTCGTCGCGCACCTCCTTCGCCGTCGCCTGGGCAGGATCGTCTGCCAGGCTGAACAACTGCGGATGCTGGGAGGCATTGGCGACGATGCGGAACGTCAAGAAGCCGCTCTGGGTGATCATCCGTTTGATCTGTTTGATCTCCGCGTCCTCGGCCTGCGGCACGATGATCTCCACCTGCTGTTCGCCGTAGGGACGAATGACCAGTTCCTTGACACCGCCGGGGTTGATCCGCCGGTTCAGCGCCTGGACCAGGGCCCCCATGTCGATCGGCTCGTCCGCCGCGGCGCCTGGCGACTGCGCGCGCCGACTCTGCTGCTCGTCCACCTCGTAGATCAGGATCACGCCGCCGCTCAGGTCGATTCCCCGCTTGGGCGGCCAGCCCAAAGCCACGGTCGTGACGGCGGCCGCGAGCGTGGCGAAGATCAGCCCCAGCTTCCAACCGTAGTCGGACATCCGCAGCAGCCGGGCCAGATGCGACCCGACCAGCAGGGGAAGGATGGTCACACCCAACAAGATCAGCAGATTGCTGTACCAGGCCATGCGTGTTGATTTCCGTACAGGATGCGAGATGTTGCGTGATCGTCCCGCGGGGAGCCTTACCCGTCCTCCAGTTTCTCGCCGCCCGACTCAGCGGGCAGCACGCGGACGATCGCGTGGCGCAGGACGCGAAGCTTCGTATTGGTGCTCTCGTCCACCTTGAGCGTCAGTTCCTCCGACTCGGGCGACACATTGACCACGGTTCCCAGGATGCCCCCCGAGGTGACGACCCGATCATTCTTCTTCAGGTTCGCGACCAGCCGATCCATTTCCTGGCGTTTGCGACGCTCGGGACGGATGAGCATGAAATAGAACAACACCGCGATGATTACCAGAGG
>Ga0209398_1000253_pt1 | contig 36462 bp, 29 predicted proteins | sample AshMeaBigSpring_FD_184125 | JGI IMG/M metagenome (GOLD analysis project Ga0209398, IMG submission 184125) | Groundwater microbial communities from Big Spring, Nevada to study Microbial Dark Matter (Phase II) - Ash Meadows Big Spring (SPAdes)... | ecosystem: Environmental > Aquatic > Deep...
GACGCGGCGACGCGCGCCAGCGCGAGGCCGCGATCCGGGACCTTTCCCCGCCGCAGTCATGCCGAGCTCCCGCCACGCCTGCCGCACATCGACGGGAAGGATCCCGGATCGCCGCGCGTCGGCGCGGCGTCCGGGAACGCGGGTGGCTTGGTGGTGCGATCGCACGCACTCAGCACGAACCGCTATCGAGCCCACGCAGCAGCGGCGAGCGCCGGCCGCGTACGACACTGCGAGACATCGGGTGCGGGGTGTCGCCGGTCTTGACGGCCTGCTCCGGTACGGCCTTCCCGCCCATGAGCGGATGGCGGCACTGTCGGTCACGCTCAGGTGCCCCGGAACGCCCGCTTGGCGAGCCCGCCCTTGACGGTCAGGATCTCGAGGCCCGCGCTCTCAGCGCTCTCGATCACGGTGGCGAGCTCGACCGGCGTGCAGCCGAAGCGGCTCGGCTTGTCTGAGACGTCGTGCGTGAAGACGATCAGCCAGGCCCGCTCGCGCGCGGCCGCAGCGATATGGGGCAGCACGTGCCCGGCCCCGCCCTGGCCCGTCTCGAGCGCGACCGCCTTGAGCTGCGCAAGATCGATCCGACCACGATTGAGACCCGCATCGACCCCGCGAGCGCACGCGAATGTCCGAGAGGCGGCGCGTTTCGCTCCCGGCGGCGCGTCGCCGTACGGATAGGCGAACGAGACCATGCGCACATCGCCGAACCGCTCGGAGACGAACCGAGCATTGCGCTCGAACGACAAGAGCAGGTCGCGAGAGCTCTGGCGAAGCGCGCTCTTGTGATCGAACGTGTGGCAGCCGAGCTCGTGGCCTTCCTCGAGGATCGCTTCGACATCGCGCTCCTCGAACATCGCCTGGCCGACGAACTCCCTGCCGCACAGCCCGCCGCACAGGAAATACGTGGCGCGTGCGCCGTGTTGTCTCAGGATGCGCCCGCCCTCCGCCCAGGCGCTCTTGGGGAAATCATCGAAGCAGATGCTGAGGACACCCGCCTCGCTGCGGGCGCTCATTACGCTCGGCCGGCTCAGGCGGCCAGCGCCGCGCCGCACCTTGTCGAGGAGACCTCCACTCATCCGGCGACCAGAACCTTGCGATCGAGCGCAGCCTTCACGCGCACGATATCGGCGCCGGCTATCGGGGAGAGATCCCGCTCGAGCACGCCGGCGCCAGGCGCACTCTCGAGCAGGACAAAGCCGAGGTCGGTCAGGAGCTGGAGCGCGAGCGCATTTCTCTGCGTCCGCTTGTACCGGATCCGAAGACAATCGGCGCCGTGGCGTGCCGAGATATCGATCAGTGTCTGATAGAGCGCATGCTCGACGTGCTTGCGTTGCACGCGGCAGCTCATGAAATAGTCCTCGACAAGCCCTATTTTAGGGTCGAGCAGTGCAAAGCCGATGATGCCGTAGTCGCCGAACCGATCGAGGCAGCGCATGACGACCGGAAGCTTCCCGTCGTCGCCGCGCGCCAGTGCTTCTACAGCCTGGCGCTCGTATCGGGCGCCCGATACGTTGACCTGATTGGTTCGCTGCGAGAGGTCGAAGATGCGCGCGACTTTCTCCTCGTTCAGCAGCGAGAGCTCGAGGGTGATGTTGCAGGAGCGCAGGAACCCCGCGTAGTCGCTGGATTCAGTCGCCTCAAAGGCATCACTTCGGCGCATCTCCTCGCGATACATCAGCCGTCGCCGGCTGCCTTCCGCCGTCGCCGGCACGTCGAGCTGGCTCAGCGTCAGGAGATTGTCCAGGCAGGTTTCCGGCAGCGTCGCAACAACCGACAGCGTCTCGGCCACCTCGGAACGCTCGAACGCCTGGTCGTCGATGAACAGCAGCGTGTCGAGGCCGATATCGAGGCTCCGGGCGATCCGGCGCATCGACTCGCTCTTGGGCCCCCAGCCGATCTGCGGATAGAGGAAGTATTCCATCAGACCGAAGTGCTCCAGTGCCGCCAGCGCCTCGGCTTCGTTGTTCTTGCTCGCGACGGAATGCAGGATCCCGCGGGCATCGAGTGCGCGAATGATGCCGGCGACGCTCGGCCGCAGCGTGAGCCCCTCGACCCCGTCCTCCGCAAGCGTCCCCGACCACACCGTGTTGTCGAGATCCCAGACGATGCATTTCGCCTTTGCGGCGGGTTTCGACGTCGTCGCCGATGCCGATGTCGGAACGGATTGCCCGACCGGCAGGATCGCCGCACCCGAGCCCTTGACGAAATCGACGATGCCGAAGACGAGGTCGAAGGGCGGCTCTTCCTCCAGCGGCTCGATCTGTACGATGAACGGCTTGGCGAGGTCGAGCTGCGCCGTGATCCGAGGCACGGGCACGACCGCTCGCGAATAGCCGGGGCCGATCAGGATCCGCTCCTGAAAGAGCCCTCTGCTGCTCTTGTCCTTGGGCAGGATGGTGAGGGTGAACGGAATCGGCCGATCGCTCGCGCACGCACATTCGACGACGAAACAGTCTGCGTCGGGCGCCGCACCGGATCGGGTCCACCGCTCGGCGGCCAATGCGAGTCCCCGCGCGAGCTTCCTACGGGCGCCGACGCCGCTCGGTAACTTCTCCAGCGCGCGTCCGGCGAGGACCGCTTGCAAGGCGGCCTGGTCTGCGCCTCGCGGGGTTATCACTCGTGTCGGGCCCTCGCCTTCGAGCTTACCCCACTTCCGGAAGCGGATGCGCATGAGCGGGTCCGGGAGGCCCTGTTGCGCAATATTCTCGATACCGCGGACGAAGCGACGGCAATGAAAGTCGGAGCGCGGTGTGTATTGCGCGCACGCGGTATAGCAGGTCGGATAAGTGCATTCCGTACAATGCTCGCCCCAGACGATCATTCCGCGGGCGGCAATGCGGTCGCGGAGGTCTTGAAAGGCGCTCAGCACGGGCTGGTCCAGATCGACGTGAAATGTCCGGGATCCTGCGCCGACAATCTCCCTCATCAGTCAGCTCCGTACGGCATTCGGGTCGAACGCAATGGCAGCGAATCAAGGAGAGCGACAACGGGCTCGAGACGAAGCCGGGCGGGTGGATGGCCGAGAAGCGTCGCCCGGAGGTTCAAATAAGCAGACGGACAGAGGAACGCAACGGCGGGGAACATTCGTGGTGACGTGCTGAGCGTTGCGACTGGGAGCAAGCGCGCGCGATATTGGTTAATGACGGCACCGGTCGCTTTTTGATCCGCCGGCGGCGGACCGCCCGCGCCGAGGCTCGCGCACGCTACTGCTCGAGCGTCAGCGCGGCGGCCTTGATCACCTCGCCCCAGCGGGCGCGCTCCTTAGCCATGAACGCCCTGAATGCCTCGCCCGGCATGCCGGCCGGCACCGCGCCGTCGTCCTTGAGGCGAGCGACGAGCTCCGGCACCTGGATCGCCGCGAGCGCCGCCGCCTCGATCTGCTTGCGGGTCGCCTCAGGGATACCCTTCGGCGCCATCAGCCCGTACCAGGCCGACGCCGCGAACCCCGGCACGCCGGCCTCCGCTGCGGTCGGCACGTCGGGCAGCACCGTGACCCGCTTCTCGCTCGTCACCGCGAGGGCCGTCAGCGTGCCGCCGGTGATCTGGCCGAGCACCGAGGGCGTCGTCGTGATCATGAAGTCGACGTGACCGCCGAGCAGGTCGTTGATCGCCGGCGCAGCACCGCGATAGGGCACATGGCGTGCCTTCAGCCCGGCGACATGAGTGAGCATCAGCGTCGCGATGTGGCTTGCCGAGCCGTTGCCCGCCGAGCCGTAGTTCAGCTCGCCCGGCCGCTTCCTGATCTCCTCGACCAGATCCTTCAGTGTCTTTGACGCAAGCTTTTTGGGGTTGACCACGATGACCAGGCCTGCGTCGGCGATCAGACAAATCGGATCGAGCGTCTTCTCCGGGTCCGACTTCATGTTCTTGAACATGTGGATGTTGACGACCATCGGCCCCTGGTTGCCGATCAGCAGCGTGTAGCCGTCCGGCCTGGCCGCGGACGCCGCATCGGTCGCGATATTGCCGCCGGCGCCCGGCCGGTTCTCGACGACGATCGAGCCGCCGAGTTTCTGCGCGAGCTGATCGGCGAACACGCGGGCGATCGCGTCGGTGCCGCCGCCCGCCGCATAAGGCAGCAGCAGCATGACCGGGCGGGAGGGGAACTTGTCCTGGGCGAGCGCCGGCCCGCCGAGCGCGCCGCCCGCAGCCGCCAGAGCACCCCCGACGAGCGTCCGCCGATCGATCATGGTCGTCCTCCCGAACTCTACGACAATCACCCGCGCTGCGCCTCGTAGAAATGCGCCGGCACCAGCGCCTGGCCCTCGAACAGGCGGCGCGCGGTGCGCATCACACCCGCGCCGACCAGACTACCATTCTCCTTGTCGAGTGTCAGCGTCATGACACCGCTCGGGTGGGCAAAGCGGGCCTCCTCGCCGACCGGACCGGTCAGCGCGCTCGCCACGGTGCCGGGGGTGGTGACCGCGGTCGCGAGGCACACGCCACCCGTCACCGCGAGCGATTTGTGCACGGTCCACGGCATCAGATAGGCGATCGCGAGCGTTGCATCCGGGCTCGCGCGCAGCAGCCCGACCTTCGGGACCACGGAGCGCGACACATCACCGAGACCCATGCGCCGGCCAGCCTCGTGCCGCATCCGCTCGATGCGCGCGAGCGCGGCCTCGCTCGCGTCGATCGCCCCGGTATCGGCAAGGTCGCCAATGCCGAGGTCGTCGGCGCGGAGAAGCATCATCGGCATGGCGCTGTCGATCAGCGTCACGTCGAGGCCGTCGATCTGCTCTGTTGCCTTGCCGGACGGAAGCAGCCTTCCGGTCTTGGCGCCGACGAAATCGCGGAACAGAAGCGCGATGGGCGCGGCGGTGCCGGGCACGCCCGGAATGGCGGCGTCGCCGTCGTAGATGACCGCTCCGCCGGGAGTCTGCACGATCGCGTCGATCCGCGCGCCGGTGTTGACGTTGTGGATGCGGACCGTCGTCCTATCGGCATTCACGGCGACAAGGCCGGCCTCGATCGCGAACGGACCAACGCCGGCGAGCATGTTGCCGCAGTTCGGCCGCGTATCGACCGAGCGCGCCTCGATGCCGACCTGGGCGAAGAGATAATCGACGTCGATGCCCGGTCGCGCCGAGCGGGAGACGATGGCGACCTTGCTGGTCTGCGGGTTGGCGCCGCCGATACCATCAACCTGCATCGCGTGGCCCGAGCCCATCAAGGCAAGCAGCACCCCATCGCGCGCCTTGGGATCCGCCGGGAGATCGGAGCCGAGCAGGTAGGGGCCGCGCGAGGTCCCGCCCCGCATGATCACGCAAGGTAGCTTACGCGTGTGCGCCACGATGACGTCATTCCTCGCCGACCACTGTCTCTGTCATTCGTATCGCGGCGGCTTCGACTTGTGAATTGCGAAGTTGCGGGTGGCCACGGAGCCAGCCGCCCATGGGCGCTGGCCACGCGCGCATGCGCCACCGGCCTCGCAGTTGCGCGTGCGCAGTCCCGCTCGGTCGCAGGGCTACATCAAGTGCCAGGTCAGACCGCCGCGAACGACCGTCAGATCCGTATCGAAGCTGACCGAGGTGCCTCCGGCCGTCAGAGTCTGGTCGGCGAACGTGTAGTGCAGGGCTTCGAGACGTGCGCTGAAATTTTCGCTGAACTTGTACTCGATGCCGCCGCCGACCACGAAGCCCGTCAGCGAGTCGCCCACAGAGGCGGATACGCCGGCCGCCGTTACCCCGATCTCGTATTCCGCCCATGCGACCCCGAGCGTGCCGAAGAGCAGCATGTTGTCGTGCACGAGGCCGAGGCGACCGCGAATGCTGGCGAGCCACGACGGCCCCACGCTGACCGATACTCCGGCGATCGACCAGCTCTTCTCCACACCCGAGGCATCGAGATCGACCTCGATGCCGAACAGCAGCCGGTCTCGCTGAAAGTTGTAGCCGAGGTGCGCGCCGCCGACGAGACCACTGATGTCGGCTTCGTCGCCCCCGCCACTCACGGTGCCCCAGCCACCGCCGACATGCCCACCGATATAGCCGCCCGACCAGGTCGGTCCCTGCTCGTACATGCTGCCGCGCATCTTGCTCTGTGCAGACGCCGCATCGATCGCCGCCAGCATCACGAGCACTGAAAGCGCTATTCCCAATACCTGCCGCATCGATCCGTCTCCCCGCGTGGTGCAATCTCCGGTTAACGCGGGGTTAAGGCTTCGCGATTCGACCTAACAAGTCCTTAAGACGCGCCGTGCGCGTCCGTCGCAGCGCCCCCGGGCGGAGCCGGTACGCGATTGAGGTGCTCGGGCATGCGATTGCGGAAGGCGGGCTCGAGCAGCGCCACTGTCGTCACTCTGCCGCGGCGGCCCCGCGCATCGCATAGAGCGAGAGGAGGGAGCGCAGCGCCGCGGCCTTGACCGGCTTGCGCAGCAGCGCGAAGCCCAGCGATCTGAGCGATCGCTGCACCTCGGGCGTATGATCGGCCGTGATGATGATGGCCGGAATATCGGTCGCGAGCGCCGTCCGCACCGCCGCGATCGCCTGGACGCCCGTGCCATCGTCGAGATGATAGTCGGCGATGATCACGTCCGGACGCGTACCTTCCGCGCGCAACCGCTCGATGGCCTCGGCGGTGCCGGTTGCCGAAATGATGTGGCAGCCCCAGCCGCCGAGCAGCGTGCGCATGCCTGCGAGCACGGCAGGCTCATTGTCGATGCAGAGAACGTACTGCCCGGCGATGGCCCCCGCCGGCGCGTGCGACGGCATTGCAGTCACCGTCTGGGCTTGCGGCACGCCGCGCGGCAGATCGATCGAGAACACCGATCCGCGGCCAAGGCGGGATGCGAGCGCGACCTTGAGGTCGATCACCCTGCTGATGCGGTCCACGATCGAGAGCCCGAGACCCAGCCCGCGTGCTCCGCCCGCCCGGTGGTCGAGGCGCTGGAACTCCTTGAAGATGATCCCGTGCTTGGAGCGCGGAATGCCCGGTCCGGTGTCGACCACCTGGGCGATCACGCGATTGCCTCGGCGGCGCGCGCCGAACAGCACCGTCCCGCTCGGCGTGTACTTGATGGCGTTTGACAACAGGTTCTGCAGCACGCGCCTGAGCAGCCGCCGGTCCGTGTGAACCCATCCGCCCGTCGCCACCATGCGCAGCTCGAGGCCCTTGTCGCGCGCGAGCGGCTCGAACTCGAGCCGGAGCTGATCGAAGAGACCCTGTAGCGGAAACTGGCTGAGCTCGGGCTCGAGCCGGCCGGCATCCATGCGCGACAGATCGATCAGCGCGCCGAGGATCTCCTCGACCGAGCCCAGCGCCGCATCGATATTGGCGGCGATGCGGTGATCCGGCTCGTCGAGCGGCCGCTCGACGAGGCTCGAGACGTAGAGCCGTGCGGCGTTCAGCGGCTGCAGCAGGTCGTGGCTCGCGGCCGCGAGGAACCGCGTCTTGTCGAGGTTGGCCTCGTCCGCCTTCGACTTGGCGACGGCGAGCATCGCGTTCACGTCGAGCAGCTCGGCGGTGCGCTCTTCGACCCGGCGCTCGAGCGTCTCGTTGGCACGCGCGAGGTCGTTGGCGGCGGCGACGCGCTCGGTGATGTCGGAGTAGGTCGTCACGAAGCCGCCCTGCGGCATCGCCGCGGTGCGGATCTCGAGGATGCGCCGGCCGCCCTGGAGCCGCTCCTGGAACGTCTCCTTGCTCACTGCCAAGCGGCGGATGCGCTCGGCGATCAGCGGCTCGAGTGGGCCTTCGCCGAAGTCGCCGCGCTCGGCACACAGCCTCAGGATGATGTCGAGCGGCATGCCGACGCGGCCGTGCTCCGCCGGCAGGTCCAGCAGCTCGCGGAACTGGCGGTTCCAGCAGATGAGCCGCAGGTCCTTGTCGAAGACGCTGAGGCCGTGGCGGACCTGGTCGAGCGCGGATTGCAGCAGGTCGCGGTTGTACTGCAGCGCCTCGGAAGCATCGTCGAGCAGACGCAGGGCCGACTGGCTGCCGACATTGCTTCTCCGCAACAGCAGCGAGAGCACGAGCCGCGCCGAGGCCGCACCGATCGCGCTGGTCAGCAGGTGCTCGGTGAAGCGCAGAGCATGGATGTCGGCTTCCTGGTGCGGTCCGATCGCGATGCTGCGGCCCGAGGCGTACTCGGCGAACGAGCGCTGCGCGCGTTCCTCGCCGAGGTAGCGCGCGACCGTCGCCTGCAGGTCACCGACGGTGATGGAGGTGCGCCAGAGCTTGAAGGCCTGAGTGGTCGCGATCCGCGGCGTCTCGTCCTCGACGAAGACGCGCGCCTGCAGGCGCTCGACCGGCTCGGGAGCCCGCAGCAGCGAGACTGTGATGTAGGCCACGGTGTTGGCCGCCATGCTCCAGAGCACGCCATGCGTCAGCGGCTCGAACGCCAGGAAGAACAACGCCTGCGGCTTCAGGAAGGCGATGCCGAAGGGGCCGTCGCTGAGCAGGCTCGTCGGCAGCCAGCCGGCCTTGACGACCCATGGCAGCAGCAACGTGTAGGCCCACACGGCGAAGCCGATCAGCATGCCGGCGATCGCGCCTCGCGCGGTCCCCTTGCGCCAGTAGAGCCCGCCGAAGAAGGCTGGCGCGAGCTGGGAAATGGCGGCAAACGACAGCAGCCCGATCGCCGCAAGGCCGTGCCCCTGTCCCAGCGCACGGTATACCGCGAGCCCGAGGAGGACGATCGCGAAGATCGCGATCCGGCGCACATTGAGCAGCGTCCGGCCGAGCTCCTCGATGTGATCGGTATCGGGACCGAGGAACCGGTTGCGCAGCAGCAACGGGATCACGAGGCCGTTCGAGACCATGATCGAGAGAGCAATGGACTCGACGATGACCATCGCAGTCGCCGCCGACAGCCCGCCGATATAGGCAAAGGTCGCGATCGCATCGGCGCCCTTCGCGATCGGCAAGGCGAGCACGTACATGTCGGGCACGACCGCGCTCTTTGGCAGCACCATCAGCCCGGCAGCGGCGATCGGGACGACGAACAGGTTGATCAGAACCAGATAGAGCGGGAACATCCAGGACGCCCGCTTGATTTCCCGCTCGGAGTTGTTCTCGACCACCGTGACGTGAAACTGTCGCGGCAGCAGGATGATCGCGCACAGGCTGAGGAATGATACGGTGAGCCACGTGCCGCCATTGAACGAGCGGCCGAAGATCGACTGGATCTCCAGGCTTTCGCGAGCACGATCGAGGAAGCCCGCGACGCCGCCGAACACGGCAAAGAGCACGAATGTGCCAACCGCCAGGAAGGCGGCGAGCTTCAGGAGCGACTCTGCCGCGATGGCAAGCATCAGCCCGTCCTGATGCTCGGTCGCGTCGATGTGGCGGGTGCCGAACAGCACGGCGAACGTCGCGAGCACGATGGCGACCACCAGCGCGGTCTCGACGAAGCCGATCTGCGGCAGGGCGATCGATACGATGTGGTTCGAGCCGAGCAGCACCTCGGTCGAGGTGACGATCGCCTTCAGCTGCAAGGCGATGTAGGGCAGCGTGCCGACGACCGCAACGCACGTGACGATCGCCGCGACGGCCTGGCTCTTGCCATAGCGGGCAGCGATGAAATCGGCGACGGAGGTGAGGTTCTGGCTCTTTGCGATCCGCACGACGCGCAGGATCAGCCGCCAGCCGAGCGCGAACAGGATGACCGGCCCGATGTAGACCGGGATGAAATCGTAGCCGGTCGAGGCGGCCAGACCGACGCTGCCGAAGAACGTCCACGAGGTGCAGTAGACGCCGAGCGACAAGGCATAGATGAGCGGCCGACCTTCGCCGCCCTTGCGCGAGCCGAGCTTGCGGTCGCCAAACCACGCGATGGCGAACAGGAAGCCCACATAGCCGATCGCCAGGGCGATGATCGCCCAACCCGCATACATCCGCGCATTCCCGGAACAACTGTTAGGCGGCCGCAAGTCCCGGCCGAGGCAATTGCGGACCCGTCGCATCCGCAACTATCGCATCTTGATGGAAACTCAATGGCCTGTCGACAGGCGGGGAGCGCAAATTGGGCGCTGGTACGGGGTTTCGCGCGGTAACCCTGAGCTCGGGTGGAGGGCACGGTCCGATTGCTGAGCGACGGGTCCCGGCGTAGCTTGTCTGCGCGAATCAGCGGTCGGACGGGTTGAACGACGGTGTCGCGTCGGGCCCCGCCGAGCCGCCGATCGAACGGGATACGCCAGATCGAGGAAAGGGAGCGCACATGGGCATGATTCAGGAATTCAAAGAGTTTGCCATGAAGGGCAACGTGGTCGACCTCGCGGTCGGCGTGATCATGGGCGCGGCGTTCGCGCCGATCGTGTCGACGCTCGTCGACAACGTGATCATGCCGCCGATCGGCCTCGCGATGGCCGGCATCGACTTCTCCGGACTGCAGTTCCTGCTGAAGCCGGCCGCCGCCGGCAAGGATCCGGTCGCGATCAAGTACGGCCTGTTCCTCAACGCGGTCATCAAGTTCCTGATCACGGCATTCGCGATCTTCCTGCTGGTGAAGGCGATGAACACGATGAAGAAGCCGGCCGCAGCGGGCGCGCCGCCCCCGCCGCCGCCCTCCGAGGTCTACCTCAAGGAGATTCGCGACGCGCTGGCCAAGCGCTGAGCAACCGAGCACATCTGACCGCTACCGAGCCCCGGCCCTTGCGCCGGGGCTCTTGCGTCGAAGCCGGGCGCACGTATCGCCCCGCCGCGATGCCGAATGCCCTCGCGGGATCACTCGAGCCCGCGTGCGGCGATCTCCTCGCGGCGCTTGCCGATATAGGCATCGACCGCCTCGAGGCGCGCAGGGTCGAGCGGCGGCGGCTGATAAGCCTCGAGCAGGCGCTTCCAGATGCCGTTGGCACGATGTGTGGCGTCGACGCTGCCGGCCTCTGCCCAGGCCTGGAAGTTCCGCACGTCCGACACCAGCGGCCGGTAGAACGCGGTCTCGTAGCGCGCCATGGTGTGCGGGGATCCGAAATAGTGGCCGCCCGGCGGCACCTCCTTGATCGCATCGAAGGCGAGAGCGTCGTCGGAGAGATCAAGCGGGGTCGCGAGCCACGCCCGCATCGTCTCGATCATCTCGGCGTCGATGATCACCTTCTCGAAGCTCGACGACAGCCCGCCCTCGAGCCAGCCGGTGCCATGATGCATCAGGTTGGTGTGCGACATGATGCAGGCCCACAGCGACATCGCGCTCTCGTAGGTCGCCTGGGCATCGACCGCGTTCGAGTCGTTGACGTTGCTCGCGCGATAAGGCAGCCGGTGGCGCCGCGCGAGCTGCCCGCCGATGATGGTGGCGCGCACATACTCCGGCGTACCGAAGCAGGGCGCGCCCGATCGCATGTCGACGTTCGACGTGAACCCGCCGTAGATGACCGGCGTCCCGGGCTTCACCATCTGCACGAACGCAAGCACGCCCAGAGCCTCGGCATGTTGCAGGGACAGCGCACCTGCGAGCGTGATCGGCGCCATGGCGCCGGCGAGCGTGAACGGCGTCACGCATACGGCCTGCCCGCACTCGGCGAGCTGCATGAGGCCGCCGAGCAGCTCCTTGTCGACGCGTCGCGGCGAGTTGGTGTTGGTGATCGTATAAGTGGCGGGCTCCTTCTGCATCTGCTCGGGTGTGACCCCGCGCGCAATGGTCGCGATCGTGATCGCGTCGCGCACCCGATCGCGGCCGATGCCGCGCGCGCCGAACACGCGGTCCGACAGCGTCACGTGCGCGCGATGCATGTCGAGGTGACGCGTCGGCACCGGCAGGTCCTGCGCCTCGACCTGCACGCCGCCCATCACATGCACGCAGTTGAGGCTCTGCTGGAGGCGGATGAGGTTCTCGAGGTCGGCGAAGGTGCCGGGCCGGCGACCGCGATCGAGGTCGGAGACGTTGGGCGTGCCGCCGACGGGAGCAATGTTGATCCAGTTGGCGCCGACGATGACGTCGCGCTCCGGATTGCGCGCGTGCAGCGTGAAGGTCGCGGGCGCCTTGGCGATGCTGGAGCGGACGAGCTCGCGGTCGAGGCGCACGACCTGCGTCCCGCGATCGACCTTGGCTCCGGCCTTGGCGAGGATATCGAGCGCCTCGCCACTCATGAACTCGAGCCCGAGCTCCTCGAGCACTCGGAACGCGTTGTTCTCGATGCGGTCGAGCCCGTCGGGATCGAGCACCTCGAGTGGCGGCAGCGGGTTCTGCCAGCGCCGCCAAGGCGGCTGCGGCACCGTGCCGGACTGCTCCGCCCGCCGTCTCGATCGCCGGTCACCGGCCGCCCGTTCTGCCGTCATGGGGGCCTCCTCGATGGCGCCGTCGCATGGCGCGAGCCCTTGCCGCAACCGTCGATTCCCCGCACGATACGCCTAGCAAATCAAGCGATAGTCGCTGACCACAATTGCGCAGCGGAACTGTCCACGCTAAACGGCATGGCTTTGGTGGTGGTGCGATCGGGTCGGCCGATCCGTGCCGGGCGGCTGGGTTCGGGGCATCATGAAATTCGATTGGATCGAGGTTGCGGGCTTCGTGGCGGCGCTCGCGAGCTTCTACTCGTTCTTCACCAAGACGATGATTCCGCTCCGTATCGCGGCGATCTTCGCCAATGTGCTGTTTGCCTTCTACTGGTTCATGCGGGGTTTCCACCCCGCATTCGCGCTCAATGCCGCGCTCGTCCCGCTCAATCTGTTCCGGCTGCGCTCGATGTCGAAGCTCGTCGAGAGCGTGCGGCAGGCCGCGAGGTCGGATCTGCGCACCGACTGGCTGCTGCCCTTCATGAAGGAGGAGAAGTGCCGCGCGAGCGAGGTGCTGTTCACACCGGACTCCACCGCCAACGAGGCCTACTACATCATCGACGGCGAGGTGGAGCTGGTCGAGATCGCGAAGTCGATCGGCTCCGGCACGCTGTTCGGCGAGATGGCGCTGTTCACTCCGGATCATCACCGCACGCTCACCGCGCGCTGCAAGACCGACGTCCGTCTCGGCGTCATCACCTACGACGACTTCAAGCAGCTCTACTTCCAGAACCCCGAGTTCGGGTTCTACCTGCTGCGGCTGATCGTGCTGCGCATGAAGGACAACGTCGACTTCATGCACGCCCAGCGCGGCAAGGCGACGTAGCGGCCCCTCGGCACACCGGATTGATCCGGGTCGGCGCCGCCTGCCTCGACCGAGGGCCGACGTGCGGCTCGCTCCGATCGAGGCGGACGTTCGATCGTCATGTTACCGCCCGAAGACTCGGTCGCGCCAGTCTGGCTCGGGTTGATCACGGGGTGCACGCGGCGGCACGGGTGGCAGCGGCGCCGGCTGGACAGCCGGCGGCGCCGCGCTCGTGGCCCTGGCGGACGGCAGCGTCCAGACGAGCGAGCGGTCGGCCAGCGGCTGGCTCGAGATCGCGAGGCGCCGGTCGGCGATCTCCTTGGTCGCCATCGCGTCGAACTCGGCGAGCGTCGTCGCCGCTTCCTTCGCCACCAGGTGGACGACCTTGAACCCGCGCCCCTTGAGGTCGTCGAGCAACCCTTTCAGCGCTCGCGCCGTCGACGGCTGGATGTCATGAAAGAGGATGATCCCTTTCCGCTTCGCCGTGATCTGGCTGACGATGGCGCGGTGCACGTCCGCGGCCACCTGGGTGCGGTAGTCATAGGCGTCGGCGTCGATCGAGAAAATCGCGAGGTTGCGCGACTGCAGGTGCGCGGTCATCGCGCGTGAATCGGCGAGGTAGGGGAACCGGAAGAACGGCGCGATCGGCTGGCCGAGCGCCCGGCGCACCGCGCTGTAGCCGAGCTCGACCTCCATCCTGGCGCGATGCGGCAGCATCGCCCGCAGGTTCTGGTGCGACCAGGTGTGGGCCCCGACCGTGTGGCCGCGACGGGCGACCTCGCGCACCATCTCGGGATCGGCGGCGGCCATGCGCCCGACCATGAAGAACGTCGCCTTGGTGCAATGCTGGGCGAGTGCGGCGAGCACCGGCTGGGTGTAGGGACGGAGCGGGCCATCATCGAATGTCAGCGCGATCTCGCCGTCCTTCAGGATGTCGTTCTCGGGATACTGCTGGAGCCCGAAGCGGGGGCCGCCGGTGGCGTCGATCTCGATGGTGTGAGAGACGCCGATCGCGTCCGGTCCGCAGCCGCCCTGCTGGGCGCTTCCGCCGGGCGCGATGGCCGTGATTGCCGCGGCGCCTGCCAGGGCGGTGACGACCAACGATCGCGTTCGAAGGCTCAGCATCATCGCCGGGCGTTCCGGTTTCTCGTTCGTATTGACAGGCGGGCACGATCGGCGAGAAGTGGTTTCGAGACCCCGAGTCGGCCGGCGACCCGTGCGAACATTAGTGATCGCAACGAGTATGGCGCAACCGTGGTGGCGTAGGGCAACGCGTAGCACTGTGGCCCATCTGCCGCACCGTGGGCTGGCCCGGCTCGCGTGATGGCTGAACGGCATCTTGCAGAGGCCGGCGGCTTTCACCGGCAGCAGGCCGGTCCACGCCCGGCGCACGAGGCATGGCATGCAGGACACGGTTGCCAAGGAGGCGCGACAGGAGGGCGCCGGTATCCCGCCGGCCGAGCGCATCGACGAGGTGCGCGCCGCGCTCGACGCGTCGGATGCAGCCCACGCCCGCCAGCTCGTGGAGGGTCTTCGCCCGCCCGATCTGGCCGACCTGATCGAGCTTCTGGATGAGGCGAGCCGCGTGCCGCTGATCCAGGCGCTCGGCCCAGCTTTCGATCCCGAGGTGCTTTCCGAGCTCGACCCGGCGGTGCGCGACCAGCTCTCGGAGGCGCTGCCGAACGAGCTCCTGGCCAGAGCCGTCCAGAAGCTCGAGACCGACGACGCGGCCTACGTCATCGAGAGTCTCGAGGCGAGCGACAAGGCCGAGATCCTCGCGCAGCTCCCGACCAGCGAGCGCGCCGCCCTCGAGCGCAACCTCGATTACCCGGAGGAGACCGCCGGCCGCCTGATGCAGGCGGATTTCGTCGCCGTCGCCCCGTTCTGGACCGTCGGCCAGGTGATCGACTTCATGCGCGAGACGGCCGACTTGCCCGACAGCTTCGCCGAGATCTTCGTCGTCGACCCATCCTACAAGGTGCTCGGATCGGTCGACCTGTCGCGGCTGCTGCGGACGAAGCGGCACGTGCCGATCAGCGAGATCACCGCGACCGACCGCGAGGTGGTGCTCGCGACGGCCGACCAGGCGACGGTTGCGCGCCAGTTCGAGCGCTACGATCTCGTCTCCGCGCCGGTCGTCGACGAGAACCAGCGGCTGGTCGGCGTCGTCACCGTCGACGACGTCGTCGAGGTGATCAAGGAGGAGGCGGAGGAGGACATCCGCGCGCTCGCCGGCGTCGGCGAGGAGTCGATGTCGGATACCGTGGCCGAGACGGCGAGGAGCCGGATTCCCTGGCTGGTCGTGAACCTCGGCACCGCGATCCTCGCCTCGGTGGTGATCAAGCAGTTCGACGCGACGATCGAGCAGATGGTCGCGCTCGCGGTGCTGATGCCGATCGTCGCCTCGATGGGCGGCAACGCCGGCACGCAGACCATGACGGTGACCGTGCGGGCGCTCGCGACCGACCGCCTCGGCCGCGCCAACGCGCACCGCGTGATCGCGCGCGAGGCGCTGGTCGGCCTCGTCAATGGCGCGGTACTGTCGCTGATCATGGCGCTGGTGGTGGTCATGTGGTTCGGCTCGGGCAAGCTCGGGCTCGTCATCGGCGCGGCGATCGTGATCAATCTCCTGGTCGCAGCAATCGTCGGCATCCTCATCCCGCTGACGCTCGTGCACAACAAGCTCGATCCGGCGCCGGCGTCGGGCGTGTTCGTCACGATGGTGACCGACGTGGTCGGCTTCTTCGCGTTCCTCGGCCTCGCGACGTTATGGCTCAAATAGGTACGGGTGCGGGTGCCGCCATGAAGTTCCGATCGCTTCTGCTTGCGGCCCTGACGATCGGCGCCGGCGCGCCGGGCGCCGGCGCGCGCACGCTGTCGACGGTGCCGCTCGACCATGTGCTCGAGCTGGCCAGACCCTATCCCAACCTCGTCGTGCAGATCCGCTTGCAGCTCGTCCGCGCCGGCCTCAAGCGCGAGCAGGTGACGTGCACGGCCGAGCCGGTGCCGCCCCGCTGGAGCGGCTTGCAGGGACGCGGCATCGCACCCTACACCTGCCCGATCGGCAAGCAGCGGCTGACCATCACCGCGACCACCGCGTTCCTCGATGTGAGCGGGCGCCGGATCACCTCGGCCGAACCGGCGCAAGCGGCGCGGGCGACCGAGGTGCGCGAGACGGGCCTCAAATGGCGCTGGCGGTAGGTGCGGGCGGCAAGCGGGAGGGGATGTGACATGAGCGTGCGGATCCGCCGGCTCGAGGTGCGGGACAAGGACGCCTGGCGTACCCTGTTCAAGGGCTACATCGCCTTCTACGAGGCGACCGTCGCCGACGACGTGATCGAGACGACATGGCAGCGGCTGATGGCGGGCGGCGAGGGCTTCCACATCGGCCTCGTCGCCGTCGACGATCGCGATACACCGATCGGCATCGCGCACGCACTGTTCCATCGTTCGACCTGGTCGCCGACCTGGTACTGCTACCTGGAGGACCTCTTTGTCGAGCCGAGGCTCCGCGCCGGCGGCACCGGCGAGGCGCTGATCCGAGCCGTCTATGCGGAGGCCGACGTGCGCGGCGCGACGCGCACCTATTGGGCGACGCAGGAGTTCAACTACCGCGCCCGCGGCCTCTACGACAAGCTCGCGACCAAGTCGCCGTTCGTGCAATATCGGCGGTAGGCGCGGCCGCGGTATTCCTTGCGGTGCCAAGTCGAGTGCATGCTCGAGGGGGAGTGTCCATGAACGCGACCATGACGGCTCTGCTCGGCACAGGCCTCGTCATCGGGGTCGTCTGTTTCGCCGCCGGAGTATTCCTGCTCATCCTGAGAGTCCGCGGCATCAAGAAGCTCGCGGAGGTTCCCGGCCTCGGCGAGATCAGCACGCTCAACATCGGCGTATCGCTGCTGTCGGTCAGCGCCTACTGCTTCTGGCACGCGGCCTCGTCCTACCTGCAGTACGCTCACAACGTCGAGATGCAATCCAAGTTCAATCAGGTGCTGGTCGCGACCAGTCAGCAGCTGCGTGAGGAGTATCGGCGCGGTGTGACCGACAAGCGTCAGCCTCCGAGCCCGGATCGGTTCGCCCGCGCTGCGCTGCTGATCGACATCATGCGTCACCTCGATTCGGGTAATGGTCATGCCCATTATTTCGCCGGCGAGGTGAAACGGCGACAGGACCGCGGACCGGAGTCCCACGCCGATTTCTATCGCTACTTCGAGGTGATGGGCGAGGCCCGCATTGCCGAGGACCAGGGGGATACCGGCTCGGAGGTCTGCTATCAGATGCCGCGTGGCTACTGCCGCCAGCGCAGCGGCTGGATGCGGCATCTTCTGGCGAACGACTTCTACGACCTGAGCCGAACCACCGCCGACCCGCGCGAGCGGATCAACCGCCTCGAGATCGCGCTCAGGCATGCCGAGGCGGCGCTGCGTGACATGCCGGGGGGCTTCCACGGCCTCGACCAGGGCCAACCCACGACCACGATCGCCGACGGCGCGCGCGAGCAGCTCGGCAAGCTCAGACCATAGTCAGCGCGCCGTCGGGGCCTTCACCGCAAACAGCGCTTTCGCGGTGCCGTGGGCGATCTTTGCCGCCACATCGCGCGGCAGCTGCGCGAGCCAGCCGCGATAGGCCGCCATGATTGCCTCGTAGCTCGCCCAGCGCTCGTCGATCCACGTGTCGGAGCCGATCAGGAAGCGGTCGGGATGGCGCTCGAACAGCGAGCGCCACTCGGCCGTGAGCTTGCCCTCGCCGTCGGTGATGCCGCCGCGATAGGAGAGCTCGCCCCACAGCATCGGATACTTGCCGAGCAGCTCCGCGACGCGCCCAGGCGCGAGCGAAAAGCCGGTGTGGGCCCAGATCACGCGGGCCTTGGGGTTGTGGCGGTAGAGGATCTCGAGGCCGGCATCGTCGATGTGGGCGTGCAGGTAGAGGTCGTTGGCAACGGCGAAGTCGACCGTGCGCTTCACCCATTCGCTTGCTGCCGTCTGGGCCGAGAGATGGAACTCGCCGATGCCCACGTAGCCGCCCTTCTTGAACTCCGTCTGGACGAGATCGAAGATTGCGGGGTCGCCCGACCAGCTCGCGACGTCCGCGCGCACGCGGTACGGGCGGATGAACGGCACCACCCAGAGCCCCGGTGCCTTCGCGGCGACAAGCGCATGGGTGCCGTCGTTCGGCCGGCTGGTCGCGAGAATGCCGGTGACATGCGTGCGCTCGAGCAGCGCGAGCACATCGCGCAGCGGGAAATAGGGCCTCGGCTCCCAGTTGTAGTGGAGATGCGCGTCGAAGATCTCGATCGGCTCATCGGCGGCGCGGAGCGACGAGCCAGCGAACATGGCGAGGAGCAGCGCCGCGAGCGCGAGCGAACCGGGAATTCCGTGCCGCCGCGCGCGTTGCATCGTCAGCTCGAGGGCACTTCGAGCTTCTTGGTCAGGTTCTCGAATTCCTTGCGCAGCTCCTCGTTCTTGAAGATCTGCTCGAATGTCGGAGCCTCGAGTCTCTGGATCGCCTCGAACGAGGTGGCCGCATCCCGCATCAGGTTGCGAAGCTGGAAGCTCGCCTCGACTGTCTCGAAGGTATTGTCGGCGATGCGGAGATCGTGCACCGCGCGCTTCCGCGCATTGGCGACCTGCTCGCGCTGCTGGAGCAGGTAGCGGCGGTAGCCCTTCGCCGCTTCCTCCGCCAGCCTCTGGCTCTCGCGGTTGGCTTCGAGCGCGCGGCGCTGGTCGGCGCGGTTCTCGGCCTTCAGCAGCTCACCCGTCTTGCGGCGCGCGGCATCGATATCCTTGCCGATCGCATCGAGCTTCGGGAGGTAGTTGGTGTCGATCTTGGCGATCAGCATGTCCTGCGCCTGCACGAGCATGGCGAAGAGGGCGGCGTGCATGGCGAAGTACTTGCGCGCCGCGCCCATGTTCTCGCCCGATGTCGCCATCAGCTTGCCGAGCTGGCCGTCGATGATCTTCGCCGAATTGAACACGGCGACGAGGCGGACGATGTCGCCGGAGAGCACGCTGTCGAGCAGCAGGTCGACCTGATCGGCCGAGAGCTGGATCCCGGACTTGGCCAGCGCCACGCCGATTTCGCCCTTGGCGGACTTGATGTCGGCACGGTTGAGATCGATCTTCTTCTTCGCTTCCTCGATGTCCTTGGCGAGGCTGTCGACGGTGTCATTGAGCACGCCCGGCAGCATGGCATCCTTCGGCGCGGTCAACTGCTTCTCGCGCATCTTGACGATGCGGTCGTCGAGCTCGCGGATGTTGCGGCGGTGCTCCTCGACGCGCTTCTGCACGTCGACCACCGGAACGTCGGTGACGACGCCGAGCGCGGCGTCGAGGAGGTCGCGGATCTTCTTCTCGCGATCCTCACGCGTCTCGGTCCACAGCGGAGTCACCAGGAAATCGTCCTTGGAGGGAAGCTTCTTGGCGTCGCTGCGGTTCTTGGCGGCGTCCTGCAGCACCGCGTCGATCGCGGCCATCAGCTTGCGCGCCTGCTCGTAGGCAGCCTCGCCCTCGCGAGGGTCCTTGTCGGCGGCCGCGGGCGCGGAGGACTTGGGCTGGGGTCGGCCGGGCGCGGTCTGGGCGAGCACGGGCCGGCCGCCGCGGCCCTTCTCGATCAGGTCGGCGATGCCGTCGCGGGTGCTCGACTGCGCCGAGGCCGGGACGAGTGGCCATGCCATGGCGACAACCATCGTCGCGACAACGGCGAGCCGGTGGCCGTGCAAACCTTCGAGACGCGCCATCATGCGCTTTTCCTCCATGCCCGGTCGGGACTTGGGGCCTAAAATCGGGCAAATCCATGATACCGTCCTGCCCGCTCCACGCCATGTCATTTAGGGCGCAATCCACGCACGCGATGAACAGGAATCATGAAGTTGGCGGCGCGACGGGCTTTGCTGAAACGCTCGGCCCGGCCTACGCGCTACCCGCGTCGTGGTGAAACCCATCGAGTGGTCGATACGTCCGCTCGTACGTATCAGCCCCTTCCGGCCGCCGCGATCGCCGGCAGGAGCTTCTTCTCGAGGCTCTCGGGCGTGAGCGGCCCGACGTACTTGAAGGCGATGCGGCCCTTGCCGTCGATCACGAAGGTCTCCGGCATGCCATAGACGCCCCACTCGATCGCGGCGCGGCCACTCGCATCGACGCCGACCGCGGCAAAGGGATTGCCGTAGCGGCCGAGGAAGCGGCGCGCGGCGGCCGTCTGGTCCTTGTAGTTGACCCCGAAGATCGTGACGCCTGAGCGCCGCCGCACCTCGAGCAGCAGCGGGTGCTCCTCGATGCAGGGTGCGCACCACGATGCCCAGAAGTTGACGACGACGGGCTTGCCGGTCGCGAGGTCCGCCGTCTTGAAGCCGGGGACCGGCACGCCGCCATCGGTCAGCCCATCGAGTGGCGCAAGGTCGATGGCCGGCGCCGGTTTGCCGATCAGCGCCGACGGCAGCCGTGACGGGTCGCCGGATCGAAGCGCGAGCGCGAACACGGCGGCGAGCGCGGTGAAGATGATCAGCGGCGCGATCGCCCAGCGCAGGTTGCGGCGTGGAGCCCCAGGCGTGGCATCGCGGGCGGGCGTGGGAGCGGTCATCCGATCACTGGTCCGCGGCCGCGGAACGGCGGCGCACGCCACGGGCCTCGAGCCCGGCGAGCTGCCGCTCGAGCCGGCGGCCGTCGCCGACGAGCCAGGCGCAGAGCGCAGCGAGCGCCAGCGCGAAGAGCCCGTAGGCGGCCCAGATGAATGCGGAGTGCGGTCCGAGATCCATGGCGGCTATCCTGCGGCGCCGGGCGCCAGGCGTCCGCCGCGCTCGACCTCGCTGCGCGTGAGCGCGCGCACGCGCCGGCGCAGGATCTCGTTGCGCATCGCCTTCATGTGCAGCGCGAAGAACAGCAGCGTGATGCCGGCAGCGTTGACGAGCAGCGGCACGAGGATCGACGGATGGATCGCCGGGCCGCCGACCTTCAGCACGCTCGCCGGCTGGTGCAGGGTGTTCCACCAGTCGACCGAGAACTTGATCACCGGCAGGACCGCGACGCCAACGAGCCCGAGGATCGCGGTCAGCCGGGCGGCCAGCGCCTCGTCCTCGATGCTGGAGCGCAGTGCCATGAGCCCGAGATAGAGAAAGAACAGCACCAGCACGGAGGTCAGCCGCGCGTCCCACACCCAGTAGGTGCCCCACATCGGCTTGCCCCAGAGCGAGCCCGTGACCAGCGCGAGCAGCGTGAACGTCGCCCCGATCGGCGCGGCGGCCTTGGCCGAGACGTCGGCCAGCGGGTGGCGGAAGACGAGGAGGCCGAAGCTCGAGGCCGCGATGAGCAGGTAGCCCATCATGGCGAGCCACGCGCTCGGCACGTGAATGAACATGATCTTGACGGTGTGGCCCTGCTGGTAGTCGGGCGGGGCGTGGACGAACGCGAGGTAGAGCCCGGCCGCGATCAGCACCCCGGCGGCGGCGGCGAGCCATGGCAGCACGCGATCCGACAGGTCCATGAACCGGGTCGGGTTGGCGAGGCGCTGCGCGATGGTCGGCTGCGAGGTCTTGGGGCCCATGGCCGGTGATGTAGTGCAGGGCGGGGCCGGCGGCAATCGGTCAGCCGAGCCGCCGAAGCGTCTGCGCACACGCGAGGCCGCCGCAGGCCCGATCGATGGCCTCTCGAAACACGGGAGTGGCCGGCGCGGCGGCCGCAAACAGCGTCATCGACGATCGGAACTTCATGTCGTCGGGCGGCGGCAGGATGGCCGGCAGCGGACGGTCGGCATGTCCGAGCACGAGCGCGGTGCAGTCGAGCAGCCGGGGCCCGAGCAGGGGATGGGCGAGATAGGCCTGCGCCTCCGCCATGCCCGACAGCCCGAAGCGCATCGCCATCGGGCTCGATCCGAGCCCGACGAGCTGCGGGAAGATGAACCACATCCAGTGGCGGCACTTGGCGCCGGCGGCGAGCTCCGCGCGGGCCGCAGCGAACGTGGCGGCCTGCGCCGCCACGAAGCGCTCGAGATCGAACGGATCGGGCCCCGGCATGACCCTCAGACGCCGATCTTGCCGCCACCCTTCCTGGTCACCACGACGATCGACGGGCGCGGCGGAAGTCCGGGCTTGAAGTCGGGCCAGCGGGTCGAGGGGTCCTCATAGGAGCCCGCAGCGGCGTTGGGATCGCCCTCGTCCGACTCGCCAGGATGCTGCACGGCGAGGAACAGCGTCTGGTCGTCGGGTGTGAACTCGGGCCCGCACATCTCCGCGCCGAGCGGGCAGCGGAAGAACAGCTTCGACGTCGCCCGTGCCGGTCCCTCCGTCTCGATGGCCCAGAGCCCATCGGTGCGCGCCGTGCGCTTGGGGTAGTTGCCGTCGGTGGAGATCCACAGGCGCCCCATGCCGTCGACGGCGCAGTTGTCCGGCATGCCGAACCAGCCATCCTTGCTGGTGTTGGGATTGAACGTGGCGCCGACCTCCGCGACCGAGGGGTCACCGCAGCGGACCAGGATCTCCCACTTGAACTTCGCCGCGGCGTGGTCGAGGCCATCCGGCGTGATCTCGATGATGTGGCCGAACCGGTTGTTGGCACGCGGGTTGGCGGCGTCGACCTGGTCGGCCTTGCGCTGGCTGTTGTTGGTCAACATCACGTAGACCTTGTTGGTCTTGGGGTTGGCCTCGACGTCCTCCGGTCGGTCCATCTTGGTGGCGCCGAGCCGGTCGGCGGCGATCCGCGCCTCGATCAGGACGTCGGCCTGGCTCTTGAAGCCGTTGGCCTCGGTCAGCGGTCCCTGGCCGTGGACCAGGGGCAGCCACTCGCCGGTGCCGTCGGCATTGAACTTCGCGACCGAGAGCAGTCCGCGGTCGAGCAGGTTCATGTTGGCCGAGCGGTTAGCCGGATCAAAGCGGCCCTCGGTGACGAACTTGTAGACGTAGTCGAAGCGCTGGTCGTCGCCCGAGTAGCATGCATAGCGCCCGTCCTTGTTGAGGATGCCGGCGGCGCCTTCGCGCTTGTAGCGGCCCATGGCCGTGCGCTTCACCGGCACCGAGCCCGGATCGGTCGGGTCGATCTCGACCACCCAGCCGAAGCGGTTCGCCTCGTTCGGCTCCTTCTCGATGTTGAAGCGGTCCCAGTAGTCGCCCCAATTGTACCAGCGGCTCGGGATGCCCATGCGCTTGTAGTTGCGGGCTTCCGGCGACTTCTCGTCGAGCTTGCCGGAGAAGTAGCCGTTGATGTTCTCCTCGCAAGTGATCCAGGTGCCCCATGGCGTGCGCCCGCCGGCGCAGTTGTTGAGCATGCCAAGCACCTTGGTGCCGGCCGGGTCGGCCTTGGTCTGCATGCGCGGGTGGCCTGAGGCGGGTCCTGCTATGCGCATCTCGGTGTCGGCCGTGATGCGGCGGGCATACTTGGAGCCCTGCACGACAGCCCACTTGCCGCTGGTCTTCTTCACCTCGAGCACGGTGCCGCCATGCGCCATCTGCTCGACATCGGCGATCTCCTTCGTCATCTTCGAGAACGGAGACGTGCCGCCGCGCCGGTCGTCCTGGCGGCCGATCAACGGGAACATCAGCTCCTCGTTGGTGTACTCGTGGTTGACGCAGAGGAGGCCGTGCTCGGAAGGGTTCGCCGCGCCCGGCATCGGGATGTAGCCCAGGTAGTCGTTGTTGTAGCCGAACTGCTTCGACTGGCTGTCCTTGCTCTGCTTGGTCGGGTCCCAGGCCGGCGCGCCCGGCAGCACCGGATCGCCCCAGCGGATCAGGATGTCGGCATCGTAGCCTTCGGCGACGTAGTGCTTGTCGTCGACCCCCGCCGTCACCTCCTTGAAGTTGAACGACGGCGTGGTGTTGGCTCCCTGTGCGCCGGCCTGCTCCGCGGCCAACAGCGCGAGCGGCGAGGCGGTCGCGGCAATGGCTGGCACGGCGAGGATGCCCTTCACCAGGTCGCGCCGCGAGAACCGCTCGGCGATCACGTCGCCCATCGTGACATTCGAGCTCGGATTGGTGCCGGTATTCTCCGACTCCTCGAAGGCCTGCGACCGGAACAACAGCTTCTGTGCGTCCATGGGCAGCCTCCCAGGGTACTTTGACTTGTGGAGCAATACTGCTGCATAGAGACAGGCCTTGCCAAGGCCATGTCGGTCCGACGTAGGTCGTGGAGCCGACGACGCCTTGCATGGCAAGTGCTCAAAAACTAAGCTCCCCGGCGCGCGTGGGTCCGCTATATGGCCTCCGCCGACGAGAGTAGCGGGCGGGAGGACGAACGTCACATGTCGCAAGGGGCTGTCGCCGAGCGCGCCCAGGGTCAGGCCATGGCGCCGACCGACATCTCGAATCCGAGGTATTTCCACAAGGTCGTCGACTGCCAGTGGGCCTGCCCGACCCACACACCGGTGCCCGAGTACATCCGCCTGATCGCCCAGGGGCGCTACGCCGCGGCCTACATGCTGAACTGGGAGAGCAACGTCTTCCCCGGCATCCTCGGGCGGGTCTGCGATCGACCCTGCGAGCCGGCCTGCCGGCGCGGCCGCGTGCAGGTCGGCGACGAGGCGAACGCCAAGGATCCGGCGCGCAAGAACGCCGAGCCGGTTGCGATCTGCCGGCTGAAGCGCGTCGCCGCCGACTACAAGGGCGAGATCGACAACTTCCTGCCGGAGATCCCGCGCGCGAAGAACGGCAAGCGCATCGCGCTGCTCGGTGCGGGTCCCGCGTCGCTCACTGTCGCGCGCGACCTGCTGCCGCTCGGCTACCACGTGACGCTGTTCGAGAAGGATCCGAAGGGCGGCGGCCTGATGCGCACCAACATCCCCTCGTTCCGCCTGCCCGAGCTGGTGCTCGACGAGGAGGTCGAGCGCATCCTGGAATTCGGTGTCGAGACGCGGTTCGGCCAGGAAGTGAAAAGCCTCGGGGCCGTGCTCGCGGAGGGGTTCGACGCGGTGTTCGTCGGCACCGGCGCGCCGAAGGGCAAGGACCTCGACATTCCCGGGCGCAAGGAGGCTGCGGCCAACATCCATATCGGCATCGACTTTCTGACGTCGGTCGCCTTCGGCCACATCACGAGCATCGGCAAGCGTGTCGTGGTGATCGGCGGCGGCAACACGGCGATGGACTGCTGCCGCACCGCGCTCCGCCTCGGCGGCGAGAAAGTCACCGTCACTGTCCGCTCGCCGCGCAAGGTGATGAAGGCCTCGGACTGGGAGATCAAGGACGCGCTCCACGAGGGCATCCCGATCCTCGACAACCACGCGCCCAAGCACTTCCTGATCGACAACGGCAAGCTCGCCGGCGTGGTGTTCGAGAAGATGCGCGAGGTCGGCGGCAGCGCCGGCGGACGCCCGAAGCTCGAGCCGACGAGCGAGCTCGTCACCATCGCGTGCGACGACGTGCTGATGGCGATCGGCCAGGATAACGCCTTCCCCTGGATCGAGCGCGACATCGGCATCGAGTTCGGCGAGTGGGCGATGCCGAAGGTCGACCGTTTGACGTTCATGTCGACGCTCCCGGGCGTGTTCTTCGGCGGCGATGCGGCCTGGGGACCTGAGAACATCATCTGGGCGGTGAGCCATGGTCACCAGGCGGCGATCTCGATCGACGCCTACTGCCATGGCCGCGACATCAGGGCGCGACCGGGACCCGGCCACACGCTCGTCAGCCAGAAGATGGGCATCCACGAGTGGTCGTACTCGAACAACTACGACGGCACGCGCCGCATGGGCGTGCCCCACGCCGACCTCGAGACGTCGCTGCGCAGCCTCAAGATGGAGGTGGAGCTCGGCTTCGACGACAAGCTCGCCGCCAAGGAGGTCGAGCGCTGCCTCAACTGCGACGTTCAGACCGTGTTCGCTGAATCACTCTGCATCGAGTGCGATGCCTGCATGGACATCTGCCCGGTCGACTGCATCAACTTCACGCCGAACGCGCCCGAAGCGGAGCTGCGCACGGCGTTGCGCGTTCCCGCTTTCAACAAGGCGCAGGACATCTACGTGTCGGGTGCACTGAAGACCGGTCGCATCATGGCCAAGGACGAGGACATGTGCCTGCACTGCGGCCTCTGCGCCGAGCGCTGCCCGACCGGCGCCTGGGACATGCAGAAGTACACCTATGTCGAGGCACAGGCGACCGCGAAGACGCTTGTCCACCACAATGCATACCTCAATCCAAGCTGAGACCAAGGAGAGACTGACCAATGCGCCTGCTTGCCGCCTTCGCCCTTGCCACGACCTCGTTCGTCGCTCTCGCAACCGCCGGCGAGACACCCTCGCAAAGCTCGATCCGTCTCGCGCAGGCGGCCTCGTGCTCGGCGTGGAACCAGACCTGCTACAGCCGCTGCAAGGACGACGCCTGCCGCAAGAGCAATTGCGGGCCGAAACTCACGGCATGCCTGAAGTCGGGCTGCTGGACCGAAGGCGCGGGCCACGGCGGCGCACAGCATTGCGGCCTCGCCAAGCAGTGATCCTGCCGGCGGCCGCCGCAGGGAGAGAGTGACCACACCAATGTCCGGCATCAACGACTTCGTCATCAAGTTCGCGACCGTGAACGGCTCGGGCTCGGCCTCGGCCAACACCATGGTCGCCAAGATCATGTTCCGCATGGGCGTGCCGGTCAGCCCGAAGAACATCTTTCCCTCCAATATCCAGGGTCTGCCGACCTGGTACGAGGTCCGCGTCTCGGAGGCAGGCTACCTCGCGCGGCGCGAAGGCATCGACCTGATGGTTGCGATGAACCCGCAGACCTACGGCCAGGACGCCGCCGAGGTCGTCGCAGGCGGCTGGCTGATGTACGATTCGACCCGCGCACTGCCCTGGCCGCGCGAGGACATCACGGTGCTCGCGCTCCCCATTGCCGAGATGTGCGCGAAGAAGTGGTCGGACCCGCGCCAGCGCCAGCTCTTCAAGAACATGGTCTATGTCGGCGCGCTCTCGGCACTGCTCGAGTTCGACATGGGGGTGCTCGAGGGCGTGGTCGCCGACCAGCTCAAGGGCAAGGAGAAGCTGATCGCGGCTAATCTGGAGGCGGTGGCGCTCGGCCGTGCCTTCGCCGAGGCGAATTTCCAGTGCCCGCTGCCGATCCGCGTGCGCCACGCGACCGGCGCCAAGGGCAAGATCATGGTCACCGGCAACGAGGCCGCGGGGCTCGGGGCGGTCTATGCGGGGGCAACGGTGTGCGCCTGGTACCCGATCACGCCGTCGACCTCGCTCGCGGAAGGCTTCGAGAAGCACGCCAAGCGGCTGCGCACCACCAAGGACGGCAAGCGCAACTACGGCATCGTCCAGGCCGAGGACGAGCTTGCGGCCATCGGCGTCGCGATCGGGGCAGGCTGGAACGGTGCGCGGTCGTTCACCGCGACGTCCGGCCCCGGCATCTCGCTGATGAACGAGTTCCTCGGCCTCGCCTACTTCGCCGAGGTGCCGATCGTGCTGTTCAACATTCAGCGCGGCGGTCCCTCGACCGGCATGCCGACCCGCACCGGCCAGCCCGACATCCTGGCTTGCGCCTACGCCTCCCACGGCGACACCAAGCATGTGCTGCTGTTCCCGTCCGACCCGACCGAGTGCTTCACCATGGGCGCCGAGGCCTTCGACCTCGCCGAGCGACTGCAGACGCCGATCATGGTGATGAGCGATCTCGACATCGGCATGAACGACTGGGTGACCGATGCGTTCACCTGGGACGACGCGAAGGTGCACGACCGCGGCAAGGTGCTCTCCGCCGAGCAGCTCGAAGGTTTCCTCGACTGGAAGGGGCAGGAGTGGGGCCGCTATCTCGACGTCGACGGCGATGCCATCCCCTACCGCACGCTGCCGGGCACCCACCCGACCAAGGGCGCCTTCTTCACCCGCGGCACGAGCCACGACGAGTACGCCCGCTACACCGAGGACGGCCGCATCCACGCCCGCGTCATCGACCGCATCCGCCGCAAGTTCGACACCGCCGCGACCATGGTGCCGAAGCCCGAGATCGCGGTTCGCGATGCAGCGGGCAAGACCGGCCTGATCTATTTCGGCGCGACGCGCCCCGCCGTGCTCGAGGGCCTCGACCAGCTCGAGAAGGACGGCCTCAAGCTCAACGCGATGCGGCTCAAGGCGTTCCCGTTCGGCGAGGAGGTCAAAGCCTTCGCCGCCCGCCATGACCGGATCTACGTGTTCGAGCAGAACCGCGATGCGCAGATGCGCCAGCTCCTGGTCATGGAGGCCGGCATCGCGCCCGAGAAGCTGATCCCCGTCCTGAACTACGACGGCATGCCGATGACCGCCGCATTCGTGCGGACTGCGATCCTCAAGCATCTGCGGCCCGCCAAGGCCGAGGCGGCCGAATAGCTCCGGTTCCGGCATTCCTGCGCGTTGACCCTGCCGCGCGTTCCAGAAGCATGGGACCCGGCGCACAGGGTAGCGAATTCCCGGTCAGAAGTGTAGAACCGGGCAGTGCGATCGTTCACGGAGCGACCCATGCCGGCCCGACTGGCCGAAGCCGACCAGATGACCATCGAGGAGTTCCTCGCATTCACCGACCAGCGTCCGGACGGCGAGCGCTGGGAGCTGATCGAGGGGGTGGCAATCATGAATCCATCGCCGACGCAATGGCATCAAACAATCGCCGGCAACATACTGATGGTGCTCGGCCAGCAGAAGCAGGTGAGTGGCGCAACCTGGACACCGATGATGGGCGTCGGTACCCGCGTGCCGGTATCGCCGCGCAGTCTGCCGCAACCCGATGTCTATGTGCAGGCGGGGCCACCCTTGAACTCTGCCACGACCACCGACGCGCTGGTGCTGTTCGAAGTGCTGTCGCGATCGAATACCAAGGCAGACAAGGCCTGGCGCAAGCGCGTCTATGCGAGCGTGCCGAACTGCCAGCATTACGTCACCGTCGCGCATGCTTGCGCCGAGGTGGTCCGCTACGACCGGGCCGACGGCTGGCAGGGCGTGACGATCACGGGGCTCGATGGCACGCTGGCGCTGCCCGCCATCGCCGTGACCATGCCGCTCCGAGACATTTACCGCTGGACTCCGATCGAGTGAGACCGCACCACCCATGAGCTACATCGCCAAACCCTCCGCCTATCACCCTGCGCTGAAGCGCAACGCGCTCGGCCTCACCCACCGCGACTACGAAGGCTCGATGTCGACGCTGTGCGCGGGCTGCGGCCACGACAGCATCACCGCCGCGATCATCGAGGCCTGCTTCGAGCTCGAGCTGCCGGCGCACCGCATCGCCAAGGTCTCCGGCATCGGCTGCTCGTCGAAGGCGCCGACCTACTTCCTCGGCCGCAGCCACGGCTTCAACTCGGTGCACGGGCGCATGCCGTCGGTCACGACCGGCGCCGCCATGGCCAACCGCGACCTCGTCTACATCGGCGTCTCGGGCGACGGCGACACCGCCTCGATCGGCTTGAGCCAGTTCTGCCATGCGGTCCGGCGCAAGCTGAACATGACCTACATCGTCATGAACAACGGCTGCTACGGCCTCACCAAAGGCCAGTTCTCCGCGACCAATGACAAGTCGTCGCCGTCGAAGAAGGGCGAGGCCAACCCGTTCGAGGCGATCGACCTCTGCCAGATGGCGATCCAACTCGGCGCCGGCTTCGTCGCGCGCTCGTTCTCCGGCGACAAGAACCAGCTCATTCCGCTGATCAAGGCGGCGATCAGCTACAAGGGCTTCGCCTTCCTCGACGTGATCAGCCCGTGCGTCACCTTCAACAACCACCCGGCGTCGACCAAGAGCTACGACTACGTGCGCGCCCACAACATGGCCTCCGAGAACAAGCTCGATTTCGTCGAGCACAAGGAGGAGATCACCGCCGACTATGCCGCCGGAACAACCGCGGCAATCGAGCTGCACGACGGATCCAAGCTGGTGCTGTTCAAGCTCGATGAAGGCCACGACCCGCGCGACGCCGATGCGGCGATCTTGACCATCCGCAAGAGCGCCGCGAAGGGCGAGGTGGCGACCGGCCTCCTCTACATCGACGAGGCGCAGCAGGACCTGCACGACGTGCTCGCGACGCCGGAGCGGCCATTGAATGCGATACCTGCCGCCGAGCTCTGTCCCGGCTCCAAGGTGCTCGAGGCGATCAACGCCCGGCTGCGATAGACGTCTGTCCGGCCATTGCGTCCCGCAGCACGGCGGCCACGTGGCGGGCGCTGCGGCCGGCCCCATCCCTGATCTGATGGCGGCAGGAAAAACCGTCCGCGGCGATGAGGTCGCCATCGGCTGCACGGCGCACGGCCGGCAGCAGTGCGAGCTCGCCCATGGCGATCGAAACGCCGTAGGTCGCGGCCTGGTAGCCGAAGCTGCCGGCCATGCCGCAGCAGCCCGACTCGATCGGCTTGACGGCGAGCCCTTCGACCAGGCCCAGGGCCTCCGCGACCGGCCCCGCGACCCCAAAGGCCTTCTGGTGGCAGTGGGTGTGGAGGTGCAGCGTTCCCTCGAGCCGGCCGATCGGGCCCACGATGCGGCCGGCGGCGGCATCGCGCACCAGCAGCTCCTCGAGCATCACCGCCTGGCGCGCCAGCTTCTCGGCGTCGGGCCCGAGCCCCATCGCCTGGACCTCGTCGCGCAGCGTGAGCAGGCACGACGGCTCGATGCCGACGATCGGCGTGCCTGACGCGAGGTGCGGTCGCAGCGCAGCGATCAGTCGCAGCGCCTCGGCCTTGGCCTCCTCGACCATGCCGACGGCCAGGAACGTGCGGCCGCAACAGAGCGGGTGCTCGCCCGGCGGGGCGGTGGCGATCTCGACGCGGTAGCCGAGCTTGCACATGACCTCGATCGCGGCGTCCAGGTTCTCAGGCTCGAAGGCGCGATTGAACGTGTCCGCCAGCAGCGTCACTGCACCGAGCTTGCCTGTGCCATGCGCGGCGCGGCTCGCGCCATCGAAAGCGCGGCGCGACCACGCAGGCAGCGGCCGCCGCGCGCTCATGCCGGACACCCGCTCGCCGAGCCAGGCGAGCAGCGGCACCTTGTTGCGCAGGTTGAGCAGCGGAGCGAGGCGGCGCGCATAGGGCGCATAGCGCGGCAGGTAGCCGACGAGACGGTCGCCCAGCGGCAATCGCCCGCCACGCGCTGCATTTCGCGCCGCCAGCACCTCGATCTTCATCCGCGCCATGTCGACGCCGGTCGGACATTCGCGCCGGCAGGCCTTGCACGAGACGCAGAGCGTCATGGCCTCGGCGAGGTCGTCGGACGCGAGGCCGGCCGGGCCGATCTGGCCAGAGATCGCGAGGCGGAGCGTGTTGGCGCGCCCGCGCGTCACGTCGCGCTCGTTGCGGGTGACGCGGTAGCTCGGGCACATTGCGCCCCCCTCGAGCTTGCGGCACTCGCCATTGTTGTTGCACATCTCGACGGCGCCTTGGAAGCCGCCGCCGGCGCCGGGATAGGCCGACCAGTCGAGCACGGGCCTGAAATCGGCGACGGCATAGCCCGGCGCATACCGGAACAGCGTGCGGTCGTTCATGCGCGGCGCACGCACGATCTTGCCGGGATTCATCATGCCCTTGGGGTCGAAGCGGTCCTTCACCGCCTCGAACAGCTCGACGGTCTTGCGGCCGTACATCGCCTCGTGGAACTCCGAGCGCACGAGGCCGTCGCCGTGCTCGCCCGAGTGCGCGCCCTTGTACTCCTTCACCATCGCGAACGCCTCCTCCGCGATCGCGCGCATGGTGGCGGCGTCCTTCTCGAGCTTCAGGTTGAGCACCGGGCGAACGTGCAGGCAGCCGACCGACGCATGCGCATACCAGGTGCCGCGGGTGCCGTGCTTCGCGAAAACGGCGGTGAGCCGCTCGGTGTAGTCGGCGAGGTGCTCGAGCGGCACCGCGCAGTCCTCGATGAAAGAGACGGGCTTGCCCTCGCTCTTCATGCTCATCATGATGTTGAGGCCCGATGCGCGCACCTCCCACACGGCCTTCTGCTCGGCTGCAGCCGTGACCTTTACGACCGCCTTTGTATGGCCGAGGTCGCCCATCAGCTCGTCCAGCCGGTCGAGGCGGCGGAGGTTCTCCGTCTGGTCGTCCTCGGCGAACTCGACCAGCAGCAGCGCGTCCGGCTTGCCGCGCACGTGCTGCTCCATCACCGGGCGGAACATGGCGATCTCGCGGGCGAGCTCGATCAGCGTGCGATCGACCACCTCGACCGCCACCGGGCCGAGCTTGACGATGTGCTGTGCCGCCTCCATGGCCTTGCGAAACGTCGGAAAGTGGCAGATGCCGAGCGCCTTGCTCTTCGGCTGCGGTGACAGCTTCAGCTGAATGCGGCGCGAGAGCGCGAGCGTGCCTTCCGAGCCGCAGAGCAGCGTCGCTAGGTTCACCGGACGGTTGCTCGGCGCAAGCGCGTCGATGAGGTAGCCGCCGACCCGGCGCGAGACGCCGGGGAACGCCCGCTCGATGTGCGCCGCCTCGCGCCGCCCCAGTGCAACCAGGTCGCGCATCAAGGCGGGTTCTGACCCCGACCCGATCTCCTCGAATCGCATCTGCGCGCCGTCGGCGAGCAGCGCGTCGATTGCCAGCACGTTGTCGCGCATGATGCCGTAGCGGATCGACCGAGTGCCGCACGAGTTGTTGCCGGCCATGCCGCCAATGGTGGCGCGGCTCGATGTCGACACGTCGACCGGGAACCACAGGCCGGAGCCCTTGATCCGCCGATTGAGGTCGTCGAGCACGATGCCGGGCTCGACCCAGCAGGTGCGATTGGCGAAGTCGGTCTCGAGCACGCGGTTCAGGTGCTTGGAGTAGTCGATCACCAGCGACCGCCCGACCGTCTGCCCGCTCTGCGACGTGCCGCCGCCGCGGGCGAGCAGCGAAACGCCGGCCTCACGCGCGATCGCCGCCGCGGCGATCACATCGGCATCGGTCCGCGGCACGACGACGCCGAGCGGCATGATCTGGTAGATCGAGGCGTCGGTCGCATAGCGCCCCCGGCTCGCCGTATCGAACAGCACCTCGCCCTCGATTTCGCGCTCGATCCGCGCGGCGAGACGGTGATTCAAAGGAATGGAGGCGTTCATTTCGTGACTACAGCAAGGGTGGTCATGAGCGGCCCCGACATGTGCCGCGAGTTCCATCTTGACCGCAACGGCAATTTCCCAAAGATGCCAGATGAACGCTCCGTGCGCGTGAGCCAAACGGTTAGGTCCAGGCCGGGCCGATCGCCCAGAGGATCAGATGTCCAACGAGCCCCGCCGCGCCGGCCGCCACTTCCTGCAGATCCCGGGGCCCTCGCCGGTGCCGGACCGCATCCTGCGCGCCATGGACACGCCCGTGCTCGACCACCGCGGGCCGGAGTTCCAGAAGCTCGGCCGCCGCGCGCTCGATGGCATCAAGACGATCTTCAAGACCAAGCAGCCGGTGATCATCTATCCGGCGTCCGGCACCGGCGCGTGGGAGGCCGCGCTCGTCAATGCGCTCTCGCCCGGCGACAAGGTGCTGATGTACGAGACCGGGCACTTCGCGACGCTCTGGAAGAACATGGCGCTGAGGCTCGGCCTCGTCCCTGAGTTCATCGAGAGCGACTGGCGGTCAGGCGTGGACGCCGCCGCAATCGAGGCGCGGCTGCGCGACGACAAGGGCCACGCGATCAAGGCCGTGTGCGTCGTCCACAACGAGACCTCGACCGGCGCGACGAGCCGAATCGAGGAGGTGCGCAAGGCGATCGATGCGGCACGCCATCCCGCACTGCTGATGGTCGACACGATCTCGGGCCTCGCTTCTGCCGACTACCGCCACGACGAGTGGGGCGTCGATGTCACGGTGTCGGGCTCGCAGAAAGGCCTGATGTTGCCGCCGGGCCTCTCGTTCAACGCGGTTTCGGAGAAGGCGATCAGGGCCGCGAAGGCCACGAAGCACCCCAAGCTCTACTGGGCCTGGGAGGAGATGCTGCCGCACAACGCCAACGGCTTCTTCCCCTATACGCCGGCGACCAACCTGCTGCATGGCCTCGTCGCGGCTATCGAGATGCTGCACGAGGAAGGCCTCGACCGCGTCTTCACCCGCCACGCCCGCCACGGCGAGGCGACGCGGCGCGCGGTCGGCGCGTGGGGCCTCGAGGTGCTCTGCCGCGATGCCAGGTATCATTCGCCGGTGCTCACCGCCGTGCTGCTGCCGGCGGCCCACAACGCCGATCAGGTCCGCAAGGTGATCCTCGATCACTTCGACATGTCGCTCGGCTCGGGCCTCGGCAAGGTCGCCGGCAAGATCTTCCGCATCGGCCACCTCGGCGACATCAACGACTTGACGCTCGTCGGCACACTCGGCGGCGTCGAGATGGGATTGCAGCTCGCCGGCGTACCGGTGAAGGGCAGCGGCACTCGGGCCGCAATGGACTATCTGCGATCGACGTCGCAGCCGTTCACGGGCTGAGGTGCTCAGCTCGCATCATGCGAAGTGGCACGACACGGTGCCGAGCGGGCCGTAGTCGGCATGGAACGTGTCGCCCTTGCGCGCCTCGATCGGCCGGATGAACGAACCCGACAGCACGACATCGCCGGCCTCGAGACCGCCGCCCCGCTCGGCGAGCCGGCGCACGAGCCACACGATGCCCATTGCCGGGTGATTGAGCACGCCCGCGGCGAGCCCTGTCTCCTCGACCGCCGCATTGCGCGCGACGATCGCGCCGACCCAGCGCATGTCGATCGCCTCGGGTCGCATCGGCCTGCCGCCGAGCACGATGCCGGCGTTGGCTGCATTGTCGGCGATGGTGTCGACGATCTTGCGCGTGGCCTTGGTCGTGGGATCGACGCGAAGGATGCGCGTGTCGAGGATCTCGAGCGCGGGGACGACGTAGGCGGTCGCCGCGAGCACATCGAGCATCGTGACGCTCGCGCCCGAGAGGTCGCGCGCGAGCACGAACGCCAGCTCGGCCTCGATCCGGGTCTGGATGAAGCGGCCGGCCGGCACCTCGCCGGCATCGGGGAAGAACATGTCGTCGAGCAGCACGCCCGAGTCCGGCACATCGATGCCGAGCGCCTGCTGCATGGCCTTCGAGGTCAAGCCGATCTTGTGACCCTTGATCGTGCGTCCGGCCCGGACCTTCTGCTCGATCCAGGCGCGCTGGATCGCGTAGGCATCGTCGATCGTCATCGCCGGATGCTCGAGCGAGAGTAGGTCGATCTGCGTGCGGGTCCGCTCGGCCTCGTCGAGGCGCGCCGCGGCTCGTGCGATCTGGTCCTGGCTCAGCATGCGTGATCTCGCCCCGGCGTCTAGCGCTTCGGATGAATGAACTCCCAGGGCGAGACCTCGCTGCCCTGGACGACGGCGATCTCGATCAGCACCGGCACCTTGGACCGGATCGCCCTGGCGAGCACCGGCTCGAGCGCCTCGGGGCTTCCGACGCGCGTGCTCTCGATGCCGAAGGCACGCCCGAGCGCAACGAAATCAGGATTGGTGAGCGTCGCGCCGATCACGCGGTTGGCAAAGCCGGTGCGCTGGTCGCGCAGGACGTTGCCATAGGCGTTGTTGTTGAACACCAGGGTGACGAGGCCGAGGCCTTCCTGTGCCGCGGTCGCGAGCTCCTGCACCGCGAACAAGAAGCCGCCATCGCCGGTCACCGATACGACCGGGCGGCCGGGATGAGCCGCCTTGACGCCGAGCGCGGTCGGAAACCCGAACCCGAGCGTGCCCTGGTAGCCTTCCGAGACGTAGGTGCGCGGCTCGTAGACGGCAAAGCCGAAGTAGGATGTGAACCCGACCTGCGACAGCTCGCCGACGAAGAAGCCGTCGCGCGGTAGCACCTTGCGGATCACGTCGAGATAGGCGAGCTGCGGCTGCACCTTCTCGATCGCCCGCCGCGCCGCGGACTTGGCTTCGGCGATCTCGGCGCGGCGGGCCTTGGATCGATCGGCGGCCGGCGCCGCGCGCGCCTTCCCGATCGCGGCGAGCAGCGCCCGGCATCCGGCATCGGCATCCGCGACGATGCCGGCGTGCGGCACGAGCCGGCGCATCTCGGCCGGATCGATATCGATGCGGATCAGGTATGGCGGAGGTGCCGGCCGGTCGACGAGCGCCATCATGCCGGCCCAGCGCATGTAGGGCATCTCGAGCCGGCTGCCGATGCCGATGAGCACATCGGTCGAAGGCCACAGCTTGTGGGCGGCATAGGACGAGACGCCGAGCGGATGGTCCTCGGCGACGATGCCGCGACCGCCTCGAAATCCAGCGACCGGCGCATCGAGCGCCTCGGCCAGCGCCAGCACCGCCGCGCTCGCATGCTGCGCGCCGCTGCCGGTCATGATCATCGGCCGTTGCGCCGCGGCGATCAGGCGGGCCGCGGCCTCGACCGCGGTCGGCGACGGCGCCGGCGGCTCGGGAGTTCCGGCCGCAGGAAGCAGCGTCACGTGGTCGCTCGCTGCCATGACGTCCCATGCCATCTCGACCGCGACCGGGCCCGGCCGCCCCGACAGCATCTGCCGGAAGGCCTCGCCGATCACCGCCGGCGCGTCGGCGGCGCGCTCGATCCGCGCGCTCCATTTGGTGAGCGTGCGCAGCGTCGCGAGCTGATGGGGCAGCTCGTGCAG
>Ga0209398_1000255_pt1 | contig 36179 bp, 35 predicted proteins | sample AshMeaBigSpring_FD_184125 | JGI IMG/M metagenome (GOLD analysis project Ga0209398, IMG submission 184125) | Groundwater microbial communities from Big Spring, Nevada to study Microbial Dark Matter (Phase II) - Ash Meadows Big Spring (SPAdes)... | ecosystem: Environmental > Aquatic > Deep...
GTTTTAACTTCGCTCATGATAATTTTCGCTTTTAAATAGAATGGGTAGGAGTCTTCCTGCGGAAGAATGCGCGAGATTGTTTTGAAAGTGTCCTCTGAACGAGGTACCATGCGCAAAAAATCTCGATTTAGTGGGTTTAAACTTTTTGAGTTTGTTTATTTCCAAAGCGACGTAACCACTCGTCTCTGGTGATTTCACCCTTTTTTAGTGGCTGGGAAGTTTGGGAAATAGGGGGAAGTTGGAGATTTGATTTCCTATCTTTCTTCCACAAAAATCTGCCGAGATTGTATTTCGCACAGCACCTTCTCAGGCATTGTGCCTCGACATTTGTTGCCGGAGTGCCATAAGCTTCCAAATCCACATCTTCATCTCCGCTGGCTTGACGGGAGATGGAACGATCTTCTCCAATAATCGTTAGTTCCCACACTTGGGTCAGCCGATTACCTATTTGTTGTTGGTCAACCATCCGCCAACTCCAGCCATCCGTACCCGCGCGGTCGTCAAGTAAGTCCGCCAATGTTACCCACGAAATGTAATCAATCCGATTACCTTTAATGATTTTGTGACTGATTAATTCCTTGGGTACGGGTTTTCTTAAGTTTTCAAGAATTTCTGTTAGTTTCATTTCTTCTTCTCCTTACCGTTGAAATGACAACCCTCAGCCAAATAGCTGAGGATATTTGAATTTACCAGCGTTGCATTACACCATGAGCGTAATATTGATATTCATCATAATTTGTACCAATGTGTTTCGCTTCTTCTGATTCAAGCAAGGAATCAAGTCCCAAAGCATAGCTATCAGTTTCTCGTTGTAAACCACGGATCTTAATTTCTGCTTCAAATCCTTTAAGGTATTTGGGTTTGCGAACTTTACAGGAATCACAATGGTGGAAGATATTTAAAGTTTTAATGTACCCTGCCACTTCATCATTATTACACCCAAGGTAGGCAATAAAAGCTGGCTCTGTGTCGGTGGCATTGCCCCAACCAAAGCGGTCGCCTTTTAAGGCTTCACAGATGGCGATGCTTTCACAGAGTTGGGTAACTTGGAAGCTACTGTGCGGTGATGTTTCTAATATCATGGTTAAGTACCTCATTTGATTTTTGGAGTTGAGGCGAGGCAGGTGAAAGTAAAAACCTCGCCTTTGAATTGTTATGCTGCTAATTTCTCGGTGTTCAGTTCGAGATTAAAAATTTTTCTTTGCAAGAAGCTTGAATGCTGGTAATTCCATTCAATTTCTTCTAATTCCTGACAAAGCCAATCACAAAGGATCTTTGCGACCGCTTCTTCAGAACCAATTAGATTTTGTTCTTCCTTCAGAAGTTTGGCAGCTTCCAAAATTTCGTTACTGAGATTTGTTAACATAATTGTTACCTCTTAATTTGGGGCAGAGAGCGGTTTTTATCTTGGCGGATAGGGAACCGCTCTCCTTGTTTACTCTTCCATTATAACAAGTGGAACACGATAAAAACAACATTATTTTACATTTCTTAACAAGAGCAACATGTTATAATAGAGAAAAAAGGAGGATAAAAGAATGCCAAAAGGAAGACCTGGAGGAAACCCAGATCTGGTAAAATATCATTTTAAGCAGAAATATGATTGGGATGAGCCCTGCACCAGTCGGCTTGTTCTCAGAGTCCCAGAATCTATGAAGCTCTCCTTAAAAGAAATAAATGGCTGGCAGGAGATAGTAAGGAAGGCGATCGCAGTCGAACTAGAGAAAGAGAAGAAGAAACAAAAAAAACTTGAGAATAGCCAAGCCAATAGCAAATAGAACAATTGCTGTCTTATTTTCATTCCCAGTATCTTTCAGATTCCCACAACTAAGTCCTGGAGCTGTTTTTCGCCGCCACTGCCATTTTCACTGACATCCAGATTCACGCTGCGAAAAACGGCGGAGGGTCTCCCCATTAAACCCTTTTACTTACCTTCCTCCCATCGACCCAACCAAAATCCGCACCTAGATATGACAAACAAACCACAATTTCTGGCCTGCCTGCCGGCAGGTTTGTCAATTTTCTTCCTTTCCCCTGGGAAAGATAAAACGCGACAGCAGCGAGACGGGTGCCCCCCACAAGCAATTACCTTTGCTATTTGGCATCAAAGATGCTTCCCCCTATCCCCCCTGCCCCCCTTTCAAAGGGGGGTTTGGGGGGATGGGGATGGGGGCGGGACCCGACGAGCAATTTCATGGTTGTTGCCCACGCATTACATTGATTAACTTTCTTTCTCAATTAACCCCACTATTTCGTGAGTAGTCCAAATATTAAGCCACTCCATAATTAGTAAAAGGACGTTTAAACGGTGGTTGTAAACCCAAAACAATATCTTCCCTTAGAACCCCCATTTCAATTAAATCCTCCGCCGGATTAAGATCGGTCGCATTTTGCTGTAACCAGATTTTGCCATCTTTGATATCAAAATGAATCACCGAATAGTAAATTCGCTTAGAGCCTTCCCAACCGAGATCAAACCAAAGATAATGATCTCGTTCTTCATCAAAAATTAATTGGGATTCCCAATTTTCCTCTTGTCTTCCCCATGAAGCATATTGAGAGAGTAAATCTTTAATATGTTTACGATAGGTTGTTAGTTTATCCATTGAGTTAAACCCCCTTTTTCAGAATCGTAAATAATTAACTTTAATTGATATTCATTAATTGCTAATTGGGCAAAAGCTGATTGAAAAAACTGCTCAAAAGTATCCAAAGGAATTGCTAAATATAAGATTCTCTCTGGTTCAACTTGTTTTAAAACCAAACGATAACTTAAAAACTGACCCAAGGCACTATAAAAATCCGTCACTGCTGATGGATTAAGAAAACTCTTGATTTCTACCGCAATTTTCTGATTATCCTTCTGTGCGGCAATGATTTTCTCCGCAGCTAAATCTATTTGAAAATTAGTTTGAGCAAACTTTACTTTGTAAGGATCGTCTGTAATAGTCCAACCCTCACTCTCTAAACCATCCCTTACCAAATCATGAAAAATATCCTTAGCCATAATGATTTAGTTTAGCTTAATACCTCCCTCCTCTCGAATCGGAGAGTGATAGAAGAAATTACCAGAGGTTAGTTTCCAGAAACTGGCTCGAACCCTTACCGGGCCGTGCCGCCAGATAGCGCTGGGTGGTATTGATTGAGATTCGATTATAATGTAAATGTTACATCCCTGCGGTGAGCGTCACTGTTAACCTTTACCCCCAAACAATGAGCATAACTATACAGTTTGATTTACCTATTAACATCTCAGAATCTCTTCATAGTAAGGCAGAAGAACAGGCTAAAATAGCCTATATCATGACATTGTTAAAACATGGAGAAATTAGTAGCGGCATAGCCGGAAAGCTATTAGGAATCTCTCGTTTAGAAGTTATTGAACTTATGGGTCAATATGGGATTCCCATTTTCCCCGACCAAAATCGAGAAGAATTAGAACAAGAAGTGAGAGAAACTCTCAGATTATTAGGAGTGGATAGCGTGTGATTATTGTCTCTAATACCACTCCCTTAAGTGAGTTAGCCTTCATTTGGTCAACTTAACTTACTCCGCGAACTCTTTGGCCGAATTATCATTCCTGTTGAAGTTTATAATGAAGTTACCACGGGACTTCATCCAGCCGTGGAGGCTGTGCAGTCCGCAGAATGGATTGACGTTTTTACCATAATTAAACCCATTTTAGATCAGTTTTTGCAGCAAGGAAAAAGAATTAGTTCAATTCTTTATCAAGAAGTATTAGACATGGCTGGAGAAATTTAAGACATAGTTGTTATCAAGTATGTAGGGCATGAAGCAAGATTATGAATCAGATGTTATTTTAAAGGATGCTGAGGGGAATACTATCTGTAAGTCTTCTTAATTTTTCGTCGGTATCACCAGTACCATCATAAAGTCCCATTACTAAAAAGATAAAAGTAGGAATATAGTATGCCATTACCTGGTGGAGCAACTGATAAATTTGGCAACCGCTACGAAGGTCTATGGACGAATGGCACGAAGTTAAGCATTCTGGTGAAGGCTGCAAGGGAGCAGGGAGCAGGGGGCGGGGGAGAATGTATACTCAAATTTCTGCCTACCCAGCCGGTGCTAAGTGCTTCTTTCTCCCTGCTGGTGAAGCTCCCTGCTCCGGGAGCTTCCACCCCCAAAAAAACTCTTATCTTCGTGACATTCGGAATTGAGCAATAGCTGATTGTAACTGCTGAGTGTTCATAGCTTTACCTTCAAGTGTTTCTATATCTACTCCCAAAGCATTAGCTATATCAAGCAGTACTTGTTTAACGGTTCCGATTTGAGGAGCCGCTACCACAAAGCCCTGTGCTACCAATTCCTCTTTGACTGCATCAGCTAAGAAGCTCTTACCGGCTCCTGGTTCTGAAACTACCAACAAACTTGAGTTCGCTAATAGGGCAGCGACGATGCGTTTTTTTTCCTTGTTTCTATAGAACCCATTTGGGATCTCTAAAACCTTATGCGATCGCTAAAACTTTAGGCGATCGCTAAACCCTTATGCGGTCGCCGCCAATCTTTTCAGCATTAGTCTGACAAAACAAAGATTGAGTTTAGCAGTTGCATTTTCAAGAGTTCTTTCAAAATTTTTAACTAAACTTTTACATCGCTCCATCCAAGAATTACTTCTTTCAATAACCCATCTTGCTTTAACAGGTACAAATCCTGACTTTCCTTGTTTTTTCTTTTCTGCTTTTGATGGCTTGGGAGACAGTTCAAACTGGATTTTTGTCATTATCTCTGGATAAATCTTTTTTAATTCTTCCTCTATTTTGTTGGGATGATAACCGTGATCTAGGAGAATTGTTGTCTTGGGGAGCTCTACCGGTTTAGATTTAAAATAATCAATGTTAATAGTAAAAATTTCAATCAGCCCTTGGTCATCAGTAACATTAGCTTTGGTACAGTTAGTAAAAAAAGGTAAGCCCAAACTGTCCACCGCCAAATGCCTTTTTATACCATTAGTCGCCTTGTAAAAACAAAACCCTTTTGATGATTTACTGGCATTACAGGTGTTTTTGACTGCTTGAGAATCGATAATAATCAATGTTGTCCACTCAGGTTTTTTTTTACTCGCTTGCGGACTTGTTGATGTAATGTATCCATGATTTCATCAATAACTCCCTCGGCTCGCCAATGCAAGTAGATGCCAAAATACCGTAGAGTAAGGTGGTAAGTCTTTAGGCAAGTCACACCAATTACAACCATTTTTGAGTTGATAAAAGACACCATCCAAAATTTGTCTTTTGCTCCAAGTTGGCGGTTTTGTTTTCTTCTTCTTTGGCAACAAAGGTTCAATAATTTCCCATTCAAGATCTGTTAAAGGGCGATCGGTAGTAACCGACCGAAAGCGTACGGTAAGGCTGAAATGCTTACTATGACTAGACTAAAAAATTAGATTTTTTGAAGTATATAAAACATCCCCTTAACTTCTGCTAACGAAAGAATAATAGTTTCAGCGATTATTAGATAATAATTTTGGGCTTAACGTAAGATCTCGTTCCATTACTACCGATCGCCCATTTAGAAGATATTTATGTAACTCCCGATGAACCGACTGAGAACATAAATGTAGATAATTTAGTACGAGAAGCTGCTGAGTTAAAAGCCCGTGAGATTGCCATACCTGACTTGGTGAAGCGAGCCATCGCCGATAAAATGACTGAGGAGGATTTACCGCCAGACCTGAAGGAGAAGATTAATTTAGCGAGGGAGGCGGCCAACCCAAAGTTCACCCCAAGTATGGTGGCAGAAACTCTTCTGGCACGCTATCGGCAGCAGAAAGCTGGATAAATGAAACTGATTTTAATCAAATATGTTCTAGCCTGTTAGCAAACCATTCGGTCATTGTAATTGGTGAAGCTGGGATTACTGATAATCTCGGTCAGCTTCTCTATGAACAACTGATGGGGGAAAAGCAAGTGGCGATCGCCATTTATAAAGGTTCAGTTAAAAAGTTTTTACAGACGATCGCCTTTGAACTTGATATTCCTACGACTGAAACCACTTACAACAAAAATGGTGAGCCTACTGGGGAAAAGGATTTGACCGTTGATGCCCTTAAAGAGGAGATAGCTAGTAATTGTAGTGATGAAACCTTATTTATTCTCCCTGAAGCTAAACGGCTTACTACTTCTATTCGTTATTGGTTAGAGGAATTAATTAGCAATGGGGTAACAGTTTGTTGTATCGCCCCTGTTAATCCGGCCAAAGATATTTTCCTTGAAATGTTGGAAGTGGAGTTAGAGTTACCAGGCGATCGCTGTATCCGAGAGGTTATGGAAGCTGAGGCTCAAAAACAGGGCTTAACTTTATCTCCATCGAGGTTGGCAGAATTACAACCGTTAGCTGGTAGGAATCCGATGCTGGCTAAAAAGGTTATTAGAAATGAAAAGTTAGGTTTAAATAGGCAAAAACCAGAACATACCCAGTATGTTGTTATAATGCCCATAATTATCGCGATGTTATTAGCTTTTGGCATTGTTAGGTTTGTGGGTATGGGTACAGGTAATAAGGGATTATACATTACGGGTGGAGTATGCTTAGTGACAGGTATGGCTTTAAAACAGCTTGGTTCGGTGAGGGGGGCGCGGAAGCGGTTGGGGCAGTGAGGAAACTATAAATTAGTAATGTTTAGCTATTCTGCCTCCTTTATGGGGACTAACTGGTAATTGTCTAGTACTACACCTCGACTTTGTAGTTCTTTGGTAGGATGATACTGAATGATGGATTCACCACTAAACCAGTCTAAAGCTGTTCGCACCCAAGACCAGCCTTTTTCTGGACTTGGTTCAAGGCAAACTGGGGTTGTTTTTCCTGTAGTCAACGCAATCAAGTTATGAGTGGGATGAAATGACTCCCTCTCTGTATGTTGTTCATGTTTCTTCTTCTTCTTCGGAGCACAGGAGAAACAGTATTTAGGCGGGGTACCAGGATAACACTCCCTGGTGGTCATATGATTACACTTGGCACAAACAAAGGTGACGGGACGAGTATGAATGGTACGGGCGTGGGCGCGGACAATGAAAGTTTTCGATGGCATAGAGTACGTAGTTGTTGAAAGGAAATTATTGGACTTATAATATCGTTTTTCTTCTTAGTTAGTGATTAATTAATAAAAAAACCCAAGGGGGCCAGAACCCCCAAGGGAAAGGACTAGCGGACAACCGGAACGGAAACCGCCCAGCAGAAACCACCAGCAACCGCGTCAGACCACGCCGGACGAACCACCACCGCAAAGCCAACTAAAGCCGAACAACGACCGGCAAAAGCCGCCGCCGCCGAACGAGAAGCAAAAAAGGACTGGACCACCAAACCCGAAAAAGACCGCGCCGAAGGACGCAACCACCAAGAGAAACAACCGCCAGCAAGGGCCAAACCGACAACACGCCGGAAACCAACCGCAACACAAGAGCGACCAAAACCAACGAAAAAAGAAGAACGAGACATGGGCAAACCCCCAAAAAAAACAACGACAGCTTTTGTTAAGAGCGCTGCCGTAGCCGTGTCAAGGGGCGAGCCGGCGTTCGATATCCCGTATCTTCTCACCGATAGCTATGTGCGCCGGCGAGAGCGTAGCGACCCTATCCCCCCAACCCCCCTATCCCCCCTGCCCCCCTTTCAAAGGGGGGTTTGGGGGGATGGGGATGGGGGCACGGGGGTCTTCCCCCGATAAAAAACGGAGCGAAGCGACACCACTTTCAGGCAGCGCTACAATAGGAAAGCTGTTGTTTGTAACACCCTACGCTTGCTCTTATCATGCGAGCTAAGGCTCGCCTTGAAAAAGCAGTAACCTTTACTTCTTTGTGGTAACTGTCAGGATGCGTTATGTTTTGGAAAGTAACTTGGGATTAGATGCGGTCACGCCTTGGTGAGCTGGAGACAGCGAAAGCTGAGCGCGCTAATTGTCTTTCCTCCTGATTTCAAAGGGATGGACAGTATAACGAGCGCCGAAATCATCTCCCGATAAACTTAGCAAGATAACTCGTTTTAAATCCCCTCGAAAGTATGAGACTTGATATTCTTTCCCACACCAGCCAACAGTCTGCCCTTTAGTATATTTGAGACATTCTTCATACAATTCTTCGGGGGAGTAGAGACATTTTAGATGATTCAGGAACTCTAAAAGCTCCTCATCAGAGAGAAGGTCGCATGACGTTTTCCCATAAATTCTGTTGATAAATTTATTGCTATATTCTTCTTGATCCCAACCAAGTAGCTTGATATGGAGGTCAATGAGGGAAATAATCTTGTTGTTGTCGCGGGAGGGTGGGATGTCATCCACGGGAGGTTTTTTTAGTAATAGTGGCTTTGGTGTTTGAGACTGCGCTTCGGCTGTTGGGCTATTATCAGACTGTGGTTCTGATTCCTTGGTATCTTCAGACTGTAGGTTTGATTGATTAGTTTCTGGAACCTGTGGTTCAGATTCCTTGGCATTTTCAGATTTGGCTTCAGCCGTTTTAGGCTCTTCAGATTGTGGTTCGGCAGTTTCCACACCATATTCATGTTCCAACAGATTCAGCATTTTCTCTTCGAGTTCGGTTAATTCAGGCGGTCGCTGCCTGCCAAGTATGGATAGAAACTGCATGGCTGTGGTTTCTGGAGATTGTTCGATAATTTTAGTTATGCGCTCACACAGTTGTTTCCTGTTTTCACATTGAGATGGATTATAGTCAAGAGAAGATAGGTGTTCAGGGTGGATATTGGTTGCCTTGCCATTCCACATCTGGATATCGCCGGAAAAGGTGTGTACTGCCGTTATAATTGCCCAGCATCCCCCAAAACCCCTGAGTTGGGGTTCATTTTTGGCACTGATTTTGACCACTTCTCCCACCTGGTAAGGGAATGGGGTTGGTTTTTTCTCCTTGAGGTAACGACCGCCGTCAAACTTTTCTTTAACTCGCTCTGGTTCATTAAGGGCGATCGCCCCTAATTCCAAAGTTTCTTTTTTGGTCAGGTTAGCATCTCGACTGAGGATGGATTGACGGACATCCTCTCCCACAGTGTTCGCTAAATTATCTACAGCCTCAGCAAACTTGGCATCTCGTCTGATTGTACGCTCTCCTACTTTGTATCTTTGAGCTATTTTACTGGCAGTTTTCAACTGGTGGTCACTTTGACCACCAACTAAATTTTCTGCTTCTAGCTGGTGGTCACTTTGACCACCAACTAAATTTTCTGCTTCTAGCTGGTGGTCACTTTGACCACCAATTAAATTTTCTTCATCTAACTGGTGGCCATTTTGACCACCAATTAAATTTTCTTCATCTAACTGGTGGCCATTTTGACCACCAGTTAAATTGTCTAACTTTGGATCATTTTGACCACCAGTTAAATTCTTACGTCTGTCCGTCTGTTTTTCCAGGTTATACAACTTCCCTCTTAAATAGCTCATCGCCTCTGGGGTGAGATTGCGCCGTCCAAGCTGATTGGAAACAATCCAACTATAAGCCGACTCGAACGAAGGCAGCCGTACTTCAACTATTTGGTAATCAATCCCGTACTTAGTGCAGAGTTCAAACCTGTTGTGGCCATCGAGGAGGATAGAGTGTCCTCCCCAAACGACTAGAGGCTCCCGACACCCGTTGAGCCGGAGATTGTGGAGCAGTTTCTCTCGTTCATCAGAAGATAAGGGAGGGATAAAGCTCTTCAATTCAGGACTGATGAGGATGTTGGGGTCAATCAGGGTAATTTGAGAGGGAAGCACTTCAACATAAAAAGGTTCTGTAGCCTCCGCCGATTCAGGATTGTAGTCTAGTTTGACCCTGACAAACTCATTAACATGACCAACAATCGTTCCCGTTTGTCCTTGAGCCACAGTCAAGAGGGAATCTACATGGGGAGTTTGAACGTCCGCAGTAAGCTTAACTCGGTTTTCTCTTGACAGAATGGGCTGGATTGGTTTTGCGGCAAGGAAATTAGTAATCATGGTTCGTTCTTATTATTTATTTACTTAGGTTTTTTAATTGGCTAATAGTCGCAGTTGGTTAGAATTATGAGATTGAATGTAACCTGTTTCATCCCAGACAACATTGATCTGATTACCTCTGATAGCGATAATCTTGCCAGTGCCTTTGTCATCAGATGTGGTTACGCGAGCATCTATCTTGAATTGAGGTGGTGAAGCTGGTGAAGCAGTTGGTGAAGCAATTGGTGAAGCTGTAACCCTCTCTGGGTGGGACGGTGAAGCAAGTGAAGCAGTTTGCTCTACTTTACTTGGATTTTTAGAAGTGAAATTGTTAATAAGGGAATTTTCAGTTGATAGTTTTTGACTGATAAAACTCGCCAATCCTTTATCAGACAACAATATAGAGGCTAACTGCTTTTTCTGTTCTGAAGATAATTTTTTGGTCTGATTTAAAATCTCAGCCCAGGTATAAGAAATTGCTTCACCAGCTTCACTGCCGCTCTGGGTAAGGTTTACAGCTTCACCGATTGCTTCACTTTGCTTCACTACTGCTTCACCGATGGCAATTCCTGCTAAGTAAAATTGTCCTTTTCGCTGATCGGTATCCCGCTTCTTCTTAATCTTGGGAAATAGTTCACTAAAACGCTGGTAAATTTGGTTAGGAGCTTTGATATTCTTATCTCCTCGTCTTGGTTGGTCGTGCCAAATCTTTTTCTCCTTACCGTTTTCCGAGATAATTTCCAATGTCCCATTGTCGATGTACCACCTGAACAGTAATTCCCAGAGGTCATTAACATAAACTCGCCCCTTAGTTTGATAATCCAGTCCCACATCCCGTGCAAAAGCCCAAAGGTGATTAGTTTCTTCCTGAATATCCTGCAATGCCCCTGTTGTACAGCTATAGTCAATGCCATCTGTTGCCAAAGTAGCGATCGCCTCTAGAATCTTATTCAACAGTGCCGGACAGACCTTCTCCTTGAGAAAATTAGGGTCATAGCGGAAACGACTGTCAGCTTCAATTTCTCCCTTAGCCGGATCTGCATTCTTCTTATAGGTCTTGTTGAAACTAAGAACAGCCCAACGTGATTGAATCGCCTCCATGCCAGCTTGCAGGTTGGGCACTTCGTTAACGTTGAACAGGAAGATAGCATTTAGCATCATCGGACGCTCATCAACGCCCTTGCGCTCCATGTCCAGCGGGTCGCCAGTAATGGCAGCTTTAAGAGACTCCAATCGGTCGAGGTTGTTGAAGCTGCTGTTTTCTGAACTCCAGTTAATTAACGAGCCTTCCAACTTCGATAAACAGAACTTCCTACCTTGGTCATAGGCGGCAAAGTCACTGACAGTGGCATTGCTCATGCTCTGACCAAAAAGCATTCTAACTGCTTCCCGAAGTGTATCTTTACCATTGCTTCCATGACCTTTACAAAGTAAAGCCCTGCTAGCTTCCCGACCTTGATAGGAGCGAATGGTCGCCAAGTCTAGGGAAGCGGCAATGGCTTGAAGGAATAGTTTTTGTTGATCGGGTTCAAGACAGCTCAACATACGACCGCAGTCTGTTGGATCAGCCTTGGGGTCGAAGTTAACCTCGCTAATGTAGGTATAGACTACTTTGGGGTCATGAGGTACTAATTCCCAAGTTACTTTCTTCCCAGACCACTTAATTTTCACCACCCCATTGAGACAATTGAAACCTGGAGGATTCACTTCTTCGCTAGGAAAACTGAAGTAACCCAATAGCCACCTCCAGATATTATCGACATGAGAGGCAGTCGCATAAGCATATTTCCAGCCCTGCCCTACTTGTACTGGGGTTGAGTAGCACCAATCACTGATTCTCTTCCTTTCTCTGCCATTACTAGCTTTTTGGTAATACTTTCCAGTCCATTGATAGAGTTTACCCTCTATGGCTCTCCAAGGCTTCTCTGAATATAAAGCCTCAATACATTGCTGAGTGTACTGCAATTGTATATTCTTCGGTTCTAATTCTGATGTTGATTTTGATTCTAATTCTAATTTAGATTCTAATTGGATGGAATCTCGGCGCGGCTCAATTGCTTGAAAAATATCTTCAGCAGTGAGGTCAAAATCTTTAATCCAATCAGCCACGTCCAAACCACCACTTTTGGGGAGATTATTCCAAAAAGGAGAGGAGGGAAAAGCATATAGCCACTGAGCGTCGGGGAAATCTTTGTTAATTACGTCTATATGTTCTAATCCAGGTTTATCCCTGTCTGGACAGAGTATCACTGATGCTCCCTCCAAATCTTGAGTATCTGATGGCTTCCATTTACCAGAGCCGCCGATGTTGGTGGTGGCTGGGAGTTCTAGTTTCCAAAGGGCATCTGCTGCTGGCTCTCCCTCTACTATGAAGATGGTTTCCCCACGGGCGATCGCCTCCTTTATCTCCTTATATTTATAGATAGGAATATCTTCTCGCTTAACACCTTTTAGTCCTTTGACCCACTTCTGACCGTCCCAGCTTTCCTGCCAGCGCCAAGGCTTTCTTTCGTCGCCAAAGTCAGAGCGACAGGCTCTTACCAAGGGTTTGCCGGAGCGGGAGTAATATGTCCAGTAACGGATTTGTTTGGGTCTGATCGATTTCTCTTTCATCCCCCCAACCCCCCTTTCAAAGGGGGGCGAAGGGGGGATGGGAGCGAGAGCGGAGATGATAGCCTTTTTCCCTTCTGCCGTATCCATGCAGCCGCACTTATGGGCAAAGTATTTGCCGCTGTGCTTGTTTACTTTGAAGCCGCCGTCACCGCAGCTCGGACATTGGCAGTGGTACTCTGTGTTTGTTTCCTTGATAACCTCAAGCTTGTCGAGGTGGTCTAAAATGTTAAATGACATTACTGCGCCCCTCCTTACTGTTCAATAACTTCATAAACTTGGACGAAGGCATCGTAATGAGCCTTGGCGAACGCTTCCAGAACAACATTGACGCGCTCGCGGGGTAATTGTTGGACATTGCTAAGAAAATAGAGAACAATATCGTCGCTGTTGGGAGTCTTATCTTTCTCTTTCTCTTCTTCCAAGAATCTGTTGATGGCCCCATCAAGAGTAATAGTTCCTACCTTTTGCCGATATTCTTGTAATCTCTTATATGTTTGTTCGGTTACTTCAACGTACCACTTACAGCCATAACCGGGGCAACCGGCCTTGTAGTTCAATCCTTCTTGGATAATAATTTCTTTCTTTTTAGTTTGCTGTGGATGAGGCTTTTGCTGCCAATCTAAGTCTTTTAAGTAAATTAGTTCGCGTTTTCCCGGGGAGAATTCCACGATAACGGAATCTCTGTTGGGGAAGGCGGTAATTATTCCGAATTGGCCCCCAAAGTAATGGTCATCTTTGATTTTTACTTGGTCGCCAACGGCTAATGAGTTTTCAAGACTGTGTTTTGGCGGTGGTAACTCGAAGTCGAATAGTTGAATTACCTCGCGTTTTCCAAAGGGAAACTCTATGACAGCACGATGTCTGTCAGGGATGAAAGTAATTATTCCTTGCTGACCGCCAAAGTCAGGGTGATCTTCTTTGATTCTTGCCAGATCTCCAACAGAAAATATCTCCCTTATATTAGTTGGGGCATTATCAGTTGGCGTATTCTCGGTCTGCTTATTCTTATCAGATAAATCGAAGTCGAATAATTGAATTACCTCGCGTTTCCCCGGGGCGAACTCTATGACAGCACGATGTCTGTCAGGGATGAAAGTAATTATTCCCGATTGACCGCCAAATTCAGGGTGATCTTCTTTGATTCGTGCCAGGTCGCCAACCGAGAATATCTCCCTTATATTAAGTGGCGCATCTGAGGGATGGTTATTTTCTTCAGCGCTTGGGTAGGGGCTTGGAAAAGGCGCCCCTACTTCTTTGTCTTCTTCAAGTTGTGTACTATCAGGAATAGATGCTTGATCTTCTTCCAATGGTGGTGATGATTCTGATGACTTACCTTTACCAATATTGGCGGTGTTCATTTTAGCTTTAGTGCCATGTTTGGTGGTGTAGGTTGTCACTGCGTTTTTATCGCAGTGAGAATCACGCAGTTGTCTGACCAAAAACTCAGAAACTCCACACCTTCTCGCAATTTCCCTGTTACTCCAATGACTCCACTCTTCATCTTCCAGCAGAGTCATTACTGCCCTTCGTTTATCAGCACTGGTACGCCTCAATCCATGTTTGGCATTAGCACCAACAGAGTAGAGAACAGCATCACGTCGCAGCCCCTGCTTAACTACGGCAGCTATTTCGGTAAGTCCAGCAGCAATCCCTGCTTCTACTCGATGAAACCCATCAGCTAACCAGTGTTCAGAACCATTATAGAAAACAGTAACCGGAGGAAAGTTATCTCCATTCTTCATATCTTCGGCATACTCCATTACTGTTTCATGATTAAGAGAGGCTCTGGGTTGCGTACCACCATCTCTCCTTATTTGAGATATGGTGAGCGTTTTAGTTAATGGTGAATTGTTAATGCTGTATTCCATTGATTTTCTCCGTGATAGTTTATGGGTGAACCACAAACGGAAAGTGCAACACATCAGAATTCAAGTATTTATTAGACAGATTACTAAAACCAGTTTGGCTATCGAGTTGTTAAAATAAAAATAACAATCTTGACTTAACTGCGAAAATTGTTTAAAATGCTTTTTGAACTCAGTTCGACAGTTAGGGCTGATTTCCGGTTATCTGCGGATAACTAATTAAATACTTTTTTCTTTCAGTTTTACACCTCCTTGGTGGATTTTTTCTATTTGAACTTGAAAGAGAAGCCTTCTAATAATCGTCGTCTTTGGTTCAGCTAAAACGTTGGGACGGCGTTATGGCTTTTTAGGGGCTTTTTTCATCATTGTTTTTGAAACAACAATAAAGCCGTTGATTCAGTAACCACTTCTAAATATATGACAATTTGTTAAAAAAACAAATTTTCTACCCTTAAACGACTAGCCTTTTTAAGCTAGTTGTTTTTTTTAGGCACGTCAAATTAGCAGTAGTTGTAAGATACTCCTTAAAGTGCGATTGGTTGTTCTATTTTCTCGACCATGATTATAATTTATACTGAATATTCGACCAAATAATCTTAATAAATCTTAACCAAAAATTAACCGGTTCTTAATCTTAAGAAGAGGTTCAATCTTTTGAAGATAAAATTAACCACTAACCATTAACTATTCATTAAGAAATCCTTAAATGTTTGCCTCGCTCAGAAAAGCCCGCAAATACTAAATCTTCTCCTTTTTCTAAAGCTTCCCTGACGGCATTTTTATTAATTTCTACAATTGTGCTTTGATACTTTTTAGGTAAGTCTTTAGGATTAACTTTACTATCAATCCAAAGAGGTAATTTGCCGCCATTGTTAGCCACAGTTAAATTAAATTTGTTAGTCCTTAATTTGGTAACTTCTTGAGTTTCTAAATGCCGTAATAAATAGTCATTTAAAAACTTAATAATATTTTCATCTTTCTTAATGAGTTTATTAAGGCGATCTGCTTCTTCTTTGCGTATCTGAAGCCATTTTTTACGGGATTGAATTAAGCAGAGAATGCCATCAATTTTGTTAGCAAAATTATTTTTAGTTTGTTCGGCTTCAGCTAGAATATCGCTGTAAATTTTGGCTATTTCAGCTGGAATATCAACCCCTTCAAGGCTGTCAATAAGATTATTTAATTCCTCGCTCTTTATCGCTGATTTCATACAATTTATAACTGGTTTTAACTTCGCTCATGATAATTTTCGCTTTTAAATAGAATGGGTAGGAGTCTTCCTGCGGAAGAATGCGCGAGATTGTTTTGAAAGTGTCCTCTGAACGAGGTACCATGCGCAAAAAATCTCGATGTATTGGGGAAAATGGGCACTTGGGTTGTTAGTTATTAATTAGCTTTTGGCAGCTTCGATTAATTTTTGGCGTTTATCCATGAGGATTTTGACCTCAATTTTGGCCTCTTCTAATTCCTTTTCCTTCTCAATGCCTTGAATCAGAATCATGGTATCTGGCAAATTAGTATCAATGAGCGCCGGTTTGGTTTTTAATAATTCAGCAATTAAATTTAATTGGTTCATTTCTTCGGGCTTACGCTCTCGCCATTTCCAGTTAATTGAGTAATATTTTCCTAATTCGTTAGAGTGCTGTTCAAAACCTGTTTCAAAGATTCCTAAAGCAGGCTCGGTTGATTGCATTACTTCAATTAAGGTTTGGCCTAATGCGGATTTAGAACGAGTCTTGATGTATGTTACGCACACTACGTTGGTCGGGATTTTGGTTTCATGGGGTGCGCCAATGAACCATAGTTGTAACCAATCACAAGGCTTTCCTTTGCCTAGTTTTCCATAGAAATTTCGGACTCCAATAATACTCATGGCGAGGGAGTCTCCTAGCATTCCTTTTTCCCCGACTTTCCACTGTCCTTGGCTGCAATCATTCCGTATTGCATAAGGTGGGTCAAAGAGATTGATTTTTTCTTTATCAATAGTTCCAAATATTTCTAACGATGGTATTTTGTTTTGTGTTGCGGTTGTCATTTTCCATTCCTCTCTTAGTTTTGTTGTATAGGTAATAGGGGAAATGCAGAATGTAGAATGTAGAATCCAGAATGAAATTATGTAATAATTCTGAATTCTGAATTCTGAATTCTGAATTCCCTTCAGGTAACGATTAAGCACCGTTACCTGTAGCCGGAATTAATTAAAACTCGCCGTCAAGGTCTTGATCCCAGTTTCGTTGCCAAAAATATTCGGTTCCAATGTATGTGAGATTATCAGAATCACCATTACTAACTAAGATTTGAATTAATTTAGCCATCGGATAATCCGCATCTAACTGAAATTCAACTTTATTACCATCATGGGTTTCAAAAGTGACCAATTTAATACGGGTGTATGCTGGTATTTTATAAATACCATTTTTTACTATTCCGAAGTTATTTTTGTCCTCTTTAGAGACCTGAAATTCCACAAGATAATCTAGTCCAAAAGTATTGGAATCAGATTCCCGTTTCATCCCTTTGATTTTTAGTTCAGCTTCAAATCCTTTTAGGTATTTGGGTTTGCGAACCTTGCACCATTCAGTACGATAGAAAGTCTGGAATGTTTGGACGTATTTTTCAATTTCAGCGTTATTGCAGCCAAAATAGACTAAAAAAGCGGGTTTAGTCGTTGTGGCATTGCCCCAATCGTGTTTGTCGCCTTTTACGGCTTCACAGATTGCGATGCTTTTACAGAGTTGGGTAACTTTGAAGCTCCCGTGCGGTGAAACTTTTAAAAAATCGTTTAGCATGATTTTAACTCCATTTTTTAATGAATAAAGGAGAGGCGATCGCAAATCTCTGGCAGGAGGGCGGTCGCCATAGGCGCAGCTTCGCGCTCGCGCTCAATTGTTTTAAGCCCTTGCCTGTGCGTCTCAATAACTGGAAGGATTACGGTCACGCCCTCAAGTCCTCCTCAGTGCGCTGGCTATTAATATTGTCGAGGTACTTTTTCTTGATTTGGTTTCTTTGGTCTAGCGGTTAACCCTCCGCTTTGTCTATATTTCTATTTTAACAGGTAAGGCTAATAATGTCAACCTTTAAGGCTAATATTTTTGTTTTTAAATTTTATATATTAGTCTATAATGTTAATAGAGTTGTACGTTAACAGGTAAGATGAAGGATTAACTATGATTACTCTTACTAAAGATATGGCTATTAAGTGGAGGCTCAAGGCTGTAATGGCTGACCGAGAGATGAATTACAAGCAGCTTGCAGAATTGACTGGCTTGCACCCCATAACTGTTAATAGATTAGTTAACACTTATGAAGCGCCTGATCGTATTCATAAGGATACATTAGATAAGTTTTGTAAAGCTCTAAACTGTCAGGTTGGCGACTTAATGCGATACGAGGATGACGCAATTAATAGTAACTGATATTACTCCCCCTAATACTGCGAGGGATTTGCAAAAATTCTTGGTGATTAGAACCATTCCTCACCGACCAACTAGCCGAACAAAAACAACACAAGGGGGCGTCCCAACAAAGGCGCCCATCCCACCTTCCGCGCAGCGGTAACAAGAGCAACTAGAACAATTGACGGCAATCAATTTTATTCCCAGTATCTTTCATATTTCTACAACTAAGTCCCGGAGGTGTTTTTCGCCGCCGATGCCATTTTCACTGACATCCAGATTCACGCTGCGAAAAACGGCGGAGGGTCTCCCCACCAAACCCTTCTACTTACCTTCGCCCAAGGCAGTACAGCAACACCTGCCAGATAGTACTCAAAAACAACAACTTCTGGTTTGTCAATCTTCTTACTTTCCCCTTTAAAAGAGCAAACGCGACAGCAGCGAGATGGGTGCCCCCCTCAAGCAATTACCTTTGCTATTTGGCATCAAAGATGCTTCCCCCTATCCCCCCTGCCCCCCTTTCAAAGGGGGGTTTGGGGGGATGGGGATGGGGGGCGGGACCCGACGAGCAATTTCATCTTAGTTGCCTACGCATTACTTTGATTAACTTTTTTCCACGATTACTTTCCAAGCTGTTTGATTACCAATTTTCCCCGATTTAATAAATAGCCAATTCCCTCGCTTATAAGTCTTTTCCCCTTTTTTAGTCCAAGGTTTAACGCCAATTAAATCTTTTACTTCTTTGGTAGTTAATAGCCAGTTTGAAGCTCTGGCCCGTTCCAGAATTACCATATACCATAACGGATCTACCGGTTGAAGTTTTGAGGCGATTACTTGCATCATTTCCCCTAATAATTGGCTGTCTATTGAGGAATAGACAGGCTTAATTTTATTGTCTATTACACTGTCTAACTTGCTGTCTATCTGATTGTCTATTTCTACTTTAGACACGGGGGTAAAAGTAGTTAATTTTCCACCTTCTTTGAGATGGTTTTCTAATTGATCTAATAACTCAATTTGTTCTTTTGTAGCGTAGGCGTGGCCATTGGAATCCTTTTCTAAAGTAATGTTTAGGGCATTGCACCAATTATAAATAGATTGTCTGGTTTTGAGATTATATCGAGCTAAAAGTTCTTTGATTTTCATGTTTATTTAGGTGTAAAAAAGGTATGTCTATTAACTGTCTATTTTAATGTCTATCATGCTATCATAATAACAGGGAGGCTGCTTGCTCACTTTTAAGAGGGTCGATCATCCAATTTATAAATATTTTGGCAAATAATCATGAGTAAAAAAAGAAAGAAAGGAAGAGGTTGGAAACATCCAAAAACAGGGGAAATATGGTCATCGAAGAAGGGATACCATAAATACTGGGAGAAGTACCTTAAACCTAAATCAAAGAAACAAAGGAAGAAAGAAGAAGAAGAGCTGGAACTTGAGCTAGAGAACTCATTTGTTTATTCCGAGGAATACTGGAGAAACTACGGATATTATTCAGACCGAGGATACGAATAAAAAGGCTACCACCGGTGGTCAAAAATAGATAATTTAAATGATTATAAAAAACGATAAATCAATTAATGTTAATAATAAAAAACTAACTATTATCGGTTAATTTTTATTAACTATTAATCAACTTTACTGGTATAATATTAATGGGTAAAACCCTCATGGGGTACTTTAATTAAGCTAATGTTTGATAATATTTGCAAGTTTTTAGCAGAGAATTTTAGAGACGATTTAGTGACTTGGTTATTGGGAAACCCAGTAAAACTCACAGAATTGAAACCAACTGAATTATCGAGTGAGCCTATTAGAGCAGACTCCTTGATTTTATTGCAGTCTGAGGATTTAGTTTTACACACTGAATTTCAAACGGATGCTGATGAAACGATGCCTTTCAGAATGTTGGATTATCGCGTGAGAGTTTATCGCCGTTATCCTCTCAAGGAAATGCGTCAGGTGGTGATTTATTTACGCCCAACAAATTCAGATTTAGTTAAACAAAATAGTTTTCGTTTGAGTAAAACTTATCATGAATTTGAAGTAATACGTCTTTGGGAAACTCCTACAGAGCCATTTTTACAGCATCCAGGGTTATTGCCTTTTGCCGTATTAAGTCAAACGAATGAGCCTACAATGATATTAGGTAGAGTCGCTCAAGCAATTGAGGATATTGCTGATAGAAACATAAAAAGTAATCTAACGACGGCTTCTGCTATTTTAGCTGGTTTAGTTATGCCAAAAGATATTATTCAGCGTATTTTTAGGAGTGATATTATGCAAGAGTCTGTTATTTACAAAGAAATCTATTCAGAAGGTCAACAAAAAGAAAAAGAAAGAGTTGCTCTAAGTTTACTACGCCAAGGAATTAGTGTTGAGGTAATCGCTAATGCCACTGAATTGCCAAAAGAAAAAATTATAGCCTTACAAAAAATAGTTAATCAAAATAATAATTAAATGAATAATTGATAAATAAACTAATCAAATAAATACATCCCCGAAGAATCATCAGGTTTAGCGTGTAAATACTTCTCCGTAATGGCAATAGAAGAATGTCCTAAAGTTTCCTTAACCAAACTCAAAGGCGCACCCTTATCCAAACTATGGGAAGCATGAGAATAGCGCAACCAATGAGGGGATACTTGATCATCAATTCCAGCCCTCTCCGCTGCCTTCCTCACAATGCGCCATACTTGTTTACGACTGACATGATACCCATTCAAACCCTTTTGCCGAGAACGAAATACAGGGTCATTTCCTCCATAATCTCCCTTTAACCTACCAACCACATTCCAGACCGGAGGAGGAATTAACACCACTCTCGTCTTACCGCCCTTACCAAATACCGTCACCTGCCCACCATGATCGCGAGGTTTCACATCCTGCCACTTTAGGTCACATAATTCACTTACTCTTAAACCACAACCATAGAGCATAAATAAGATCGCTCGATTGCGAGTATTCTTTTCTAACTCAATCATAGTTTGAACTTGAGGAGAACAGAGAATCTTTTGAGCCAAACAATCTTTTGAGGGAGGAGACTTAACTAACTTTGCGACATTCAACGGTAAAACTCCCAACTGAAAACCAAAACTAAATAAACTTTTAATCACAGCTAAAGCAGTGCCCTGACTGGCTGGAGATAGATTGCGTAAACTTAACTGCCAAGTTTGAAGGTCGAATAAAGTCACCTCATCGATCGGCTTATCCACGTGAGCCAAAAACCGTCCCAGATACTGCTGATAAGTCTTAATGGTATTGTCCGCATGACCGTGTAACCATTGTTCTATGAGTTGTTCGGTTGTTACCTTCTGGGTAGTAGATGAGTGAGACATAATGCTTTCTTATGTGGCACTGCCTTTATTTAACCATAATTTGAAGATGATAGTTCGGGGATGTATTTGGAGTTTTGAGGGGGCGGTCAGATGGTGCGCTGCGCGGGAGGCGACCACGCAGTGGCACCGCGAAGCCTGATCGCTTGTGTATTTGGCTTTCCAAGTTTTACGATAAATCTTCAATCCAACAAACAGAAGAAGCCAGACTATCTGATGAAAGCGCATTAAAAAACCGTTCATCTGCTGTCACCATTTGACAACTATTGGTAACAGAATCCGCCAAATAAACACAATCATAAACCGCTTGTTGTACAGAAACGGCAATTTCTAAGGCCATGGTCATTAAAGGAAAAGAAGAACAAATTTGTAAATTAACTTCTTTTAATTCATTTAAGCTTAAGAGTGCTTGTTCTAAAGTTGTTTCACCCCGTCTGACCCGCTTCCAGAAAATATTTCCTATCTCTGGGAAAAAGAAATCAGGAACCAATAAAATATTGGAATCATCATCTAATAGACGTAAAGCAATATCGGTATGAATTTCAGGAATAACCCATTTAATGGCTACATTGGCATCAACCACAAATTTACTACCCACGCTGTCTATCCTCACGCAAAAGTTCTACACTATCACTCAAAACTTTTTCTCCATATTGCTCACGTAATTTCTCCAACCGTTTTTTTGATTCGGTATGGCTTTTTTTAGCCCCAGGTTGATAAATTACCATCACTTCTAAATCTTGATTGGTTATTCCTACAGGTAGGCGGAAATAGAAGGTTCGTGCAACGAGGGGCAACGTAGCCTGAAGTTGTTGCTATGCAAGGGGTTTAACTGTCATATTTCTGTAATTATTAATAGCTTTACTCGTTGATCATTAATAAGTTTTTCTTATGTAATGTTTTGAGGACATTTGACAAAAAAACAAAAATCTGCGTCTCAAAAATTTGTGAGATAACAATAACTCATTGGTTTATTCTTTTCTCAGTAGAGATTAGCTGAATGGAGAAGTGAATGAATGATTAAAGCACATTGGGATACAGAAGAACTCATCGAAAATTGGACACTTGTTCCCCAAGAATTAAAATTAATTCAGAAAAAAGTTGGAGCTAATCAGATTGGTTTTGGTGTTTTACTGAAATATTTTCAAATAATGGCTCGTTTTCCCGACTCTCCTTCAGAAATACCCGAAATTATCATCTCTTTCATTGCATCACAGCTAAAAATTGACCCCTCATTGTATGAGCAATACGATTGGCAAGGACGTTCTCTAAAAAACCATCGTGGGGAAATTCGCAGCTTATTTGGTTTTCGGATTGCTACTATCTCTGATTCAGAGATAGTATCTAATTGGTTAATCGAAAAAATTTTACCCAACGAACAAAGATTTGAACCACTTCTTCAGCTTACTTATCAAAGGTTTCGAGAATTACAAATTGAACCTCCCACGAACAAACAAGTTGAACGTTTAATTCGGAGTGCCATTCACCAACATGAAACTAACTTCTATGATCACATTTTTTCCCGCCTCACCCCCACAATTATTGAACAAATTGATGTTCTTCTCAACACGGAAGAAACTAATTATAGTGATCAGGGAGAATCGGAAAAAGTGATGGACGGAAAACTTAAAACTTCCGATTTTGCTTTCCTTAAAACAGATCCAGGTCCGGTCGGATTAGGGAGTTTTCTGACTGAAATAGAAAAACTCAAACGTATTCGTACTATTGGTTTACCTTCTGACTTATTCAAGGGAATATCCCCAAAAATCATCAAAATTTACCGTCAAAGAGCTGCTACTGAAACGCCTTATCTTTTAAGACAACATCCTCCTGCTATAGGCTATACATTGATGTCCGCTTTTTGCTATCAACGTAGTCAAGAAATTATTGATAATTTAATTGAAATCTTAATTTCAATCATTCAGCGTATTGATTCGAGAGCCGAAAGAAAAATTAACCAAGAATTAATTAATGATTTCAAAGTAGTTACGGGAAAAACTAATCTTTTATTTCGTATTGCTGAAGCAGCTTTAGCTGAGCCCAATGGCGTGATTGAAAACGTTATCTATCCAGTTGTTTCCCCAAAAACTCTCAGAGATTTGGTGGCTGAATATAAAGCCAATGGGATAGCTTATCGTCAACGAGTACATACTGTAGTCCGTAATTCCTTTGCTTATCATTATTGCAGAATGATTCCCCAATTATTAGAGGTGTTAGAATTTCGCTCCAACAATGACATTCATCGCCCCGTAATTGAAGCATTGGAACTTCTGAAGAAATATGCTCACAGCAAATCTCGATATTATAACTCTACTGAAGAGATACCCATTGATGGAGTCTTAAAAGCGGGAACAAAAGAGATTTTGCTAGAAACAGACTTCGATGGCAATGAACGCATTAACCGCATCAACTATGAAATCAGCGTTCTTCAAGCTCTCAGAGAAAGACTGTGCTGTAAGGAAATTTGGGTAGTAGGAGCTAATCGCTATCGTAATCCTGATGATGACTTACCCACTAATTTTGAAACTAACCGCCAAGTTTACTACCAAGCTTTAACTCTCCCAGAAGATGTAGAAACCTTTATCTCTGACTTACAACAGCAAATGGCCTCCAGCTTAGAGAAACTAGATAAGGGAATGCCCAAGAACGAGGATGTAACTATTATTGGTAAAGGTCGCGGTTTGATTAGGCTTCGTCCCATAGACCCCGCACCAGAACCTATCAATCTCAAACAACTCAAGGGAGAAATCAATCGTCTCTGGCCTCAAACCAGTCTGTTAGACATTCTCAAAGAGACGGATTTACGAGTTGATTTTACCCTTAACTTTAAGAGTATGGGGGCTAGGGAGATTTTAGACAGAGAAACACTGCAAAAACGATTATTGCTCTGTCTCTTTGGCATGGGGACAAATACGGGCTTGAAAAGAATTAATACGGGGATAAATGGCGAAAACTATCAAGATTTACTCTATGTGCGCCGTCGCTACATCCATAAAGACCAACTACGCAATGCGATCGCTTCGGTAATTAATGCTATTTTTGAGATTCGTAATCCCGAAATCTGGGGAGAAGGAACTACTACCTGTGCCAGTGATAGTAAACACTTTGGCGCATGGGAGCAAAATCTAATGACCCAGTATCATCTGCGTTATGGTGGTAGGGGAGTAATGATTTACTGGCACGTTGAGAAGAAATCTACCTGTATCTATTCTCAACTTAAAACCTGTTCTTCTTCTGAAGTGGCAGCTATGATTAATGGAGTTTTACGCCACTGCACCAGTATGGAGGTGAAGAAAAACTATGTGGATAGTCACGGTCAAAGCGAAGTAGCTTTTGCTTTTACTCACCTGTTAGGATTTCAGTTAATGCCCAGACTAAAGCGGATGAAGATACAGAAGCTCTATCGTCCTTTTACTGGTCAATCCGATGCCTATCCTAATCTACAACCAATTCTCACTCGTCCGATTAATTGGGATTTGATTCGCCAGCAGTATGATCAGATGGTGAAGTATGCCACGGCCTTAAGGTTAGGCACAGCAGAAACCGAAGCGATCCTAAAACGTTTCAGCAAGAATTCTTTCAAACATCCTACTTATCTGGCTTTGATCGAATTAGGAAGAGTTATTAAAACAATTTTCTTGTGTCAATATCTCGACTCGGAAGCTGTACGAAGAGAGGTAAATGAAGGCTTGAATGTAGTGGAGAGATGGAATGGGGTTAATGATTTTGTCTTCTATGGTAAGGGTGGGGAGTTTGCCTCGAATCGTTTGGAAACTCAGGAGTTATCGGTATTGTCTTTGCATTTATTACAAATTTGTTTAGTGTATATAAATACTTTGATGATTCAGAGTGTACTAGCTCAAAAGCATTGGGAGAAAAAGCTGACGGCTACTGATTTGCGAGTAATTACGCCTCTTATTTTTAGTCATGTCAATCCTTATGGTCTGTTTAAGTTGGATCTGAATGAGAGGATTTCGAGATTAACGCAACCATTAGCAGCGTAAGATATCGACAATGTAAAAGTTATTATTTGTTTTTCTTATCAATCGAGCCAGAAAAAGAGGTAATTTACGTAATACAATTTGTCACTTGCCCCTCGTTGCACGAACCTTCTATTTCCGCCCTGTAGTCAACGCAATCAAGTTATGAGTGGGATGAAATGACTCCCTCTCTGTATGTTGTTCATGTTTCTTCTTCTTCTTCGGAGCACAGGAGAAACAGTATTTAGGCGGGGTACCAGGATAACACTCCCTGGTGGTCATATGATTACACTTGGCACGAATGTCACGAAGATAAGAGTTTTTTTGGTGGTGGAAGCTCCCGGAGCAGGGAGCTTCACCAGCAGGGAGAAAGAAGCACTTAGCACCGGCAGGGTAGGGAGAAAGAAGCACTTAGCACCGGCAGGGTAGGCAGAAATTTGAGTATACATTCTCCCCCGCCCCCTGCTCCCCGCTCCCTTGCAGCCTTCACCAGAATGCTTAACTTCGTGCCATTCCACTTGGCACAAACAAAGGTGACGGGACGAGTATGAATGGTACGGGCATGGGCGCGGACAATGAACGTTTTCGATGGCATAGAGTGCTTAGTTGTTGAAAGGAAATTATTGGACTTATATTATCGTTTTTACGAACCACCACCGCACCCACTTCAAAATACCATTGCTACTTCGACCCCTTAAAGGGATAATAAAGTTCAAGCTGAATGTTAATTGTAATGTCACTATGATTCAAGGAAGACAACCTGAAATCACAATCAAATTTAATCAACGTCCCGATTTGTCAGAGCAAGGGAAAAAAGTAACGGTAGAAATCACTGGAGAAAATGGAATTATTGTCAAAGCGGAGTTAAATAGGAAGACCCTAAAAAAACAAGTAGAGAAGATGGATAGCTTTGCGGATTGGGTAGGCGCACTGTCTGGGAAGATTGCCAAGATTTCTCCTGATGGCGTAATTGAATTAGAGAATGCTGGCGTCAATGTGTTTGAGAAAAAACCCAAAGCCACTGAATCAACAACAGCTGAAGGATAGGAACTCGGAACGATAACGCTCATGAAAGAGCGGCCAGAGAAAAGCACCTGGGAGTCTTGCCGTGTTTCGACCCCAAGTGCTTTTCCTGTTCTTTCCTCACACCTGAAAGTTAAGTATAAATCACTATTTTTAGTTTGTCAAGGTGATTCTCTGATTAGAGATTGCATAGCAAATATTCCTGCCAATCGGCAAGAATATTTGTCAAATCTTTACATAAAGATTAAAATAGTTAACAAAAGTTAACAAAAGAAAATAATGATTATTTTAATTTGCTCCATGATAATTGCTTTGATAGCTATAGTCAGTCGGATTGGCAGTGAAAGTGAGGCCAATCAAACAACCGAGCTTATCCCTCTTTCCATTCCTGTAGATGAAGTTGCTCTTTACCAGAGAAACAGAAATCGAAATTAAAGCCCAAACAATTCAAAATTAGAACGGCTTTGATAAAAAATTCGGGAAACAACATCAACTCCATCAAAATCATTCTCAAATCATGAAAGTTAATCAAGATTGGCGAGGGAGGATGGGTTAATTTCCTGTACCCCTAGCTTGAGTTTTACTCTTTTTTGGGATTAACCTTTCTTTCCTGTTACGGATTTCCCCTCACCACCAGGGAAGAAACTGAGATAGATTGAAAATGTTATAAAACTTTACACTACACTCTTCACGTTAGTAGTGGTAAACCCTAGTAGATTCGAGGCTGCTGGGGTATTTTTTTGGGTCATTTTTTCCAAAGATAAGCCAAACTAATCACCATCAAAAGTTAAATAAAAGTCAAACCCCTTTACAATTCGTTACAAACTTGTCATAATAGGTTCATACATAACAAATAGACACCTTGCCTTCGGGCAAACCACGTACCTCGAAAACTTTATAGCAATTATTTGAACATGACAACCACTTTACAGCAACAGCAACAGCTTTCTGCATGGGAACAGTTTTGTCAGTGGATCACCAGCACCAACAACCGCTTATATGTAGGTTGGTTCGGTGTGTTAATGATTCCCTGCTTATTAGCTGCTACCACTTGTTTCATTATCGCTTTCATCGCTGCTCCTCCCGTTGATATTGACGGTATTCGTGAACCTGTAGCTGGTTCTTTACTTTACGGTAACAACATCATCTCTGGTGCCGTTGTTCCTTCTAGTAATGCCATTGGCCTTCACTTCTACCCGATCTGGGAAGCAGCTTCAATTGATGAATGGTTATATAACGGTGGTCCTTACCAATTGGTAATTTTCCACTTCTTAATTGGCGTATTTAGCTACTTAGGTCGTCAGTGGGAGCTTTCTTACCGCTTAGGTATGCGCCCTTGGATCTGTGTTGCCTATTCTGCACCTGTATCTGCTGCTACCGCAGTATTCTTGATTTACCCCATCGGACAAGGTTCTTTTTCTGATGGAATGCCTTTAGGAATCTCTGGAACTTTCAACTTTATGTTTGTGTTCCAAGCAGAGCATAATATCTTAATGCACCCCTTCCACATGTTAGGAGTAGCTGGTGTATTTGGCGGTTCTTTATTCTCTGCCATGCACGGTAGTTTAGTAACTTCTTCTTTAGTTCGTGAAACCACCGAAACCGAATCTCAAAACTACGGTTACAAGTTCGGTCAAGAAGAAGAAACCTACAACATCGTAGCAGCTCATGGATATTTCGGTCGCTTAATCTTCCAATATGCGTCCTTCAACAATTCTCGCTCTTTGCACTTCTTCTTAGGTGCATGGCCGGTAATTGGCATCTGGTTTACCGCAATGGGAGTTTCTACCATGGCGTTCAACCTCAATGGTTTCAATTTCAACCAGTCTATCTTAGATAGTCAAGGTCATATAATTGGAACTTGGGCAGACGTATTAAACAGAGCTAACATTGGGATCGAAGTAATGCACGAACGCAATGCTCATAACTTCCCCTTAGATTTAGCTTCTGCACAGCCTGTAAGTGCTCCTGTAATTAATGGCTAATCTTTAAAAACTGAATATTTAATCAAAGACGCTCTCCGAGAAATCGGGGGGCGTTTTTGGTTATGGCGATCGCTTCTTGAGCTGGTCCGTCTTTAGCTACGCGGGAGGCGGTCACGCCCTGGTGCGCTCGGAGGCGATCGCCGGAGGCGCGCTAGAGAGCGATCGCCGGAGGCGCGCTAGAGAGCGATCGCACCAAAGTAATAAAAGAATGGCATAATCCTGTTTCCACGACACCTTTCATTATATGATTAGAGGAAGAAGAAAGTTCAAGCTCGAATGGCACGCATGTTTTGAGCTTGACAACAACAGTTAATTTTCTGTTCATTATGCTTTTGTGTATTGTGAATACGGGAGATGGAGCTTCTAACCGGCCATCACCTAATTCCTAGGCAAAATACCAAAAGAAAAAAACAGACCCCAGTCCGACAGTGAATATCTGTTCTGCCTGCCATAAGCAAATTCACGCTCTCTTTGATAACAAGTATCTTGGTCAACAACTAAATACTCTGGAGAAACTGAGAAATGAGCAGCAAATGCAGAAATTTCTCTCTTGGATCAAGAAGCAAAGTTCTCGGAAAAAAGTTAGAGTACATCGTTCAAGATAATTCCACGACAACTCATCTCCATGGTCTTCTTGCGTTGGTAATTCCTTATCAGTACTCATTCCCAAACCAAATAGGCCGGTCAGGAGTCCAGAGTGTTTTGTTTTTTTCCTGCTGGCGAATCCATTTACCGATGGCTCTAAACTGTTCAGTTGAAAGCATAGGGTCTTCAAGAGATGTTGAAAACAGGAACTCAACGGAGCGCCCCACTGTTTCATCGTTTTGCTCCAGCACCTCAGAGAGGGGAAAGCTGAATTCAATGACCTCACCCATTTCAAATTTAATGCCTTTTTTGGATAGGGTTTGTGCCACCAGCAATTCAGAAACAGGCGCCTGCTTTCCCATTATTGGATAGAAATGCCTTTTCAGCCGCTGGAAATCTCCTTCTATATGTTCTACCACAATCACACCTAGCCCTTCGACCCCGCAAAGTGGCACCAGCTTTTCAAGGGAAACGATGGTGTCATCCTTCTCCCGTGGGAATTCATAGAGGCAGTGAATGAGCAGGATCAGGTCGTAAGTTTCGGTAGTTTGGACTTTCTCTAACGGCTGTTCGTAAACATATCGCAAGCAGTCCAATTTTAGTTCTGCCTGTTTTGACAGCAAATGCCTTCGCTGTATTTCTTTAGGTTCGATAGCATCCAATACTACGTCAAAACCTCGGCTTTGCAACTTTTCTGCTAGGTAAAAGGCCTTTGCACCATTGCCTGAACCCACATCAAGAATACGGAGGTTTTTATCTGAACGAGTCTCTAGATTCATGTATCGTGGCATTTGGGCTAGAATTCCATCAATGTCCACTTGATCTTCATGGGAGTAATTCAAGAAACCCTCCAGACTGGCTGCATAGAGCTGATCTGAGTCAAAGGTTTGTTTTTTGCTCATAATAATTTAATCTTTCTTTAATATAATAATTTCCTTTTTAACAGGTCAGTAATTATCGAATTTCAATCAGAGAAAATTTCAGATACTTTACACAAAAGGGTTGTTTTTGTTCGTCAGTCGAATGGCCTTATTTATCAGCCCAACTTTTCACTAGTAGCTTTTTCCAATCTGTTGAGCGACCATCATCAACATATTTAAGCTGTGCTTTAAAGCAATCACCCACGATGTTATTGGCTGCTGTTATGGCTTCAGTGGCATATCGGCCATTGACCTCTAAATCTAATTCGTCATGGACTACATTGATAACTTTCAATTCCCATTCGGGATGTTGTCGTGCCAGAGCGCCAACTTGAATAAAAGCGTTTTTCATGGCTGTGGCCTCAATTCTCGACCAAATACAGGCTAAGTTTTGGGTATAAGCCGGTTCTAATTTATCGGGGTAATATCGGTTCGGCTCTAAGGGAAGGCAGATTCTCGAACCATCACTAATGGCATTAACCGAAATTGGTTGACCAAATACCGTCACCGAACTTTGTTTTAATTCCTTCATAAGTGCTTTTCGGAACTCTACAACTTTGGGATAGAGCGCAACACAGCCTTCGATAGCAGCTTGACAATCGGAGAGGGATGGTTTTTGACCAGTATTGGCTGCAATCTGCTCTTGAATGCGGTCTGCCCCTGCCCCGTTAAGCCAACCGTAGTAAGTGTTTTTGGCTGTATCCCTGAAGGATTTAGCGAGCTTGTGGTCTGGATGAGTTTTGTCTTCCTTGGCAGTTTTAATGTACTGCCAGTCCCAATACTGCAAGGGATAGTCAAATTTCTTGGTGAAGGCTGCAGGGGAGCAGGGCTGGGTAGGGGAGAAAGCGGAAACCCCTTCTCCCCTACCCAGCCCTGCTCCTCCGCTGTCTCAACCGATAACTTTCTGTTAACAGAGCAGTATTGCTGCCAGTCCCAATCAAAGCCTTGAGCGGAAGCAATGTAAGCGGCCACCTTACTGTGATTGTCAACGCTAGGGTCATTGTTGCCGGCAATTGCCACTGGGTCAGCAGCTTGGTCGGCGGCTATCCTTCCGTGAGCGCCTGCTAAGTCGATTACGGCCATCACTTTGCCTGGTTCGGGGCGAATACACTTCCGAAGGCTAGGCAAGTCGTATTCAGAGAGGATTGGGTCTGATTTAGCGCCAATGCTCTGAAGGTTGGGAAGGTCATTGTCCACTCTGGTACTACAATTACCACCGCCGCTACTAAACCGACCAAATCCCGTCAGGGTACGGTAAATAGTGTGAACTCGTCCATCTCGCCGGGCTGAACGTTCAAAAGCTTCAAGCTGGTTCAGTTTGATGGCTATTGCTTCTAATTTCCGCCTCAAGGTAACGACAGGATTGTTCTTATGAGAAGCTAAATCGGCTTTGGTTAAGCTGTTTAGGTTCAATTTATATTGCTCATTGAGATGCTGGAGTAGTGTGTCCCGCTGGGTTTATTTGATGCCAGGGACTAATTGCTGCCACTCCTCCTCTAGGGTGGACGATATCTCCAGCAATCGGGTTTTCTGTTTAGTTAATTCTTCGGTGTCCAGAGGAAGTCCCGCCAGCTCAACCTCTATAGTTGGCGCGATGACCTGATTCTCAAGGTTCCAAATCTCAGAGAGCCTTGGGGAATAAGGTAGGGGCTTGGTTACCAAGCCCGTACTAGATTTATCCTGGTAAATTTCCTCCAGTTTTTCATAGAGTTTCAGTGCCCAATAAGCATCACTTGTAGCATAAGATAGCTGCTCTGGGGTTAGTGGTTGACCAAAATCAGAAGTTTGGTAGGTTTTGTCAAGTTTGACACCTAATAGCTTTTCGACGGCGTTTGCTAAACTGTATCCGCCTTTGAATATAGGCTCGTGCTTCTTCTGCCGTAAGGGCTTGGTTACCAAGCCCCTGCTATTGCTGGGCGAATCGCCAAAGTAAACTTGAAGTCCCAATAGGGTACAAGCGACGTTTTGAGCTTGTCGGATGTCATACTGGGTGGCAAGAAACCGCAGGTCAAAGAGCAGGTTGTGACCGACAATGAGCTGATTCGGATTTTGAATGGTTTCCCTTAAAACTTCAAAAAACTCAGCTAAATCTTGCTTTCGCTGCTCCCTGTCCTCTAAACGCCCCCCTAAATCGCAGATATAAGTAGTGTCTGGCAATCCTAACTGGATTAAACGAATTTTACCGCGCCAGGGGTGCAGACCTTCTCTTTTGTTTTCCCCGTAAGTTTCAATATCTAGACTGAGAAGGGGTGCTTTTTTAATAGCTTCCAGTTGCTCAGCGTATTTGGCGCAATCCGGTTCTATAAATGAGCAGTTTTCAGTCAGAGAGTTTGGTAACTGTGCGGGGGTGACGACCCCTGTGACGACTTGGGGGCCTTCCTGGGTGTTGACCTCTAATACTTGCTGTGACTCGATTGTGCCTGGAGTGACGGCTAACTGCTGATTACCCCGCTCATTTTTTTGTTCAAGGGGTAATGATGCAGGGTGAGCTGTGATGTTTATTTTAGATCTTTGACGATGGGTATTAAGGTCGTCACGGTCGTCACTTTCCTTATTTGACAAGGAGTTGAGGTCGTCACTAGGGCCGTCACTAGGGCCGTCACTAGGGTCGTCACCGCTGTTAGATCCAGGACCACCTCCAGGGTCGTCACCAGGGTCGTCACCAGGGTCATCACTTTTGGCTAGTATTTCATCTAAGTAGGGGATCTCATTATCATGAGGCGTCCGCAGCCTGACCCCAGTAATAACTCGTCCTTTGTTGGTTTTCTTCTTCTCTACCTCCCATCCCAATGTCTGCTGTAACAATTCAAGCAGGTTGGCACTGAAGTTATCCTTAGTTTGGGGACTCCGATTTGATTGACGGCAGTGATGGCTGTACGAACCAAACAATGTTGAGGTAGCTGGGTCATATTCATTTATGGCCCATTCTTTAGAATTACAGCCAATTTGGGTTTTGGCCATTGAGTCTTGAATCAAACAATCATTAACCCAACTGACTAGACCATCGGATCTGATTTGAGATTCCCAGAGGGTTGAGGATATTTTCTGTTTTCGCCCAATTCCCCTTAATACGGCTTCTATCTCCTTTGGTGGGATTGAGAGTAGGTAATTGGTAAAGGCACTTAGTTCAGGGTCAAACTCTTTTTCTAAATCTCGGATCTGGTAATCGGGGACCACCTTGGTAAAAGGAATCATGGTCGTCCGTCGAGTTAACCAGCGTCCCGTACCAGCATGGAAGATGGGTTTATTGCTGGTGAGCAGACACATTCCCTCAAAGCTGAAGTAGAAGCCATTTTTGAATAAGTGCCGACCCCTGAGTCGGTCTTGTCCTGTTAATCGCTTAAAATTAGATAGTTTATAACCTGCTGAATCCTGATCTGGAAACACCACTAAGACTTTGCCAAATAAATCAGCGATCGCATCCTTTTCATTCAACTCTTCTAAACTAATGGTGGCACAATTATTCTCCCCGACCAGTGCGGTTAAAAGCTTGTCATAAGTCGATTTCCCACTTCCCCCAGGTCCAATTAGGTGGAGGAATTTATGAAGGTCGGCACGTCGGCGAAGAACAGCCGCCGCAAAGCAAATGAGAATACGCTTGTGCTGTTCGTTCCCTAATGTGGCCTCGGTTAACCAATTATCAATTGTTGCCCAGGACTGGTTAACTATATTGTAAGGTCTTGGAAGTACCCAGGTTAATCGGTGGGCTGGAGAATGTTCCCTAGTTTTCCCGGTGTCAAGTTCTAGAACGTAGTCAGTAAAAGGTAAGAGGTTTTTATCTTCTACCCATTCCATTGTGTATAGCTCCCGCTTCAAAATGCCGACGATGTTTTTAAGGTAGGACTCCCCATAGCCTTTGATATTTCGCGCTTGCAAAATGTTGTGTACTTGGACACTGACATACATATCATTGACCGGTGTCCAGACCCCTTTGAGCTTTAACTCATAATCCATCCAGGTTTGATGCTCGTCGTTCCAGAGCCACTTATCCCCATAATCTTGGGCTATTTCATCAGCGATGATGTCCGGTTTAGGCTGTTTAACAACTTTTGGAGCATCAACATCATCCACATCATCAGGCTGCTGTTGAGACTGGGAATGCTTTCGCGCCTCAATGGCGACATGGATAGCCTGCTCTAATCGCTCAATAAATTTCTCTTGATTCATTTCCTGAGTACTGCCCCATTTGAGCCAATCTGCTATATCTCCTTTATGGGGCATATCAGACCAAACGTCAATGGGTTCTAGCACTAAGCAGGGCAATTTCACCTGGGCGGCCATCGTTAGGACTTTCTTAACCTTATTTTGTCCAGGCTCATCGTTGTCCCGTGGGAAAACTACACCAGCTACTTCGGCTTCTTTCAAGCGGGAGAGGGCTTCTTTTATTGATGGTTCAGACCAGCTCGAACCAGGTAGGGTTATGGCTACCCATTGGAGATTCTGTCTTACATATTCAACACACTCCTCACCCTCTACAAGCATAATCCACTTACCTTTGGCGTGAGCCTGTACTTCATCAAATCGGTAGGGCAGCCAGGGATCTGAGCCTTTGTTCCACTTAGAAGAGCCGTCAGGCTTGATGTGTCCCTGTCGGAAAGTTTTATCATGCCCCTTGGGATTTTCTGGATCTTCCCACTGAAATCGACTAACCCATTGAGTTTCTGAATACCAGTAGCGAATCTCCCTGATTGTATTTACTGAATTAGCCTTGGATGCCTTCTCAATAACTTCTTCTGGCTTCCAGCGTGGGTTTTCAGGACTGGGGCGGTCGCTCGGTATTTGTGGGAGTTGCGCTAATTCTATCTTGTCAGGGATTGGTGCTGGTGCAGGTCCCCGTGATTTGCGCCTTTTGCTCGACGGCAGGGGACTGTGCCCGTTTCCTTTTACTTCATCCCAAGGTGAAATCGCTTCCCTTATATCCCGACACTCACACCCGTGCCAACATTTATAAGCTCCATCGTTCGGGTCCACTGTTAGGTCATTCCCTTTACAGACTGGGCAAATATAACGATTCTTGCCTTCGGCTGGAGTTAGGCGGTCTATTACATCTCTGATATCAAATCCAGTTCTAGTAGTCATCAGCATCCCCCTTTTTCGTAAGAAACAACAGCGCCAGACCGGTTATTGCCGTATGAAGCTTTGTGGACATTTACAGGATTTAAGGTACATTTTGACCGAATTGTCCGAAAATATGCGATTATTGGCGATTTTTGGGATTTTTCTGAGATTTTACCCCGCTTTATTTCATTCTCACAAAAGCGGATGGAATTCGGGTTTTTTTGCCATTGCTTTATATAGGGGTTTTTGTTATGGACAGGGGTAAATCTTGCTAATTGCTGTAACTCTTCTAGTGTGCTAGAAAAAATGTAACCTTTATTATTACAAGTTGGGTCTTGTTTACTCATGATATGATTAACTTAAGAATGTCATTTTTTAAATGGAGAGAGGGGTTTACTTTTGTGCTTTGACACTAAAAAGCATTTACTCTTAACCGACACATATCAAATGTGTCAATCCTGAGAGGCAAACCCCTCTCTATTTTTTTGTCTTTTTTTATAGTAAATCAGTTTGGCTCATTTTGTCTCTTTATTAATTAATGTAAAAATTAACCACTAACTAGGGTCAGAACTAGCGAAGCGAAGCTGTCAGACGGGGCAATCTAGCCCGAAACGCTTGCTCCATAAGCATTCTAAAATAGAGTTTTGGCGGTCGCCGAAGGCGCAGCTTCGCGCTCGCGCCTCCTTCACTTCGAGATAGCGATAGATGGGAATGTCTTCTCGTTTAACGCCTTTTAGTCCTTTCACCCATTTTTCCCCATTCCAATGTTCCTGCCAGCGTTTGGGCTTACCACCTTGGCCATCATCAATGCGAATAACTCTAACTAATGGGTTTCCGTTTCTGTCTGGATATTCCCAAACCCATCCCCCCTTCGCCCCCCTTTGAAAGGGGGGTTGGGGGGATGGCGATTTTTTCCCATTTATGGGAGCGTAATAATAATGCCCTTCTTTATCTGTTTTCGAGGTTTTGTACCAACCCGAAGCAGGGGGATGATCTCGATTACAAACCGATATTGGTTCAATGCGGTAACAAAAGTCAGGTTTGCCGCAATGGGCACAGGGATTTTCTTTGGTTACTTCTATTCCTTTACTCATCTAATTATCCTCCACCTCTAAAGAGTTTCCACGTATTGCATCTGCTACTTGGCAGATAATTTTTGGGCGAAGAGAGGCTATCGCATTAACAACAAACTGAACCCTGTCGTCCGTAAGCTGCTCTAGATTGCTAGTCAAACCAATGCAAATATCATCACTATTGACGGGTTTTTGATTCTCGTCTTCCTCTAAGAATCGGGCGATTGCCGCGTCAAGAGTAATAGTTCCTACCTTTTGCCGATATTCTTGTAATCTCTTATATGTTTGTTCGGTTACTTCCACATACCATTTGCAGCCATAACCGGGGCAACCGGCCTTGTAGTTCAATCCTTCTTGGATAATAATTTCTTTCTTTTTAGTTTGCTGTGGATGAGGCTTTTGCTGCCAATCTAAGTCTTTTAAGTAAATTA
>Ga0209398_1000258_pt1 | contig 35915 bp, 26 predicted proteins | sample AshMeaBigSpring_FD_184125 | JGI IMG/M metagenome (GOLD analysis project Ga0209398, IMG submission 184125) | Groundwater microbial communities from Big Spring, Nevada to study Microbial Dark Matter (Phase II) - Ash Meadows Big Spring (SPAdes)... | ecosystem: Environmental > Aquatic > Deep...
TGTGCGGGTGCAGTCGAGCGCGAACCGGCAGTTCAACCTGATTGTTTCCACATCGGCGGCGGCGCTCCCCTCGATCTCTGCGGCCTTCAACCTGCGGTACCAGGGTGGCTGGGCCGTTTTTGACGGAGGAGCCTGGCAGCCGATTTCGGGCCTGGGAACACTGACGCCCGGCGCGTGGCACCGATTCCGGATCTCCGGGCATGACTGGGGGTTGTCCACGGCGCGGTGCGACATCGAACTTTCTGATGCCGGGGGGACGGCATTTACCAGCAGCGCGACCGGCCTGACGTATTTCCAGAGCGCGACCGCGAAATCGAGCCGGGCGACGTATTTCGTATTTACGACGTCGTATGGGATCAGCCCTGGGTTCGATGTGGACGAGGTGCTGGCCACCGATCCGACGATCGTTCCTGCGGGTCCGCCGCAGCCGATCTCCGGGATATACCCGCACCTTTCGATCACCACCGCCAACCAGTCCGAATCCGGCATCGGCGCAGTGGTGCCGTGGGCGGACCGCCTTTATGCGATCAACTATTTCGCCGCCGGGTATAACACCGATGGCGTCCAGCACCTCTACGAGATCGATGCCGATCTCAACATGACCCCGCGCGGCCTCCCGTTTTACGGCGGATCGATCGCGAGCCGCATGATTCACGACACGACCAGCCAGCTTCTGATCGGACCCTATTTCATTGATGCCGGCCGGAACATCCGGCAAATCCCGATTGGCACCGGGGGCGGCTACACCGGCGTGATGCCGATGCACCTGAGCGGGGTGGCCAAGGACATCGCGGATCCGAACAAAGTCTATTTCGTCGGGCTCGGTATGGAGCGCGGATGGGCTAACGTGAGCGGCACCGAGGCGGTGATTCCCGCCACCAAGGCCGCCCTGCAGACCCCCCTCAGCACGATCCAGACCAATCAGTTCGGGTTCAAGAGCCATCACGGAAAGGGGATCTACACCGGCCAGGGGCGCGTTATCTACGTCAGCAACGGCAACGGCGGAGGCACGGCGAAGGGCGGGGTGCTCATGGAATGGGATCCGCTCGCCGACACGTGGAACGTGGTGATCCGGACCCCGATGGACGAGGTCACCGGTCCCGGCGGCATCCACGGCGCGACCCGCGATACCGACCCGGTCTGGGCGCTGGGATGGGACCAGAATTCGGCGCTGCTGATGGTCCGGATGCCGGCCGACGGCTGGCACAAATACCGGTTGCCGAAGGGAAGTTACACGCACGATTCCTACTCGGGCTGGTATGCGGAATGGCCCCGGATCCGCGATGTCGGGCTCGGGACCGGCCAGTTCCTCATGAACCAACACGCGCTCATGTACCGGTTTCCGTCGAACTTCGATCCGACCCACACCGGCGGGATTGTTCCGGTGAGCAACTTCCTCAAGATGATCGTCGATTACGCCGATTTCAACGGCCGGATCGTGATGGGGTGCGACGACGTTTCCTCCTTCAACAACCCGCTCTACGGGCGGGTGCATTCGAATTTCACTTTTGTTGAAAAGGCCGGGCTCGACAGCTATGGCGGTGCCGCCCAGGGCTCGGGCGGGGTGTGGCTCAACGAGGCGGTCGCCGCCGGGGTTCCCTCCGATCCATTCCTCGTGAACGGCTTCGAAAGCCGCGTCGTCCACCTGGCCCACAACGCCGGGCAGCCGGTGCAGTTCACCATCGAGATGGACGCTGCGGGCGATGGACAGTGGCAGGTTTACAAGACCGTCGCGGTGCCCGCATCCGGCTATGCTGCGGAGATTCTGCCCGCCGGATTCGCCGGCCAATGGATCCGGTTCACGCCCGACCAGGCGGTTTCGAGCGCCTCGGCCTACCTGACCCTGACAAACCAGGGGCGCGCCGCGGATGCCGCCCTGACCGCCGGCCTGGCCGCCCCCAACCAGGGCCTCCCGCTTTCGCAGGGGGTGATCCGGGTGACCAGCTCCTCCGATTACCCGTTGGAGTTCGCCGCCGATTTCCTCAACGCCTCCGGCCAGATCGCCGGAACCGGCTACTACAAGGCCCGCGTGAATGCGTCCAAACAGGCGGTCTTGGAAAAAGTCAACGACGCGACTGCGGAATCGACGCTGCGCACGGCCGCGGTGACCCGGCAGGATTTTTCCGTGGACGCGGCCTCCGTGATCCTGACGGAGGGAAGCAACCGGTTCCGCGTGCCCCGGGGCAACCCGGCCTTCGACACCGCCACGGCCTCCGGTTGGTGCCGGGGAATCCGCGAGGTGGTCACCGAGCGCTCGCTCATGAACATCCACGGCACCTTTTACGAGCTGCCGCGCAGCGACTCGGCGGGCATGATCCGGATGCGGCCCATCACCACCCACAACCTCCAGATCTTTGATTTCACCTCGTGGCGCGGGCTGCTGGTGCTCGCCGGCAATCTCTCCGGCGCGGCCGCGGGCGGGCATGTGATGGTCTCCGACGACGGCCTGGCGCGGCTCTGGCTGGGGAGTGTGGATGACCTCTGGAGAATGGGCGAACCGCGCGGGACCGGCGGACCGTGGAAGGATTCCGCCGTCGAGGCGCTCACACCATCCGACCCCTATCTGATGAAGGGCTACGGCTATAAGGAGCTGAACCTCAGCCATGCCTCGCCCAATCCGGTCGTGTTCACCGTCGAGGTCGATTTCGCTGGAACAAATACCTGGTCGGTCTATGGGTCGTTCACCGTCCAGCCGGGCGAGGTTTTGCGCCATGTGTTTCCTGCCGGCTACAGCGCCCACTGGGTCCGCCTGCGGACCGATTCGGCGGCCAGCGTTACCGCCCAGTTCGCCTACGGCCCGGTGGAAACCGACGACGCATTCGGCGAATGGATTCGTTCCCATGGATTGCCGGCAACTCAGGCCCCGAGCCTTCTCGCCGGATCCGACCCGGACGGGGACGGACAGAGCACGCTCACCGAGTATTACTTCGGGAGCGACCCGCTTGACCCGGCCTCAACCTTCCAGCCGTCGGTGGCGGCTATCACAGGTTCGGGATCGAATGAGATCGCGTTCAAATACCGCCGGAACCGGGCTGCCACCGATGCTTCCGCAGTGGTGCAAACCAGCCCCAGCCTCGTGCCGGGATCCTGGACCGACCGGAACGAACTGTCCGTGAAAGTGATCCCTGGGGAATCCGATGCCAACACCGAAATGGTTCTCGTGCGTGTGCCCACGGGGGCGGACCAGCGGCTCTTTGTACGTCTCAGATTCTCGCTGTGAGATGTCGCGAACCTCGTGGCACGGACGCGTGACGCCGTTTTTTGCTCCACTGGCGTGAATTGCTGGAAGCTTGCGTTGATGCCTCGTTGCAGGAGGGTGCCGCCCAGAGTGGTACAGATGGATGGCATCCGGGTAAAATAAAAAGGGTCAGGCCGATAAAATATGCATAGGGGATTCCCGAAATTTCGGGATATATCGGATACATGGATGGAGAGGAAACCCGGGCTGGAGGTTGAGGGCGCGATTCACCATGTGATCAAACGAGGCAGCATTAAAAATATAGGCCTGACCCCTTTAGCTTTTTTCAGTCCTGCAACGCAGTCCAATACGGTTTCAGTGGGGCATCTGGAACGACTTACTTGACAGGGGCACCGGTTTGCGCAGCAGCATCAGATTTTGTTACGATCAGTTCCACTTCGACCGTTTCACCCGTTTTGATCTTTATCTCCTGCCCTCCCCGGAGTATTTGCTCCTTGGACCAGCTCTGAGCCACGAGCCAGCGGTCACCGGCAGGGATATCCCTTAAGGTGATCTTTCCTTCAGAATTCGTTTTGCCTTCGGCCAAAGCTTCATTGCTGAATTTCTTCTGGAGGACCTTGATTCGTACGTCAGCCCACTTAACCGGCGCTCCGGCGGCATCCTTTACCATCACTGTGATATTTCCAAGGAGAGGAGCATCTGCAGACTGCATCGCCGGAGAGGCGAGAGCTACCAACAAAAACATCACAAAACTTGAAACGACAGGATTCATGGATTTCTTTTCTTGGAGTTGTAGGACGGTAATCCGAGGCTGGGCGCTTGTAAATGCATATCCGCGAGGAAGAACGCTTGATAGCACGCTCCAACCCTGGAAGGCGGACAAACGTTTCGCCTGGTGCCGGTTCAGGCGGGCGGCTTTCCCTCGAAGAGGCTCTTGAGCAGGGCGGGGAGAAGGCTGGTGATCCCGGCTTTTACCGCGGCGGGATCGGTGGGCAGCTGGCCGTCGGGGGTGAGTTTGTCAACGATGAAGGGCAGGTTGCCGGCGAGAAGTCCCGACACCTTGGCGGGGTCGATGCCGATCTTGCCGGCGAGGGCCTGGATCTGCTCCTGGCCGAGCACGCTTTGGATCTGCGAGGCATTGATCGGAAGGTTTTGCCCGGTGGAAACCCAGGAGGAAAAGACGTCGCCCAGACCACCCTGCGAAAATTTGTCCGAGAGACCCTGCATTCCACCGTTTTTTTCGAGGAGGCTGTCGAGGGCCCCGAGGATGGGGTTGGAGGTTCCTCCGGCGTTTGTCGCAACCGCTCCCAGAATAGAATCTAGTAGTCCCATATTCATAGCCTCCCTGCCTCTTCCAATCCGCCTGCCCGGTCAAGCCAATTCGCCCCACCGGAATCGGAGTCCCGGTAGCTCATGGCGGCAAGGTTTCATGTGGGGTGGAAAACCGGCTGCATGATTTTTCGCAGATGCTGCGAAAATATATTGACAGCAGCGGTTCGAACGGGTGGAGTGCGCCGCGTTTATGTTATCTTTTTCGGCCTTTTCGATTTTGATGTCAGCGGTATTGGGGAGCGTTTGGTGGGTGAGCCGCGATGATCAGGGCGTTTCCTGACTCGTTTGTGGGGTGACACCTTCCCGCGGAGGGGATCAGTCGCCGCGTGGGTGGGCTTTGCGCCACTGCGACGGGCGCTCAGGTAGTGCGTCGGCCCAGAGGCCGCGTTTTTTTCTGCGTGCGGAATCCTCTGCCTGAAGGATCTGCCGGTCCGGATGTTTTCCGCAGTAGGCCCAGGCCCAGCCGTCTTCGACCATTTCCAGGTTGATGTTCCGGTCTGAGATCCAGAGCGTGCCGAGCAGGCGTCCGTACTGGTCGAGTTCCCCGCCTTCCACGTGGATTGCTCCGCGGGAAAGCTTTTGTTGCAAGGCTGTTTTGGCATCCGGGCCGGCCGGCTGGGAGAGCTCGGGGGCGTCGATATGTTTGAGCCGGACCTGGATCCGTTTGTGATCCGGGCCGGTGCAGGTGACCGTGTCGCCGTCGTTCACGCGAGTGACCCTGAGTTCCTGCTTTTGGGGGAGTTTGCGGGGTGACTGGTCTTGGAAGAGAGCCGCTCCGGCAAGAATGAATATCAGGCAGAGAAGGGCGCATCCGGTCCTGAGGATCGCGGAAGGGCCGGAGCGGGACTGGTTGCGGGGTGACGGCTGCATGAAATCCGGCGTGAGCGGGGCCTCAGATCCTCGCCATCATCGGGCGGGGACGGCTCTGCTGGAGGGATTTCACGATGCGGTCGATCTCGGGGATCGCGTGGGCAAAAAATGTTTTGAAGCCGGCGCAGAGGTAATTCAGGCCGGGCTCGCCATCCGGGGTGAGGACGAGGCGGTTCTTCGGGCATTCTCCCCAGCAGTCGGTGAGGAACTCGCAGCGGCGGCAGTAGGCCGGGAGCTTATCGGATTTGTCGCTGCCGAAGGCCTTCTGGCGGGGAGAGAAGACCATATCGCCGAGCGGGGTCTGCCGCAGGTTGCCGAGGCGGTATTCCGGGTAAACGAAGTGGTCGCAGGAGTAGACGCTGCCGTCGTGCTCGACCGCGACCGCCGTCCCGCATTTTTTGCTGTAGATGCAGATCTGGGAGGGGAGCCCCATGTGCTGGGCGACGAGGGTTTCAAAGTGATTGACCATCACCTTGCCCAAGTCCCTGCGGATCCATTCGTCAAAGACCTTGCAGAGAAAATACCCCCATTCTTCCGGATCGACCGACCAGTCGGTGACGATGGAGTCCGGGTGTCCGGGGCCCGCTTCGGGAGTTCCGGCGACCGGGCGTCCATGGGGATTCGGATTGAACGGGGTGCCCGACTCGAAGCCCCTGGCCTGGACGATCGGGATGAACTGGATGTGGGTGGATTCAATTTCCCGGCGGAGGAAGCGGTAGACGTCGAGCGGACGCGAGGCGTTGTGCCGGTTGATGCAGGTGAGGGTGTTGAACTGCACGCCGGTCCGCTTGAGGAGTTTTGCGGCGGCGAGGACGCGGTCGAACGTCGGCGCTCCGCCCTTGGAGATGCGATAGCGATCGTGGAGCTCGCGCGGGCCGTCGATGCTCAGCCCGACGAGGAAGTCGTTCTGCCTGAGGAATTGCGCCCACTCGTCATCGAGGAGGACGCCGTTGGTCTGGAGGTCGTTGCCGATCCGCTGGCCGGGCCGGGCGTGCTTTTTCTGAAGCTCGACGACCTTGCGGTAAAAATCCAGCCCGCGCAGGGTCGGCTCTCCGCCCTGCCAGGAAAACACGACGTTCGGGCCGGTGTTTCCCCCGATGTAGGAGACGATAAAGTTCTCGAGGACGGCGTCGTCCATCTGCCCGGTGCCGGGTCCGCCGACAAGCGTTTCCTTGCTGAGGTAGAAGCAATACGTGCAGTCAAGGTTACACGTCGAGCCGGCCGGCTTCGCCATGGCGTGAAAGCTGCGGTGGGCTGGCGGCGGCGTGGTCACGGGGTCTGGCCGGTGAGAAACCCGGAGATCTCATCGAAGACGCGGTTGAAGGACTCATCGACTTCCGGGGCAAAGCGCTCCTGGGCGGGGAATGGATCCTCGTGGCGGTAGGGATACGGAAAATCGACTGTGCCGACCGGGATCGGGATGTCGCGGTTCCGGCCCTTGAGCGTGTTGGCGATCTCGTAGGGTGGCATGATCTCGTCGCGCGCGAGCCCGATGGCGGCGATTCTCCCGGACATCGCGCGGAACTTTTCCTCCCGGAAATCCCCCATGAGTTTGTAGTTGAGCATGCTCCGGAAGGCGGTGCCCGACTCGGTATTCAGGTAGCGTCCGAGCTTCTCGTCATGCCGGATGTGGCTCTCCAGATGCTCGACGAGGAACGAGTAGAGGCGGACGTTCGCCTCGCTGTCCAGGATGAAGCGCGAGACCGGCGAGATCCGGTTAAACACCGGTCCGCCGCAAAACAGGAACGCCCGCGAGGCAGAAAAAAATCCCTCCGGGTTTGCCAGCAGGAGGATTTCGGAAAGGAAGCAGCCGATCGAGTAGGCCATGATATCGACATGGAAATCCGCCTGGAAGAGCGGATGCTCTCCGTTCCGGCAGGATTCCAGAAAGCCGAGCACGTCGTAATACGTCTGGAGTCCCGACCAGATGAACCGCTGCGGGTTTCGCTGCAGGCGCGTGCTGATGGCGGCGTTGAGCAGCGACGAGTCGATGACGTCCGGGTATTCCACTTGGCGCCGCTTGCTGGCGGCGTGCATGAGCCGTGTGTCGCTCCAGGAGGCCGGCGAGCGGTTCATGAGGAAGGCGATCGGGAAGAGGACGACCGTCTTGCCGGTCGACTCCACGAGGCGCGCCGCCCACGGGAGGTATTTGTCCCAGTGCCGCTCGTTGAATCCATGGAACATCAGCAGCATCTCCGCGGAGGGCCCGCTGCCGTTCGGATGGAAGACGTGGTAGCGGAACGACGCGTTCTCCGAGACCTGGCGGTCCTCGACGTCGAGGAGGTCGCGACCGGGTTCCGCACCGGCCGGGCTCTCAGGCAGGAGCGACGTGTGCCGGGAATGGAAGGTGAAATTGTGAACTGTCGTGGCGCTATCCACCTCGATCCGGTCGGGATCGTAGCTGACGAGTGACTTAAGTTGTCTGCAGCGCTGGAAGTAGTTCATGCCGGTGAAGCCCGCACCGCCCGGGCGAAACTGTAACCATACCGGCCGCCGGATTCCCCCGCAAGCGGGAACGGGCTCAGATGCCGGCCGCCTGTCCGGGGCCTGGCTTCGGGAGTGCGGCCAGGCATTCCCGCAGGGTGTCGAACTGCCGGCCGGGTCCGATCAGCGCATCGATCCCGTGTTTCTGGATCTTCCTTTTCAGCACGGCGTTCATGTGGGCGAAAGCGACCTGCGTGCCGTCTGCCGCGAGTTCCTCCACGAGGTGGCGGAGCGTGCCGCCGGCGGAGTAGTCGAGATCGGTGATCGCGCCGGCATCGATCACCAGCCAGCGCACCGGGCCGGACGCGCCGGCCACCAGACCGCGCACCTCGGAGGCGAACCGGTCGATGTTTGCATAGAAGAGGTCGGATCCGAACCAGTAGACGACCACGCCGGGGAGAACCATCACCACCGGCTCGACCGGGCTGCGCTGCCAGCGCCCGTCAGGCGCTTCAGTTTCGATTGCTGTCACCGGCAGGTAGCTGTGGCGGACATGCAGGAGGAGCGAGAGGACGAGCGCGAGGAGGATCCCCCGCTCGACTCCCAGGATGACAACCGCGGCCGCCGTCGTCAGGGCAAGGCCCCACTCGTGGACGCTTTTGCGGTGGATATCCCGCAGGCCCCGGATGTCGACCAGCCGGATGGCGATCGTGAAGACAATCGCCCCGAGCACACAGACCGGGAGATCCTGGAGCGGGCCGGTGAGGAACAGCAGGACGACCATCACAACGAGAGCGGTCGAGAGCTGCGCGAGCTGGCTGTTGCCCCCCGAAGTTTCGACCATGGCGGTCTGGGTCGGGCTTCCGTTGACGACAAACGTGCCGCTGAGGGCGGCCGCGGCATTTGCGGCCGAGAGCCCGAGGAGGTCGCGGTTCTCGTCAAATGGCTGCCGGTGCCGCGCGGCGTAGGCACGGGCGGTCACCGAGCTCTGTGCGACAATCATGACAAAGCACGAGGCCGCGATGGGGACAAGCTCCCAGAGGACGTGCCATTCCAGAGCGGGAACCGCCAGGCGGGGCAGGCCACCTGCCACTGGGCCGACCGGCACGATCCCGGATCCCTGAAAGTCGAACGCCGCGCTCGCGGCGATCGCCGCAACGACCGCGAGGAGGGCGGCCGGAAATCGCGGGGCCAGCGCCGAAGCGCCCAGGATGAACGCGATGACCGCCGCGGACAGCGCGAGCGAGGGCAGGTGTGCGTGTCGGATGTTCCCAAGCACCTGCCCGAGCTGGAGGAGCGGATTGTTGCTGGGCGCATCGATCCTGAGCATTTCGCCCAGCATCGCGATGCCGACCTGGAAGCCAACCCCGGTGAGAAATCCGATGAGCACGGTCCGGGAGAGGAAGTCCGCAAGAAACCCGAGCCTGAAAAGCCGCGCAACGAGGAGAAACGCGCCGGTGATCAGCGCGACAAGGCCGGCGAGTGCCACGTAGGCCGCGCTGCCGGTGGGCGCCATCCCGTCGATCCCTCCGGCCAGGATCGCGGCCGTGGCGGAGTCGGATGCCACCACAAGGTAGCGCGAGGACCCGAGCGCGGCGAACGCGCAGATCGGCAGGAGCAGCGTGTAGATGCCTGTGATGACCGGCATCCCTGCGATGCGCGCATATCCCATCGCTTGCGGGATGTTCATCGCCGCCAGCGAAAGCCCGGCCGTCAGGTTGGCGATCACGTCCGCGCGCCTCAGCGGCAGGATGGCTCCGAAGAGGAACGGCTTCCGGCCCGGGTCGCGTTCAGCCATATGCGCGGGTCATGACGGCTACTTGTGGTGCAGACCTTGGAAAGGATCCAGGCGCTTGTGGAACCATCCCTGCCAGCTGTCGCCGTGTTCCGCCTGCAGGTCGAACATCTTGAAGAGGCCGACCTTGAGCACGTCCAGCGCGATGAGCCAGACCAGATTGTAGCACCAGATGAAGCCGATCATTCCCCACGAGATCTCCGGGATCAGCCAGCCGCTTGCGGCCAGGACGGCCGCGATTGCCTGCGTCCCGATGATCGCCCAGAAAAACCGGGCCTCCGGCCACGGGCGCTGGAAGAAAAACCCGCTCGACCGCGTCGAGAACAGGAGGATGTGCCCGGCGATCACGAGCTGCATGAACATCGCTGTCTGAACCTGCGGCAGGGGCAGGTGCAGCCTGTTGTGCAGGTGCGCCAGCAGGCCGAAGCTCTGGACCACGCCGACGAGCGCCAGCAGAGAGCTCACCACGAGAACCTTCCGCATGTCCCACTTCGCCGGCTTCGAGCTCACCTTCGCGTTGTCGAACGCGATCAGCATCACCGGTACATCGTCGAGCAGCGCCAGCAGGATGATCATCAGCGCCGACAGCACCGGGTAGTTGAACAGCGACATCACCAGCACGATGAACACCATGATGTTGATCGTCATCGCGATCCGGTAATACGCGTAACCCATCATGCGCTCGAACGTGCGCCGCGCCTCCTCGATCCCCCGGATGATGACCGAGAGACCGGGGGCGGTGAGGATGAGGCCGGCGGCGGCGCGGGCGGCCTCGGTGGCGCCGGAGACGGCGGTGCCCACGTCGGCCTGCTTGAGGGCGGGTGCGTCGTTGACGCCGTCGCCGGTCATTCCGACGATGTGGCCGAGCTGCTGGGCGGATTTGACGATTGCCCACTTGTGCTCCGGGAAGACGCGTCCGAACCCCTGGGCGGTCTCGACGCGGCGGGCGAGGTCCATCGGGATTTCGCCCTTGGTGACATCTCCGGTGAAGATGTCGGCGGCGGCGATGATATGGTCGCCCATTCCAAGCTCGCCGGCGATCGTGCGTGCGATGGCGACATCGTCGCCGGTGACCATCTTGACCTTGACGCCGTAGGCTTCGGCGCGGGCGATCGTCTCCTTCGAGTCCGGGCGGGGCGGGTCGTTCATCGGGAGGATGCCGAGGAGCGTCCATGCGCCGCTGTCGTCCGCACGGGCGGCGGCGAGCGTGCGGTAGCCGTTTGCGGCGTGGTCGCTGACGATTTTCTGGGCCTTCGCCAGGTCGTCGCCGGAGAGGTTGGCAAGTTGGAACATCACCGGCGGCATGCCCTTGCTGACCTTGAACGTTTTTCCGTCGGCCGTCCGGATCGTGGCCTCGGTGCGCTTGGAAACCGGATCGAACGGGACGAAGGCCGTCTGGGTGAAAGTTTTGAGGATGTCCGGATCCTTGAGCGACTGGAGGACGGCAAGGTCGATCGGGTCCTTGTCCTCCTCTTTCGATGCCAGAGCGCCGGCGAGGAGGACGTCGTCCGCTGTGGCCGTGCCCCAGACATCCGGCGCGCCGAGCGTGAGCTTGTTCTGGGTGAGAGTTCCGGTCTTGTCGGAGAAGAGGATGTCGATGCCGGCGAGCTCCTCGATCGATTCGAGGCGCGAGACGATTGCCTTTTCGCGTGCGAGCACCTTGGCGCCCATCGCCATCGTCATCGAGAGCACAGCCGGCATCGCGACCGGGATCGCGGCGACGAGGAGCAGGAGGGCGTATTCGGCGATCTCAAAGAAATCCTCCCCGCGGTGGAGTTGCTGGGCGACCATGATGACCGCAAGGAAAACCGCGAGCACGATGAGGAAGTCGCCGATCAGGTTGTTTGCCTGCGCAAAGTGCGAGGGGGCGCCCGCCGACTGGACCAGGCCCGCCGTGCGGCCGAAAAACGTGTGCGAGCCGGTGCCGGTGACAACGGCGGTCATCTCGCCCTTTTTTGCAATCGAGCCCGAATAGGCCGAGTCGCCCGGCTTCTTGCTGACAGGGAGCGACTCGCCGGTGAGCGCCGACTGGTCGACGTCGAGGTAGTCGCCTTCGACGAGCCGCACGTCGGCCGGGACGACGTTGCCCAGGCGGATCCGGATGATGTCGCCGGGGACGAGTGTTTTTGCAAGGACCGTGAGCCACTTGCCTTCGCGGAGGGCCTGCGCCTCCTGAGCCAGCGCGCTCTTGAGGGCGTCGAGCGCGTTGAGCGCCGCCCGCTCGTGCCAGAACCCGAGGATCGCGTTGAACAGGAGCAGAACGACGATGATCGAGAAGTCGACCCAGTCCCGCACGACGATCGACATGATCGCCGCCGCCTCGATCATCCACGGCATCGGACCCCAGAAAAATTTCCCGAACATCGCCCACTGGCTCTTCTTTTTTTCCTCCAAGGCGTTCGGGCCGTACTGGCTGAGGCGCTTGGCGGCCTCGACGGTGGAGAGTCCGGTCATGGGGTCGACTCCGAGCTGCGCAAGGGCATCCGCGATCGGCAGATGCTCAAGATCGTTATTCGTAGGGGGCATTTTGTTTTGGGAGGGTTGGTGGTTTTACATTCGGTCGGGACATCGGATGCCCAGGAGTGAGAGGCCGTGGGCGAGCGTGCGGGCGGTGAGCCCGCTGAGCGCCAGACGGCTCGCACGCACGGGCGGATCGGCCTTCAGGACCGGGCAGGCCTCGTAGAACGAGTGGTAGGTGTTCGCCAGCTCGTAGAGGAAATTGGCCAGGAGGTTCGGGCGGAAGTCGTCGAGGACGAGCGGGACGGTCTCCGCGTACTGAAGGATCTTGACTGCGAGCGCGCGTTCGGCAGGCTCTCCAATGCTGACCGGAGCGGAAAAATCCGTGGGCTCACCGGAGCGGCGGAAGATCGAGCGGATGCGGACGTAGGCATTCTGCAGGTAGGGCGCAGTGTTCCCGTCCAGCGCCAGGAGCTTGTCCCAGGAAAAGACATAGTCGCTGAGCCGGTGCTGCGAGAGTTCGGCGTATTTCACGGCCCCGAGCCCGATCGTGCGGGCAATCTCGCCAATCTCGGCATCCGGGAGCTTGTCCGGACGCGCATCCAGCATCCGCCGGGCGCGTTCCACGGCCTCGGTGAGCACATCGGCCAGGCCGACGTTTTCGCCCGAACGGGTCTTCATGATTTTCCGATCCTCGCCGAGAATGCTTCCGAATGCAATATGTTCCAGATCCGCGCGGACGCCCATCCTGCGCGCGGCGGCGAACATCTGCTGGAAGTGCAGTCCCTGCGGGGCGCCGACCACGTACCAGACCGCGTCCGGGCACCAGCGCTGCGCGCGGTACTCAAGCGTGGCGAGGTCGGTCGTTGCGTAGAGGAACCCGCCGTCGGTCTTGCGGATGATCGCCGGCTTTTCGGCGAGGGCCGGGATGTCCGGAAAAAAGATGCAGAGTGCGCCCTCGCTTTCGGAGGCGATCCCCGCGGCCCTCAGCTTTTCGCAGAGGGGGGCGAGGGCGTCGTTGTAGGCGCTTTCGCCCAGACGCTCGTCAAACCGGATGTCGAGGAGGCTGTAGAGCTTTTCAAACTCGCGCCACGAAAGCTCGACCGTCTGCGTCCAGATGGCCAGGTTTTCCGGGTCGCCGGCCTGGAGCTTGACGAGTTCCTCGCGGGCCTCGCGCTTTACGTCCGCATCGGTCTCCTCGATGCGGTTGACCTCGCGGTAGAGGCGGACCAACTCGGCGATCGCGTCGCGGCCGAGGGCGTCCTTGTCGAGGAAATGCTTCCAGCCGTAGATGACTTTGCCGAATTGCGTGCCCCAGTCGCCGATGTGGTTGTCGGTGATGACCTCGTGGCCGAGGAACCGCGCGATGCGGGCGAGCGCGTCGCCGAGGATCGTGCTACGGATGTGTCCGACGTGCATCGGCTTGGCGACATTCGGCGAGCTGAAGTCGAGGACGATCCGTCGCGCGCGCCCGGCCGGGGCCACGCCGAGCCGCGCGTCGCCGGCAAGGGCGGACAGCGAGGACGACAGGAACGCATCCTCCAGCCGGAAGTTGATGAACCCGGCGCCGGCGATCTCCGGGGCGGCGGCAATGCCCGAGAAATCAAGATGTGAAAGGATCTCCGCAGCGACCTGGCGGGGAGGGGATTTGCGCGCCTTGGCGAGCACCATGGCGGCATTCGACTGGTAGTCGCCGAAGCGGGTGTCGGCGGAGGCCGAAACCTCGGCGCGTTCCTGGTCAAAACCGGCGGCCGTGAGGGCGCTGCGGAGGCGTTCGGCGAGCTGTTCGCGGGGCGTTGCCATCAACTGCGGGGCGAGCGGTTTTCAAAAACGCTGAGGATGGCCTCGGCTCCGGCGGCGCTGCCGAGGTCCTCGCGGACCGCCTTGTCGTTGAGGAATTTCGCGATGGCGGCGAGCGTTCTCAGGTGCGTCTGGAATTGGTCCTTCGGGACGACGAAGAGAACGATGAAAAAGACCGGCTGGCTGTCGAGGGAATCGAACTGCACGCCTTTTGTCGACCGGCCGAACGCGGCCACCACCTCGTCGACCTTGTCGGATGACGCATGCGGGATCGCGATGCCGAATCCGATCCCGGTGCTCATGGTTTCCTCGCGCTGGCGGATAGCTTCCAGGACCGCTTCGCTGTCAGCCTCCGCAATCCGGCCGGCCTTCACCAGGCAGGCGACGAGTTCGGCAATGGCGTCCCAGCGCTCCGTCGCAGCCATTTCCGGGACGATCTGGGATTTTGAAAGAAGGTTTGCCAGCGTCATGAACTTAGCGGTCCACCTCGCCGAAAACCGGGTCCAGCGAACCCAGGATTCCCACGACGTCGCTGACCATGTGGCCGGGCAGCATTTTCGGCATGATGCTCAGGTTGACAAACGAGGGGGACCGGATCTTCATGCGGTAGGGGACGCCGCCGCCTTTGCTGTAAATGTAGAAGCCGAGCTCGCCCTTGGGGTTTTCCGCCGCAAAGTAGACCTCGCCGGCCGGCGCGTCGGCGCCTTCGGTGACGACGAGGAAGTGGTGGATGAGCTCCTCCATTTTCGTCAGCACGGCCACTTTGTCCGGGAGCGTGCTCTTCGGATCGTGCCAGTTGATCGGGCCGGACGGGAGCTTGTCGATAACCTGCTGGAGGATACGGAGGCTCTGGCGGCACTCCTCCATGCGGACGAGATACCGGTCGTAGCAGTCGCCGACCGTGCCGACCGGGACGTCGAAATCGTAGTTCTGGTAGTCGAGGTAGGGGTGGGCCTTGCGGAGGTCGTGCTCGACCCCCGAGCCGCGCAGGTTCGGTCCGGAGAGCCCGTAGGCGATCGCGTCCTCCTTCGAGATAACGCCGATGTCGCGCGTGCGGTCGACGAAGATCCGGTTGCGCGTGACCAGCTTGTCGATCTCGTCAAACGCCGGCGGGAACGTCCGCAGAAATTCCTTCAGGAGCGGGATGAATGCCGGCGGGAGGTCGTGGGTCTGGCCGCCGACGCGCGTGTAGCTCGTCGTGAACCGCGCGCCGGTCAGCATCTCCATCAGGTTGTAGATTTTTTCCCGCTCGGTAAACGTGTAGAGGAACAGGGTGGTGGCGCCGAGGTCCATGCCCAGGCAGCCGATCATCAGCAGGTGCGCGGAGATGCGGGCGAGCTCGCAGCCGATGACGCGGATCGCCTTACCGCGCGCCGGGATCTCCCAGCCCATGAGCTTTTCGACGGCCAGGGCGTAGGCGACGTTGTTCGCGATCGGCGCGAGGTAGTCGAGGCGGTCGGTATAGGGGACGAACTGGTTGTACTGCATGTTCTCCGCGATCTTCTCGTCCCCGCGGTGCAGGTAGCCGATCTCGGGCGTGACCTTGGTCACGATCTCGCCATCCAGCTCCATGACCAGCCGCAGCACGCCGTGGGTCGAGGGATGGGATGGCCCCATGTTCAGGACCAGCTTTTCCCCGAGCAGCTCGTCGGTGCCCTCCAGCGCTTGAAGGGTTCTGCCCAGTGCGTCGCGTTGTTCCAGTATGGTCGCCATCGTTCAGTAGTGCGTCGGATGATTGGTTTGTTTCACGGTCGCAGGACCGCCCGGCTGCGCCGATGCGGATCCCCGATCCCGTGCGGCAGCTACCATCCGTGCCCCGGAAAAAAATTGCAAGCTTCGGGATTGCCCGGGGATGACCCGCGTTCCGCTTGCATGCCTTCGTTATTGCCGGGGCGGGGGTCGGGGATGCATGATGTGCGGCCTGTGAACGGACGACTGACAATTGCCGGTAGGGAATTTTCCTCCCGCCTCCTGCTGGGGACGGGAAAATTCTCCTCGAACGAATCGATGCGCGACGCCTTGGCGGCCAGCGGAGCGGAGATCGTGACGGTTGCCCTGCGACGGGCCGACCTGACCGGGACGGGCGATCCGTTTGCCAACATCCTGGATTTTGTGGATTCCGGAAAATACCTGCTGCTGCCGAACACGAGCGGAGCGATGAACGCGGAGGAGGCGGTTCGCCTCGCGCGGCTGGCGGCGGCGGCCGGTCTGCCAATGTGGGTGAAGCTCGAGATCCATCCCGACCCGCACTACCTGCTGCCCGATCCTGTCGAGACGCTCGAGGCGGCGAAGGTGCTTGTGAAGGAGGGCTTCGTCGTCCTGCCTTATATCAATGCCGACCCGGTCCTGGCGCGCCGGCTGCAGGATGTCGGCACGGCGACTGTCATGCCGCTCGGATCTCCGATCGGGAGCAACCGGGGCATCGAGACGCGGGCACAGATTGAGATCATCATCCGGCAGGCGACTGTGCCGGTTGTGGTCGATGCCGGGATCGGTGCACCCAGCCATGCCGCCGAGGCGATTGAGATGGGTGCCGACGCCGTTCTGGTGAACACCGCCATAGCAGCCGCCGACGATCCGGTCCGGATGGCCGGCGCGTTCCGCCGCACGGTCGAGGCTGCCCGCGAGGCGGTCGAGGCCGGACTGCCGATGCGGCTGGATCAGGCCTCCGCCACGAGCCCGCTTGCGGCATTTCTGTCGCAGGGCTGATTTTCCCATGGCCGTCGAGACGCTCACTCCCATGATGCAGCAGTATCACGCCGTGCGGCGCGACCTGCCTCCGGGGACGCTCCTGCTCTTCCGGCTTGGCGACTTTTACGAGATGTTCGGGGAGGACGCCCTCCAGGCGGCGGGCATTCTGAACGTCGCGCTGACCAAGCGCGGAGCGACGCCGATGTGCGGTGTCCCGTTCCATGCGGCCCGCGGGTATATCGAGAAGCTCATCGGGGCCGGCTGGCGGGTTGCGATCTGCGACCAGGTCGGCGAAGTCCAGTCCGGCAAGCTCGTCCGCCGCGAGGTCTCCCAGATCCTGAGCCCTGGCACGCTCGACGACTTCGGCCTCGACGACCGGAAGCCGAACTATCTCGCCGCCGTCTGCGGGCGTGGGGAGAAGTTCGGCCTCGCGTTCTGCGATCTGAGCACCGGCGAGTTCCGGCTCACCGAACTGGATTCGATGCCGGCGCTGCTCGACGAACTCGCCCGCGTCTCCGCAGCCGAGATCCTGATCCCCGAGCACCAGGCCGGAATTTTTGCCGCCGTTCCGGCGCAGGCACCGCTGGACGGCTATCTGTTCGAGCCGGAGCCTGCGGGGGAGATCCTGCTGGCCCATTTTAAAGTCCAGTCGCTCGACGGCTTCGGGTGTTCCGACCTGACGGCCGGCGTGGGAGCGGCAGGCGCGTTGCTGCATTATGTGACCCGGCAGATGCGCCGCCAGGCCGGACACCTCCGGCAGCTCCGCCCCTACCGCCGCAGCGCGTATCTGATTTTGGATGCGTCCACCCAGAGCCACCTCGAGCTGGTGGTTTCGCGGGCCGGCCGCGGGATGACGCTTTTGGCGGTGCTCGACCGTTCGGCGACGCCGATGGGCGCAAGGCTCCTGCGCGAATGGGTGCTGCATCCGCTGCGCGAGGTGGCCGGCATCGAGCGCCGGCAGGATGCGATCGCGGCCCTGCTCGACGACGCAATTTTGCTGGGCGACCTTCGTGCGCGCCTCGGCGAGATCCGAGATATCGAACGGGCAATCGCCAGGCTCGGCGGACCTTCGGGGAACGCGCGGGATCTGGCCGCGCTCGCCCAGTCCCTCGAGCGCATCCCGGTGCTGGCTGCCTGCCTTGGCGTCGGCTGGAGCGGAGCGCTTCCGTCGGACCTGTTGGCCGGCATGGGCGAACACCTTCACTCGCTGCCCGAACTCACGCGCCGCCTGCGCGAGGCGCTGGTCGATGAGCCGCCGGCGCTGGTCCGCGAGGGGGGCTTCATCCGCAGCGGGTTCGACCCCGCCCTCGACGAGGTGCGTTCGGCCTCCCACGAAGGGAAAAACTGGATTGCCACACTGCAGGAGAAGGAGATCGGCCGCACGGGCATCAAGTCGCTCAAGGTCCGCTACACCTCGGTCTTCGGATACTTCATCGAGATCACCAAGTCGAATCTCGGTGCAGTCCCCGACGACTACATCCGCAAGCAGACCACGGTGAACGGCGAGCGCTATATCACGCCGGAACTCAAGGAGATGGAGGGCAAAATCCTTGGCGCCGACGAGCGCGCACGCGCCCGCGAGATCGAGATCTTCGGCGAGCTCCGGGCCGCCGTCCTTGCCGAGCTCCCGGCACTCCAGGCAACCGCCAACACTCTCGCCGAGCTCGATGCCATCTGCTCGCTCGCCGAAACCGCCCGCCTCAACGGCTACTGCCGCCCGGAGGTCGAAGAGTCCGGCCTTCTCCGCATCGAGGACGGTCGCCATCCGGTCCTCGACCAGCAGCCGGGCGGCGACCGGTTTGTTCCCAATGACACCGACCTCGACGCCAACAGCCAGAAATTCGCCATCATCACCGGGCCGAACATGGCCGGAAAATCCACCTACATCCGCCAGGTCGCCCTCCTTGTTCTCATGGCGCAGATGGGGAGCTACGTCCCGGCCAAGTCGATGCGCGTCGGCCTGACCGATCGGATCTTCACCCGCGTCGGCGCAAACGACGACCTCGCCCGCGGCCAGTCGACGTTCATGGTCGAGATGAACGAGACCGCCAACATCCTCAACAACGCGACCGCGCAGAGCGTCGTCATCCTCGACGAGATCGGCCGCGGCACATCGACGTTCGACGGACTCTCGATCGCCTGGAGCGTCGCCGAATACCTCCACGACCAGATCGGCTGCCGTGCGCTCTTCGCCACCCACTACCACGAGCTTACCGACCTCGAGCGCACCCGCCCGGGTGTCGTTAACCTCAACGTCGCCGTCCGCGAGTGGAACGACCAGGTCATCTTCCTCCGCAAGATCCTCCCCGGCCGCGCCGACCAGAGCTACGGCATCCAGGTCGCGCGCCTCGCCGGCCTCCCCGATTCCATCATCGCCCGATCGAAGGAAATCCTCGCCAACCTCGAAAAATCCGAACTCAACGCCGAGGGCCAGCCCGCCTTCGCCAAGGGCCGCCGCAAACGCCTCACACCCGACCCCAACGCCGCGCAGATGCCGCTCCTCTGAAGCGGTCACGGAAAGCTTGTGGAGCTTACCAGTCACGTAGGCTCGCACATTTTCAAAATGCTTATTAACCCGGCAATATAAAGGGTATAAATCTGGCGTGGAATCTGCTCTTTGAATGCTGATGAAAGAAGATGCCCGCAGTTTGGATCAAAAAACGCAAGCCACGCTTCGCCGACGAGCTGATGCGGTGGATGATCTACCGCGATATCCTCGACAGCAAAGTCTTCATTCGATTCCTTGACCGGCTGGCCAAGGATTCCGGACGCAAGAAGATCCTCACCCTGGACAACCTGTACGTTCTTCACAGCACGCCCGTCAAGGAATGGCTGGCTCAGAACGCTCATCGAAGTAATAGGAACCGATGGCAGAACCCACCATAGTTCAACGGTTCTATCGATCTGTGCTAGAACGACCGCTTACGTTGGTGCCGAAAAATTTGCAAATGAACACTTGCCATTCCGGAAATACCTGTGTAGTACTCAAACATCGAGCGGCTTCTTGTGTGTTTTTCCGGTTTGTGAAGGGACCGGTTTTGGGTGCGCAGGGGGCCGCTCGCCTTTTTTTGTACGCGCGGCTCCGGCTCCGTCTGCGGGATGGTCGTGTACCCAAGCGGGGCCGGCGGCGCGGTAAGTGAGACTCGGGGCTTGCTGGCGCAAACGGAATCTGAAACGCTGCGCGTGTGGTCATGGGTTCTTCGAGTTCGGTTGCCGTCGTCATCCTCAATTTCCGCACGCCGGATATCACGATTGATTGCCTGAAGACGCTTGCCCCCGAGGCGGCCTCCGATCCCGGGTTGCGGGTGATCCTGGTCGACAATGCCTCCGGCGACGATTCGGTACCGAAGATCCGTGCGGCGGTCGAGGCCAATGGCTGGACCGGCGGGTGGCTCGAATTCCGTGCATTTGAGAAGAACCTCGGGTTTGCGGGCGGCAACAACGCGGTCCTCAACGAGTTGCTGGCGCGGCCGGATTGTCCGGAATTCCTTCTCCTCCTCAACAGCGACACGCTTGTGAAGCCCGGGTGCCTTGACTATTGCCGGAAGGTGATGCTGGCGGATCCGAAGGTCGGGGCGATGAGCTGCATGCTCCGGAACCGCGATGGCACGGTCCAGAACGTCTGCCGGAAATTTCCGAGTCCGCTCCGCGAGTCGGTGCGCGCGTTCGGGCTGCCATGGATTCTTCCCGCGCTGTTCCGCTGGGCGGACCTGGAGGATTCCGGGTGGGACCGGACGGCCGGAGCCCGCGATGTCGAATGGATCGGCGGCGCATTCTTTTTTGCACGGGCGGCTGCCCTTCGGGAGGCCGGCGTGCTGGATGAGGAGTTTTTCTTTTACGGTGAGGATTGCGAGTGGTGCTTCCGGCTCTGGAAGCACGGGTGGCGGATCCGCTTCGATCCGGGGGCCGAGACCGTCCATCTCGGCGGGGCCTCGTCGGATTCGACGCGCGTGCGCAACCGCCAGCGCGAGCTCTACACGTGGCGGGCCCGGTTTCTGGTCGAGCGGAAATGCTACGGCCCGCTCGCCGAGAAGCTCGTGCGCGCGAGCTACATCGCGATGTTCCGCTTGCGTCTCGGGCTTCAAATCCTGACCGGCCGCGGGGGCTCGGAAAAAGCCGCGGACCTGCGGGAGGGGCTCGGCCAACTGCGCGAACTTTCCAGCAAATGAAGGTCCTCATGGCATTGCCCGGGCTGCACCGCGTCAACCGCGGGGCGGAAGTCGCCTTCGAGTCCGTGGCGGCCGGGCTCGCGCAGGAGTCGGGATTCGACGTGACCGTCGCCGGGGCGGGGCCGGAGATTCCGGGCCGCCCGTACCGCTACCTCCAGGCCCCGATGGTGCCCCGCGAGCGGTTTGAAAAATTTCCTAAGTTCCCTCCGCTGCGGAGCGAGTTCCGCTGGGAGGAACTCACGTTCGCCTGGTCGCTGCGCAAGGCCGTGCGGACGTTGCGGCCGGACATCACCGTGACGTGCAGCTACCCGTTTGTGAGCTGGGTCCTGCGCGGCATGCGGGACGGCAGCGGCCGGAAGTCCCGGCATGTCTTCGTTACGCAGAACGGCGACCATCCCGCCCGCCGGACCAATTCCGAATACAAGCTCTTCCGCTGCGACGGACTCGTCTGCACGAATCCGGAATTCTATGAGTTCAACAAGGCGACATGGCATTCGATCCTCGTCCCGAACGGGGTCGACGTGGACAGGTTCACTCCGGGACCGGATGCCCGCGACGAGCTGGGACTCCCGCGCACGGGCAAGGTCATCGTGATGGCCAGCGCACTCATCCCCTCAAAAAACGTGGCGCTTGCGGTGCGCGCGGTCGCTCTCCTCGATGGCGTGACCCTGGCGGTTGCCGGCGACGGTCCCTGCCGCGACGAGGTCGACGGACTCGCGCGCGAACTGCTCCCCAGACGCTACGTCCGCATGACCCTTGCCGGCGACAAAATGCCCGGCTTCTACCGGTCCGGCGACGCATTCCTCCACATGAGCCGTGACGAGTCGTTCGGCAACGTCTACATTGAGGCGATGGCCTGCGGGACGCCGGTCGTCGCCCACGACTACGGCACGACCCGCTGGATCCTCGGCGACAGCGCGACGCTGCTCGAAACGTCGGACACCGCCGCAACCGCCGCCGCGCTCCGCCGCGTGCTCGAGGGTCCCGCCCCTGACCGCCAGGTGCTTCACGCGAAAATTGCCTCGCGGTTTTCCTGGCCGGTGATCACGGCGGAGTACGCCCGGTTTTTGAATGCCCTCACATGAGCCAAGGTCCTCCCACATTCGGCTTTGTCGCGATCGCCCGTAACGAGGGGGAAAGGTTGAAGAATTGCCTCCGGTCGCTTTTGGCGGCCACCGACCGCATCATTTACGTGGACAGCGGATCGACCGATGGCAGCGTCGAGTTTGCCCACTCATGCGGCATCGAGGTGTTGCCGATGGACACCACGAAGAAATTCAGCATGTCGCGTGCGAGGAATGCCGGCTGCGAGGCGCTCGTCGCGCGCTGGCCGGACGTTGAGTGGGTTCACTTTATTGATGGGGATTGCGAACTGGTGCCCGGCTGGATCGAGGCCGCCACCGGCTTTTTGACCGGACACCCGGAGGTTGTGATCGTTTGCGGCCGGCGGGTTGAGCGGTTCCCGGAGCATTCGGTTTACAACCGGCTGTGTGATATCGAGTGGAACACGCCGGTCGGCGAGGCGAAGGCGTCCGGCGGCGACGCGCTCATGAGGATCGCCGATTTCCGCCGGGTCGGCGGGTTCAACGAGGAGCTGATCGCGGGCGAGGAGCCGGAGCTCTGCCTGCGGCTGCGGCGGGCTGGCGGCCGGATCTGGCGGCTCGGGCACGACATGACCCGCCACGATGCCAACATCACGAAGTTTTCCCAGTGGTGGCGGCGCCATGTGCGCGCCGGCTATGCGGCGGCCGACGTCTCGCGGCGTACCGCAATTGAAACCGGGGGTGAGGAAATCCTTTTCCAGGACAAGCTGCGCAGCCCGCTGGTCTGGACCGCCGGCACGTGCGTGCTCTTTCTTTGCGGATTGTTGTCATTGAGTCCGGTGGTCTTGGCGGCTGTGGTCCTCATCATCCTGGCCGCCTATGCCGCGCAGTCGCTCAAAATCGCCAGGGGGATCCGTGCCCGGTGCCGCTCCGGGCGCATGGCGCTGGAATACGGGATCTCCACCATGCTGGCGAAATGGCCGCAAACCCTGGGTATCCTCCAGTGCTGGATCAACCGGAAACAGAACCGCCAGGCCGAGGTGATTGATTACAAGCGCGGTGCCTAGCCCGGAAGCTCCATGAGAATCCTCTATTTCAGTTCCGTCCTCCCGAAGCGCTCCGAGACGTTTGTTTACAAGGAGGTGCTGGGCCTGCAGGCGCTGGGGCTGGATGTGGGGGTGGCGTCGCTCTATCCGCCGGAGCGCGGTCTCGGCGAGGAGGCGCTCGACCGGATGGCCGCCGGGGCGGTGACGGTTTATGGCGAAGGCCTCGGCCGCCTCCTCCGCGATGCGGCGGCGTTTTTTTTCCGTCACCCGTTGCGGGGTGCAGCGGTAATGGCGCTTGCCCTCGGGGATGCGGTGCTTGCGGACGACATCCCGCACAAGGACCGTCCGAAGGTGGTCTTTCAAGGGTTTGCAGGGCTCGCTCTGGCGCGGCGGATGTCGTGGCATGGGCATCCTGCCCATGCGATGATTTCAGACACGGGCAGGATGCCCGTGCCACGGGGAACCAACTTCACGCACATTCATGTCCACATGGCTCACGCTGCGGCGACAGTCGGGATGTATGCCGCCCGGGCGCTCGGGATTCCGTTCAGCTTCACCGGCCATGCGGCCGATCTCTTCCGCGAGCGCTGCCTGCTGCGGCAAAAGCTCCGCCGGGCGGTTTTTGTGGCCTGCATCAGCGAGTGGCACAGGGAGTGGTATCGGACGATCTGGCCGCGTCCGGACGCCGGCTATCCGGTGATCCGCTGCGGGGTCGCCGTGCCCGCAGCGCCGCTGCCGGCGCGGACGGGTCCGCCGCTGACGATCCTCGGCCTCGGCCGGCTTGTTCCAAAAAAGGGTTTCGACGTGCTCATCGGAGCCTGCAGGATTTTGTCCGGCGAGGGGATCAGGCTGGAATGCACGATCGCCGGCGACGGGCCCGAAATTGACCGGCTGAAATCGCTTGCCGCCGGGGTGCCGGTCAGGTTTCCCGGCGCGGTGGCCAACCGCGACGTCCCCGCCCTGCTGGAAGGCGCCGATCTCTTTGTCCTCCCCTGCCAGATTGGCAGCGACGGCGACCGCGACGGGATTCCCGTTGTCCTCATGGAGGCGATGGCGCAGGGGGTTTGCGCGGTGAGCGGCGACCTGCCGACGATCCGCGAATTGATCCGCGACGGGGAGAGCGGCCGCCTCGTTCCGCCCGGCGACCCGCAGGCGCTCGCCACCTGCCTCCGGGAGCTGGCGCGCGACCCCGGGCTCCGCGCCGCCCTGGCCCACGAGGGCCGCCGGCGCATAGAAGAAGAGTTTTCTTCCGCAAAAAATCTTGATAGGATCAGGTCGGCTTTAACCTCCCATTTCCAGACATGACGTCCAAAGATCAAGATTCGCTCCCGGTATCCCGGCTCGGGAAATACGTTCTGATCACTCCCTGTCGCGACGAGGCGAAGTATGCGCGGCGGTGTATCGACAGCGTGGTGAACCAATCCGTTCTCCCTGCGCTCTGGGTTGTTGTCGACGACGGCTCGAGCGATGAGACGCCAGCGATCCTGGCCGAATATGCCGCGAAGCACCCGTGGATCAAGGTCGTCCGCCGCGAGGACCGCGGGAAGCGTGCGGTCGGGCCCGGCGTCGTCGATGCCTTCTACGCAGGCATGGATACGATCCGCCCGGAGGACTTCGATTTCCTTTGCAAGTTCGACCTCGATCTCGACCTGCCGAAGGGCTACTTCGAAATCCTTATGCGCCGGATGGCGGAAACCCCCCGCCTCGGCACGTGCAGCGGAAAGCCGTATTTCGAAGAGGGCGGGCGCCTCGTCAGCGAAAAGTGCGGCGATGAGATGTCGGTCGGCATGACCAAATTCTACCGCGTGACGTGCTTTCAGGAGATCGGCGGCTTTGTGCGCGAGGTAATGTGGGACGGGATCGACTGCCACCGTTGCCGGATGCTCGGCTGGATCGCCTGCAGCTGGGACGATCCCGACCTGCGGTTCGTTCACCTGCGCCCGATGGGATCGAGCCAGAAAAGCATCTTCACCGGAAGGATGCGGCACGGGTTCGGACAATATTTCATGGGGACAAGCCTGCTCTACATGACCGCCAGCGCGGTTTTCCGGCTCTGGCATCCGCCGTATCTCGTCGGCGGTCTTGCGATGTGGTGGGGGTTCGTGAAGAGCCAGCTGGAGGGCAAAGCCCGCTACGACGATCCGGAATTCCGGAAATTTCTCCGCCGCTACCAATTCCGCTGCCTGACCGCCGGCAAGTCCAGGGCGACCGCGGAGCTGGATGGCACCGCCGCAACCCGCGCATCGAAACCGAACTCACCGCACCGACCGATTTGAGATTCTTCCGGCCCACGCAATTGATTAAGAAGCCGACTGCCGCATTCCTGATCCTTGTGATTGCCGGCTGCACGGCCGTCCCGATCAAGCAGGGGGTCTACGACCCGGCCGGCGACGGACCCAAAAACAAGCCGGTTCCCGGACTCAAGCCGGGCGAATTTTTCACCGCAGAGCTCAAGACGAGCGCGAAGGATTTCGCCAGCGGCGAAAAAATCAAGGAGGAGTCGGCCAAGATCAGCAACGACTACCGGCTCGGACCCGGCGACCATTTTGCGTTTCTTGTGCGGGGGAGGGACGACATCTCCCGGGAGGAAATTATCGTGGCGCCCGACGGCGAGGTCGCGCTGCCCCGCGTCGGAATCATGAAGGTGCAGGGCTGTACGCTGAAGGAACTCACAGCGACGTTCACCAAAGCCCTGAGCGCTTATTACGACAAGCCCGAGGTCACGCTCGTGATGAAGGCCTACAACAACAACCGCGTCTTCGTCCTCGGCCGCGTCGCAAATCCCGGCGCTGTCAGCTTCCAGGGTCCGGGGACTCTCCTCGAGGCGCTGTCGCTGGCGGGCGGGCTCCCGGCCGACACCGCCAAGTCGTTCCTGAGCCGCTGCATGATCGTGCGCGGCAAGGATCTCGTGATGTGGGTCGACCTTAAGGAGCTTCTTGAGCAGGGGAACATGCGCCTCAACGCAAGGCTCCAGAACGGCGATGTGATCTTCATCCCGCAGAGCGAGGACCAACTCGCCTATGTGCTCGGCGAAGTCAAGACGCCCGGAGTGGTCGCGCTGCGGTCGGAGCTCACCCTGCTCGATGCGATCATGAACGCCGGGGGACCGACGAAAGGGGCAAACCTGCGTGACGTCTTCCTGATCCGGCAGGCCCAGGGCAAGGGCGTGGTCGAGCGGATCAGCTTCAAAGACCTCGTCGGCCGGGCGGACTTCCGGAAGAACTACGCGCTGCGCGACGGCGACATGATCTACGTTCCCGAAACCGGTCTCAGCAAGCTCAACTACTTCTCCTCGCAGATCGCGCCGTTCTTCACCGTGGTCGGCATCATGGCCAACACCATCACCGGCATCGGCTTTCTTGACGGGCTGACCAACGTGCTCTACGGCGGCGGCAGCATCGGGGCGACCGGCGGCGGCAGCTCGAGCAGCAGTTCAAGCAGCAGCTCAAGCTCAAACAGCAACAGCGGAGGGAACGAATGACCGCTTCCGGAACGTCGGCAGCCGCCCGGCCGGCGCCCCTCCAGCGCGGTTCGCTGGAGGGCAGGAAGAAATCCAAGCCGTTCCGGATTTTCGATTTTCTCTGGCGCCGCGTCCCTTTGATCCTAGGGCTGGGCATTCCGGCATTTCTCGTGCTCAGCGTGGTCCTTGCCCCCTTTGCCAGCGGGATCTACAAGGTCGACGGCTCGCTTCTGATCAGCCCGATGAAGGAGCCGAGCATCAGCGGCAAAGACCGCGATGTCATCCAGGGCGACATCGGGGTTTTCCAGCGCACGCTGGTCCTGCGCCTGATGACCCGCGACGTCATGCAGGCGGCGATCGAGAGTCTGCCCGAGGCCGCCCGCCCCAAGTTTCTCGCCCACATTTCAGACATCAACCGCGCGGTCTACCGCCTGATGTCACGCGTCAAGGCCAAGGAGGTCGAGCGCACCTACCTCATCCAGGTTTCGATGGAGGACAGCGATCCCCACGGACTCGACGCCATACTTTCCGCCGTTCTCGAAAGCCTGATCAAAAAGCTGGAGGAGGAACAGGCGCGGCAATACGTGTCCCGCCTGAGCTACCTCAAGGGCGAGCGGGAAAAAATCGCGCAGCGGGCCCGGGAGGAACGCGAGCGGATCTTGAAACTCGCGGGTACCCTCGAAAACAAATCGTTCCTCCACGACTCGTACACCGCGCATCTCGGCAAGGTCGAGACGATCCAGAAGCTCTACCTCGAGGCCGAGGCCGAGCGGATCCAGAAGGCCGCCGACCTGTCTGAGGCCGAAAAAAACCGGACCAATCTTGTGAAGCTGAGCATCACGCCCTTTGCCGAGGAGAAGGTGATGGACAATTTCGGGATCAACCAGATCGAGCGCTGGACGTACGAGAAGTCGCAGGACCTCCGCTCCAGCATTGACGGGCTCACGGCCGACAACCCCGACCGCAAATATGTCGAGGCCAGGATGGACTCGATGAACGACTACATGGCCAAATACAAGCAGCGCGTCAACGAGTCGACGGTCAAGAACATGGATGAAAAACGGGAATTCGATCTTGAGACAGCGGTCGTCAAGGCCCGGAGTGCCCTCGATGCCGCCGAGCAGGCGTCGGCCCGGCTGCTCGACGACTTCCGCTCGGCCAACGAGCAGGCGTCCAGAATCTCCGAGGCGATCTTCGAGGCAAAGGACATGACGTACGGCCTGGACCAGCTGCGCGACCGCCTGGCCTCGATCAACACGCGGATCGACGATACCGAGCTGGAGGCCAAGTCTCCGCTTCCCGTGAGGATCAACCAGCTGCCGGCGCCACCCAACGCGCCGGCGTCGAGCAATGCCTCGAAGCTGATGATGCTGGCGTTTGCGGCGTCGTTCGGGGTCTCTGCCGGCGCCTGCCTGCTCTTCGACTTCTTTGACGGCAGGGTGCGGTGCCGCGAGGAGCTCGGAGCTGCGGTGGGCGGACCCGGTGCCGAGCCGGTCCCGGCGACGGTTCCCGCCGGCGAGGATCCCGCATTTGCCGGAATCCTGAAGCGCCAACCCGATCACCCGGCCGCGCTGGCCCTGCGCGACCTGGCAGTGCGGGTGGTCACCGAGCACGAGCGGAGCGGGAGCGCCCTCGTGAGCCTGGTCGGAGCCGGCCCCCGGTGCGGCAATTCAACGATCGCCCTCAACGTCGCTCGCGCCATCTCGGAGTACGGATTCCGGGTTCTCCTGGCCGAACTCCCCACCGTCTCGCCCGGACTGGCCGCCGCCGCGGGCCTGACTTCCGACAAGGTCCCGCCGTCGGCCTGGGGAAACAAGGAGAGCGATCCCGCGAGTGCCGTCGAGCTGATCCCGTGGACGAACGGCATTTCCGAGGATCAGGTGCGATCCTCGCTGGAAACCTTTTTGTCGAGCGCGCGCGGGGCCTACGACATCGTGCTGCTCGACCTCGTGGCGCTGAACCGCTCGGACCTCGCCCACGAGGCGGCGCTGAAGTCCGACGTGGTCATCGTCACGGCACGACAGGACCATACCCAGTTCTCCGCCGTTCGGGAGTCGGTTGACTGGGTTGTGGCCGGCGGCATCTCCGCCGTTACGGTGGTTCTGAATTTTGCCATGCCCGACCCGGTGCAGGTCAGGGCGTTTGCGCTCCTTGCGACCGGGAAGGCAGCCGTTTCGCGCCTGCATTCGGTCGCGGAAAACCGGATTGCCGGCTATCGGACCCAGTTGGCCGAGCGGCTCAAAGCCAGGAGAAAAAAATGAAAACCGGACTTGTCACCATCGTTGTCGGGCAGAAATACATGGATCTCTTCAACGAGTTTTCCCGCGAGCGGTTCGAGAGCTACGCCCGGCGGCACGGCTACGATCCGCTGATCATCACCGAGCCGGTCCGCGAGCTTCCCGGAAAGAAGCTGACATGGCAGAAGTGCTGCCTGCACGATCTCGAATGGACGCGCTCGATGGATATGGTCGCGTTCATGGACTCGGACACGCTGATCGCAAAGGATGCCCCGGCCCTGCCTGTTGTCGAAGCCGGGAAGATCGGGGGCGTGATGGACAAGCCGCCGGCCGGCCTCAACAGTGGCGTTCTCCTGTTCCGTCCCGGCGACCGCGTCAAGGCGATCTTCGATGAGGCCCTGCTCGATCCGGATCCCTTCTGGGACCAGGTCGCGCTCGACCGCGTGCTCCGGCGCGAGGGCGCTCTGCAGCTGATCGACCCCCGGTTTCACTGCATGTTCTACGTGCGGAGCTGGAGGATTTTCCCTGCCGTGTTCCGCCGGAACTGGATCTACCACTCCCTCCACGGCAAATCCAAGCTGGCCCTCATCAGCCGGCTGCTCGCGGTCCAGGGGAGATGACCGCCCGCCTACCAGCGGAGGCGCCCGGCGCGCACGTCCTGCTGGCAAACCACACAGACCGCGATATTCAGCGCCGACCGCAGCAGCGCGATCGGAAGCGCGAGAACCCGCTTGGCACCCGGCAGCCGCGAAAGCTTGCGCAGCGGTTCGCTGATGAGCTCGCCGGCACCGGGCAGCGCACCGCGGTAGTCGCGCGCCATATCCGAAACCCATCCGGGATTTTCCTCGTTCCGAGCGCGGATGACGTCCCCGGGGATTTTCCCCTCCTCGACGCACTTCCGGAGAAACGCGAAGACCAGGATGTTGACCGCGGTGCCGTTCACGAGCCGTCGCTCGTGGCGGAACCAGGCCGCGAGGCCGGTCACCGCCTCGAAGTAGTGGGTTGCGCCTGCCGCACGCACGATGAGCGACGTGTCCTCCGGCTTGCGGAACGAGTCGGTGAGGAGCATCGCCTTCACGAAGCCGTCCTCGACGATCAGCCCGAGCGGCATCCAGAAGCTGCGGATCGCGGCGGACCTCGCGAGATAGAGGCTGCCCGCGATTTTCGGAGCGCCCGCGACCTGGAGCTCGGATGCCGAGACCGACATCTTTTCCCGAAGGCTCAGATCTTTTTTGGCGGTGATGTCTTTGAGCGGCAGATCGACGGCGACAACCGCGCGGGGGTTTGCCTCCAGGCACTCCACGACACGCTGTATGCACTCCCGCTCGCCGAACTGGATGTCTGCATCGAGCAGCAGGAGCGCCTCGCACTCCGGCGCGCTGAACCCGTGCACAAAATGGTTCCACGCGTTGGCCTTTCCCGCCTGGGCCAACTCGTTGACCTCGCAGCGCGCGCGCGGATGTTGCCGCCGGAACTCCTCAAGCGCTTCGCGCGCCCGCTCCGCCGTCGCGTCCCGGCAGCCATTCGGAACCACATGGACCGCGACTTCGTGCGCAGGGGACTCGAAGATTGTCTGCCCGGCCAGCGAGCGGACCGTGGCGGCGATATTCCGCTCCTCGTTGTAGGCCATGATGCCGATCGCGATTTTCATAAATGCCTGCTTGAGGCTGACATCGAAGCGGTGGATCTGCAATCCTTATCCGAGCGAAGAACATGACTCCGCTTGTGCCCATCGTCATGTTCGGGATCATCCCGCTGGCGCTCCACCTCTTTGGGAAATATCCGGCGCGCACCGCGGCCGCGGCAGTCTTCGTGATCGGGTGGCTTTTCCTTCCGCAGGCGAAGTATGACATCCCGGTGCTCCCCGACTACGCGAAGACGAACGCGATGGGGATTGCCGTGCTCATCGGGATCCTCGCCAAGGATCCGAAGGCCCTGGAGCGCTTCCGTTTTCAGTGGATTGATATTCCGATGTTGTGCTGGTGCCTTGCGCCGCTGTTCTCGTCCATCTCGAACGGCCTCGGGGCCTGGGATGGCGGCTCGGCGGCCCTCGGTGTCGCCGTGGGCTGGGGGCTGCCGTATGTCATCGGCAGGATCTATTTTGATACCTACGACGGGCAGCGCGAGCTGGCGATCGGCATGCTCATCGGCGGCCTCGTCATCGCGCCCTTCGCCCTGATCGAGATGGTGATCAGCCCGCAGATGCACATCATCTTTTACGGCTGGTATCCGCACGACTTCAGCCAGACGAAGCGCGGCGGGGGCTACCGTCCGTCGGTTTTCATGGCGCACGGGCTCGAGCTGGCGATGTGGAATGCGGCGGCCGCATTTGTCGGGTGGCAGCTCTATCTCCGCAAGAGCCTGACAAAGATGGTGCCGCTGCTGAACCTTCCCCTGCTGCCGGCAGTGGCGGGGCTGACGGCGGTGCTCGTGCTGTCGCGTTCATCCGGAGCGCTCATGCTCTTCATCCTGGCGATGGGGCTCTTTCAGCTCTGTGCGATGTTCCGCACTAAAATCCCGCTGCTCCTGCTTTTGATTCTGCCGGTGGTCTATATGAACCTGCGTGCCACGGGGGCCTGGGACGGACAGGCGCTGATCGAGGCGGCCGGCAAAGCGGCGGGCGGCAACGCTGAGCGGACCGGTTCGCTCTCGTTCCGCCTCTACAACGAGAACCTCCTCGTTGAAAAAGCGCTCATGCGTCCGGTATTCGGGTGGGCGGGATATAATCGCTCGTTCGTCACAAACGAGCAGGGCGCCTATATCTCGGTTCCCGACGGAATGTGGATCCTCACATTCGGGAAATACGGAATTTTTGGTCTGACCGCGCTGACCGCGAGCATCCTCCTTGCGCCGTTTCTGTTTTTCCTGCTCGTTCCCGCGCGAAGGCTCGGCGAGCCGCTGGTTGCCCCGGCGGCGGCGTTCGCCACATTCCTTGCGGTTTTCATGGCGGACAATCTTCTCAACGCGATGTATAATCCGATCATGATGGTTGCCGCCGGCGGTTTGTCTTCTCTGATTCTCGCGCGGGATGCGCTGCGCCAAACCTCGGATGGTCAACCTGCGGGCCTGCCGGCCGTAGAGATAGGGGGGCCAGCAACCAGGGTCATCTGATGGGGGCTTCCGAAACAAAATCGCGGGCGTTGAAGGGATCTGCCTGGACGCTGATCGGCTACGGCGGCGCGCAGGTCATCCGGCTGGGGAGCAACCTTCTTCTCGCCCACCTTCTCTTCCCGGCCGCCTTCGGTGTGATGTCCCTCGTGACGGTTGTCATGCAGGGTCTGCAGATGTTTTCCGAGGTCGGAATCGGACCGAGCGTGATCCAGAACCGCCGGGGGAGCGAGCCGGACTTCTATAACACCGCATGGACGATCCAGGTCGTGCGCGGCGTGATCCTGTGGCTGGCCGCTTGCGCGCTGGCCTGGCCGGCTGCCGAGTTCTTCGGCCGCACGGATCCGCTCGGGAAGGAACTGCTCACCATCCTTCCGGTGATCGGCCTCACCTCGGTTCTTGGCGGCTTCACTTCGACGGCGATCTACACGCTGAACCGGGATCTGAAAATCGCGCAGCTGACGATGCTCGAGCTGGTGCCGCAGTGTATTTCCGTGGCGGCGATGATCGTGTGGGCGCTGCTCTATCCGAGCATCTGGGCGCTGGTTGGCGGCTGGATGGTTTACAGCGTCGTGCGGCTTCCGATGAGCTGGTGGCTTGAGCCGTCGGTGCGCAACCGCTTCCGGTGGGATCGTTCGGCGCTGGGCGATCTCCTCCACTTCGGCGTCTGGATATTCCTTGGAACAATCGTCGCGTTTCTTGCCAACAGCCTCGATCGTGTCCTGCTTGGCCGGCTGCTCACTCTCGAGGAACTCGGGATTTACAGCATCGCGCTCACATTCTCCCGGATCGGAATAGAGGTCGCGACCCGGCTCTCGAACACGGTACTTTTCCCGATCCTCTCGCGCAGTCAGGACGATCCTCCGAAGCTTGTGGCCCAGAGTCTGCATGCCCGCGGGCTGATCCTGCTGGCCGGGGGAGCGCTGGTCTGCAGCTTCGCGGTTCTTGCGCCGCTCTTCTTTCAATGGCTCTACGATCCGCGCTACGCCGCGGCGGGGAGCATCGCGAGGTGGCTGGCCATCGGCGTCTGGGCCAGCATCCTGCTCTCCTCCATGGAGCGGGTTCCTCTGGCGCTCGGGCATCCCCGCGCCTCGTTTGTCGCAAACCTGGTTTCCACCGGCGGCTACCTGCTCGCTGTTCCCGCCTACTACTGGTGGGGACTCCCCGGCTTCATCCTCGGTAACACGGCCGGCACGGTGCTCGCCCACTTCGCGCTGCTGCCGTGGATTCCGGTGAAGCGAAATCAAATGATCCTCCAGACGCTCGGCTACACCGCGGTGTTTGCGCTCTACTGCGGCGGAACCATCGTTTTGCTCGGGTGGTTTTCCGGACGGGCCGACAAGCTCTGGGAAACCGGCCTTGCGGTCATCTCCTCCGCGCTCTGCTGCGGCGTGGCTGGCCTCATTGCGCTCCAGCGGGTCCGTTCGATCAAGAAGGCAAGCTGAACAAATGGGCTCCTCCTCACCACAGGCACGCATTCCGTGGGTCGATACCGCCAAGGGTGTCGGTATTATCCTCGTGGTGATCGGCCACACCCTGCGCGGGCTCGATGGAAGCGGGGTCCTGCCATTCGGCTGGAAGTTTGTCGACGCGTGGATCTACGCCTTCCACATGCCGCTGTTCTTTTTTCTCGCCGGACTGTTTCTGGAGCACTCGACCCGCCGGCCGCTTGGCGCCTTCATCGATTCCAAAGCCCGCAGGATTCTCTGGCCGTATTTTATCTGGTCGATTTTGCAGGAATGCCTCCGCCATGTTTCCGGAGACTCCGACCTCCCGCTCTCGAGGCTCTGGACAATCGTCTACAAGCCGGTCATGCAGTTCTGGTTCCTTTACGTCCTCTTCCTGCTGCTGGTGGTTTATGCGCTTTGGCGCCAGGGAGGCGGCACGTGGCGGACGTTTGTGATCCTGGCGTTTTTCATGAATATTTCGATGATGCTCGGCATGAATTACGGGGGCTGGGGCGTTGTTTACCAGATGGGGATCGAGATTCCATTCCTTGCCCTGGGCGTGTGGTCGTCAGCGGCTCAATGGCACGCCGGCCTGCCCGTACTGCGTCCTGCGATGCTGTGGGGTGGGGCTGCGGCCGGCTACGGGATTGTGGCGCTGGGCGTCGCGCTGGCTCCGCCCGGGATCCTGCTGCTGCCGGTCGTTCTGGCGGTCATCGGGATCTTTGCAACCGTGCTGTTCTCGGAGGCATTGAGACGCTTGCCATCCGCCGCGGTCCTCGCGACGCTGGGTGTCCTCTCGCTGGAAATTTTTGTGGCGCACACGATCTGTTCCGCCGTTTGGCGAACCGGTCTCGGAGCCCTGCACCTCAACGCGGCGTTTCTCCAGATCGGCGGGGGAATTCTCGTCGGGTTGGCTGCTCCGGTGGGCCTCCATTGGCTTTGCAAAAAATGCGGGCTCGAGATCCTGTTTTCGCTTCCCGACCGGCGCCATGGCTGACCGATCGCGCCGTCGCTTGTTTTTTGGGAGCCTCCTGCTTCTGGTGCTCGCTGGCGCAGCCGGGTGGACGGTCTTCGCGCTTTCGACTCCGCGCCACCTGCCGCAGGCCCCGGTCCCCTGTGCTGCGCTGGGCATCAACCTGGCCGGACCCTGCGATTGGAACACCGAGCTGCCGTTTATCGATCTGATGCGGTTTTCCCGGGCCTGGAGCCCACAGCAGAAAGGAGTCCCGTTCGGCAAGGGACCCGCCTTCGAGGTCGACCGGAACGGATACCCGCTCAGCCTCGCCGAGGGCACCTGGGCGGAATCGCCGCTGCTCAGCTTTTTCGGACACAAGTGGCCGTCGGGAGTTTATCATGTGTTCTACCAGGGGCGGGGCAGGCTGAGCTTCGGGGCATCGGCCAAGTCGGTTGTCTCCGACGAGCCCGGGCACCTCGTCGTCGATCTCGACTCCGCCAAGGGCGACCTCCACCTGAGCATCCTTGCGACCGAGATCGGAAACCACATCCGCGACATCCACGTGATCATGCCGGGGTTTGAGAACTCCTGGCGCAAAAACCCGTGGAGCCCCTCGTTTCTCGACCGATGGCGCGGGGTGAAGTGCGTCCGCTTCATGGATTTCATGGCGACAAACAACTCGACCATCCGCACGTGGTCCGAGCGTCCCGTCATCGAGGATTCGACGTTTGCCGCTCGCGGGGTTCCGGTGGAACTGCTGGCCGACCTGAGCAACCGCCTGATGGCCGATCCCTGGGTCTGCATTCCACACATGGCAGACGACGACTACGTCCGGCAGTTTGCGAAATGCCTTCGCGACCGCGTCGATCCCGCCCTCCGGGTCCACATCGAGTATTCGAACGAGGTTTGGAATTCCGGGTTCCAACAGAACAAGTATGCCGCCGCGCAGGGGATGGCGCTCGGCCTCGCCAAGGAACCTTGGGTCGCCGCCTGGCTCTACACGTCGCGCCGCTCGGTGGAAATCTTCCGCATCTTCGAGGAGGTTTTCGGCGGAACCCGCCGCCTCGTCCGCATCCTTCCCGCACAGTCGGGAAATCTCTTCATGGCCAAACAGATTCTCGAGTTTGAGGGCGCTGCCCGACGCGCCGATGCGATCGCGATTGCGCCCTACATGGGACTGGTGGTCGGGACCGAACCGACCCGCTACGTGCCGCTGACCGCAGGCGAGGTGGGCGGATGGGGGATGGACAAATTGTTCGAGCATCTCGGCGCTGTTGTTTTTCCCGAGGCCCGGAAATCGATGAAGGAATATCGCGGCCTTGCCGTTGACAGCGGGCTGCAGCTTGTGGCCTACGAGGGCGGCCAGCACCTGGTGGGCGTGCTCGGCGCGGAGAATGACGCCACGCTGACCAGTCTGTTCCTTGCAGCCAATGCGGATCCGAGAATGGGAGCCCTCTACTCAACGTATCTGGATGCATGGCAGGAGGAGGGCGGCATGCTCTTCTGCCACTTTTCCTCCGTCGCAAAGTGGACGAAATGGGGCTCGTGGGGACTCATGGAATTCTACGATGACAACCCTGCCGACTCGCCGAAATTCCGTGCCGTGCGCGCATGGGCGGAGGGACTGAAGTCGTCGAAGCCCGCGCAGAAGCCCGCGCCGGCACCCTGAGCGAACGGTTGTTACCGGAACCAGTCGCTGAGGTGCGAGTCTGGAAAGAAGTCCACCCCGGCTATTGATTTCAGGAGGTACAGGGTGAGAGGGATGAGGATCAGTGCCGCTAGGGCGATGCTCGCCAGCAGGCCGATCAGAAACCCGCCGGCCAGACCGGATTTTTCCGCACCGTCCTCCGTCTCCCCGGCCACCACCCGCGCCGGAGGAAT
>Ga0209398_1000259_pt1 | contig 35795 bp, 19 predicted proteins | sample AshMeaBigSpring_FD_184125 | JGI IMG/M metagenome (GOLD analysis project Ga0209398, IMG submission 184125) | Groundwater microbial communities from Big Spring, Nevada to study Microbial Dark Matter (Phase II) - Ash Meadows Big Spring (SPAdes)... | ecosystem: Environmental > Aquatic > Deep...
TTGCCAGAGTTTCGTAAATTTTCACGCCATTCCGGTAAACAGACATTGTGCGGGTCTGCGAAAATCCGGTGAGAAAAAGAGTGAGAAACGCCAGTGTAAGTGTGTTTTTCAGCATGATATAAGTATAAAAACAAATAACAATGAGGAATAAGGATAATAAACTGACACGTCGTCAGGTTAAAACCCCTAATCCTCATTGCAAAAATAAGCATTTACCGGAGAAAACAGTCCGGTAAGCAGTATAATTATTATTGATTAAAGTTCAGAATCAGTTTTCTTTTGCCTTTGGCAATCTCCACCAGGCCGCTGTTCCACACCGATTTTACAAACGGGCTGTCGAAGACCAGCTTCGGTTGCAGACACACCGCCTTACCGTTTACCTGTGGCAGGGCTGAATAGTCGGCATTGAACAAAAACATATCGTTGTAGGTAGATTGATATGTGACTGTTTTTCCATCGAACAGCAAAGGGTGGGATATCACCTTATCCTGAAACTGTTCGTAGCTGGTGTAGTCGGATTTTCGGGCCACTTCGAAGATAATCGGGGTAAGCTGTTCTTCGCACATGAGCCATTTACCATCCACATCATTGTCCCAGGTATAGCCTTTGGACACACACTTCACAGCAGTATATGCTCCTTTGCTTTGCACAAACACCCAACCGTTCTTCTCCACCATGTCCGACAAACCGGCATTGCTAAAAAAGACGCGCATCGGCTCGCCATCCCAGGCATATCCTTCGGAGAGCTTCTGGGTAATCATACACCCTTTGCTTTGAACGCTCCAGTGCTGATTGTATGAGCGATAGGTGTTGTTTTTGCTGCATTGCGGGTAGATGCGCGCATCGTCGTCGCCGGCAAAGATAACGCCGTGCCAGCGGTTTTGGCTGCTGATAAGCGTCCAGTCCTGCCATTTACGCGCCTGAAAATGAGCTGCACCGAGAATAAAATCGGGCGTACAGTAGCTGTATCGCACCAACCCACCGGAATCCTGACGGAGACGATAATCGGGGTTCATATGATAGCCGTTGATTGCCAGCCCGAGGCGACGTTGTTTTATTTCGTAAGAGCCACGTCCCTCCACATCCAGAGCGATATCCATTGCCACCAGAGGCATGCGGTAGCTGCTGGCCACCAGTGTCATGAGGTTGCGCGACAGCGGTGTTTGCTTGCCAATGCCGAGGTAATACCAGGCCATTTGCCAGAATTCTCCCCTGCCCGACTTGCTCTCTTTGCCCGGATAGACGCGGTTTTTGCTGCCACCCCGCACGCCGGCAATTTGTTCTTCGGCCCAGGTAGCCCAATACAAATCGAGCAGTTTACGGGTAAGGTCGCGGGTTTTGACCTCTCCGTAGTCGAAGAAGTTGTAAACCCCCTTCAGCGTTTCGAGGCCGTAGCTTTCGTTGGCCATTTCCACAAACAGACCTTTTTTTGCCCGCTCTGTCAGCCAGTGCCGGATGTAGACAGTCCATGCATCGTAATGCTGTTTCGCCGTAAATCCGTCGTCGAACTTCAGGGTATTGTATTCCGGTATATCTTTCAGGAATTTGGCAAAATGCCAATAGGTAGAGAAACGCTGAATGTGGTGATTTTCAGATTCATCCACAAACCAGGTTTTGCTCACTTTGTATTCAGCTTTGGCAATTTTGGAAAAGACCTTATTGTACTGCCACATCATTTTAAAGAGTTTGCTCTCGGTCTCTTTGGTAATCAAGCCTTTTGTTCTCCGGCCATTGGTGCCAAACAGCTCTATCATGCTGCAAATTTCGTCGGCAGCCCAATAGAAATTGTCGCGGTCTTTCATAGCCGGCACATTATCGATGTAATAGTCGGCATTTTCGACCAAAGCGCGGTTTGCCGCCTCATTCTGCTCGTTGAGCCAGAAGCACTTAAAGGCGAAATCGACCAGCGAGTAGCTCCAGTTGCGGGTAAAAATGGTACGCCCCGGCTCCAGCGGAGCACCTTTGGGTGTAACAACGAGCGGTTTTCCTTTTTGAACTTCGAAAGCCATTTGCCTGCGCTGCTCATAGCCGTCTCTGATTTTTTTCAACTGCGGGTCTGACAGAGCCATCCCGGGCATTGCAAACAAAGAGAGAAAAAGTAACAAAATTAAATTCTTCATCAACTACAAATTATAATAATTATTAAACCAGATAGACGACTAAAATATTGCCTGATAAAAAACAAATTATCAGGGAATTTCGGGATGTGCAGGATCTTTGGGATAATACTCGGGATATTTGCCAAAAATATGAATTACACCGCCGTTGGAGGGGATAATATTGGTTTCGAGCGAAACACATTTCAGAGTAGTTCGTTCCGCTATTTTACCAACAAAGTCGACCAGTACGGCATAGGTATTGAGATTCTGGCTCAACGCCGGATCTATGCACAGGAAACGATATTTGGCGGGTAAAGTGCTGCCCTGACTGAAGTAAACGGAGGGCATGGTGGGAACAATCTGTGGAGAGAAGGTTAGGTCTGTAGATGCATAAACCCCTTCCACAATAAACTGACCAAGCCATTGCTGCAGGTCGTACTTCGACATTCCCTGAAAGGTTATCTTCTTATTGGTAAAGAAGTAGGTGCAACCCACATCGTTCAACAACAGGAAAGTACGACCGGGTTTTTCGAACTCCTCTTTCATGCCGGCTTTATCCACGGCATAGGCAAACAAAGTCATATCCACCTTACTGCGTTTCTTAATAAACTCGTAGGCAGTGATTCCAATGTGCGGATTAAGATTGGCATATTCGTACTGATAATCTGTCTGCAACGGTAACCCCGCAATATCGCACGAAGCGAAAGCGCCCAACATGGCCACCAACATGGTATATATAAATAATCTGCTCTTTTTCATGATTTTACTTTTTTTACTGTGTATCATTTATTATGGATTGGGGACTACAATTGTGCTATCCAGATTGGAGTTGTTCAACAGGTTTCGGTAGTATACCGGCCAATAGAGCTGCGTCTCACTTGTATATTTATTGAGCTTAACGGTAGGGCTGATTTTCAATGCATAGTCGTAGTAGTCGTTCATGATAGCCATAGCGCGGCCTGTGCGCATGAGGTCGAACCAGCGCTTGCCTTCGCCAAGCAACTCGATGCTTCTCTCTTTGAGTATATCAAGTTCCAGCTGGTTGCTCATTCCGTTGGTGCCATCGGCCACATAGTCGGCCACGGCACGCGTCTGATTGATACCGGCGCCGGGGAAATATTCGTTTATTTTCACGTTTGTGGCAATCAGACCGGCTCTGTCGCGTACTTTTTTGAGTTCGGCTAAAGAGTTGGTCAGGTCACCCAGCCGGTTGTATGCCTCGGCGCGCATCAGCAGAATATCGGCATAGCGATACATGACCACCGGGTAGTTTTTGGCCTGATCGGCGGTAGTGGCTTTCACACCTCCGTTGTATTTCCATATTACTTTTGAAATTGCGCTCGTGATTACATATTGCGTGGCAGAGGTAGACCCACCAACCACCGAGTCGAGTGTGAATATTTTTCGTTTGTCGTTTTTGAAGTAGACATCGAGTATCCAGCCCATGTTCTTCTTTTTATTGAGCGAAGGGAGTAAATTAGCATCGTAACTATCGGATCCGCTGTAGAACCAGCTACTGAAAGTATAAGATGGACCGGTTGGAATCATAAACGACCATACAGCCTGATTAATCATGTTGTTTTGGTTGATATAATCCCATTGCAACACCCAGATATTTTCGGTTTGACTGGCAGCATCGGTTGGCGAAAACAGTTTGGGATAATCCACTATTGCATTGAGTGCAATAGCAGCATTGTTCATAAAGAAATTGATGGGAGTACTGCTATCGAGCGCTTTTTGATATTGGTGTGTCCACATGTAATAGTCTGTTGCCAGCGCATAGAGGGCAGCCACAGAGAATTTGCCTTTGTTCACAACACGCGCACCACCCAGTGTACCCTCTTTGTCGGCTTTCACCAATGCAGAGTCGATATCCCGACCCACCTGTTGGAGAATAAGCGCCTGCGAGCTTTTGTAGGGATATTCAATCTTGTCTACATTGAGTGTGGGTTTCACCACCAGGGGAGCATCTCCCCAGATACGTGCAATATTGAAGTAGGCAAACGCACGCAGGAAATAGGCTTCGGCCAGAAAGTGGTTTCTGTTTTTTTCGTCGGCAATGGGCGTTTGAGGAATGTAGTGCAAACTGTAGTTGGCCACGCTGATGATGGAGTACCAACCGGTCCAGTTGGAGGCTCCCATTTGATTGGTGAGTACATTGAAAGTTGCACCCAGTGTATTTGTGGAAGAGACAGGTGCCCAGTTTTCGGAACGACCCTCGTACCACGAAGAGTAACCGTAGTTGTAGGTAGACTGAATGTAGGCGTAGCCCGAGTTAAGCGCAGTGCGTACATCGTTCTCCGTTTTCCAGTATTTGTCTGTAGACAAATCGCTTACGGGCTTCACATCCAGAAATTCATCCATACAGGCAGTAAACAGAAACAGACTTGCCAGGATTGCTGTTATATTTTTTTTCATGATTCTCATTATTAAACTGATTATTCTCTAGAAATTTAAATTCAGGCCAAAAAGAATACTTTTCGAACGCGGATAGACGTTTACGTCCATACCATAATTGTAGCCACTGGCCGCCATTTCGGGATCAAACATCGAATATTTTGTCCATGTAAAATAGTCCTGAAGCATGCAATAGACATTCACCGATTTTAGTTTCAGCGGTTTAATCCATTTAACCGGAAGGTCGTAAGCCAGTTTCAGATTTTTGAGACGAATAAACGAACCGTCCTCAATCCAAAGACTACTGGTCTGACGGGTATTTTCCACCTTGCTATCGTAGAGAATGGGGTACTTTGCATCGTCGCCCGGAGCCACCCACGACTGAGCCACAATGCGGGGGTCTCCACGGGTGTAGGAAGAGAGCACCCATGCATTGTTGCTGGCCACGGCTCTTTTGTAGATATCGCCACCGAAGGAGAAACTAAAGAATGCCGAAAGAGTTATACCTTTGTATGACAAACTGTTGTTGAAACCACCGGTTACCTTTGGAGCGCCGTGCCCGATTACCTGTCTGTCGTTTTCGTCAATAATACCATCTTTGTTGATATCCTCCCAGTTTACATCGCCACCGGCAAACGCTTTACCGGTTTCAGAACCATATTTTTTCTGCTGACGCTGACCGGTATAGGTTACGCCATTCAACTGATATTCTTTAAACACGCCGGCATCGTCGAAAATGGGTGTCAACTGATTCCAGTTCATATCGTAGTTGTTCGATTCGCTGTAGGGAAAAATATTCAGAGCCTTGTAACCAAACATGGTACCGAGTGCAAAGCCTTTGTCTATCACATACATATCATTCGAATAGAGCCGGCCTCCGGGAGGAACAGATGAGATGGTATTCTCGTTGAAGAAGAGCGTGAAACCGCTTTTCCACAGAATAGATTTAGTTTTGAGATTGACAGTGTTCAAGGCTAACTCAAGCCCTTCGTTGTCCACACTACCAATATTTCTGAAAACAGAGCTAAAGCCGTTTGTTTCGGGAATGTTTACACGGAACAAGACATCGGAAGTGCGCTTTTTGTAATAATCGGCCACAATATTAACTCTCGAATTGAGCAAATTGAGGTCAAGTCCAACGTTCATCTGTTCGGTAGTTTCCCAGCTCAGGTCTCTGTTTTCGAGCTGGCTTGGGTAGAAGCCCGGTTCGGAAGCATATACATTGAGGCTATACAACCCCTGCCAGGGGAAGTTTGAGGCAGCCTGATTACCGGTTTTACCGTAGCTGATTCTGACTTTGGCATCGTCAAGCAAAGGTTTGGCAAATTTCATAAATTTCTCTTCCGAAAAACGCCATCCCACCGAGGCAGAAGGGAAAGTACCGTATCGTTTGTTTAATCCGAAACGGGAAGAGCCATCCCGACGGATATTGGCGTTGAACATATAACGACTGTCGTAGCTGTAGGAGAAACGGCCGAAATAAGAGGCAATCGCATTGCCGGTCTCAGTCGAGTTGGTGGTCGATTTGGCTTTGGTATAGCTGTATGATATCGGCAAATTGTCCGACACATTGCCGGTTACATCGAGCGTGGTGACTTTCACATTTGTTTTCTGATAACTCAAGCCGGCCATACCGGTGAGGGCATGTTTACCGAGTGTTTTCGAATAGGTGAGCACATTGTCGTTGGTCCACGAAAAGTTTGTGGTAGTCTGATTGATGGAATTCCGGAGATACGAAGCATCGAGAATAGCCGGGTTGAAGTCGTTGTACAAACTATTAGACAACACGGCAGAAATACCGGTTCTGAATTTAAATCCATCGAGGAAGCTGAACTCGAGAAACTGATTCATATTGACATCGTAGATATCGGTATCGGCAGCACCGAGCATTGCCTCAGCCATGGGGTTGGCACGCCCCCACATAACGGGAGAGAATGAACCGTCCAATTCGTAAATAGGGAAGTTGGCCGGGCGGGTGAGCAATTCGCCTCTCGAGCGGGCAGAGGCAGTTCGCCGGTCTGTTTTGGAGAGGGAAATCCTGCTACCCATGGTGAGAAAGCGGGAAGCGGTATAGTCTACATTCGACCGTAAAGAGAGCTGCTTGTTGTAGGTATTGATCTGAATACCCTGATCGTCCATATATCCGGCACCCATGTAATAGCGGAGCGCTTTTGTGGCACCGGCAATGCTGAAATCTATTTTTTGAGTAGGTGCATTTCTGAAGAGCAAATCCTGCAAATAGTTATCCTGCATAAAAACGGGGTTGTAAGTGTCCACATTTTCGATAGCATTAGAGGGCAGTGCGCCGGTTGCGTAGAGGCGCATATTCACAAAATCGATACCCTGCTGACGATTCATGGCCGGTATTTTGTGGCCGATATTGGCGTTGCGGTACGAATAGTTCAATGAAATTTTGGGTGTTCCCTCTTTTCCCTGAACGGTGGTGATTATCATAACGCCGTTTGCCGACTTGGAACCGTAGATAGAGGCAGAAGCCGCATCCTTGAGCACTTCGATAGAGGCAATATCGTTGGGGTTGATGTTACTGATTGAGCTGACCTCCATACCATCCACAATATAGAGCGGCGAGTTTGCGCCGGTTTCGGTAGAGAGAGAAGAAGCACCACGTATCATAACCGAAGGTTCGGCACCCGGCTCCGACGAGCCCTGAATGAGCATACCGGCCACTTTACCCTGCAGGGCTTCGAGCACAGTCGATGTTTTACTGCCGTTGATATCTTCGCTGCTGATAGAGGTAATTGCACCGGTCACATCGCGTTTCTTCATGGTACCGTAGCCAATAACCATCACTTCTTTGAGCGATTGTTCATTGGATTGCATTACAATTTTGAAACTGGTTTTTTTGCCGATTTCTATGGTCTGTTTTTCGTATCCGATGTATGAGATTTCGAGCGTTTTTGCGCCATCAGGCAATTGAAGCGTAAAAACACCATTTTCGTTGGTGATAATACCCACATTTTTCAACTCCTTTACCTTAACAATAGCGCCGATGATTGGCTCTTTTCCGTCAGTTACTGTTCCGGTTATCTTCACTGTCTGTGCCATGGCCAGCATGCCCGCAAAGAGGAAAGTGAAAAGCGACAAAAGCCTCCGGTTTATAAATTTATTTTTATACATAATGTATCTGCTTATATTTTGAATTTAATTATTTTCTTCTTTTCTGTGGTAATGCAGTGCTCTTGTTCGGATCATAATAGATTAGCTTATCATCCATCGAGGTTGTTTTTTGCAATCTCAAACGATAATACTTGTAAGTTGTCCCGCTGTAAGAGACCGATCGAAAGAGCATTCCATCTTTAAAAGCTTCACCAAGTCCACTTTCCTGATTGTAGCTCACCGGCACCTTGTAGGCAGAGTAAATCTTAGTAGAATCATAAAGCGGACCATCGGCTCCCGGATCGTACGATTTATTTGCATCTTTTATAGCCATAGATTCGCCAAACGGGCCGTCGGCAGCACATGGCCCGTAAATGGAAGCCTTGTACGAAGTCGTTGTATTGAGGCTGAGCGACACCCGAAGTTTGGAGGAGTCGGCATTGCTGGGCAGATATATAACCGCATCGTAGGGTCTGCTCCATGTACCGATGCTGGATCCAATCATAAATGAGGTCTTCACCGGAGCACCCGTAACCTTATCGATTACGTTAGATATAGAAGCGGTAAAGATCTGACTATCTGTGTAGACATATTTTTTCAGACGAACAATTTTGTACTTCGAAGTTTTACCACTCTCGGCAATTACAGTCAGGTAGTTCACCGAATCGAGTTTCATAGCGGAAAAATTAGCTGGCTCGCACCGGGCACCAATCCCCACAATCGCTTTAAAAACAAGTGCTGTATCAATAATGTGTCGGGGCAGATCGATGTAGATAATCTTGTTGGCTTCGTCGATGCAGGATTTATTTCCATAATCTGTTGCTTTCACACTGGGCACAGCCACAAAGTCGAGCACCACATCGTTGTAAATGTTTGGCGCACTCGGTATCCTGAATTCGAGTACATTGCGGGCGTTGTAAGGGGGGCGTTGCGAGTAAATCTCGTCAATTGTCAGCTCCTGCTGGCAACAATAAAAAACGAATAGCAGTGAGAACAGACTCACCAGATGTAGTGTCTTTTTCATATTTCCGATATAAAGATTTAATTTACAAGGTTTGAATAAGAGACACTCATTCCGGAGAAAACCCTTAAAGAAAAAGCAGAATTATCTAAATAAATAACTCTGCTTTCGGGAAAAGATTAAACAGGCTCACTTTGTAGTGCCAACCGAGTCTATTATAATGCGTACAGGGTCTGCCAGTCCCGATTGTAGTAGCTCCGGTTTTGCACTGTCCTTGCTGTTGTAAAGCGGAAGTGTTGTCCACCTTTTCACCTTTTGGTTATTCAGGGCATGACCAATCAGACGGTTTCGCCAGGGGTTAGTAACTCTCACTATCAACTTATTCCGTCCGGATTTGAGCAAGGAAGTTATTTCTGTTTTTCGGTTAGGAACCCATTCTACGGAAAGCAGGTTGCCATTCAGATCTGCCTGTGCAGTGGCGCCAAAACGACCTAAACTGAGAAATATCTGTTTATTTTTATTGATAAACCTCTTTGGAAAAGTAAATTCAAATGCATATTCTGCTGTTCCGGAATAATATTTTATCAAAGAATCGCCGAATAGGGTTAGTGATTTCAGGCAATTCACCGTAAATGGCTTCACAGTTGGTTCGTCCAACAGCGTAATCCGGGCATTATTCAATGCTATTACCTCTTCGTTATTCGCATCGAAAGACAATTGATTACCACTATTATCCGACAGAACAAAATGCCCCTTTGCAGAAACGGAACAGGTAACCCGCCCTTCATTTGACCGAAAAGATGGAATTCTATTCATTTTATGCGATGCAGACGGAAAAAGCTGATTGCCATTTTCATCCACTAATTTCTCGAAATGTGTGGTATCGCTACTCCTGAACACCACAAAAAGAGACTGCTTTGGATCGAATGATATCGGTAAAGTTGTATAATTAGCCGAGGTTGAGTAAAGCATTGGTTTCTGAACCGAGGCATCAACCGGGTCCCATATTTCGGGTCTTTTGCCCTTTATTCTGAAAGAAATTTCTACATGTTTGGTCCGCACAGAATCGAGACTAACCAGATAATAGTAGTCGAAATTCGCATCGCGCTTATGAATAGACATAAAATCGACAGCATTAGCACCCTTTATTTCGATGTCAGGCAACAAATCATTTTTCAGATTTCGGATAGACAGACTATCTGAGAGAATGGCATTTTCTCCCAAAGACGAATCGGCATGCGACCAAAGCCGGTGAATGATACGAACGGTTTCGCGTCTGCGCTCATCGCTTAAAGCATTTAAAGAAAGTATTTTATCCGGTTTCGGACAAATAACTTTTGCACCCGATCGCACCAATTCATCAATTTTTTTCAGCGTAGAAAACTCCATAGCATCGTCATTTAGCAGAAGTAACTGATAGCTAAATCCATTTGCGAGTAGAATATTTCCATTTTCAACTTTTGCATCACCGAGAATATCTGCATTGCAATAGTCTGCCCTGAAACCGAGCACGGACGTCGGTGCATTTCCCCTGAACGGCAACCTGTCTCCGGCATAGACCAAAATATCAGAAACCGTATTTCCTTTTTGAAGCAGAAACTGCACCCTTCTTTGAAATTCGAACCACGATCCGGAAGTCTCCCACCATGTATTATGTCTGTTAAATGCATTACCAAAACGCGAAAGAGTGAAACCCGGTTTTTTCTCGACAGGCTGATGCACATAGCTATGCAGAATAAATTTGTTCACACCCTCGGTATATGCCTTGTCGCCCCAAAGTTTTAAATTCCAGGGCGATGTGCTATAACTTTCGTAACTTGTGTAAGCCTCAGAGCCTACGATGGGTTTGCCGTACATTTTGGCAGCATGCGCCGGTAGAGTTGAATAAATGCGGTGATTTAAATTGTACGACAAAGATGTATCCAGAGGATTGATTCGCGCCCAGAATTCGGTGGTGGGCTCGTCTATATAACTATTCACTTTCAATATGTCGAGTGGCGGATAGGGCGCACCACCCGGCAAGGGAATATCGCCATAAATAACTTCCGAATGAAGTTTTAAACCATTTCTGTGGCAAAGGTCTGCCATGTGCCTGTAATAATTCTCTCCAATCAGGTCAGAAATTGTCTTTCGGAAATCGTGCAGAAATGACTCGCTATATTCTAAGTTACCAACAATTTCGCCACAAAGCACCGGGACAAACGGAATGATACTGTATCCGCGCCGCTTCAAAAACTCCTTTTCAAATTCCGATGTCCAGTTTTGGTAACCACACTCCCAACTATCAATCAACAGATAATTGAATGTATTGCCTTTATAATGGCCCGATGCATCAATTAATTTTTGAGCATAACCATCAAAAAATAGATTCACTGCCGAGGTATCCATTTTGTCGCACTCATATCCGGTTCCTTCAATGGTTCCCATTACGTTTGTTTTACCAGTGCCGGAATACCCCATCCGAATGATGGTCCAGTCTCCTTCGGGCGCCTGCCAGCATAATTGTCCATCCGGGGTCATTTTCTGCGAAATATCTATAACATCAGCTGCCGACGGAATAATAAATTTCTGATCGGTCGGATTACTTTGGGCAAAATAGTCATTCATATTTTGCGCCTGCGTAGTCACTGTTTTTATCTGATGAAAACTAATTTGAGGATGAAACAACCCCCTCTCCGCGTTTTTTAACAGAGCGAGTTCAGCCATTTCTACATTCCTGTTTTTGGAAACAAGCCTAAAACAGGTTGCTTCTGTCGCAGGTACATTCAGGACAACGGGTTCATTTAAATAATTGATTTCCAAATCAGTAACAGAAGAATAATTGACGCCGTCGTTTGACTTTTGCAGGTCGAAAGTAGCATTAAATTTGTCATTTTTCCATTCAAATACCTTCTGAATATGAATTAAAACCTTTTCGACCAGATAAGATTCTTTAAACTGAATATCGACCGATTGTGTAGCTTTGAGGGAATAGCAACTCACCGGATTACCATCGGTGAGAGTGGTTACAGGTAGCCCGTCTGTTGTTTTAATATGACTTTTCTGATAAAAGCTTGATTGAACCGGCGACTTGAAAGCAACGACACATATATCCCGGTAGAAGTTCTTGGTTTTGCCAACCGGCTTTTCAAGCCTGATGTTAACAGCTTGACCACCCCGTAGCTGCGTTTTACTCCAAATGTATTGCTTCATCGACTTATCGACAGGCACCCACGAACCTCCACTTTGCGACCATCCGTCGCAGTTTTCGGCTCCGACAACCATGCCAAGCCTGTTGGCCTCGCGTAAAGTATGCCGAAACATTTCCATCCACCCGCCGGACGCAAACTTTACTTTGGGAATGCCAAAATCAGACTCCTGATACGAGCTGAGATTAAACAGATTAACATCGGTTATTCCGTTCTTCGACATAGCTTCCAAATCCCGGGTAATCCCTTCCCGGGTAATGTGTCCGCCCATCCATTGCCAGTAAGCCGAAAGGTTTGCTGATACAGGTGGATTTTGAAATCCTCTCCTTAATGAATCCTGATTATTAACATTTTGACCCCTGACTCCGAAGGGATATAATAAGGCAAAAAAGAGAATTTGTGTGATTATTTTTTTCATGACCAGAGTTAAGATAGAATTATTTTATCGCATACAAATATAGACAAAAAATTCCTTCTTCAAAAACGATCACCATCCTCATTTCTACAATACGAACATCAACACAATCAATAGACCAGGCATCTACCGTTATCTCTTTTCCGGATTACGCTAAAAACTATGCCTACTCAGTCTTTAAATCAACCGGCTGACCATTTACAAAGCAGCTCTTTACGACTAATTTATCAGTTTTCAATACCCGTGCCTTATATTGTGCAGAAAGCGATTTTACATCTATATTTTTAAATGTAATACCCTCAACCACCGTATTGACCGGCGGATTGATATCGGCAAAGGTTGCCATTGTGCCTTTTATGTTTTTCAACGTAATATTTTTGACCAGATGGTGCGGGTCGGGTTGTCCCTGTGTGTTTTTGTACTGGCTCCAGCCGGCCAGGTGCATCAGGGTGTAACGGCCATCGACAGTGATATTTTCTATGCTGATGTTTTCGTAGTGCTGCGGAGTATCGGTTCTGACTTTCACGCGAAGCAGGGTGTTGACCTGATTACCCTTCAATGTACAGTTTTTCACCCGGATATCTTTTACAACGGTTGCTTCGCTGCCTAAAGTAAGCACGCCATAACCCAGGTCGAATGTGCAGTTGGTGACTGTCACCCGCTCCACCGGGGGGCTTGACTTGTCCTTCATGGCGTCAATTCCTTTATTTCCTTTCATGGCAATGCAATCGTCATCCACCGAAATGTAACAGCCGGTAATGAAAATATCCTGCGAACTGTCCACATCTATTCCGTCGGTACTCGGCGCCCGCAGCGGGGTGCGGATATCGAGATTTTCAATTTTCACCCACCGGCAACGATACATGTGCAAATTCCAGAAGCCGGAACCGCGTAACTTCAACCCGCTTATTTCCACATTTTTACAATCCTGAATAAAAATATTTTGCGGACGATAGACATCGAGATTTTTGGTGGTTTTATCGGCCGCCAGTCGGGTCCAGAACTCAGTCCAGAATGGTTGTCCCCCACCCCGAATAGTTCCTTCGCCGTAAATCTTCAAGCCATCGATATTGTATGCATTGATGAGCGCGGGACAAAACTTCGGTTCGATATGCCCCTCGATGCGCCGGTCGATGGGCGGATAGTCGGCACGGTCGACAGAGCCTTTCAACACGCCCTCTTTGTCGATGCGCAAATCCACACCCTGTTTCAGATAAATAGCGCCGGTGAGGAAAATACCTTTGGGCACAACCAATATACCTCCCCCTTCGGCGTGTATTTTATCGATACTTTGCTGAATAATTTGTGTATTCAGGGTTATGCTGTCGCCAACGGCTCCGGCCTGTGTTATGATAAGTTCTTTTTTCGCCGGTTTGGCGGCTATACTTCCTATGAAAATAAGGAACGCAGAAAGTGAAAAAATTAGTCGTTTCATATCATCTGTTTTTACTTTATTTCTGTCAATCGAACCGGCCCAATCAGCCCTGAAGATTGCAGAATATCTGTTTTCTTAAAAGGATCGTGAGTCAATTTGGTCTGACGCTTTTCGGCCGGCAAACCGGCATCGCCCACCAGGCGGTTGTTCCAGGTGTTTGTCACTTCTACGGTCACTGTATTTACTCCTTTTTTCAGTGCCGAAGTTATATCTACCTGATATGGATAGGTCCAGAGCGTAGGGAATTCTTTGCCGTTAACCCGAACGGTGGCAAGCGATTCAACCTGTCCCAGGTTCAAAACAACACGTCCTTTGCCGCCTTTGTATTTGAATGAATTAGCATAAACTGCGCTGCCGGAGAAATATTTTATTTCCGGTTCGGGCCTGCTGCTCCACGATACAAGTGTATCGAAAGTGACCTGCTGTGCAGGAAAAGTTACTTGCCACGAGCCACCGAAAGCGATGTTTTTTTCTTTGACCGGATTTGCTGTCTTAGCAACAACAGGTTGAACAGTGGACTCTTTTTCTGCAAAAACCACAAAAACAGATCCTTCAGATGGCAAAGTCAGCGTGATAGACGAGCGTCCGTTACTTTCGGTATGCTCAATAGGCACAATCTCTCTGGTGGCAGCATTCCACAAACTTGCGTCTCTGCCGGTAACCCGAAATGTGATTATCTCTGTACGTTCTTTTGCCGATTGGTTGGAAATGAAATAGATATCGGATTTATCTGTTTGACGGTGTTTCCAAAGAATATCTGCGGTTGCTGTTACATCAGGGCTTAAACCAAGTGCAGCTGCATTGGGTAATGCATTCCAAACAGCAAACTTACGTGTTTCCGCATCGCATGCGGGGTAGTTTTCGAGGCTTGGCGAGCGGGTTGGTTTTGGGCCAATAATGGTTGCTCCGGCATCGGCCAGTTCTTTAATTTTTCGGGCTACTGCCGGACGCATGGCTGCCGAGTCGGGTACAATAAGTGCTGCATAGCTAATGCCATCGGGCAACACCAAACGCCCTTTATTTACCGATAAACGATTCAAAATGACATCAGCATTGATATAATCATAATCATGCCCCGCGGGAATTAATTTTGCCGATGGACCCATCATTTTGGGTGCATCTTCGGTAATATAAATGGCAAAATCGGCCACAGGTTTTCCCGTCTGCAACAATACCGAGCTGCTGCGGAGATAATCTATCCACGATTTTGATTTCTCGAACCAGGTATTATGGCGGTTGAATTCGGTGCCAAACCAGGCGTTGATTCCCGGTTTATCCTCGTTGGGTTGATGGATGTACACATGAAGTACGAACTGATTAATACCTTCGCAAAAGGCCCAGTCGTTGAACACCTTCAGACTGCGGGGAGTGTGCAGGAAGGTAACGTTGCGCGAGGTGAAAGCCTCTGCCCATACCGGGGATTTGCCATAAATATGTGCGGCAGATGAGGCAGCGCGCAATTCGGCAACATTTCGGGATTTACCCAACCAAAATTCACCGCCCAGCTCATCGGTTTGCCCTCCATAAAGCAAAAATTCCGATGGGAAGCCGAAATGTCCGTAGTTTTCCAACCATAGTTTCATGCCGTGAGCATTGGTTAAATCGCGCAAACCACCTACATATTCGGTGGCAATACGGTCGGCCACCAGTCGACGAAGGTCCCAAAGGAAACGGTCGGTGATGTCGGCCGAACCAATAACGCGGCCGTAAATAGCCGGCAGATAGGGTTGCGGATCGTAGTTGTATCTCTTTTTAAAATCTTCGCGCAAACCGTCAGTCCAGTTTTGCAATCCGGTTTCGTAACTGTCGGCAATGATGTATTTCCATGCGGTACGCTCTTCGGGTTTCAGCCGGCGGAGCAATTCTCCCATAAATCCATCGAAAAATGCCGGCAAATGTTTTTTGTTCATTTTATCCACCTCGGGGCCTGTAGTTTCTATTGGTGCCGGTTTGTTTACTGTTCCGGTGGGTATCATGCCTACGTGCTGAATAACCCAGTTTCCGGCGGGCACATCCCATATCAATGTACCATCGGCTTGCAGTTTTGGTGATAAATCCACTATATCTTTTGGCTGCACAGCAAGAGTGTCTTTGTCATTCTTTTTGGCAGCCGCCCACACATAGGTATCGTAAGGTGGCACTCCGTTTTCACTAGATTTTAGTAATGCTTTACCGGCAAAATCTTCTACTTTGAGTGCCGATGAAAGTAGTATTTCACCCAACATTTTTTCTGCGGTAAAAGGCATTCCATTCTCAGTAAAGGTTAACCGGAAATAGCGTGCGGTTATAGCCGGAAAAGTCACCGAAACCGGTGCAAGAGATATTGGCCCCAGACCATGTTTGAGTGTAGTGCGGGCAACTGCAAATTTTCGAACAGAACGATAATTTATGCCATCGTCCGAAACGAACAATTCCGCCATTGTTTTCAAAACCTCAACAGGTTGAACAACAAGGCTACGAACTGTTGTGGGCGATTTTGCAACGAAACTCACTGTTTTTCCTCTCTTTTCTGTTACCGGTACCGTTACATCATCGCCTGCCGGGGTACGAAAAGCCAATAAAGCTACCGATTGAAAGTTCTCTCCTTTTTTACCGGATGGCATGGGCGGTTTGCTCACGTATCGTTTGGGACCCTGCACGCGAATTTCTTCCTGCACCAAATAGCGCATCGATTCGCCCGGTTTTACCCACGGACCACCCGACTGACTCCATCCGGGGCAGTTGAAAAATCCAATATCAATACCGAGCCGTGTACCTTCACGTACGGCATGCGTCAGGAATTCCCACCAGGGATCACTCATTGGTTTGGGATTTAATTCTGTTCTCGGCCCGATTGCGCCACCAATAAAGCCAATATATGCACCACCGATACCTACACGTTTCATCGCCTCCAGGTCGCGTGTAATTCCGTCTTTGCTTACTTTATCGTCGAACCAATACCAATAACACCGGGGACGGGTGTTGTCGCCCGGATTACGGAAAAGTTCAGGCGAAATATCTCCTGATTTATAATCCTGACATTTAACACTCTGAAATTGAGAACTAAAAAAAAGAAGTGAAAGAATAACGGATATCCATCCCGGTTTGTGTGTTTTCATAGCTAGTTAGTTAGATTAATTAATATAAAGACACCCCACATCAAACATTACCCCTAAGAAATAGCAGAACTATCGTATCAATAATTCTGCTCTCGCATAAACCATAAACTTTTTCTTAGTTTGACGGCTATGGGGCGGAACAGAGATTTCAATACAGAAAGCCAAACAACCAAAGCGGAATTTTATTTCCAAACCCACTTTCCACTCCATCTGAAGCCACGAAACTATTCGACATATCTTTGATTTGATTGAATCCCTTATTTTTGCCCCCAATCTCAAAAGCGTATTTCGAATCAATCAAAAAATCGGTTGATTTTAAATACGTTACTTCATGTTTAACTTTCAACTGATTAGCAAAAAAGGTCTCACGCACATTGCCTTCGTTTGCAATAGAAGTACTCAGAGCATACAATAAGTTGGGATTGTCTAAGTAAATTTTATCCGGCTTTGTTAATACACTTATCCCATTGGCTTTCTGCCCAAGCGCATAAATCAATCTGGCCTGATGGAGTAAATGGATATAACTAAGCATAGAATTACGCGAAATCTCTATTTCGGAACTTAACTTACTAATGTTTGGCACGTAAGGAACCAATGTAGAGATGACAGCCAAAAGTTTTTTTATTTTAATACCTGAACTGTGTTCAATATTAGTGCAAGCAGGCAAATCAGAATCAATCACGGCATTTACAATTCCTTGTAAACGATCGGGGTATGATTTCACATTTTCCTTGTAAAGCGGATAATAACCATACTCTAAATATTCGGCAAAACGAGGAAGCACCTTAAAACGTGACGTGATGTTGGACGATAACTCAAAATGATTGGTTAGAATTTCATCTAAATGAAGCTTAGGAAATTCGTCGCCATATTCGAACTTCAAAAACTCCCGAAACGACATGCCATAAAGTGAATAATGTATAGCCCTTCGACTTAAATCGGCACCTGACTGATAAATTTCGAGCATAGATGAACCCGTAAATACTATTTTCATGTCGGGATAGCTGTCATATATGTTTTTCACCTCAATGGCCCAGTTGGGATAGTGATGTACTTCGTCCAAAAAGATTGCATTACCTCCTCCTGCATAAAAGTCCTCTACAAGATCCGACAGTGTATGTGTGGAAAACCATATATTGTCCAAACTCATATACAGTGCTTTGGTTTTGTCAGCCACTTCCTGCTTTATATACTGAAGCATCAGGGTCGTTTTACCCGTTCCACGTGCACCACTAATGGCAATCAAACGGTTATTCCAATCAATATCGTAGTACAAATACCGTATGAAATTAAGTTTAGTTGAATCTAAAAGCCTTTTATAGAGGCGGATTATGGTTTCCATATAGTTTACTTTTAATGCACAAAGATATAGTATTGTTTAATACAAACAACAAAATGCCCGAATATTGTTGTTTACAAACAACAATATTCGGGCATTAATGTATTATAAAAACAACAAAATACATGTTTTATACCTAGAAAAGCGGCGTTATATGCCGGGTGATGTTTTATGTTGCGTATCGCACAGAAATGAAACAAAATCAGTTTCTGACCAACGTCACTCCCATCAATCCAATCACCACTTCATTGGCTTTTGATGTTACTGTGAGCGATTTCAATTCTTTATTTTTATCCAATGGCAAATCCAGAATAATAGCACCCCCGCCATCAATCAAGCGGGCATCGAGTGCTTCGCCTTTAATCTCTTTCTCCAGATTGCGGGCAACCAGACCCGTTTTGAGCACTACGCGGTAAGGCCGCGGACGATTCATTTTGTACGAAAATTCATCCGTAAAATAATCGCGTTCAATAGGCGCCCATGTTTCGGGGTTTATCAGTTTCAACACACTTTCTGAGCCGTCGGTATATCTTACGGTTATGCGTCCGTTTTCCATACGGCTTTGCATGTGGTTGGTAGAGCCGGCCATCAGCAAATAAGCATGACTCGCTTTGCCTGATAGAGAGACTGAAACAGAATCGGGATAGTTGTCGAACAAAGAGGTAAAGGCAATATTCGGTTTTTCAGCGGCATTGGGTGTCGCAAATTTCAACCCGAATGGTGTTGCAAACAGGTCGTTTTTTGCCGCCGCCCTGAAACCACTATCGTTCACCGCCACTATCCGAAGCGGCACGCACCAATCGCCCATGCCTTGCAGCGGCAGTTGCAGTGTGGTGTAGGGTGAGCGTGGCGACAGGTATTTTTTAGGGGCAAAAATATGATTCACTTTGTCGTTGAATGCCGCATTAATATTGACATTTTCGAAAGTAGCATCTGTTTTTAGTGGCAATGTCCAGTTTACAAGTTGTTCGTTGTATGTCAAGCCATTATCAGCAACAAACTCCACATCATTGGTTCCGGCAACTGCAAATTCCGTAGAAACCTGCAGCAATCCGGAGGTGGAATGGGGCTGAACAGTCATCTTTTTCACAAACGGAGTTCCGCTGTTTTTGCCCACGGTCAACGTTCCTGAAATGATTTTATCCGAGTTGTTTTTCAAATTGAAATTCAGATTTTCACCATCTTCCGTATCGCCCGATACAATTTCAATGGCAGGATTCAGGCATACATGAACCGGCTGCCACCAACTCATTTCACCTTGTTTGGTTTTGGCAAAAAAGATACGGTTGCCCTGTGCTCCATTTATCTTTAACTGCAATTTAGAACCGTTTATTTTTTGTTCCGAAACGATAGATTGCGGGTCGTTCAACGCCACAATATCAGCCTTGAAATCAATTGTTTTGGTTTCAGACAAAGCAGCATTTATCTCCTTGGGCGCAACATCAATGGCATTTCCGGCCCAGGCAATCGAAACACTGTTTTTCGCATTTGCCGGAAGCACAATTTCCAACATGGGTGAGCCCACATTTTCGGTCAACACCTTGTATTTTGCCGCTTTACCATTCACTTTCACCGCAGCTACTTTATCCGTTTTGGCCGGAATTTGAAGATGTATCGCCAATAGCTTTTCCCGTTTTTGGGTGATGGTATAATTGCTTTTTTGACCCGAATATTTAAAATCAAAATCGAGATATGGCAAGCTAAATGAGGCAAAATCCCACTTCGCAGGAAGTCCGGGTTTTATCGTTATTTTACCATGAATGGCATCGGGTCGCAGACCGATTAACCCCTCTACCACAGCGCGTGATGCAATACCAATTACATCGGCAAAATCGCGGTAACTCTCAATATGGCCGGCTGCATTGTACACAGACATCATCGGGAAATTTCCGGGGGAAGAACCACAAAACAGATTGTCCATCACCATTGACTTCAACAATGTATAGGCCTCTTCGCTCCTACCTCCCTGCCAGTAAGCCAATGCTGTATGAATTTGTTCTGCGGGAGCTACGTTGTTTATAGACCAGTAATAAGGCATCCAATTGGTAGTGGCGACAACCCGAAATGGCTCAGGATCTAATCCTTTTACGTTGAATGGAATATGCGGAATTTGCGTATCGATATACCGCAAAGCCTGGTATTGCTGAAACTGATCGGCAATCTCGGAGTCGATGGAGTGATAAACTGTCCACAACCCGGCCGATTCGTGCGTGAGTTTCAACCCCAGAGCATCTGCAAACTCGGCATACTGTCCTTTGTCTTTGAGCCATAATTTCGAATTGATGGCTTTCAGAATTTTTGCAGATTCCTGTTTGTAAGGTGTTGCATCTTTGCCAATAAGCCCGGCCAGTTCTGCCACACATTTGTTGTGAAAATAGTTGTAGGCCGACGAATGGATAACGCCACCACCGCTGTATTGCAGAGCATCGCTGGCCCAAATGCAGGCAAAGGCATCGTAAAGCCCGTCGCCATCGGCATCGAACGTACGCTTTTCCCACGCCATATGCCGCTCTATGGTTGGCCAGAGTTGTTTGGCATATTCCAAATCGCCGGTATTGTAAATATGGCGCAACAGAGCATCGATATACACCAGATTCATGTCGTACATCGACAAATCGCCGGGTTTGGGATTGTTGGGCAGCGAGCAGATAAAACCACTGCTGTAAAAGGCATTCCCTATTCGTTTTTTGGGGCGGCCAAAGCTCATAGCAGTGTCCATCTCCACCGGTCCGGAGTCTGGTGTAGTCAGTTGCGAATTTGAGTAGGCTGTAAAATGAGTTTTTGCCCGGTCATTCCAACCCAAAGCAGTAGCCACGTATGCTGCGCGCCAACCCGGAATACGCACCCGCCACGATATGGCACCGTGCAGATACGACGGGTCCTGCCAAATAGCATCTGCCGCCACACTCAATGCGCCACCCAGCGCGTTCAGATATTTATCCGGAGTACGAATTTCCAACCTACCGGCCAGCGCAGCACGTGTTTTTTCGGCTTTTGCAAACAACAGAGGTAGTTGATTTGCCGCTATTGTTTGTTGATTTTTCGGATTATGGATGGAATAATAAAGTGGTTGATTATCAGCCAGTGAAACATCGGCTATGACAATCGGGGCAGTAGGCTCAGATGAATTCTCCGACAGCATTCCGGCCGTATTTGCTGCGGTCACATCTTTGATTTTCAAAACAGAGTTTACCGGAAATGTTCCCGCCAAAACCCGACCGTTTGCAGGCACTTTATCGACTAAATGTGCTCCGCCCGCGATTATGGGATTTTTACCGAATTTCACCGTAAAGCTATTCTTGTTCAATTCAAACTCATTTCCTTTGCAATTCTTAGCTTTCAGGAAAAAGCAGTCGGCAGCATCCACATTGCGTTCGCCGGCACGACGAAAAACTTCGTTGGAAGCCCCACCGTAAACGGCGGATAACCTCACCCCCTCCGTTTTGGGCGCCTCCACTTTTACCAACATACCCTCTTCGTCGGTCATGGCAATCACCTTCAATACAATTTTCGCTTGCCCAAGTATCGGATCCGAAATGGTGTATATCATTTCCCCCGGTCGATATCGCGATTCAATCTCTGCTGCATCAGCCAGCCAGATTGCTTTATCTCCTTTGGTCAAAGCAAATTTTAAGTTCCCACCCATGCCCGGCAGGTAAAGCGCAAACTCGGGCACATCACCCGCTTCAATCCGGAACTCGGTGTTTACACCATAAAGCGACCGATTGAACTTGTTTTTGCCGTTTTTTATTACAAAATCGCCATTATCTGGTTGATAACGAACAATGCGGTCGGTTTTCCAATCCTGAGCCAGCGCAGTGAAACCCAATACAAAGACAATGACAAATAAAACTATCTTTCTCATTTTTCATGGATTTAAAAAAGATTTGAAGAATCTACTCATATTTCAAATTTTCAAATTCCGCTGAAAATATCAATATAAGACTATCTTCAAATAAATCTTCAAATTCTCAAATCATTTAATCTTCAAATCTCCAAATCGAATAATCTATAATCTACCTCAGTAATGCCGAAACACACCAAAGTACCGGAGCCTGACCGTGCAAATCGCCGGTGCGTTTTTTACGGTCTAAATAATATTGATAATCATTTTTCTTGTTGGTGCCTTCGCAAATATCCGACACATCACCATCCTGGTTAATGTATCCACAAAGCGAAATCCAGGCTTTGCGGGCAGCCGGCGCGTAGGTTTTGGCATCGAGCCAACCGTTTTTTACACCGGTAATAAACGCAAAAGCAAACATACCCGTACACGAAGTCTCTTTCCAGGCTTTGGGGTCGTCGATGATTTGGTGCCACATGCCTTCTGCATCCTGGTATTTCAGCAACGAAGCCATCATTTTTTTGTATCCGGCCATAATGCGTGGACGATACAAATTGTCTTTGGGCATATCGCGGAGCAGTTCGGCCATACCGGCAGCCAACCAGCCATCGCCACGTCCCCAGAAAATGGGCACATCCGGCGCGTGGTGGAACAGTCCGTTGGGTTGCTGCAATTTATCGAGATAAGCCACCATGTTGTGGGCAGCACGGTTTATGTATTTCTGATCCCCTGTTGCCCGGTAAGCCTGCGTTTGTATCATGGTAATCATATACATATCATCCATCCAAAAGCGACTTTGCCAGGTGTAACCCGTGCTGTACCACTCCTTTTCTTCGGGTTTGAGTTTCGCATACTCTTCGTTGCTCAACACCTTAAACTGCTCGTCGGCCATAAACATACCCAAATCGTACAGGCGTTTGTCTTTGTTTACAAAATAGGCTTCGAGCGGAATAATTCCATACACATTGTTATCCACATGATTAGCTACCGGAATAAGATGTTTTTCTTTGTCGAGAATCGGCATTGCTCTGTCCACCAATCGTTGCGTAAGCGCGGTATTGTTTGTCAATTTAGCATACGAAAATCCACCATACCAGGCACACACATCGGGGTAGACGATATAACCCACCGGGCAGTTAAAAGAGTTTCCCGCCTTTTCCTCTTCGGGAGTACACCACCATCCGGTACTCGAATGGGGGCGCGATAAAAAACGTTCGGTCACTTTTAAACCCACTTTTACGGGATTGGCATTCGCCGGAAAATTCTGAAATCCGGCAATCGCTTTTTTCGATTGACCCAATGCCACTACCGACATCAGGAATGCACACAAAATCAAATTTATTTTTTTCATTTTTAATTGAGATTGAGATTGAATTTTTATGATTGAGAATAGAGCAAAGATATCAGAGCAAAGACAAAAGACGCCGGAACAAGGATCTCAAACAAAAGAGCAAAGATGTTGGGAAAATGTGACAGTTTTTTTGCAATGCTCTCATTTGCAGTGCAACTAACACTCCCTCGTCTTTAATCTTTTGTCTTTGCTCTTGGTTCTATTATCTTTTATCTTGACTCTTGGTTCTATTATCTTTTATCTTTATTTTTTTATCTTGGTTCTATAGTCTTGACTCTTTTATCTAAAAGTCTATTGTCCTGACTCTTTTGTCTAAATGTCTTTTATCTGTTTACCACAAACACATATTTCCCCGAGCCGGCCTTTACCACTACATACTCACCCTCTTTGCCAGCAACGGTTATATCTTTGCTGGCCGAAAGAGCCTTGCCGCTTTCAGTGATTTTATCAGCCGAAGCAGCCGGAATGTAAATTGTGGCTGTTGTATTTACAGGAATTTCCACCTCCATAATCAATTGATTTCCGGCGATTTTCCAGTGCGACGCAGCGTTGCCATAGCCGGTTTTCAGGTTGGCAGTCATGTAGGTAAAGTCGCCACCGGGGTGCGGTTGCACGATAATTTCTTTATAACCGGCTGCACCCTCGCGCAATCCGGCTGCCACGCGATACATCCAGTCTCCAATGGCTCCGTAGGCATAGTGGTTGAAGGAGTTCATCTCAGAAGTCTGGAAATCCCCATTGGGTTTCTGTGCATCCCAACGCTCCCAGATTGTTGTAGCACCTACAGTTACCGGGTACAACCACGAAGGATATGTTTTTTGCAATAATAATTCGTAAGCCACATCAGCATGACCAAAGCGCGAAAGTACATGGCAAATGTAAGGCGTACCGATAAATCCTGTAGTGAGGTGATCTTTGTATTGGCGAATATTCTTCACCAGGCGGTCTGCTGCTTGCTGACGAAGATTTTCGGGCAGCATATCGAAGTGAAGGGCCAGTACATAAGCCGTTTGCGTGCTCGATACCAATCCGCCGTTGGCCGTCATGTATTCATCCATATAGGCTTTTTTCACTTTGGCCAGAAGGTCGGTGTAGAATTTCACATCGTCTGTTTTGCCCAATACCTGAGCTGTATTTATCAGCATTTGGGTGGAGTGAGCAAAGAAACACTGCGCAATCATGTGCTTATCGGTAATGGCAGCAATGCCGTCTTTATCATCGTCGGGGCGGAAGAAGAGCCAATCGCCAAAGTGGAATTTTTCGGTATTCCACAGGTTGTTTACACTCTTCTTTTTCATGTAATCCACCCATTTCTTCATACTGGAGTATTGATTTTCCAATATTTGCTTGTCGCCATAGGCCATATATATTTGCCAGGGGATAATAGCCGAAGCATCCGACCAGCCAGTGGATCCCGATTCGTATTGCGTTTTAGTAAACACATTGGGAATAACCCAGGGCACACGACCATCTTCCCACTGGTCGGCGGCTAGGTCTTTCATCCATTTCGAGAAAAAGCTATAAACGCCACGGTTGTAGGCGGCTGTGCGCACAAACACATGCGCATCGCCCGTCCAGCCCAGTCGCTCATCGCGTTGCGGACAATCGGTAGGAATATCCAGGAAATTACCCTTTTGCCCCCAGGTAATATTGCTTTGCAACTGATTAATTAATGGATTGCTGGTGGTGAACGTTCCACTCTTCTCTATATCGGAATAGAGTGCGACAACCGGAAAATCAGCCGGATTTATCTCCCCGCGAACACCCTCGATACGAATGTAACGGAAACCAAAGAACGTGAAATGGGGTTCAAAAAACTCGTCGCCATCTCCCGCCAAAACATAGGTGCTGCGGGATGTTGCTTTGCGCAGGTTCTCGGTATAAAAGTTGCCGGCCTTGTCCAACACCTCGGCATGAGAGATGCGAATGGTATCGCCTTTCTTGCCACGTACTTTTATCATCTCCCAGCCCACCAGATTTTGTCCGAAATCGAGCACCTTTTCTCCTTTGGGTGTAGTTATCACCTTAGTGGCTTTAAAGACTTCGTGTTTGCGTATCGGCTCGTTTGTTGTGGCTATCAGATTCGAAAGAGGATAGTCAACCACCTTAACGCCGCTCCACTTCGAGTCGTTGTAACCAGGCATTTCCCAACCTTTTGTATCTTTATTGGCATCAATAATTTCGCCATAATAGATCTCTGAATAGGTAATCTTTCCGGTGGTCGATTTCCAGCTGTCATCGGTCACTACCAGCTCTTTGCTTCCATCGGCGTAGGTCACCTCCAACTGCATCAGCAATCCGGTATATTTTCCCCAGATGTTATTGCGGGTTATCCAGCCCAGCGAACCACGGTACCAACCGTTGCCCACATTCACCGCAATGGCATTTTCGCCTTTTTGCAGCATCGAAGTCACATCGTATGCCTGATATTGCAGTCGCTTGTTGTAGCTCGTAAAACCGGGAGTCAGATAGGCATCCCCCACTCTTTTACCATTTATCTGAGCCTGATACATTCCGTGAGCGGTGATGTAGGCCGTAGCCGATTGTATGGTTTTGGTGGTTGTGAATTTCTTGCGGAATTGCGGACAAACGCGCTTTTCTTCTGTAAACCCGGGCTCAATCCATTTGGCTTTCCAGTCGGCGGTACTCAGCAAACCCATCTGCCAGTAGTTGACAGGGCTCCAACCGGAGCTTTTGCCTTTGTTGTCCCACACCCGGGCGCGCCAGAAGTAACGTTTGCCCGATTGCAGTTTATTGCCCGCGTATTCAATGTTTATCGAAGCATCTGAGTTTACCTTACCGGTTTTCCACACCGGATTGCCTTTCATGGTGGCATTGTCGCAAACCTCAATTTCGTATGCGGTTTGCATCACATTGCGTTTACCGGATGTTAATATCCATCCAAACTTTGGTTGTGTTTCATCCAAACCAACAGGATTGGTCAGGTGCTCCACTCTCAGGTCAGAAATCTGTACCTGTGCATTTACCACAAACAAAAGAAGTGATAGTACAGTAGAAAAAATTGTCCTTTTCATGTTTATTAATGTATATAGATTATTTTTATTAATTCATAATTTATAATGCTCAATGCATATTTATTAATTCATAGTACACGATGCATAATCATTGAGCTATCATCTTCAAATTTTCAAATCATCTAATCATCTAATTTTCAAATCAAAATAAATCAATTGCTATACCCCGGATTCTGCGGGAAATCCTGAGGATTCGTTATCCGCAGCAACTGCTCCCGTGGAATCGGCCTGAGCCAATAGTTGTACCACGTCACCGGATTGTCGTAATAGATATTGGGCCATTTCATCCGCTCCTCAAGCACGCCAAACCGCTTCAGATCATACCAGCGATTAAGCTCGCCAATCAGTTCGCGACCACGTTCATCCAGAATAAGTTCTGAGGTCACCTGCTCCGATGTCACCAGCATCTTGTCGTACATCTGAGGCATCGACGGGTCATCGCGCTCTGCCCGTTTTCGCACAATATTCAGATAGTCGCGGGCAGCATCCGTATCGCCAAGCAGAAAGGCTGCCTCGGCAGCTATCAGATAGGTTTCGGCCAACCGGTAGACAAATACGTCTTTCGAACCGGCTTCGTAGTTGACATCAGGACGGGTCGGATCGAGGTATTTTGTGATATAGGGAAACATCAGATGGTTAAAGAACCGGACGTTAGACGGCCACGTGGCATTGGGTTTGTTAATCGACTGTATATCTGTACCCACCACACTCTTCATCGAATCGGGCAGATAGACCCAAACAGGCCAAACCGACTTGCAAAATTCGGGTGAGAAACCCCAAAACGGCGCTATCATCGCCAGACTTCCGGTGGGTTGATAGACCACTCTGTCTACCTTTAGTTTGGGGTCGAAAAGGATAGAACTATAAACATATCCGGCCTCCCTGTTTATCCGCCACTCGGTCTGAAACCAGGCTACAGCTCTGTTATCAAGTACTCTGCCGGTCGCTATATCATCTATACCGGGATGCAGATACATCCGGTACGCATATTTTGTCGGTTTCAGTCGATCCCAGCCGCGACCGTAGAGGACACTGCGAATGACCCCCGGATGTTGTTCGGGATAAGCACATACAAAATAGAGGTGCGACTTATTGCCATCTCCATTCATCACAACATCTTTCGAATACAACACCGGAAAGATGACTTCCTGTATCACATCGGGTGTGCGCTGCCTGGATATATCCCACAAATCGGTCAGTTTTGCCAACCCGTAATTTCCGGAATTAAGGATTGAGTCGGCATAACTGCGTGCCAGAGATACGCTCACCGCATCTGTTCTGCGGGCGGTCAACAACACTTTCGCCAGATTTTGCATGGCTGCATATTTCGTAATCCGGCCATATTCCGACGATAGATATTTTTCGGGCAAATGCCTGATCGAATAGTGCAAATCAGCAATTATTTGCTGCCATACCGAATCGACCGGAACTCTGCGGGAGGTGGTTACGATACCCACCGATGGGGTTAATGGCATGGGTACATCGCCAAATTGTTTTACCAGATGATCTAAAAAATGAGCCCGGATAAACTTTGCCTCTCCCAGATAACGACATCTCAACGAATCTGCCAGACCACTTATTTGCGAATGATCTAACGCATAGATTACTTCGTTGCATTGATTTATATTGATGTAACAAACATTCCAGAAATCGCGTACAAACGCGGTATTGGGATCTATCTTCATGTAGCCGGTAGACATGGGAGGAACAAACATATCGGTGTTGTTTTCGCACATATTCACCGCAGCTTCGGTGGTATAGAAGTAGCGTAAACGGGCATACAGTCCGTTTACTCCGCTTTTTATACCGCTCGCAGTAGTATAGAAATCGCCGGGCACAACTTTGTTGTAGTTCTCCTCTTTCAGAAACGAATCTTCGCATCCACACCAAAGGAGCAGCGACAGCAAAAGCAAATATATCTGATTAATTCCCGGGCCTCTCATACTTTCAGAATTTAGCGTTGATACCTAATGCCACCGATCTTAAAGGCCGTGCATCTGTGGGCGAACTACAATTCTCGGGGTCAATCCCGATGTAATCACTTTTAGTCCAAACAAACGGATTATCCACCACAGCAAATATCCGAAACATTTTGCAACGCAACCGGCTTGCCACTTCGGGTGTGAGTGTATAACCCAGGTTGATGTTTTTCAGTCGTACAAAAGATAAATCCCGAAAGGCATAACTACTACCCTGCGCATAGGCATCTCTGGTTTCGGAGGGTTGCGGACCATCGTTGGTCGGATTCTCTGGTGTCCAAAAGTTGTATTTTATCTGATTCCAGTTCGCGGTTCCAAAATCGGGCATAGTAATGATTCCCACCATGCTACCATAATCAAGCCGGGTGTACAGATAAACGCTGAAATCGTAGTTTTTATATTTAAATGTTGACGAAAACCCACCCACAAATTTGGGTATCCTGTTGTATACAAAGTTATCGTTCTGATCTATTATCTTGTCGTTGTTGGCATCCAGCAGCTTCGTTTGTCCGGGTATGCGGCTATACATGGCAGCTGTAGCCGCTTCGTTTGTTTGCCATACGCCCACATATTTCGTTATCCACTCCACATCTATCGGTTGTCCGATAAACCACTTATTGCCGGGGCTATCCTTGGCTCCGTTGAACAGACTCACTATTTCATTCTTGTTGTAGTTGAATGTCAGATTGGTAGTCCAGTTACTCTCTTTGGCAGATAGCAGGGTGGTTTGCAAAGATAGTTCGATACCGGTATTGCGGGTTTGTCCTACATTTTGCCATACTTCGTGATAACCCGATGTGGTAGGCAAATTGCGTTTCATCAGCAGATCGTATGTGTTTTTCCGGTATATGTCCACAGTTCCGTTTATCTTATTGTTGAAAAAACCAAAGTCGATCCCGATGTTTACCTCCGATGTGCGCTCCCAGCCCAAATTCGGGTTGGGCACCTCTGTGGGAACATAACCAATGGCAGCGTTGTCCGATGTAACCCCGAAGTTGTAGGGAAACCTGCCCAGCTTGCCGGAAGTAACGTATGCATTGATGGCCGTGTTGCCGGATATTCCCCACCCCAGCCTGATTTTCAGATTCGAGAGCTGCTCATATTGTTTCAGCAACGGCTCTTCGCTCAATCGCCACGCAAAGGCAGCCGAGGGGAAAAAGCCCCATTTATGCCCGCGCGAAAGCTTCGATGATCCATCGCCTCTTCCGGTAACGGTAAACAGATATCTGTTGTCGTAGGTATAGTTGATACGACCCATGAATGAGAGAATTGCCCAGTCCCATCTGTTTGCCTGATTGGTCAGATTGAGTTGCGACTCATTCACATTGTACCAAAGGCCGGAATAGGGTAAATCGAATCCGGAAGCGCCTACAAAGTAGTATTCAGACTGCTGCATGTCGTGCACTACGGTAATTTTCAAATCGTGTTTTCCCAAAATCCTGGCATAACTCAGGTTGTTGGTAAAAGTAACAGAGCTTTCTGTTGGTTTTCTGAAAAAAGCACCACTTGCAGCGCCACTCCGGTTTTGGCTGTACGAAGAGTAATAGCCACCCTCTTCAATACCGGTATAGTCGTAGGTGAGACTTGTTTTGAATGTAAGGTAATCCGACAGCAAAGTGCTGATGTTGATATTGCCCAGCATCCGGTCTCTTTTTGCCTGATTATTCACATTCTCACGTTTGGTGTCAAACAACGGATTCGAATGCAGTATATTCATATTCCACCCGCTGTTGTAAAACCGCATGGCTCCATTTTCGTCATATACCTCTGTCAGCGGATCAAGCAGAGTGCCGTTTTTCCACACACTGGCATCGCCATTTTCCCTCCTCGAATGGCTTATGGAAGCCGAATAACCCAGTTTTACGCGAGCCGACAAGTCCAAATCTCCCGTAAAACGACCAGACATGCGCTCGTAGGTCATATTGGCAATAATGCCCTGTTCCCGGTTGTAACCCAGTTGCACGGTCGAACGACTTTTCACACTGCTCATATTCACAGTCAGGGTATGATCTGTCTTTTGCGAAGTTCCGTCAAACATCAGTTTCTGCCAGTTGGTATACCGGCCTTTTTCAATCACCCGGTTTTGGATAGCGTCAAACGGAGCTCCACTCAATGTTCTGTACTTCAGGTAGGTATCGCCGTCCATCATATCGAAGTTTCCGGTCGATTTTCCTACACCGTAATATCCGTTGTATTCCACCATCAACTTACCGTTGGTATTACCTCTTTTGGTTGTGATAATCACCACACCATTTGCACCTCTCGAGCCATAGATGGCTGTAGAAGAGGCATCTTTCAATATATCAATTCGTTCTATTTCATTGGGATTCAGGTCGCTCAGATTTCCGCTAAAGGGGGCATCATCGAGCACCACCAACGGAGCATTGCCGGCATTGAGCGAACTGTACCCGCGAATATGAATGGTAGACCCGTCTCCCGGAGCATTTTCGGTTGTGATGTCTGCACCGGCAACCTGCCCCTGCAGAGCCTGAATAAAATCTTTTACCAGAGCCTGATTTTTTATTACTTCAGATGAAATACCGGTTACGGCTCCCGTCAGATCACGCTTCAGCGATCTGCCGTATCCAAGTACCATCACCTCTTCCATCATCTTTTCATCTTTTACCATCACCACTCTTCGGGAGAGCACCTGCGATACACTCATGGCCACCGGCATGTAAGTGATATGACGGAACAACAATGTGGAGGCCATACTCACATCCAGCCTGAATTCGCCACCCGCGTCGGTCACAGAGGCATTTTCGGTTCCTTTCTCAAAAACCACCACTCCGCTCAGCGGACTACCCGATTCGTCAGTCACTACTCCTACAATTCTCTTTGGAGCTAAATCTACGGTAGATGATGCCGTTTTTTTTTTAAGTATAATCTGATTTCCGACAAACAGAAACTCAATCTGCTTGCCGGAGAAAGCTTTTTTCAACACTTTCTCCAGAGATGCTCTTTTCTCACTTACCGTGAAACGCCACTCCTTATCCAGTGTATTATCGTACATAAATGTATATCCCGTCTGTTTTTCAATCGTCAAAACCAGCTCACTCAACAGTCCGTTCCTGATATTCACATCAATCAGATCCTTCTGCGCCACGGCAGAAGAAACAATCAACAGAACAAATATAAGCAGGACTGTTACTCGCTTCCACATGGTTTTCAGATGTCAGGTTTGTCTTTTCTACAGGTTGTATTCTTCTATTTACTCTTAATCTCCACCCTGTTGCCGTCTATCGTGTACTCTATCGGGTGCAACCTGTTCATCGAGGACAATATTTCAATCAGCGATTCGTCCTTCACCGTAAACCAATATTTCTGGAATCGGTTACTATTCGTCACTACAATATTCACACCATACCATTTACTCAGTCTTTCGGCCACCTCAGTTATCGTCGCATCCTCAAATTTCAACCTATCCATACGCCAGATAGCATCCAGCCCGGCATCGCATTTGGCTACCGCATGATTCAGGTTGCTTTTGTTCACCACCACCCGCTCTCCGGGCACCAGCATGACCAACGACTCTTTCGACTCTGCAGCTGCAACCTCCACAGAACCACGCACCAGCGACACAGCCACATTGGGGTCTGCTTCATAGGCCCTCACATTAAATGCAGTACCATGTACCACAATATTTACGGCTCCGGTCTGCACTACAAATTTCAATTTGACACTCTTTACCACATCAAAAAAGGCTTCACCTGTCAGCTTCAGCATCCGGTCTGTATGCCCGTAGTTTCTGCTATAATCCAGTTTTGAACCAGAATTCAACCACACCCGTGTTCCATCATTCAGCAACAGCTGCATTTTCGTGCCCACCGGCGAGTATACCGACGAATATACCACAGCCCCGCCCTTGTCCGGTTTCAGCAGATAGTTGAGTGAAATACCCAACAACAACAGCAACGACGCGGCCACTGCACCTACAGTCAACACAAAACGTCTGGTATATTTCCGTTTCGAATCTGCAATTCTTTCCGATATGCCGTTCCACACACGTTCTCTGTCCGGATAGACCAACGGCTCCCGCCATCTCTTATCTGTCAGCTGCCATTCATCTGTCAATTCCTGCATCATCCTGCTGTTTTGCACATCCGCAGCCTGCCACTCCCGCAGCTGCAATTGCTCCTGCGGGCTACATTCACCCGCCAGAAACTTTGCAATAAGTTCGTATGGCACTTCCTCTTTCATTATATCAGATTCCATTAAATTTCGATTTAAACACATACAAAAGACTGCTAAATACAACAGGCCACATCAGGCCCGGGCGCTTCTTCAATCTCCATATCCAATATCACAGACACATAAATCCCCCGAAACCCCTATCCGGATTTCGATTTTCACACAAAAAACCACACAAACAGCATGAGCAAATCCTTTCTCCCCATCCCTTTTGCATAATGAGCCATCATCCCCTCCCGTATCCGCTTGAGCGCAATACCCATCTGGGCCTCCACCGTTTTTACCGAAATACCCTTTCGCTCAGCTATCTCCCTGTAACTCAACTGCTCTTCCCGACTCATCACAAATATTTCGCGACAGCCGGCAGGCAATGCCTCTACACGCTCGCGCAGCAACGCCACAAACTCATCCATATCCACACAATCCTCGGCATTATCCTTTTCCAGCTCCTGCGTTGCCCACTGCTCCAGCAGCATGCTCCGGTTCTGGCTGTTACGCAGTTCGTTCAGCATCCGGTTGCGCGCCGCATTATACAAAAATGTTTTTATATATTGAATTTCCAAAACCTCACGATCCTCCCATAGCTTCAGAAATACATCCTGAACTACCTCCTCCACCACATTCACATCCCTTGTGTAAAAGTTCAAAAACTTACACAACGGCTCAAAATAGGCGTCATAAATTTCCCTGAAATTTTGCTGATCAATTTTCATATAATACCCGATATACGGTCCGAAAGAGATTATTTGGCTATCTTTTGTGTCTTCATGCCATTTGTCTTTGCAAAGCTACTAAAATATTTGAAAACCAACCATCATTCGCTCACTCTTTCTTTTGCAAGCTGCCCTTCCTCACACAATCACATACCTCTCATTCGCTGAGCAGCAAATTGATTTGCTCAGCATTTTCGGATTCAATCTATCTACAAACAGAACGCCCACTCTTGCAGTAAGCGAAATAAACGAAGAGAGGCTACTTCTTATCTTTTCCTTCTCTCCCGGTCGGGGTTATATCCAGCAAGTCGGCTCCGGTCTCCCGAAGCAATCCCACCGACCATTTAACAATTACAACCGAACTAATCGTTGCGGCCAGAGTATCAATAAAAGGAATATTCCAGATCATTGCAGCATACAGCCCCACAATAGCAGACACACTCGTGAGAGCATCCGCAATTACATGAAGATAGGCTGCACGAATATTGTGATCTGACTCTTTGTGGTCGTGGTGCAACAGAAATGCACTTACTATATTTACAACCAAGCCAATAATAGCAATCAGAATTGCGTCTCTGTAAACAATTTCAGCCGGATGAAACAACCTCCCGATTGCTTCGACGACTATCACAACGGCAAATATCAACAGCATCAACCCACTGCTAAAACCGGACAACGAAAGAATCTTTGCCGGATTACCTCTGAATGTTCCGTTTTTCGAAATCCTGCGCACAGCCATATAGGCCACCCAACTCAACCCGATGGCCAGCACATGCGACCCCATGTGTATACCATCGGCCAGCAGAGCCATCGAATGGGTGGACAAACCAAATACTATTTCCACAACCATTGTTACTGCGGTAAGTAGTACCACCCACATGGTTTTGCGCTCGTGATTATGCGTATGTTCTGTCATAATTTAATGTGTTCTGTTAAGAAGAAAATAAACCTACTCCAATACAATTTTTTTCGAGGCAATTCTCCGACTATTGGCATCATACAATTCCAGAACATACAAACCAGCTCCTCCCCACGAAGAAAGTGTTACAGAATGTTTACTATCTGAAATTGCAGAGGAATAAACCACTTGTCCGATAACATTCTTTACCGAAACAGTGAGACCATCAGACAGGCTAAAGCTATCCGACTCTATAATCAGTCTCTCCTTCGCCGGATTCGGATATACTCTGATAACCCCTGACATCCTATTTATACCGGCATCTGTCGAAACATATTTAATTTTTAAAGTATCATACGTAGCGACTGAGGTCAGACAGGTATCCTGAACAAGAAGCTCTGCAACAACCGATGTATCGGCACTCATTGTGTTAGAGGCTATAAGCCTGAACTTTTGATGATGATTTGAGACTGTAATATTTTTAACACGAAGTATAGCAGAACTACTGCCCGAATATGATTCATTGTCAGTCACATTTTGCCACCCCAGATTACAGGAATTCGATTGCCATTGACTCTTCGTGGCATTGTTACTCAATACTGCCGAAAAAACAGCATCCTGTCCAACTGCAGAATTTTGATTATTGGGTTGCCCGGAGATCAACCCTTTGCAACTATACAAATCTGCAATCTCACTGTCGGTAAGAACGCGATTCCAGATTCCAATATCGTCAATTGCTCCATTCCAGGGAGCAGATCCATAAAACGGATTTAATCCGGTCGCAGAGTAAATATTACCACCAATAATCAACGGATTGGATGAGTTGGTGATTGCATATTCACTTCCAACAGTGAAATCACCATTTTGCAGTTTTCCATTAAAATAAATCTTCTGAACAGGCGGGCTATACACAATCGTCAACTGATTCCACTCCGCATTGTTTAAAGATGAAGAGTCCTGAATAGCAGCACAATTGTTATTACCTCCATACCCAAGTACTTTTACAAACGAAGGTAAAGAGCCCGAAGCATTGTCGAAGCCCAAATAATATCCGGTTGTTTTGCATCCACCTCCGGCTCCTTTCATCAATATGATGTTTAGCTTATTATCTAATGTTCTGCACTTTACCCACAAAGATATTGTCATACACTGGCCAACAGACAATGAGGCTGAATTTGGGATTTTAATATAACTACCGTTATTGAAATCGAAAGCACTGCTGTTTATTCCAAATCTATCAGAAACAAGTACCGCGCCAAAATTCTGACCATTATTCCCGTTGCCACTCACATCACTTACATTTCCATTAAATGGCCACCACGCAACTAATCCACCCGATGGTACATAGCCCGGTAATGATTGAGCCCTGAATACAGAGACCCCGGAAATAAGAACAGATAAAACAACTAATAATCTTTTCATTTTAAACCAAATTACACTGAATATAACGCTAAAAAATTTGTATCTTCTCATCTACAGACGCCCCTCTACATTCAAAAAAAACAACTCCTCACTTACTCTTCAAACACAACAAACCCCCACCAACCAGAGGTTGATGAGGGTTCTTAAAAAGGCGGCTACCTACTCTCCCACTTTCGCAGTACCATTGGCGTTATCGGGCTTAACTTCTCTGTTCGGAATGGGAAGAGGTGGAACCCCGATGCTATAACCACCTAAATGCTATTCATAATTAATAATCAATAATTCACAATTAATAATTATGCGTCAATTCGGT
>Ga0209398_1000260_pt1 | contig 35758 bp, 40 predicted proteins | sample AshMeaBigSpring_FD_184125 | JGI IMG/M metagenome (GOLD analysis project Ga0209398, IMG submission 184125) | Groundwater microbial communities from Big Spring, Nevada to study Microbial Dark Matter (Phase II) - Ash Meadows Big Spring (SPAdes)... | ecosystem: Environmental > Aquatic > Deep...
CTCGTGGCGGGTGGGGGACCGCCGGGGTGGTATAGGTGGATGCCGAAATCCTTCGGGTCACATATCCCACGCCTCGCGCCAGCCGACGAATTTCGGGAACCTGGGCGCATCCTTGGCTCCGCTCGGCTGGTGCTTGAACTTCACGAACTTCCCGACGAGCGCCTCCCGCTGCAGCCACAGGCTCACCCGGTCGATCCCGCCGAGCACATGGTTGTAGCCGAGCCGGAATTCCACGCCCGTATCGAGCGTGCGGACGATGAACCCGCCGAGTTCGCCCCGGCCGACCATGCCGGCCTGTGCCATGCTCCGCTTCGTGCGCCCGAAGGCGTCGCGCTCGGCCTCGTTCTGGTTGGTCATGCCCTCGTAGGACTCGATCACGACGGCCTCCGCGTCCTCGAACCGCTTGATCTTGAGCAGCCAGCCCTCGCGCTCGGTCGAGCGGCCGCATTTATACGGACCTGCTGGATCGCGCACCATGACGCCCTCGTATCCGGCGGCGAGACACTCTTCCTCGTAAGCCGCAAGCTGGGAGGCATCGGCAATTTCCACCGGCAGCACCTTTTCCACATGCTCCCACTCTCGCAGGCGGGCGAGTTCCTGCATCCGGCAGGCGTAGGGCACGTCGATACCGGCGCTGACGTAGTCAAAAACGTGGAACACGAAATCCGGCTCGCCGCTTTCACGTCCGATCGCGCTCGTCGTGGCGTTGAACGTGCCGCCGCGAAGCATGAGTTCGCCATCCACTCCGTCCGGCAGGTTGGCCTCGATCCACTCGCGGGCGAAGCGGTTGCTGATCGGCTTGTAGGATCGGGTGAGCGCGCGCCCCTCGATTTTCAGGCAGCGGATTCCGTCAAGTTTCGGCGTGGCTAGCACCGGAAAGTGCAGGGCTTCGGGAAGCTCGCATTTTCCGGCGAGCATCGGCTTGGTGATTTTGCACATGGTCATTCTCCTTTCAGGTGTTTGATGCACTCAGGCCCGAAGCCCGAATCCACCGACTCGGGCACCGTCAACGTCTTGCCGCACCGCCCGCATTTGCCGCAGTGGCACACGCGGACTTGCTCGGGAAGGTCGTTGCGTAACGACAACCTCCGCAGAAGCCACTCGAACGCCCTGGCGCTCGGGGCCGTAGGCGCAATCCGCGATTTCCGTCCGTGGCGGTAGCGGGTCCCGTCGAAGACCGTGCCGAGGAACGAGTAGCTGTGCTCGTTGTCGGCACCTGTCAGGACGGAGACAAAATGAGGCTTGTTCTCGTCGGACTTGCGGACCGTGAACGTGAACCGGTTTCCCGTTTCCGCGTTCTCCACGGTGAAGAGCGCGTTCCCGGCCAGTATGAATTGTAGCGTGTCTTTCATGGTGCGTGACTCGCGTAGTTCAGTGGCAAAAAGAAAGACCGGTGGCGGGGGCAACCGCCGCGATCCTTCCGATCAAGGTGCTGAGGTTGAATTTGCGCAGGCTGCGGTTTTCAACGTCATAGACGGACAACAAGATAACCACTCACAATCAATCACTTACGCGCAAGGCACGATTCCGCCTGACAAATTACAGGACAAATTGACACCGGAGCATCTGCATGAAGAAGTCAAAGAAAAATCCGCCCATCGTTATTTCTGATGAGCACAACGAAATCAAAATTTACACTACGGCTGGGAGGTCTGGAGTGTTCTACCAGCTCTCCTATTATCGGGCAGGGGTCAGGCAGCGGAGGACATTCGCAGACCTGAATGAAGCCAAGCGGGAAGCGAGGATGATTCTTGGGCAACTTTCCGGCGAGCGGATACAGTCGCGCAATCTCTCCGCTGTAGAAATGGAGAGCTATACCATTGCGATGCGGACCATTGAACAGACCGGAGTCCCACTCCATGTGTGCGCCGAACTCTTCGCCGAGGCACGGCGTATTCTTAACGGCCACAGCATCACCGACGCGGCAAAGTATTACATGCAGCACTACGACCCCAAGCGCCCCCGGAAGCCGCTGAGTGATCTGGCTGCTGAATTCAAGGAATCGCGGCGGGCAATTGGCGTGAGCAGCCGATACATCGACACGGTGGATTTCACAATGCGATCCCTTGTAGCTGCATTCAAGGACACTTCGCTCGAAAACCTTGAATCTGCCGCGCTAGACCGGTGGATGGGTGAAAAGGACGTTTCCAATCGAAGCAAAAATACCTATCGGGCAATCCTGGCCTGTTTCGGGAATTTTCTGAAAAAGCGCAACTACCTTGCGTCGGATCGCCCCAGTGCCTTTGACGGGATGTGCGTATGGAAGGAAGAGGTTAAACCTGTCGAAATCTTCACCGTTGAAGAGATGGGTAGTCTCCTCGGTTCTGCGCAAGAATACGTCATCCCTTTCCTTGCGCTGGGAGCCTTTGCGGGGTTGCGTTCCGCAGAAATCTTCCGGCTCGACTGGAAACACGTTCTCTTCAAGCGCGGGTTTATTGAGTGCGCGGCGGAAATGACAAAAACACGTCAGCGGCGCCTTGTGCCCATCACCGAGAACCTTCGCGCGTGGTTGGAGCCAATTGCTCCCAAAAGCGGCATGGTGATTCATTCCAGCGAGGCCGTCATGAGCATGGTCAAAAAACTGGGAGTCCATTGGAAGCGGAATGCATTGAGGCATTCCTATATTTCCAACCGTCTTGCCCTGATGCCCGACACTGCCCGCGTGGCGTTGGAGTGCGGAAATTCGCCAAACGTGATTTTCAAGCATTACCGAGAACTGGTGACACCAGAGCAGGCGAAGAAATGGTTCAATATCTTTCCTGGGGCCGGCTATCCAAAGTGCCTAGTGACGCGCAGAAAGAAATTCAGCCCAAAGCCGAAATGGGACTCCCATATCCAGATGACTCCACAAATCGAGGCAGGGTCGCAGCCCCAACCGCTCAAGCTTCTCCCCACCCCGGATGCCGTGCTCCCGGAGATCGTGGGCGACACCGGGCTGAATGATGAGGAGATCCGGCGGGCGTTGTTGGGGTAAAAACGGCCAAAAGGTTGTTACGTAACGACCGGAACGCGGGTTGACACGGCGGCAGGTGGATGAGTGAACCCGAATCCACCAACCAGGGCGAGTGGCTGACAGAACAGCAGCTCGCCGATCACCTGCACGTATCCGTGCGCCATCTGGCCAACCTGCGGAAGGCGGGGCTGCCGTTCGTCCAACTCGGATCGAGCGTGCGCTACAACCGCGCCGAAATTGAAGCGTATCTGCGCGGGAACCGGCGTCTGTCGTCCCACGTCGAGCGGAAGCGCCGGCAGGCGACCCTCGCCAAGAAGATTGGAGGGGCACAATGATTCTCCCGGACCTGTCGTTTCTGGCGCTGCCTGATGGCGTGCTCTTCCAGTCGAACAAGAACCCCGAGGCGGTACGGGCGACGGCCGAGCGCATGGGGATGATGCCCGGGTTGAACAAGGATCTGACCCGTCCGGGCGACGGGATTAATGTGGCCGCCGCGATCGGGCGGGATGGCGACTGGATGCGGGCGATCATCGCGAGCGATTCCCCTAAGATCACGGGATTTGAGTGGATGGAGTTCGCGGTTTCGCCGGTCAATCACACATCGACGAACTGGCTTTTTTGTGTGGCGAGCGCGATGAGTCACGCGGCCCCGGAGAACGTGCGGATTGTGAAGCGCCCATTGCCATGAACCTCGAATCCCTTGTTCTGCCGAAGGGGGCCGTCGTGCTGAAGGACATGGACGACGAACGATCGAAGGCGACCGCGTATCAACTCGGCCTCTATCCGGGCATCGTCGCAGGGTTGAAATCGTTTGATGGCCCGGCCGGGGCGGCGGGGATCCAGCGATGCGGCGACATGCTTGTGGCGGTTCTCGCGTGGGAGCGTTGCAGCGGGGGCAACGGGTGGGCAACGCTCTCGATCTCGCCGTTCAACGATGAGAATGCGGAGTTCTTCGTCCGACTGACGAAGGTCTTGTTAAGAGGTCCGAAAGCCTCGCCATGTCAGTGAAGTCTCCGCTCCCGGCATTTGCGCGGGAAATGCTCGAATCGTGCCCGAGCACCGGGGACGGCGTGCATCTGTGGCTGTTCCGGGTGGCGCGGGTGATGCATCCGTATTTTGAGGACAAGAACGAGATCGTCTCCCGCATCGAGGCGGCAACTTCGGGTTGTGGCCGGGATGTGCCTCTCGGGGAAATCGAGGCGGCGGTTGCGAACTCGGAGGCGTATGCGTGGCAACCGGGGCGGCGGGTGGTGGTGCGCCCGGCCACCAGGCCGACTTGGCCGAGCGCCAACCAGGAGCAAGTCGAGGCGATTGCAGGTGAGGGGATCGGGTTGGTTGATCTGTGGGGCGCGTCCCCGGTCCACTTTGTCGATGACGAGTGCGCGGAGGAAATCGTGGATGTGCTGTTTCCGGGCAACCCGCTGATCTGCTGCGGGAAGAGGATCGACACCGACTTCGGAACCGGCAGGCGCGAGGAATGGCGCGGGAAGCTCGCCCGCCAGCAATTTATCGTTCCCTCGCCGATGACCGCCGAGGAAGGGCAAAGGAAAAGCGGCACGGGCATTTCCCCGCGCACACTTGAGAACACCGGGCCGCGCCGGTTCCTCGTGATCGAGTTCGACCACGGGCATACGGACACCCATGCCGCCGTGCTGTGGCACCTGGGGAAACTTGCACCGCTTGTTCTCGTTGTGCACAGCGGCGGGAAATCGTTGCACGGATGGTTTGCTTGCGCGGGACAGCCCGAGGAAAAGGTGCTGCGGTTCATGCGCTATGCCGTGTCGCTTGGTGCCGATCCCGCCACATGGACACGCTGCCAGTTCGTGAGGATGCCTGGCGGGATGCGGCCACCGGGGAAGAACAACAAGTGGGCGCAGAGGCAGCAGGTTTTCCACTTCAACCCGGAGAACCTGCCATGAAAAGCGAATGGGCGGACGAGGCAGCGATCCCCGATGTGGATCCGCCACGGAAGAGCACGTCGGGGGAACCCGAGGGCAAGCCGAAGCTGCCTCCTCCGAAGGTGGTCAGCATCGGGGAACTCGTCACGCCGCCGCAGAATGACCCGAACGAACTCCTGCGCTACCGCTACCTGTGCCGTGGAGGCGGGTTGCTGCTCGTCGGTCCTGCGGGGATCGGCAAATCCACGCTGGCGATGCAGGCCGCGATCTTTTGGGGGATCGGGCGGGCATTCTTCGGCATTGTGCCGGCAAGACCGCTGCGCTCGCTTTTCATCCAGAGTGAAAACGATGATGGCGACTTGGCCGAGATGCGCGACGGCGTGCTTTCCGGGCTCGGGTTCACCGATGATGAGCGGCGGCTTGTCTTTGAGAACGTGCTCGTTGCGACCGAGGACATGCGAACCGGGGATGACTTTTGCGCGGACGTGTTGGCTCCGCTGCTCGACGCGCACAAACTTGACCTTTTCTGGATCGACCCGGCCCTCGCTTATCTGGGGGGTGAGGCGAACTCGCAGGCGGATGTGGGGAAGTTTTTGCGCAACGGGATCAACCCGCTCATCCACCGGCACAACTGCGCGGTGATCGTCGTGCACCATACAAACAAGCCACCATCGGGATCCGAGAAGCCCGAGTGGAGCGGAACCGATTACGCCTACCTTGGCAGCGGCAGCGCGGAGTGGGCGAACTGGCCGCGAGCGGTCCTTGCCCTGCGCTCGATCGGTAGCCAGAAGATTTTCGAGCTGCGGGCGGGTAAACGCGGGGCGCGCCTCGGCTGGGTGGATGAGTATGGCGAACGCCTGTTCAGCCGGATCGTCGCGCACGCCAAGGCAGACGGGTTCCATTGGCGCGATTCGACGTTGGAGGAACTTGAGGCCGAGCAGGGCGCGACGAGCGAATTGCGTTTCGAGCGCAAAAAGCCGTCGATGGACGACTTCATGACCGTGTTCCCAGGTCACTTCCGCGAAAAGCCCCGCGAGGCGCTGCTGTCTGCCGATCAGATCAAGAACACGTTCCACGACCGGGGGTGGCACAAGGACTTTTACCGGGGCCTGTGTGATGAGGCGGAAGCCGCCGGGAAGCTCGCGAGTGTGCGAGGGGACGGCCGCGGCGGGCAGGTTCTGCGCGGGTTGCCGGCCATCGCGGAGGCGTTCGAGACTCAGCGCCGGGAGCAGGGCACGATGATGGAACAGGTGCCGCTCAAGGCACCGGCCAATGCGCGGCGGAAGCGGCGAAAATCGAAGTGACCCGGTTCCCCCAAAGCTCGATCAGACTGTTTCACGCCTGGCGCCAAGTTCCGGGCCTTGGTTTACAGGGTGAGGAAAATTTCCTGAACATGGCTATGTGAGCCGGTGATCCGAGATGTGCGGGAGGCGATGGGGAAATGGCCGATTTTCGCCCCTCCCGCCGTTTTCACCAGCGTTTGGGTTTATCGACTGTTGCCCGGAAGCTCCGGTAGTGGCGTTTGATGCGCTCGATGTAATCCGCGTCGTGGAGGAGCAGTTCAGTGAAAAGCTTCAGAATGGCGTCTGCGTGCCGTCCCTGAGGTGAGCCCATGTTGAGCACCGGCCCGATGAGTTCGGCAATGTCGTCTTTGGTAGAGGGGTATTTGAGCCACTTCCGATAAAAAGATGCGGTTTCCCAGCCGTAGGCGATGATCGCTTCCGGTTGCTTGGTCTCGGATGAAAACACCGTGAAAAATACCCGTCGGCAATCGCACTTTGGTTCATTGCAGAACATTTCCACGAAGGCGTAGTCTGCCGGCGGAAGAGAGATGTTCGCTTGCGGCAGGATCTGCACCGACCGCGTTTCGGCTTCGGCGAGTTCTGGCAGGCGGCTGTAAAGGGGCTCAAATGGCATAATGGGCCATGTGACGACCCCAGCATGTCGTTGTAAAGCCGCCAATTTCCGGTGCGATCCGCTGTGGACGCAGGCGCGCGTTGCATAGCCGGTGAGTCCTTGCCGTCTGTCGTCCGCGCTGCCAAAATCAAGCCATGAAGTTTCTTGTCGCCTTTTTCCGCAGGCTGTTCCACCTCCCGGAGCCCAAGCCGGTGAAGCGGATCCTTACGCGCTGGACGCCGATCTGAAATCGCCTGGCGGCTTTCCGCACCCCCAACGCACCCCCATAACCACTGCATCCCCGTGCCTGCCCCGCGCTATTCTTGGCGGGAATGGAACTCACCACGATCAGGGGCTACAACTTCAGCGAAGTGTCGTCGGCGATGCAGAAAGCGATCCGCCGCGCCGATACCCAGCTTGCAGGCTATTGGGCGCTGGAGCTCTGGGCGAGCGGGTTCGGCAACTACGTGTGGAAGCGCCTGCTCACCGTGAGCGCGGAGGATTGTTGGGGCCTGATCACGGCAGAGGTCAAGGCACTCCACGATTCCTACCTGATCGTGAACGACAACGTGCCGGCACGGAAGGCGAAAGGCCGGATCTTCATTTCAAAGGCGGTCATCATCCTCTGCGCGGCCAAGAAGAGCCGCGATCCCGACCACCTTCAAAACCTTGTCTATGACCAGATGCGGGGCGTGGACGCTGACACGCTGGCCGACGACCTCCGCGCCGCCCCCGACTATGTGCCGATCCCCGACTACGCGTTTGACTGCCACACTCGCAAAGGCAAGGCATCTGGAGCCACCAAGGCTCAGTTTTTCAGCGCCGAGCACGCTGCGCTCCAGCCGTTCCAGCCCGGCCTGTTCGATGGACTTGTGGACGGCTGACGGCTGCGTGGTGCGCGGGATCGTGCGGGATTCGGCATCCACCTATACCACCCCGCAGCTCCCCCGCCCGCAACGAGGCATAAACACAAGCTCCCGGCATTTCGCGCCCACGGAGCAAACGGCTTCCTACGCCTGATAAACGCCGTCCGCGCCGTCCCTGCGGGCTGCTCAACTTCCATGCCAACCTGCGGGTGGCGGCGGAAAATGGCCGGAAATGGTGGCGCGGGGCGGCGAGGATCATTTCCGGTGCCAACATCGGGCGGGCGCGGGAAATGGTGGAAAATATGGTGCCATTCAGCGATTTCACGCCGCGAGGGACGGCTGGCATAAAATTGGGGTGATAACGGATCACTCAACAGCCAAGCCGGACAAGACCGGATCGAGCGCGGCGAACACCGCGCAAATGACGAGGGAGCGCTTCGCGAGGCTGCTCCAGCGGTGGCGGAAATCCCACGGGTTTGGCCTGGGCGACGCCGCCCGCGTGCTCTGCTGCTCGCCGGCCACGGTGGGCGAGTGGGAGCGGATGCGCCGGCTGCCGCAGGCGTTCACGCTGCGAGCGATTGTCGGTCTGCTGGAGGGAGGTGCCCGGTGATCGCGCTCAGCGGGTTTGAAAACGGTGCCTGCGTGGGCACGGTGGACTTCGAGTATCCCGACGAGGGAGACGCGGAGCCGGTGGTCACGCGGGATCGGTGGACGAGCGCCACGCTTCTTGAAAAATGCCAGCAGCGGTTTGCGGTGGTGCCGCGCAACAGCGATGAGACGATGCCGATGCTGGAAATGCGGCTCACCGTGCTGCGCGATGCGATCCGGGAGGCGGTCGAACGGATGGACTTCGCCGAGGTCAACAGGCTCTCGCACAAGGCGCGTGCCACATGCGAGAGGATCGAATGCGAAAAGTTGCGCTACGGGCATCCGGGCGAAACGGAGCGGCACGGTGACATTCTCATCGTGGACTCCCCCGAGCGGGGGAAGGTGATCCTCCACTTCCCCGAGCGGATCGGCGGGCAACGGATGCGGTGGGTGAAAGTCTGCGGGTTTATGAGCGAGGGCGACGGGCAGGCGTTCTGGCGGCTGCGGACGTTCCGGCTCGGGGAAAACGTGTCACTGGAAGCGGCGCGGCTCTGCGTGCGGGAGATCGCCGGCATGGCCGGGAAGGAGGCCGCATGAGCCCGGCGGAATTTTCCATCCTGCTCGCCGGGTGGAGCGAAAAGCACCACTTCGCCGACCAGTGGGCCGCTGCCGCCGAGCTTGGAACGTCCTACGGCACGCTTCGCCGGTGGTTGTCAGGACGGGCGCTGCCGTGTCACCTGACGATGGCGGCGGTGATTCGGCGGGTGCGCGGGGGCTGCGGGCCGCTTGCCGAGGCCAGTCCGTCCGAGGTTGCCGCCGAGTGCAAGATTTGGCGGGCCAAGCACGGGATTTCCCAAATCCATGCCTCCGGGCTGCTCGGCTGGGCGCCAAGCACTTTCCAGTCGATCGAGTCGATGACTCACCGGATGCCCGCGCTCGTAGCCGATGAAATCCTGCACCAGCTCCGCAAGCCGGTGAGCGCGGAGGCGCTGGCGGTGATCAAGCAGCGGCAACGCCCGGTCGAGCCGAGGGTGCTCGCCGAGCGGTTGCGGCAGTGGCGGCGCGCCAACCGGCTCAACCGCAGGCAGGCGGCCGACGCGCTCAAGGCGATGGGTTTTGCAACCACGGATCGGACGATCTGGGTGTGGGAGTCCGAGCGGATGTTGCCGAACCGCCCGCTTGCCCTCCTTGAAAAGCTCGCGGAGAAGCCGCCGAAAACCGAGCCCCGGCGCGAGGAAATCGGACGCCGGTTCGGTGAGCAGATGCGCCAGTGGCGGCGGAAGCGGGGGCTGAACCAACGGGAGGCGTTAGCGATCCTCGGCGAGGGCGACGATCAGGGGAAAATGTCGCGGTGGGAGAGCGGGAAGCAAGTGCCAGCGAACATGCGCGAGCTGATCGCAAAGATGGAGGCCGCAAAATGAGCGCGTGCGACTACCTCAGCGATGCCGAGACGGACGTGGTGCTCGCGATCAACGGGATTGCGGTGCTGAACGAGACGCCCGAGTCCGAGCCGGGCACCGTGGATCCGCTGCGGCCTGCCTATGCGCGCCTGCCCGACTACGTGCGGGAGATGCTGGAGAAGCCACTCCGGACGATCCGGGCGACCCATCCCGAGGCGGTGACGATGCTGCGCCAGCGGCTCTCGATCCTCGAAAACGCCCGCCAGTTCGGCAGCAGCGTGAAGCTGGAGAGCCGGATCGCAAGGACCCGCGCCGTGCTCGACCATGCACTCGCCATACGGGCCACACCGTCCACGGTCGAGATGGTGGGCGACGTCCAGATCCGCGACGACGCCGAAGCCGGCCAGGTCGTGATCACGTTCCCGGACGACCACACGCCCGAGAGGCGGAAGAGGATCCGCTCAGCCGGGTTCCTGCCTCAGGGGGCGCGGAGGGCGATCAGGCTGCGGAAGATCGGGGCGGGTGGGAACGTGGGGATGGAGGATGCGAGGCGGTTCGTGCGGGGGATGGTTGAAGAGAGTGGGCAGGGGTGAGCGGGCAGCGGGAATACCACTACTCCACCCGAGGGCGCTTGCGAGGGTTTACAGGGCGATAAACGAGCGGGTCATGGCACTCCCGCCATATCTCGGTGCGAGGTGCGGCACGGGCCTCGGTTTTGCTGACACCTCACCCATCTACCAGCCGCGCACCAAATGAGCCTACATAGGCCGATAAACGACAAATCCGATCCCTTCCCGCCAGAACATTATGCGAATTGCACTCTTGCCTATCCAGATAGCAGCACTATCCTTTGCGCCTTAATCCAATAACCATGTCACAATCCGCACTAGAAAAAATCAAATCAATCGAAGAAAACGCAGCCAAACAAATCGCTGCATTGAAATCCGAAGCCGTATCGGAAATTGCCAAAAAGCTCTCCGAAGCCAAGGACGTGGTAGCCGCTCTTCAAAAGGAATATGAGGAACTGACAGGCAAGACCGTTACCGGAGAAAAGGCAACGCCTGGCACCCGTAAGCGTCTTTCTGCAGCTGACAAGACCGCTCTCGTTGGCCGGTGCGCAGATATCATCAAGTCGGCCGATGGAATCGCCATGGGCGACATCGTGGACAAGGCGGGTGAATCGGTTTCAGCCGTTCGTGATGCCGTAGCGAAAGTTCCTGGAATCCGGAAGACCGGGAACAAGGCAACGACGCTGTATTTCGTCGGGTAGTCCCCTTTGGGAACATAAACAACGAAGGCCAGCATGGATTGCTCCAATGCTGGCCTTTTTCGTTTTGAGGAGATTCTCTTGTGATTAATCAGCAAAATGCAGGAAATTTTGAAGAAAGATCAATAAAAACGGAAAAGTTAATGACACTGCAATTGCGTATAATAAAAGTGAGCGTGTCGCATCTGTAAACGTCACTTTTAGTGCATCTTTCGGAAAATCGCAAGAGTGTGGTAGCCTTTGCTAATGACGATTACAAAGGCACGAGCGAAGTTCTGAAAGTTGATACTGTTGGCTGGGTACGAACACCGAGGAAGAAACAGAAAGAAAATGCTTTCTGTGTGTGGCAGTAGCTGGATGGCGGCGTATCGATATAACACAATCTAGCTGTCATCATTTTGTTCATTTTCTCTTGAAAGCATCTCTAAGCACAGAGAGAGCTTTGCGAGTAATCTTTGCGTCATATATCGTGAAGAATTGGGGGTTTGATCCCAGATTCCCTGTAGGTAGTCCCAAGCTCTCTTTCATAATAGGATAGGAATCCAACGGCAGTGATGCGTTTTCTTTGTTCCAAATAAATACAAGCCGCGTGCTTGTCCCTTGCAGCCAAGAATCGAAATCACATGAGGATGCCAGTGTAACGCCGGTTGAAATCTTCTTTTGGTATGAATCAGACTTTGATGCCCTCGCTGTATCGTGCAATTGGATTGCCTTGTCAAGGATTCCAAGGACTTCGTTGATATCCAAATATACTAGGTTGATATTATTGTCTCTTTTTAAAAATATATCAAAAGGCTGCTCTGCATTAGATGTAGGGAATGTGACTTTAAAAGTTAATATTTCCCGCGGCGTGTTTTCTGCTACGAGAAACCGTTGAGCTGCAGCAATTGGCTTTCCAAAAACTGACACGACAACTTTTTGCTTCCCTGCTCTTTCTGTTGACGCTTTTTGTATAAAAACCGTAATATCAGATTGATTATAATGTCCAGAAAGAATTTTCTGGCGCTTCGCTGCTGAGTTGTCAGATTCGGTTGGATTTGAATTTTTTCGCGTGACCGGGTGGACGGTTGCAGCAGTTGTTTGCCTTAAAGAAGAAACAGGAATGGCTTTCCTTACCTCAATTGGAACGCCTGCAAACCTTTCTGACTGAATAGCCTCACCTGTCTTTTTTTTAGAAGCTATTAATGGCATAATAAAAAAGTAAAGACAAGCCAGTCCCACTGATAAACCAAGAATAATTGCTAGCGGAAAAACGTTCGGCTTTTCTGCCGCAGGTGCAGGGCAGGGCGCAATAGGAATCGGCTGAACCTGGGGCAGTACCCGTGGTGGCGAGGCATATCCAGCCTGACGCTGTGGTGGCGCGGGCGTTTCGACTTCCTCTAGCTCACCGGTTTCTGGATTAAAAAGGCGCCTTCGCATTACAGAGTCCTAATGACGTCCACACTGAAGGCAGTCGGGATCGCGTGGTGCTCTAACTCCATACCACCTCAAAACAGAGTTGCGGTTAAAATAATGCTCCATTGGTGGCCAAGCATTATAGATCACGTCACGCCTGTTTGCCCATATGTAAAAATCCGATATAAGATCTGACTCCAACGAGGAGATTCCCGACGGTAAATCACGGGACAGCTCAACAAGTGCTAATTTGACGACCATGTTTGTGATCGGCGCAATATCAGATGCAAGACCGACTTGAATTGTTGCCGACGCCCGCTCATCAGACACGTAGGCGGCAGCATTGCGGCGAGCCTGCCGTTTGTTGGAAATCTCTTCGTGGGCACGATAAAGTCCTCGCCCTTCGATACAGGCAAGACAAGGGCCCAAGTTTGGCCTCAATCGAAACACATCACCGCCTGCAGCTCTGGTTATCGCTCTTCCAAAAAGTGCTGTCTTTCTAGTCTTGAGTGAGATGACATTCGTGTTAGAACGGCTGCGATGCTCGTCGGTCACGCAAATGATAAGGTCGGATCGACTGCAATCCATTTCAAGCCCTGTAAGGTTGTTGTTGATATCAGTTTCGCTGGTTTTGACATCGCAAAAAGGGTTTCTGTTCCAGATTGCATCACGAACTGCGTGCGTTTTAAAACGCCCGAGGTCAGAGATTCCAGACGCATGCCTGCTAACATTCGAAAGCTCCAGCCTATCAAAGTCATAAAGTGAAAAAGCTCCAATTCCTGCTTTTGAAAGTTCGACTGCAATAGTTGAACCGAAACTTCCGACCCCAATAATTACAACTCGTTTCTGGGATAAAACATCTGTTTCCAAGAGGCCCTTACTTCGTGAGTATAACTCTGACGTTTTGGGAATGAATTGGATATCACAGAGAACAGCGTCACGTCCGTCATGCAAAAAACAGGATTTAGTGAGAAGGCTATTTAACTTTGAAAAACTGAGTTTCAGGTGCCGGGGTGCAATATTGTCTGCGTTTTCTTTAAAATCACAAGATGGCGCTCCAATCACAATTTTTACCGGAATTGGGATTCCAGATGGAGGAACCTTTGGATATTTTGTAAACACATGAAAAACAGACTCTCCTGGGAATTCAAACCCGACTCCGTGGTGAATCGCACCCTCTCGCGTGTGACGAATCAACTCAATGATTTGATCTTCTTGTAAAAATACAATCGGAGAACTCATGCAAATCCATCTTCAGCAATTTGATTTACTGTGGTTGCATCTGGATTTTTTTTCTCACCAGGTTTCACCAGTACGAGTTCCCCAGTGACAGGATCGAATACTATATCATTTCCTGTTGTAATTCCTCGATTTCGCTCCGCTAGTTCCACTCCTAGTTGCTTTGTTTTTTCTTCTTTCATATCTGTACTATTGTGCGTGTCTAACATAATAATCTATATCCTGCCCTGTAATCAAGTGGTTTTGATAAGCTTCCAACCAAACAAGTGCTTTTAAAGCTACTTTGTAAAGAGTCAGGTTTTGATGCCAGAATTCGGCGTTGAAATGGCAAAGTTGAATATTTCCGTTTGAAGATCCTAAAAGATGCATAGTTCCAGAACACCCGATTGCACTCAGATCGCGGCCTAAAAAATCATACAATGGCTTAGGGAAAACCACAAATACCTGAGGCATTTGGCTTGGGTAATCGGGTGGAATGGTAATATGAAGCCTGTATGTCTTGCCGTTTGAAGTTCTAAGGCCGAGATCAAGGTAAGGGGCAGACTTATGTTGCAATTTTATGAATGAATATCTGCGGGGAAGGTATTTTTCTAAAATCGCTTGTTCAAGATGGAGTCGCTCGGTATTCATCAATTTCGATGTAAATGTGTTGCAATACTATCTGCCAGGCTATCTGCAAATGAAACCAAATCTGACTCGTTAATGTCCTCCCACCCGATCGCACTCCAGGTTAGGCATTTTGACTGATTGTTGAAAAAAAGGGTCGCCGGAGTCGGGGATTCACGAGAGAATACAACTTCATATTGATTGGGATTTTTGCAGAATGAAATTGAAATAGACTCTGAGTGTAGCTTCATGTGAGTTTCGTCATATTCCGAACTTAGTCGTCGGAAAATAAGACAAAACAAGGTTTTTCCTGCCTCTGTAGCAATCCAGATGTCTTGAGGCAACTCCGAATACTCTTTTGTCTCTTCCGAGAGTTCTCCAACGGAAATTTCCCCGTGGCGGGCATTTTTCGTTCTTGGGAGTATCAGATTTTCAGCTATTTCCTTATCGATAGAGTCTCGCAATGGGTTGCTGCTTGAAAAAATAACCCACGACATAGGCGTGTGGTTGTATCCACGCGACTGCGTGTAGAGAAATCCGTCAAGGTTAGTACATTCGTTTGAAATCGTGCAGATGACGAGAAGGAAACGACTGAGCCCGCAATCTTTGATTGCTCGACAAACTGTATCAGAATCGTGCGGACTTGGATGTCTCAAACCGAGTCTATGGTGAGAATGCCATTCACCGATGTGTTGCAACCCGTGCATTGCACGCAAACGCTTTCCGCACGAATTCAAGTAATCCACATCTTGATTAAAAAATCCAACTGTCCGCCGCGCATTTAACCCTGGCCCTATCACGTATTGAACAACCGGTTTACCAGTATGTGTCCAAAATCCGAAAAGGTCACCACCTGTCTCGATATCGGGGTAATCGAGTGCAAATCGTGAGATAACATCCAATTCACACGAATAAGTTAATATATTATCGTGCGACATGGCGGCATACCTGGTGTTTGTTTTTAATTGATATAAAATACTCGCTGAACGCTTTATTTGATGAAAGCATTGCGATTGAATCAAGACTTCCATGCAGCATGCTATTTAATCTGCATATTCTTAGTATTGAGTTAAGCTGCCCAAAAAATAGCGAGTTATTAATATTTGAAAATGGCATAAGATTAATGGCGGAGTGGTAATACTCTGATAGAAGATTATATATTTCTATAATATTTCCATTGCGAATAGTGCTCTTGATATTATCCATTAGCTTTTCTGTCTTGGAAAATAAAAGCGATCTTGCAACCCCAAGTGGTGCTTTTCTAATGAATGTCCCATCACTGCGAAAATCAACGTGAATGGAGCATGAGGGATTTGATGGTGAAAATGAGATAACAAATAGTGGATTCCCTATTTCGCAGATAGGGACTTTCCCTCCTTTGGGCCATTTTACAATTTTTGCAGCACTGGAATGTGGAATAGACTGAAGTGCAGACCATTCTGACTTTTTCAGCCTCAAAACATCTGTTGCCGGGTGTAAAATGCCATCCATTTCTAGTGATGAGCGAAATTGGCCAGGATATGTCTCGCGCCAATATTTCGTGCCTTGAGTAGAATACAAAATATGGCAAGAATTTGCCGACTGCGGCATAATCCATCGGCCGTTTGGTAGGCGTATCGAGTAAAATGAATTTTTTGATTGTCCGCATGCAGCGAATTGATGTTGGATCTGTAGCATTTCACTGTAAGTGGTCTGTGGATCACTTTGGAGCCAGTCTATAAATACATTGCAGGCATCTCGTTGATTGCGGATGTAATTCTGGTCTGTGTGTTCTGGATACCCCTTAAGTTGCCTAAGAAAATCTCCAGCCCACTCCGGATGGAGAATCTCATCATCACAAGGATATTTAAACACGTTAATAACAGCCATGTGTTTTCGCTTTTAATAACGCAATGGCCTTTTTGCGCCAGTCAACCCCTTCCCATTCCAGACCTGGTGATGGATTTGCCTCTAGAAGCAACCACTCGCCATCTCTTGTCTGAATCCAATCTACCCCCAGAATCTCCATGCCAAGAACTTGAGCCGCTCGAATAGACATAGCACAAAGAGATTCGGGGACATTGATACTTCTGCACTCGGTTGGACAAACATTCGCTTTCCACTGGGAAGGAACTCGCTCTAGTCCAGCAACTTCATCACCTAGTACTAAAACGCGAATGTCTTTCGTATAGGTTACAAATGGTTCCACACCAACAAAATCCTTAGCAATATGAGCCATGTCAATTGCGTCAAGCCAAGTTGCTTTGTCGTGGGCCCTTGCCTTTCCATAGCCCATATGCCAATTCCCCACCTTCAACACGCACGGAAAATCTGGATGATAATAGTAGGACAAACCATTGCTGCCGCAAAAAAAAGTGGATTTGATGACGGGCAATCCAGAGCGTTGAAGGGCTGCGTAGCTAGAAATACGCCCTCCTTTTTGTAACATGCTGGCTGCAGAGTTGATACAGGTAACACCAGAGGCTGCGATCAGATTTAATACTGCATACTGACGCAAAACTTCACTGTCGAATTGGCCTCGCCATAGAATGGCGTCAATTTTCTCCCATTCCCCGTGAGGAGAGTGACATTCAAAATCAAGTGATTCAGTAATGCGCACTCCTCTGATATCTAGTTCACAGAAATCTAAACAGGAAACATCCTCAGCCGATGGCCAGGACTTCTCTCCAATCACCAGAATTTTTTTTTCAATTATGGGCGGCATCGTCGATGCGTGTGTTGGATACTTGACTGTCTTCATCGGATCGAAGATAGGACGCAACTTTTCGCCTCACAGACTCGTAAGATGCTTCACAGAATTCCTGATGTGGAGTTCCTTTTGTATTCATCGCGCGTATTGGGCAGCCTGAACCGCATTGTGGGAGGAATTGACAGGCTGAGCAATTCTTAAAATCTGTAGGCTTCCGTGAAACAGCTTTTTCATACTCCAATTCATTCATCACAGTTTTTCCATTTTCATCGATATATCCAACGCAAAACTCTGGGAAGTCAATCAACTCATCACATTTGTAAAGCTGCAGCATTGGAGAGATCGAAAAGCCACGTTTCCAATGGTAGAGGCAAGTAGTGGAAGATTCCAGATTGCAGGGACTATCGGCGTATCCAAGTGGTTGGAGTGCACGGTAGATTTGAAGATCAAAGTTCTCCTCAAATTCGTCTGTTGCTATAATATGGTTCTCGTATTTCGATTTTTTTTCACGAAAATGAATGCGACCACATACAAATGAAGATACTCCGAGGTCCTTGGCGCGACTTGCTAAAATGCTGACCTCCCGTATATTTCCTTGATCGACATTCATTCGCAGTCGCACTAGCTTTTCTCCACCTCTGGAACATATGCTCTCGATATTAGAAAATATCTCATTAAAGGTTCCATTTCCCGTTGTTTTCCATGCCCGACGAGAATCATGTGTTGCTTTGTCTCCGTCAAGGGTAATTTGCATAGTGACATTGTTCGAGATAAAAAGATCGATCAATTCAGTATTCAGTAATGTTCCATTTGTTACAATTGAGTAATTTACGAACACGCCGTGTGATTTGCAGATGTTGTTTATCGATTCAATAAGGTTAGGCAAGTGACTTGAGGCAAGGAGGGGTTCTCCTCCGTAAAACTCAAGGTTCAATACAGTTGTTAGCCCGGATGTGCATTCAAAATGCAACCACTTTATCAGCCGTTCAATCGCCTCACTCGTTATGACATTTCCTGACTTCTTCGGGGCGCCTTGGTAGCAGTAAGGACAGCCCAAATTGCATGAAGTGGCCAGAAACAACTTGACCCATAATTCTCCTATTTTCTCTTTGGACTCCTGATATTCTTGCAGATATTGTGAAACCTCGTCGCTGTCAGCATGAATTAAAAATCCCAAGTCTAACAAGTCACGTTGCGCCGAAGAGGGGATTTCATCCAAGCGATTTTCGAGAATATCTAATTGTAGATCATCTGAGATTTCAATCAGGTTTCCTCGATATGCATTAAAAAGAATAATGGCTCCATCAATCTTAAAAAAATGATTGTAGAATGATTTTTTGTATTGACTTCCGGCATTATTCATAATTTCAGACTTTCTAGAAAAAGAAAGCATGCAGGTTACTGCATGCTTTCTCTATTATTATTACCGTTTACTTACTGCAGAAAGTTGGCGTGCGGTATGATTGGCTCGCAACTGCTTCTTTCTTGCTTGATTTAATGATACGTATTTTCATGTGTGTGTTTGGTGTTTTGCTTGCGATTTTCGGAAGAAGAGATTTTCTTTTCCGAAAAAGTGGTAAATGAATGTTCGTTTTGCCATCGAACTCAGGATTCTTTGACAGTTAAGAGGAATTCTCGCAGTTCCTCCTCTGATCTAAAGCCACGTGGATCAATACTTGGCCCCTCCGGAAACTCATATTGTCCGCGAGTCAGAATTACTCCGATAACCTGCCTGTTTGAAATTGCTTTTTCAGTTTTGAGATGTCCATGGCCTCGCTCGGTTAGGATTGCAAGGAATCCTGACGAGGCGGAGTGAGCCTGGAGTTGGCACTTCGGACACTCCCAGAAATCATCAGTATTGAGCGTCATTTCTTGATGATCAGCATCGAGAAGACACTGCGGGCAATACCCATCGGTGTACATCGTTTCACCACCGCTACGTGGTTGTTCGGCCCAAGATAAATAATCCTCCAGAGTGCGATGCTTAGAAGTAGCAATTGATTTCTTTTTCATTTGTTATTTTCGATTACGGCTAATTGATTTCAGAACTGGTCTGTCCCGAGAAATCGCCCTGTTCTTGCGTCATAGCGGTTGATTTTGCGATCGAAGGTTACAGCTATGACTCCGCCACTCACCTGGACCGTTGTGGCCTTTGGTCCTGGCTGGATCGCTCCGAGAAACTGTCCAGAATTTCCATCGTAACGGTTGAGATAACCGTTTGAGAGCAGAACAGCAATCGTGCTCCCGTCGCACCCAGCGCTAACGGCATGGTTGACTTGGATCGAGTGTTTGAACACGCCGGTCTTCGCATCGGTGACATAAACTGTGGTAGAATTTTTGAGGACGGCAAGAACGTCGTTCGCATGGGTAGAGGAAAGAGCCATAAAAAGTGGAATGCTTACAGATATTAAGTGACGCTTGGACATTTGCAATTCACTGAAGCGCTGAGACTAAAATTGTGTCTTCCAGCGGAAGAACGCCAATGCTGCATGCGTTGGCCGCCCGGCGAAGATCTGTGAGGTTCTGGTTTCGGTTGTCATTTTTACCATTCAGGCGTTCGGACTGCAGTGGGAAAATGGTTGTCCAGCAGCATGGCAGATAACACAGTTGAGCATAAAAACCACTTTTCACATTTCATGGTTTTAGGGTGCATGGTTTGCATAAAGCACTACTAGTCTCAGCGTTTCAAGTAAGTTCACGAGTGTCCGGTTTTAACTACCACAGCATCAACTGGTTAGAAAATGAGGGTTCGAAATCTTTGAACTCTGTTTCTTTAAGTAGCTGATGCATAGGAACTTTCTCAAACGGGTGAACACTCAAAAGCTGCAAAGTTCTGTGCAGGGTTCCCGGCAGTTCCAACTGCTTGTGAACGATGGCGACCATCAGGTAAACGCACACCGCGATCCAGATTTGTGTCTTCACCGCATTGGGGCTTGTCCCATAGTAATGTTTGATCCGCAGGTGACCTTTGATCCAGCGAAAGAATGTTTCGATGCGCCACCGCAGCCGGTAAATCTTGGGCACGGTCAGCGCGGGAACACTGAGGTTGTTGGTCAGGAAAACAAAGTCCCTGTTGGTCTCCTCGTCGTAATAGCGCACCTTGCGCAAGAGCGAAGGAAAGTCCGACCGCGCTTTGCTCAGAGTCGGCTTGCCAACCTGGTCGCTGCGCAGGCCGGTTCGCATGTCCACCGCCTGAGACCGCTGCCGGGAAAAGCGAAGGTTGTCCTTGGCACGAGTCACGAAGAAGGCTCCGGCACGCCCGATCAACTCCATGCGTTTGAAATCCATGTAGCCGCGATCCATCACGTAGAAAGCTCCCGCTTCGAAAACCAGCTCGTCGAGCCAGAGCACGTCGTGCTGCCGGGCTGCGGTGATGAAGATGCATGTGGGAATCGGTCCCCGCAGGTCGATCTGCGTGTGCATCTTGATCCCGGATTTTGTTTTGCGGAAGTCGGCCCACGGGAAGAGCGTCAACGACAGGTCGATGGTCGTCGAGTCCAAGGCATAGACCGTGTTGTCGATCTCCAGCCCCAAGTCCTCGCCCGCATAAAGCGGCCGGGCTTTGCGCATGAGCGTCTTGGCCAAATCTTCCCAAAGCCGCCAGTCGCGCTGTTCGTTGGCGTCGGCCAAAGTCGACCTGGCAATCGGTTCCCGGAATCCCAGATGGTAGCGGGCAGAAGGTCGCGCATTCAAACAGTCGGCAATGTCGCGCAGACCCTCGCGCCAAGTCAGTTGAGCAAAGGCCATGCAGATGAGTTGCTGCCGACAACCAAAGTGCCGGACGCGCGACTCCGCATCGTAGCGCTCGACCAAGCGGTCGAGGGTCTCGCGGTGGACCAGATCGAGGAGTTGAGACAAGACAAATCGGCCGGAATTCATGTCCGAAATCCTGCGCGGAATTCAAATGCGTCACATACTTTTCCCTCTGCAATACGCTCATTTTATGAAACTTCCAGAATCTCATCAGTCATTTAACCGGACACCCGTGAAGTAAGTTATCAAAATCAACGTAACATTGCGAGCACAAAATCTCGAAAACATAAAATAATCTGGTGATCTTGTTGAACAGTTTTTCACGACTTTAACTATGCTCGTTCCACGATGATGTTGTTTCATGTCAGAATTCATCGGTGTCTCCTCGAAAAAAACGGACATTGGTTGGGAAAATCACAGGAACTGGTTGCGCGAACAAGACGGCCTCATGAACCTCTTTACGAAAATTTCGTTCACGCCCCAGCTTTTTATACCATTTCTCGTAAAGCCGAAAATACTTTTGATGGGCGGAAGGCAGTCGTTCCTGCGAATAATACTCACAAAACGAAATTATTTTCAGGGTGCAGATTGGGCAGCGGAAGTGGGATTTGCGGACCTCATCAATGACGTTCAGATAGCTGGCAAGTTGCGCGTCACTCACGTTGTTGAGGAGATGCGCGAGCAGTCCATAATCTGACATTCCAGCGCGATTTCGCGCCATCACGCAAATATTGTGTACACTTCGGGCATTGCCGATTAGGCGCATGATCTCGTTGTCGCTTTGAGTAGAATCAGCCGGTGTGCCGTCGAAAGTGTGGGGCGACGTAAAAAGGGCCATTTTCATATCAAGCGTTTTATTGGCAAGTAACATATTCCCAGCAATTTGAAAAAGCCGCTTGTCGATTATTTGTATGCCGTGTCGGTCCGTAGAATCGGCATCGTCCAGCATCGTCGGGGATGATGTGCCGTCCGGTTCCATCGGAATTCATAATCCTGCCTCTGTGGCGCTCAGAGAGGGGCTGCGAACCTCCCTTAAGCGCGACAGACACTCGTTGGTGATGTTCTGAACATTCCCGTCATCAAGTATTTTGTATTCCTTGATGTTCATGTGTTGAAAAAGGTATTCGCCGTCGAGCTTAACGAAGTTCCTCAATCGAACGCTCTGCGGTCAATGCAGTAGCCTCCTCGCTTGGACTTGAATAGCCATCAATTCGGAGGGATTTGCGCATCTCTCTTTTCCATGCCTCGGCAGACTTCTGTGGTGTCGCGAGAGCCTCGATATATTTTTGCTCCAAGCGATGGTAGGCGGCGATGTCTTGAAGGCATTTCTTCAGGCGGCCCTTGATTCGCTCATTTTTCTTCTGCGATGTGCAGGAAGTATATGTGAACCATCCAGTGATGAAGCTCCCGGTGATAGCGGCACCGGCAACGATAAGTGATGTTGTGGTTTCTGATGTCATTTTTCGGGGGAGATGCGAGTAATTAAGTTCTCGGGTCTGAAAGGTGTCGGTTGCATGGGGTCGTTGACAGCGGAATGGCATCGCCGGTTATTTGACGTCAGTATTTTCGGGATTCTGCTTTCTCCACACCAAGCCCGGTCGAGTAGAGCAGTCGCACGCGTCAAAAAGGACTGGTTCCTTGCGATTTGTTCGCCAAGTTCTTGCTCAATTGGCCCAACTTGCTTCTGAACTGGCTGGGAAACTACCCGAAAAAGGAACGAACTCGTCTTTTCCGAACCGGGGGTGGCGCTCTGAATTTCATCGGATATGGATTGCATAATGGAGAACTTTGTCTAACTTAGCTGAAACGACTTGAAATGACGATCTTAAAATCTCGAATGCGTGAAAAAAATCGATGGCGATCTGTTTCTAGCATCGCAAGGTCACTTGTCTTGTTGTAAAAGCTGCTGCGAGCAATGAACCGTTTTGAACATTTGCAGCTGCTTTCGTTCCGCAATGTTGTGGTCGTGGCCGGGGCGGGCATGAGCTCGGACTCGGGACTTCCGACATTCACGGATATTCTTGCGGTTTGGGGGGCCGAAGAAGGTTCTGCCGCACGCGTGGTGATGGAGTCGGGCGTCACTCCGTTGGCGCTTTTCCGTCGCCATCCTGAACTCGCCTGGCCTTTGTATCTGTCGAGACTCGAAGTGTGCCGCACTGCCCGGGTTCACAACGGCTACCTCGCATTGCTGGAGATTGCCCGCCGGATTTCCGGTGACTGCGCGGTCCTCACGTCGAATGTAGACGGGCTCTTTCCGCGAGCCGGTTTTCCGCTGGTGCATGAATGCCACGGGCAAATCGCGCGCCTCCAGTGCCGCATTCCTTGCGTTCAGAAAACATGGGTGCCAGAAGTCGCCGAAATCAGCGCGGACCTCGCGCGGGGAAAATTCCCCACATGCCCCGCGTGCGGGGAACTTGCACGCCCGAATATCTCGTGGGGAGACAGTTCGTTCGCGCACGCGGAAGGTGACGAGCGTGCGGTGATATTTTCCTCAGCGGTTGCCGCAATGGAGGGACCGACTCTCATCATCGAATGTGGGGTCTCGCCGGGCAGTGGGCTACGCCGGTTTGCGGAGAATCTTCAGCGTGAACGAGACGAAGCATTCCTTCTCCGGATCAACCCGGAATTGGAGGAAATGGCAAGTGACCGAGCGATGAGCGTCGCGGACAATGCGGAAGCGGCTCTCTCCGCACTGCGCGAAGCAATTCGCCCGTGATTGATCGATGTATTCCCCTGCACATCCAGTTGCTCCGGTTCATTTCACCTAGTCAGTTAAGATGCGCCTGTTCGCCACTGCGGGCTTCATCTCTGCTCTACTTGATGATCGAACCCACGAGCAATACGTTGTTACGCAACAACATTTCCTTCATTAAACCGAAGGCCTCCGAGTTCGTGTCAACCGCTCATAATTAGCGACCTATATTGTCGTGTTAAGGAAATCTATTATGATTAGCCGCTTACCCATGGGGGGAGCGACCATCCCCCAACTTCTATGAGGAATTGATTTTTCAGCTTTACACTTTTTTTCGAGGATACCCGTCGCGCATTCTTCCGCTGCTTGTGGCTGATAATAGGCATGTTACGCTGCATTTCAAGCCCATTTTTCGCCCTCAAAAACCCTTGTTTTTAAGTAAAGTTGGGCGTCAACTTTACATCGCGGGAGGTCTGCGCGAACGCTCCCGGTGACGTGATCGACGGCCGGATTTTTCGTCGGCGCAGGGTTGGCGGCATCATTTTTCCGAGGATGGGGAAATGTTGGCGCGGGGGTGCGCTGACGTTGGCGCAAGTTCGTTTTGGGCGGTTTTCGGGCCGACATTCCACCCGATCCGGCGGCGAGATTTCGGCGAGATTTCGGCCCGATTTGGACTTGGCGCAGATCTGTGGAACGGTTGGCGCGGGATTGCGCCGGGATTGTGGCAACCCTGCATGACCTCGGAAAGGGTGTCGAAACTCTCGATCCCCCGGCCTTCGATTTCTCCGATTTGAAATCGGATTATTGCAAGTTTCAGACTGAGGGGCCGCAAGGCGGGATTGTGATCGATCCCTCGGCGTCTGCCCGGATCGTCCCAGGCGACCAGCAAGGGCGTTTGCGCGGGGGACTCCCCTGCTCGCCGCAGCGCTTCCCTGGTTCACGCGGGATCGCCTGACTGTTCGCTCAACTCGCGAAAGCCGACCTCCGCGCCATGTCCGCCGGTGATCGCCGGGGCGAGTGGTTTTGTTGCCGGCGAGCCGGTCAAAATGTCGGCGCGGCGGGCGGCGGTTTTGGTTGAAAATCAGCGCGGAGAATCGGGGGCTTTTTGGCTCGAAAAATCGAACTCGTCTTTCTCGTCTATCTCGTCCCGGGACGAGTTCGGAATGGCGCGAACAACGAACTCGTCTTTCTCGTCTGCTCCCCCCCCGTAGGGGGGGGCAGGACGAGATGAGGACGAGTTCTGGGACGAGAAACAAATGAAAAAATGCCGGACGAGTTCCAGGACGAGTTCGCGTGCACAAAAATTGCCCCGCGTTTACCTGGTCGAATTGGGGGCGACCGGAAGGCGCGTTGGCGCGAATGACCTCCCCCTCCGCGCTGACCTGGTTGACGGGAATCGCCGCCGCCGCGCCCCGCGATGCTGCTCGCCGCGCCGTCGCGCCGGATCGGGCGAATTGTCGTTACGTAACGACTTTGTCCGCGCAGTTGACACGGATGATGGCGGCATGACCTCGACACTCGAACACCTGCCGCGATTCGTGAGCCTGCACCAGTTGGCCCGCCGCGCCGGGATCAACCGATCCACGCTGACGTTGATGCTGGCGCGGGGAAGCCTCCACCCGACCGCGATGCAGAGTCTCGGCGACGGGCGCGAGGCGTTCCTGTTCCCGATCCGCACGATCGAAAAACTCACAACCAAGACAGAGGGCGACAACGCACTTCTGTGACGACCCTGGAAAACCCATGACCACGAAAAGCGAAACCCACAGTCTGTTGAAGAAACTCGGCATTGCGCTGCCGGGCGAGAATGAGATCGCCCAATTAAATGCGCTGCAAGCCCGCTGGCGGGCGTTTCAGGCGCGGGCGAATGATGCGAGCCCACGGCACGTTCCCGAGCGCAAGGAGGCGGCTTTCAAAGCGTTTGCCGAGGACCCGACCGCCGAGAACGAAAGGCAGTTGATGATCCTGGCCGACACGGACCTGACGCTGAAGCGCATGAGCGTGTTGCGGGAGGGGTTGAAAGAAGTCTGCCGGCGGATCACGGGCGAAGCGGCCGACGTCATCGCGCCGTATTTTGACAGCAGCCTCGCCACGCTTGAGCAGGAACTCCAAATCCGGAAGGAGCAGAAGACGACGTTCTATCCGAGCAGCGATCCCCGCGTGAAGGAATGCCAGAAGGCGTATGATTTTGTGTCATGGCGGTGGGGTCAGTTTGCGACCGCACGGAGCCGGAAGTGCGATGACCCGCCGCTGGAAGTTTGCGAGGTGTTCCTGCCCGACGCCGAGGAACCGGAGGCCGGGGAATGAACGCTTTCATGAATTTCATGCGCGGGTATGTCGCGGCGCGGGTGTGGCTGGCTCGACACGAGGCGGCGGCAGCAAGGGCCGGGGGCGTGGTGAAGTTGGCCGGCAACGTCCCGACAACGAAGCCCGGCAACCACCAGGACCGGAGGACGACGAAATGAGCGCCGACCCGAGGAAAGCCTTTGAGATCACCGATGCCGATCGCCGGTGGCAGGCACGGATCGATGCCGCGAAGGCTGCGGTAAGCGAAGCTGAGCGACAGATGATGAAAGCGGACTCCCCCAGGGAGCAGACCTATGCCTACCGGGAATTGTGCGTTAAAAAACAGGCGCTCCGAATTGTGATGCTTTCGAGATGAAGAAGCCCTCGCCTGCCGCCACCCGCCCCGCGCCCGTTGACCGAGCGCCGGCAATGCGCGTCGATTTGACTCGCTCGCAGATCCGGCGGCTGGCCGGGTAGATCGAGGCGAGCCGGAAGTTCATTGCGGCGGAAGGATCCGCGATGATCGCCGCGGTCGGGCAGGTGATCTACCGCGACAGGCCGTCCGGGAAAACAACCGCTCGCTTCAATTTCCGGGCGATCCCCCGTGACAAGTTCGAGAAGGTGATCGCCCTGTTGCAGGATTGCTGAATGATTTCGTAGATGGACACAGTCAGCCCCGCTGCTGGAAACGGCAGCGGGGTTTCTTGCGTTCAACGGCGTGTCGGCAATGCTGAACTGGTCAGCCTCATTGTTCAATCACTCCCGCGCTACCACGGTATCGTAAAGACCGTAGTGGGTCAGCCCCTCGTGGCTTTCGATCCCTGTATAGCGGAGCGAGGCATCCTCGTATCGGCGGAAGGCGAAGACAGCCTGGTTCATATGCTCAGTGTTGAACACCTTGAGCCGCACAAGCAGGTGGAAATCCTTAACCGTCAGGCCGGTGACAGTCTGGAACAAGTCAGGTTCAATCTTGGTAATGACATCCTGGAGCGTGTTCTCCCGGAAGTCGGTCAGATACATGAAGGCCGGGATGCGCGTGGCGAACTTGATGAGTTTCTCCTGCACCATCTTCCGCTTGGACCTGTATTCCCTCTCCTCGTCTGTGAGCTGCTTTTTCTCTTTTGCCGACAAGTTCTTCTCCTTCGCCTTGTCCTTGAGATCCCTCACCGTGTCGCTTTTGTTGATGATGGTTTCGATGATGTTGTCGCCGAGCGAGCGCCAGCCTTCGATGCGCTCCATAGCGGCCATCGCCTCGGGATTGTCGAGGATGCGGCGCAGGGTGTCGTTATCCACGTTCACCAGCATGGCAGATTCCCACTTGCGCGCGAGCAGCGTGGCCGAGGTTCCGGCCATCGCGATGTCGAGGATGCCGCCCGCGTCAACCTGCGTCATATTCGCCCCGTCGTAGGCCAGCACGGGCAGGAACGACACGAGGTCTTTGACCGCGTTCTCCGGGTTCGGTTCGCCGGGCGAAAGGCCGATCCCATACTCGGAAAGCTGCCGCAGTGCGCGGGTCGGCGCGAAATCGAACACGAAGCAGATGGGCTTGAGGATTTCCTCCTCGTTCGGGTCGTCGCCATTCGGGTTCTTAATGGACCACGGCGATTGCACGCGAAACGCGGACTGAAAATACGTCTCCGGCGACTTCAGGTTGCGTAACATCAGGATGGACGACCATTGCGGAACGGTGATGCCGGTCGTGAGCTTGCCGCAGGAGAGCGTGATGGTCTTGGTGTCGAAGCCGCTGCCGATGGCCTCGCGCACGGGCGGCAGCGCGTCCAACCCGATGCCGGCCGTTGCGCCAGCGGCGACAACCGCATCGTAGTCATGCCAGAAGACGTTTTGCTTCTCGGCCAACAGGTTCGCCATCGCGTGACACGCCGCGACGTTGGGCAGAAACCAGAACGAGTGCTGGAGATACGGCAGCAGGCGCACGTCCGAATACGGGAACGGCGGCCGTGTGCCAGTCTTGAGGTATTCGACCGCCTTGGCCGCATACCCGCCACGAATGATGTCCAACCACTTTTGCACGTCGCTCTTGTGCTTGAACTGGGCCTTCGTCCCCGTCCCCGAGGCCTCAAAGAAGGCGTTGAGATCAAACTCATCAAACTCCCCCGCGTTTGCTATCGCCACAAGCTCTTCGGGCATCTGATAGGTGAGCAGTCGCATCTGGGGCAGTGCGCCGTAAGGGTTCCACTTACCGGGATTCTTACGTGCGAACTCTTCCTTGGCGCGCTGTTCGTCCGTGTAGGTCCAGTTGAAAATCGCCTCCTCGATGAACTCGCCCGTCGCCAGCGCCTTGAACGGTGTGCCGGAGAGATACAAATAAGCCTTGGTGGTGATGGGCAGGAACTCGCTCTCCTTGGCCGAGAGTTCCGTCAAGTCCTCGTTCACGTCTTCCAAGCCGGCAGCGTATTCGAGCTTGGTCTCCTTCTTGGCGACCGCCTCTTCCTCGCCCTCAAACAATTCCTTGGCCGTCTCGCGCCACGCGCCGAAGTGATATTCGTCGAACACTACCAAATCCCAGTTCACCGTATGCAGCCATTCGTTTTTGGCCTTGATGTTGCCCGCGTCGTCTCGGCCCAGCAGGTCCTGGAACGAACCGAAATAAACCAGTGGCTTCTTGCTGGAGACGCTCGTCGGATCGCTGCCGGAACTGCGCGAGAGGTATTGCCAGCCATCGAAGTCCGCGTGGGATTCGAGGTCCGTCTGCCACGCATCCTCCACGGCGGGTTTGAATGTGACCACGAGCACGCGCTTCGCCCCGAGTTTCTTGGCGAGCTGATAGGTGGTGAAGGTTTTGCCGAAACGCATCTTCGCGTTCCACAGGAAACGCGGGACGACTTTTTTCTTCTCGGCCCAGATGGAGCGGAAGTAATCGCATGTCTTGTTCACGGCCTCGACCTGCTCCCGGCGCATCGCGAATGTCTCGGAGTGCGTGCCGGTGAACCGCTGCCCGGTGCGCAATTCGGTGAGGACGGTCCTCACGTCCTTGAGCGTGCAGCGCATCCATTCCAATTCCGGGTTTGCGAATTTCTTTTTGACGAGGGCTGCGCGCACGTCATGGTCGGTGAAGGTCGTGCCGTCGTCACGCTCGGCCGGTTCCGCCAGCACGATTTTGTAATTCTTGATGCGGGCAGTCTTGAGCTGCTCGGCGACGCGCTGCTTCACGTCGCGAGTGGTCTGGCCGACCTTGAGCAGGCCCGCGTGCGCCTTGTCGTCAATCGAGTAGGCGTAGATGCGCGGACGCGCCTCCGGCTTCGCCGCAAGGATTTCTTCAATGGGCTTACTCATCGGCGCTGGTCCTGGGACGAATGCAGGCTTCAATGTGAGCAATGTCGGCCTTGCTCAATCCGTATTTTTTGTAAAGCACCTTGTCCGTCCAGACGCGATCCCAAGTCTGTTGCGGAATCCAAGTGTAAGTCGCGCGAGTTGCGTGCTGGGTAATCTTTCGTAGCGATACCAAAAAGCGAAAGAAGCGAGTGTTGAGATAACTTTGCAGGCTTTCAGCCTGCTTCTTTGAAGCCACGTAAAAGAACAAGTAGGTCTGCGTGCAAACCGAAGGTGATTCAGCAATGAAGCTAGGGCCAAGCACCATCGCAGGCCGCGCACCACGTTCGCCGTAGGCCGCAGAGACCATCACCTTCCACTTGTCTATCAGGAGTGGACTCTTCGTCACATCCTTGCGGGCTATGCCACCGACAAGCCGCTTGCCAGCACGCCCGTAATACAGCGCGACATCGCTAGGCTTTTTGTTCTCCCGAAATCCATCAAAGTTTGACGTCCAGCCAAACTCCTTGTCGGCGGAAAGAATATCGATGATGGACGGCTCACCTGCTGCCAGCACCCTTTTGAGAATGTTTAGCCCTCGGCTATCGCGCACGAGAATATCGTATTCGTTCAGGTCGCGCATTGCCGGCCCGATTGTTTCCTCGCCGGTAACCGTGGTGACTTCGCATTTACCCGCGTTGTCTCGATCCCAAAGGAAGTAGCAAATTCCGCCCTCGAAATCCACGCCCGGAAACACCAAGTCCATGCGCTCATAATCCATCAGCTTCCTGATATGTTTATCCTCCAGCATGGCTTTGCGGAAATCACTCAAGCCAAGCCCTGATGCCATCCAGCGAGACGGAATAACCATCGAGAGATAGCGCGGTTCGAGTTTCTTCGCCTGCTCGACAAACTTGTTGTAGATGGGAATGTCGCGTGTGCCACCGTCACTCGCCAACTGATACGGCGGATTTCCAATAATTACGTCGAATTGCATATTGCCTCCAAAAAATTCGGCGAGCCGAGTCTTGATGTTGTCGGTGTGAATGAACGCGTAGGCGTGGGTTTCCAGTCCCGCCGCCCGGTCGAAAACGGATTTGCCCGCGCCGCAATACTTGCACTTATCGCCCTCCCAAGTGTGTTTCAGGCGCTTGAACCAGATGTTGCCATCGTCGCTGGCGAACGATTTGGCGATGGAGTGTTTGCCGGTGGCGTGCTTGGAGCAATAGACGCTCCGGCGCGCCAGCAGGCTGGTGATTTGCGTGATGCCGATGCCGAACACCTGCTTCGTCAGGATGTGATTCACACGCTTGTCCAGTTTCGGAATCTCCTTCTCCAGCCCCTTGGTGAGACGGCTGGTGATTTCACGGAGAAACACGCCGGATTTCGTGCATGGGTCCAGGAACTTCACCGTTTTGTCGGCCCAGAGGCTCGCGCCGTCGTGACTGGCAGCCCACGCCTCGGCCAGCGTGTCGAGCATCCGGTTGGCGAACTCCGGCGGGGTGAACACTTCGTCGTTGGAGAGGTTTGCGATGCACGTCAGCACGTCCGGGTTCCGCCCGCGCAGCGTGAAATTGGCTTGGGCGGTCATAGCGTCTGTTGCTCCACGATTGAGGCGATGTCGCCCACGGTCATCGGTGCGTAGGTTTTGGTGGGCGTGAAGATGTCGGCTTTTCCGAGGTTGGCGAAAAGCTCACCCTCGGTGCTGAAAGCCGAAGACTGAGTTAGACTCTTCAAGCTGAAGTCGCGGCGCTGGAACAGCCCCTTCCATAGATAGGCCCACTCGGCGAACGTGATCGGCAAGTTATCCCAAGTGAGCATTTTCATGGCGTCACCTTGGACTAGGTTTTGCGAGAGCACGTAGGATGCGGCTCGATACATGTCATCCGTTTGGTCGAGATTCAGATACTCGGAAAAGATTTCCAGCAGGTTTGCCCGGCAATCTGCGATATTGTCTGGCAACAGTTCGATGCCGTAAATACACATCAGCGCGAGCAGAGCGTAGTGGCGGCGCTCGAACTCGGAATTCCCATATTTGAGTTCGACCGCGGCGAGTTTGCGGCGCAACACCTGAACGAGGAAGTTGCCATTGCCGCATGCTGGCTCCAGGAAGCGCGAGTCAATGCGCTCGGTCTCACCCTTGACAAGATCAAGCATCGCCTCGACCATCCACGCCGGAGTGAAGACCTCCCCGTGATCGGCGACGCGTTGTTTGGATTTTACCAGGCTCATGCGAAAAAGCGGCTGGCAGTTGCCTCGATGCCGCGCAGGGCGAGGTTCATGGCAGAGGATGCGGCTTTCACTTTCATGCCGCAAGCGAGTTTTTCTTTGACTGGGCGATCCACTGCATGGCGTGACGTTATAGCCGCTCAGGCGCGACCGGGCGAGAGGATTTCGGGATTTCCTTATTCATCCCCCATGTATTTATCATAACGACGAGACAGGAACTGTCCCACCCCCAACGATTTTTCAGATCCGGCTCGCCGCCGCGCAACCAGTCGCCCGGGATCCCGCGACGGGAGGGGTGTCGGTTCAAGCGACGCCCTCTTGGGTCGGGCCGGGGATACCGCGATGATTACCGTCGGTTCAAGCGACAGTATTCCGGCAGCCGCGCCGGGGGCGGTCCCGGTATCACCTGGCGCGAGGATTCCGGGGAGAACTCAGCGTCCGCGCACACGGCGGCACGGGCCGGAAAATGCAGGACAAAAACATGACAAACGGCTTCCTTTTTATGCCGGTCTATGCTATTTTCCAAAATGCAGGCAGGCAACAACCTGCACACAATCAACCACTAAGAAACAGTTCGGAAAACAGTCGCCTCATAGACGGTGATAATTCCGCGCTTCTGCAGGTTGGCCTCGGAAGTGGTAAAGCGCATCGTGCGTGCCTCGCCCGTGGCTTTGGTGAACGTTCCGACGTATTCAGTGCGTTGGTGGATGTTTGCTTTCATCCTCCTTGTCCTCTCGCGCCGCCCTCGCGTGAGTCCATCGCTGAGTGACACCATATTTATCGCCCATTTTGCGCGGGCGGGGAAAGTTGGCGCGGAAGTTGAAAAGGAGATCCATGGCATGATAGGAGAGAGAAGATGAAACGCGCCGCCGTCATATTTTTAATGCTCGGCATCCTCCGTGCCGCCGAACCGGCATCGCCTGATTTGGTGAATCTGGCACTGGTGCCCGACCCGCCTGTGCTCGATGTGCGCTATGCAACCAAGCTGAATTTCACCGGCGAAAAGCTCTATCCGTTCCCTGCGGTCTGGCTACATAAGGATGCCATGGCAGCACTCATGAAAGTCCAGGCCGATTTGCGGACCAGAGGACTTGCGCTGAAAGTCTTCGACGGCTACCGCCCGCTCGCTGTCCAGCAGGCAATGTGGGATCTTGTGCGAGACGAACGCTATGTCAGCAATCCAGCCGTCAACAAAGGTCGCCATACGCGTGGCACTGCAGTGGATGTGGCGCTGGTAGATTTGATGGGGAATCCACTGCCGATGCCATCGGGCTATGATGACTTCACGGAGAAGGCGCACAGGGACTACGGTGGTGCCAGTCGCGAGGAAATTGCGAATGCCAAGCTGCTTGAATCCGCGATGATAGCGCAAGGGTTTGAACCCTTTCCGACAGAATGGTGGCACTACGATCTGCGCAACTGGAATACGTATCCACCCCTTAACCTCTCGTTGGAGGAACTTGCCGGGACAGCTCACCCGTCCACCAAATGATCGAAGAGCCCCGGCTGGAATGGCTGGAGCGCGGCGTGCTCAGAGGAGAAGAATTGCGCCTTGGTCGCCCCTGCCGACTTGCCCTTGCGGGTGTGGCAGTCAAACGCGTAGTCCGGAATGGGCACGTATTCCGGGGCGGTGCGCAGGTCGTCCGCTAGCGTGCCGGCATCCACGCCCTTCAGCTGGTCATAGACGAGGTTTTGAAGATGGTCGGGATCGCGGCTCTTCTTGGCTGCGCAGAGGATGATGACCGCCTTGGAAATGAAGATGCGGCCCTTCGCCTTCCGTGCCGGCACGTTGTCGTTCACGATCAGGTAGGAGTCGTGGAGCGCCTTGACCTCTGCCGTGATCAAGCCCCAGCAATCCTCCGCGCTCACGGTAAGCAGTCGTTTCCACACGTAGTTGCCATAGCCGCTTGCCCAGAGTTCCAGCGCCCAATATCCGGCAAGCTGGGTGTCGGCCCGGCGGATCGCTTTCTGCATCGCGCTGCTGACTTCACTGAATTTGTAATTCCTGATCGTGCGCAGTTCCATATCAGGGGGTCCAAGGCGGAATAGTGGTGGTGCCATGCCTTCCTCCTCTCGCGGAGAAAACTTGGAGTCCATCGCTGAATTGCACCATTTCCTTCATTGCAAAAAGGGTAGCGCGGAGCAGGCGCGAGGCTGTAGCAGTTCCGGGGGTGCATTGAGGATGCCTCATAATCAGGCGTCCAGGTGGACAGACTGCCGCCGGTGGACATCCACGATGACTCGGTCCTGGCTCTTGTATTTCTCGAAGCGCATGTGTGCTTTCCACTTTGACTTGAGGTAGCGCTTCTCAGCGGCGATCCGTTCCTCCGACCGGAAGAGGGAATTGCCCCCGAGGTTCTTGTCGCGTTCCTGGGCGAAACAGAAGCGGGCTTCGTTCCAGACAAGGCGATTGACCATCAACTCGGTCAGCGTGGCGTCGATGTCGCACTTGCACCTGAGAAGTTCGTCCCACTTCACGTCCTTCCCGATCACGCCCACGGCACCGCCCATCCAGTGATGCACGCCGAAGGGATCGTTGCGTTGGAGCAGCCGGGGATCGCTGCGCTGGTGCCAGCCGAAGAGCCGCGCCCCGGCACCGAATGCGCATCGGGCCGTGTTTTCGACCATCGCGGCGGTTTCATCGACCGAGAGTTTCCGAACTTTGAGGGCGACCATGCACATCGCGGCCGAAACGTCGTCGTCCATCATGACGAGGCATTCCTCCGCGAAGTGGGCGACGATCCAGTTCCGCACAGCGCTCACTCCGCTGATCGCATCGGGGATCCCAACCTTTTCAAGCGGGATGTGGCCGTAGCTCTCAATTTCGGATTCAGGCACGACGAGCGTGGCCGCAGGGAATAGCCGATGTGATGTGATCGATCGCTGGCGGCTCCGGCTCATGATGACAACCCGGATCGCGAGCGGGCGCAGTTCCGGGAATTTCACTACGGGAATGGTTGCAGGGCCGGGGGTCGAACCCGGATTTGCGGGGTATGAGTCCGCCGTGACACCACTTTCACTACCCTGCGGTTGGGGCTTGGGGGACGCTTGCCGCCTTTTGCGCGAGTTCGATGAGTCTTTTTCCATGGAGGACGCGGCCGATACCGATTTTCTTGGTTTTGCGGGTGATTGAATAATCGACTTCCTTCACGCCGATGAGCTGGAGCGCGAGCATCCAGTCGCGGAGGTCGTGAAACATAAAGACGAGATAATCGTGGTGCTCGAATGCCTGGCATTCCATGCGAGGGATCGTTTCGAGGTCTTCGGCGGGATCAGCCTCGGCGAACAGCTTCGCAATTTCATCTTCCATGAAGCCGGTCAATTCGATGTCGAATCCGGGATCGCTTTCCCGCAGTTTGTCCACGACCCGCTTGAGGTCGTCTTCATCGAGTTCGGCGAGCTCCGAGAGCCGGTTGTCGGCAAGCAGGTCTGCGAGTTCCGCCGCCTCGGATTCGTAATCCTGGAAGTCCACCGGCACAGTGTCGGTGCCGATGAGCAGAGCCGCTTCAAGCCGCCCGTGGCCGCGGACGATCAGCCCGCTCCGCTTGCTCACCGTGATCGGCGAACGCCACCCCTGTTCCTGGATGATCGCCGCGAGGATCTGAATCTGGTGGGCGCTGTGCCGGTTCGGATTGACCGGGTTCGGCTTGAGTTTCCGGGGATCAACAAGCTGGGTATGGGCGCAGTGGACGGTCACAGCACCCCGGCCCTGTCAACCGGCACGCCTTGACAGCCCCATGCGTGTCTCGCGTAGAATTGCGGCCATGACCCGAGAGGAATTCAAGGAGACGATCAAACGCTGGCGCGAGCGAAAAGGCTTCACACAGCAGGAAGCAGCCGATCACATAGGGATCTCCGTGCGCACGCTCCAGAACTGGGAAATCGCCCGCAACATGCCGAACGGCTATGGGCTCAAGGCGCTGCTGGCGGAACTAAAGACTAAGCGCATCAGTTCTTAATGATTTTCGGGATACCCTTGATTGCTATCACCAAAGGCTCGGTATGGTAGCGAGTAAAAGCAGGGCCGAGAGTTCCGGCGGCTTGTACTCGCTTGCCAACAAGCTTATGAAGCGAGGGAAGCTGACTCGGGTCGTAGCCGATGAGCATGACCCGATTACTCGTGACCTTGTTTCCGAGTTCGCTGGCTGTGACAGATTTGTCGGTCACGATGACAAACATATTTTTCGCAATCTCCATCTTCCCTTCGATGGCTTTGATATTTTGCGAAAAACCGACGGAAGAAGCCGCTACCATCATGAACAGTGCAATACAAAGTTTCATAGTTTTTGGTGGCACATCTGTAGCAGCGAAGCCCATGATCGTCCAGCCAACGTTCAAGTGTAACAACAGTTGACGCGGTCCCGCAGGGATGGAACCGATACCATCCGAGGTCGCACGCAAACTGCTCAACCGTGATTTTACCAACCTGATCCAACGAGTCCAGGGAGGAGGCAAGCTCACGCGCTCGGAGCGCAACATGCTTCAGGCGATGGCCGCCGGGTCGGTGGCAAGCGGGATCACGCTCGCCGCCAACTACAACGAGCTGGCCGATGCGCTCGGAGTCACGCGGCAGGCGATCCATGCATGGCGGAAGCTCGAAGGCGCACCCGAGGCGAACGCGAACGGCACCCATGAGGTGGCGGTCTGGCGGGAATTCGTCAAACAGCGCGGGCTCAAAAGCGAAGAGGACGTAACGGATGTCGAATCATCGCTCAAAGCGCGAAAGCTGCT
>Ga0209398_1000261_pt1 | contig 35596 bp, 35 predicted proteins | sample AshMeaBigSpring_FD_184125 | JGI IMG/M metagenome (GOLD analysis project Ga0209398, IMG submission 184125) | Groundwater microbial communities from Big Spring, Nevada to study Microbial Dark Matter (Phase II) - Ash Meadows Big Spring (SPAdes)... | ecosystem: Environmental > Aquatic > Deep...
CCAGAATCCCTGGACCCAGACGAAACGCTACGATCCTAACGGCGCCTACATCAAAACCTGGATCCCCGAGCTCCACGACCTCCCGCCAGAAAAATTCTTCGCGGCTCCCGCGCCCGGACTTCGGCTCGCCAAGGACTACCCGCCCCCGATCGTCGACCACGCCGCCGCCCGCGAAACCACCCTCGCCCTCTTCGCCCGCGCCCGCGGACGTGCGGATTTGGTGACTTAGTCGAAAATCCCCCCGCATCAGTCGCTGGAAAGGTCGCTGGATGGCTTGCGCCTCCGTCATGCCGAAAACGACCCGCTCCGGTCCTGCAGCGTCGTATTCTCACCGCATGGAGAAGAACTGCCGCATGCCACCAATGAAGCCGGCGCGAATGTCAGCCTCCGCCCATTTGACAGCGGTTTCGGGCGGCATCAAAGTGGAAGTCTGCTAATTTCACTTCATGAATCTGCAACTTCAATCCCGCTCAGTTTTCATCAGTGGCTCAACCAAGGGCATCGGTCGGGCCGTCGCAGAGGCTTTTCTGAGGGAGGGTGCAAAAGTTCTGATCAATGGCCGCAAGGATACCGCGGCCACAGCTTCCCGTTTGTCATGTCTGGGCGAGGTGATTCCCATCGATGGGGATCTTTCCGACCCCGCGCAGGCGGCGGAGGTGTGCGCCGCTATTGATGCGAACGGGCCGCTGGATATTCTTGTCAACAACATGGGCATCTTCGAGCCTCGCAAGTTTGAGGAGATCGGTGACGCCGAGTGGCTACGCTTTTTTGAGACCAACGTGATGAGCACGGTGCGCCTCTGCCGACATTTTTTTCCTCCCATGTTGAAACGGGATTTTGGACGCATCATCAACATTGCCAGCGAGGCGGGTATTCGAGGGCTCGAAAGTATGATCCACTACTCGATGACCAAAGGAGCGCAGGTGGTGATCGGACGCGGACTGGCGAATCTCACACGTGGGTGCGGTGAGAATGTCACGGTCAATTCCGTGCTTCCGGGTCCCACACGCACCGAGGGAGTCGAGATGTGGCTTGCGGACAGCGCCCGCGCAGCAGGCAAGAGCGAGGAGGAATTTGCCCGCGACTTTTTCCGAGAAACGGAGCCGGACTCACTGATTCAGCGATTTATCCGACCCGAGGAAATCGCCCATGTGGTCACCTTTCTCGCTTCGCCCCTCAGTTCTGCCATCAATGGTGCCAACATCCGGGCTGAGGGCGGCATCATCAAATCCATCGTGTGAGATTTTCAGGTGATGGAAAATATCAGCTCATTGTGAACCTCAAGGTCAGCGCGGAAGGGCGCTAACTTCAGTTGCGGTGCCATCGGGGTAGAATATGCCAGCCTAGGGTAACGCGCCGGAAATTTGAATCTTAAGAAAATCACCCCCTGCGGGCGCGACATCAGGCGAGCAGCCCCAAACCGAGCTATCTTAACGCCACTTCACACTGACCCCTTGTTTCCTAGTTTGGGCGGAATAGGTGATAACGTCGAAAATCCCGCCGCGTCGGTCGCTGTTTGGTTTAGGATTGAGGTAAATCCCCATCTTGGAGAAAAGGTTCGCGCGGGGTCGGTGGAGCCGTATTGCAATCTGATCAAGGAGACCCACCAAACCTGGGCGGGCGGTTCACGGATTTCCATTGACCCCCGTGCGGAATTGAAATTTGATCCGCGTCAACATTATGAGATCTCCAAGCGCGTTGGGTTCACCGTCGGAAGTTCTGACATCGATCCACCCGGCAGAAAATATTCCCACCTACATCATGATCCGCCCGGTGGCGGACTTTGTTCCCAAAGACTGATCGCCTGTCGCAGGCCGGTGCCTGCATCGGAATGGGGCTTCACCCCCCCGCACTTCGGGCCGTCTCAGGCGGCGTTGTTGGCACTGTCGCCGCCGGTGACGTCGAACGTCGCGCCCGAGACCATGCGGGCCGCGTCCGATGCCAGGAAGACGACCGCCGGAGCAATGTCTTCGGGCGCGATCCATGGCACGCCGAGCGGCGACTTGCCGGCAAGGATGGCTTTTGCCACGTTCTCCAAATCGTTGGGTTGAGCTGTCCGGTTGGCGACCTGGAGCGCCTGTTCGTAGCGTTCCTTGTGGCGGGTGAGCGGGGTGTCGATCAGGCCGGGGATGACGGCGTTGACGGTGATCCCGTGCCGGCCCAGTTCGAGGGCGGCGGACTTCATGAGCCCGAGGATCCCCCACTTCGAGGCCGAGTAGGCGGAGCCGTTGAGCGTGCCATGGCGGCCCTGCGTGGAGGACGTGACGATGATGCGGCCGCCGCCGCGCTTCACAAGGTGGGGAGCAAAAGCACGGATGACGTTGGCTGTCCCGGTGAGGTTTACGTCGATCTGGATGCTCCAGTCGTCATCCTCCATTTCGAGCAGAGGCTTGAAGGCCTGGATGCCCGCATTTGCAAAGACGATGTCGATCCCGTCATAGGCGGCTTCGATCTGAACGGCGGCGGTCCGCAGAGCCGTCAGGTCGCGCTGGTCGAGGATCGCGTCCGTCCAGCGGGCACCCTCCTCCCGAACCAGGCGGCCGGTTTCCTCAAGGTCCGAAGGAGTGGCCGGCGCGACTCCCGATTTCGGGCTCACGGGGCCGCAGATGTCGAGGCCTGCGATGTGGGCACCTGCGCGGGCGAGCGCCACGGCGGCAGCCCTACCGATCCCTCTGGCCGCTCCGGTGACGACTGCCACTTTGCCGCTCAGACATTTGTTTGCGATGGCATCGACGCTCATGCCAGGCAGCGTAAACGGAGCCGAGGCAAAAGCAAGCCGGTCAGAGGATCAGCATGCAGTCGCCGTAGCTGTAGAACCGATAGCGCTCGCAGATCGCTTCGGCGTAGGCCCGCATGGTCAGATCGTAGCCGGCAAAGGCACAGACGAGCATGAGGAGGGTCGAGCACGGGAGGTGGAAATTGGTGAGCAGAGCACCGACCCGCTCGAAGTCGTAGGGTGGATAGATGAAAATATCTGTTCGGCCCGAGCGCGCGGCGAGGGGGCCTGGAGGCTGGGATTCCAGCACGCGCGTGACGGTGGTGCCGACCGCGATGATCCTTCTTGCGGCATTGAGCGCGGATGCCGCGGGGGCGGGGATGTCGTAGCATTCCTCGTGCATCACATGTTCCTCGACCGTGGGGGCCTTCACGGGAAGGAACGTTCCGGCTCCGACGTGGAGCGTCAGAAAAACGTGAGGGACGGCCGCGAGCTGGGCCGGAGTGAAATGCAGGCCGGCGGTCGGCGCGGCGACCGAACCCGGCCGACCCGCGTAGACGGTTTGGTAGCGCTCGTCGTCTTTGTCGTCCGGGTCGCGGTGGAAATAGGGGGGCAGCGGCATGTGGCCGTACTTTTCGAGATCGGGGGCTTCGCGGAAGGCGATGACCCGCTCACCGCCTGGCAAGACCTCCTCGACACGGGCCTCGGTCTCAGCAATCGCAACGGTTGCGCCGGCGCGCATCTTACGGCCGGGGCGGGTGAGGCATTTCCAGCGGTTGGCACCGAGGGCTTCTAGAAGAAAAATCTCGATGCGCCCGCCCTCTGTGAGCAGACGGGCCTTGATGACGCGGGAGTCGTTGAGGGCGACCAGATCGCCGGGGCCGAGCATCGATGGGAATTCGCGGAAGTGGCGGTGCGCGATCGTGCCGTTGGAGCGGTCGACGACAAGCATGCGCGAGCCGTCCCGATCGGTGGCCGGGCGGGTGGCGATGAGTTCCACCGGGAGATCGTAATGGAAGTCGGCAACGGGTCGGCTCATGCGCCGGAACCTACTTGATCACGCCTTTTTTCCCCATCCGTGCCAGTCCGCAGCGTGTGGCCGCGGCGCCGACGAGATCCGCCACGCGGCGCTTCAGCCGCCAGATCCGACGGAGGAGGACGTAGAGGAAAATCAGATACGGCGCCCAGAAAAGCCAGTCGGCATGCGGTTCCGGGAACTGGCGGTAGGCGAGGATGCTCAGCAGGATGAGGTTGATCAGGAATGTCGTTGCGACCATGCGGGAGCCGAGATGAACGCGTGTGAGGCACTTCGGCCCGCCGTGGTATTCTGTGACCGTGCGCAGCTTGACCCCCCACCAGAAACTTCCGTAGATCTGGAGGTCCCAGTCTTTCCAGCCGGTATCGGTCGAGTAGTTCCAGCCTTCGTTCTCAAGCGACTGCACGATCTCCTGCAGGAGCCGCTCGCGACCGTGCCCGTTTTCGCTCCAGAACTTGAGGTTCGAGATGCTTCCCCGGACCGGCGTGAAATCCTTCTCTGCGCTGGCGATGACCGCCGGCGGGGTCCGCTTGAATTTCAGCCACGTGAAATAGCGGGCCCATCCGCGGACGAGCGGCTGCGCGAGCGCGAGGAATGCGACCAGCAGCCGTGCCGGGATCGTGTCGTGCTTTGATTCCAAGCGGGCGTGGATCATGTAGGAAAGCGCCACGAGAAGGGTGCCGCCAAACATCAGATAGGGGACGATGCGGAGGAACGGGAGAGGGATCGAAACCGCAAAAATAAACAGAGTGAGAGCCACCCACTCGATGCTGCTCAAATACGCCGCGACGTCCGATTGAGGCGTGGGATAGATCGATTGGAAGAGGCCCTCGCCGAAGACGCCGTGGTAGATGACCGGCTTGTTTACAAGCCATGTGAACCGCGGGGCCCCGTAGATTTGGCCCTTCCATTTGGCCGTCCCGGTCGGCCCGAAGAAGACGAGGTGGTGGAACCGCAGCATCGACTCGGCCTCGCCGTAGCCTTCCTGCTGTTTCTGGAACGCTTTGAGCGTGAAACGGCGGTAATGCCACACGATCGCCGCCGGGCTGAACGCGATGACTCCGCCCGACTGCTGGAGCCGCCAGCAGAAGTCGACATCGTCGCCGGCTTTGCGGTATTCCGGATCGAAGCCGCCGACCTGCTCGAACGCCCAGCGGTGGAACGCCATGTTGCAGCCGGGGATGTGCTCGGCCACGACGTCGGTGAGGAGGACGTGGCTCGGGCCACCCGGCGCGGCCGACACGCACGCCTGAACCCAGTTCTCGGCGGGCGGGGAAATATTCGGGCCGCCAACGCCGGCATAGTCGCCGCTCAGGAGCGTGCCGACGAGGTAGTAGAGCCAGTCGGGATCGGCCATGCAGTCGCTGTCGGTATAAACGATGATGTCGCCCTTCGCCGCCCGGGCGCCCACGTTGCGCGCGAAGCTGAGGCCCTTGTTTTCCTGCCGGATGTTGACGATCCATGGATGCCGCGCCGCGATCTCCTGCGTGTCGTCCTTCGAGCCGTCGTCCACGAGCACGACCTCGTAGTCCGGGTAGTCCACATGCTTCAGCGATTCGAGGCAGCGTTCGAGCGTCTTGCCGCCATTGTAGGAACACACGACGACCGAGGTCTTCGGATACGACGGCAGCTTCACGCGCGACGACATCGAGCCCTCGCCGAAGAAGAGTCTCTTCACTGTCTCAAACGCCTTCTTTTTCGTGCGGTCGCGGCGCACGAGTCCGAACGCCCAGTCGAGGATCTCCTGGCCGCCGCGGAACCATTCGTCGGTCCACGCGTAGATGATCGTTCCCGCGAGCCCGCCGCGCACGACGCTCTCGACGTGCCAGCGGATCATCTCAGCCTGCTCCTCCTCGGGATGCCGGATCGTATCCATGCCAAATTCGCCGAGGATGAGCGGCTTGTCGTCGGCGAGGTTCTGCAGGCGCGCGAGGTATTTCTCAAAATCCTCCTGCCGGTGCAGGTAGACGTTGAATGTCACGAAGTCGCTGTTCTGCGGGAGAAGGTATTCGGTCGGGGGATAGCTGGCGTAGGAGAACAGCGCGCGCGGATCGGCCTTGCGGCCGATGTTGATCAGGTGCTCGACAAACTCGGTGACCTGCCGCGCGCCGAGCCAGCGCACCATCGTCGTCGGGATCTCGTTGCCGACGAGATAGCCGAAGACCGCCGGATGCCCGGAGTTCTTCGATACGCCGTCGCGCACCGCCTTCTCGGCCTCGGCCCGGATTTTGGCGTCCTTCAAAAATTCCAGATGCTCGGCCCACGGGATCGAGATGAGCGCCCGGATCCCGCGCTCCGCGCAGAGGTCGAGGAACCACTTCGACGGCACGTAGTAGATCCGGACGAGGTTCACTCCGGCCTCCACCATCAGGTCGAGATCGCGCGCCACCGACGCCGGGGTCCCGAAATACTCTCCGTTGGCATCCGGAGCAAAGGGTCCGTAGGTCACCCCTTTGATGAAAAACTTCCGCTCGCCCTCAAAGAAAAATTTGGCGCGCACGCGCACCGGCATCAATTCGCTCACCCGACACCCATACCACCCGCCCGCCCGCCATTGCGAGTCCGGATTTTTAAGGGAATCAATCCCGCGCCTCCCGGAAAAAGTGGCAGGAAATAAATTGACATCCGCGGACGCCGGCGCTTATCTCAACCCCGTTACGACGATTCGTGGCGCGGATTCTTCTCCGAGCACGCCGTCCAAACCCACACAGTCGAAAGACATTAAATTTTTTCCGGACGGCGGAGCGTTGCCCCGGGTGCCGGACCCACTCATCCCGATTAGAATCAGTTTTCTGACCGGCCAGAATAATGGCCGCAGTGCAATTTCCCGAGGGACATAAGCCCGAAATTTTATCATGACCGAAGAACCGAATCATCCGGCCTCCATGCCGGAATCCCCAGAATCCCAGCCAGCTGCTCCTGCCGGCGCGACACGTGCGCGGCGGATCCGCGCCCCCCGTCCGCCGCGTCCGCCCAGGAGGCGCAAGGTTGCGGCGGCCGGCGGCGAGGCGCCCGATGCTGCGCAGGCTGCCGATCCTTCGCCGGAAGTCGGACCATCCACTCAGCCGCCAGCCCCCTTGCCCGTCAATGGCTCCGGGACGGAGGGCGAAATTTCATCCGCTCCGGTCGCCGCTCCGCCACCTGCGCCAGCCTTGCCTCTCCCCGCTCCGGCGCAACCCGCTACTCCGCCTCCGCCGCCCGCACCGCCCGTCTATGCCGAAGGGATTGTCGAAGTTTCTGGAAAGGGATTTGGGTTCCTTCGCGAGGCCAAGCGAAACTACGCCCAGTCGAACAACGACATTTTCGTGACGCCCGAGATTGTGCGCAAATACGCCCTGCGCGACGGGATGTGGATCCGGGGCGAGACCCGCCGGGGCAACCGCGGTCCGCAGCTCTTCCGCCTCACCGAACTCGAAGGCGAGGATCCGGATAACTTCCAGAACCTCCCGGTTTTTGAGGAGCTCACGACGATCAACCCGAACAAGCGTATCCGCCTGGAGACCGTTCCCGAGCGTTACACCACGCGTGTCATGGACCTCATGACCCCGGTCGGCAAGGGCCAGCGCGGCCTCATCGTCGCCCCGCCGCGCACCGGAAAGACCACGCTGCTCCAGCACATCGCCGATGCCGTGGTGAAAAACCACACCGAGATGAAGCTCATCATCCTGCTGGTCGACGAGCGGCCTGAGGAGGTCACCGAAATCCGCCGCACCGTGCCGACTGCCGAACTCATGGCCAGCTCGAACGACAGCGACATCAAGACCCATACGCGAATCGCGCAGCTCGCAATCGAGCGCGCCAAGCGTCTCGTCGAGATGGGCAAGGATGTCTTTGTCCTCATGGACTCGCTCACCCGGATCGGCCGCGCGTTCAACAACGCCCAGGGCGGAGGCGGACGCACGATGTCCGGCGGCGTCGATGCGCGCGCGCTCGAGATTCCCCGCAAGCTTTTCGCGGCCGCACGAAACACCGAGGAGGCCGGATCGCTCACGATCATGGCCACCGCGCTCATCGAGACGAACAGCCGGATGGACGAGCTTATTTTCCAGGAGTTCAAGGGCACCGGCAACATGGAGCTCGTGCTCGATCGCAAGATCAGCGACCAGCGGATCTACCCGGCCGTGGACATCTTCCTGTCCGGGACGCGCCGCGAGGAGCTTCTCCTGAGTGAGGAGGACCTGCACAAGATCAATGTGATCCGCCGCGGGCTCGCCGGTCACAAGCCAATCGAGGCGATCGAGCGCCTGCTCTTCTTCCTGCGCAAATACCCGACGAACCTTGAGATGCTCAAGGGTCTTCCGGGCTAAATCTCCGCGAGCGTAGCTTCCAGAAGCGCGAGGAGAACGCCTGCGGATCCGCGTCCGACGGATACCACTTCGTCGTGCCCGATCGGCCGGGGAGAGAGGCCGGCCGCCCAGTTGGAGAGGCAGGACAAGGCAGCCACGCGGATGCCGAGCGCCCGGGCTTGGATGACTTCAAGCACGGTGGACATCCCGACGGCATCGGCGCCGAGAAGGCGCAGCATGCGCACCTCTGCCGGCGTTTCGTATTGCGGGCCGGGCACGGCCGCGTAGATGCCCTCGTGCAAGTCCATGCGCAGCGCAGCCGCTGCTGATCGGAAACGCTCCCGCAGCGTCGGGCAGTAGGCGTTGCTCATGTCAATGAAGCCGGCGTCTCCGTGGAGCGGGGAGCGCCCGGTCAGGTTGAGGTGGTCGGCGATCAGCATCCATCCGCCCGGTGCAAAGTCCGGGTTCAGCGAGCCTGCGGCATTGGTGATGATCAGGTTTTTGATCCCGAGCCGGTGGAGAAATCGGATGCTGCGGGTTGTCTCCTCAGCGGTCCAACCCTCGTAGAGGTGCACGCGGCCCTGCACGATGAGAAGCGGTTGGCCAGCAAGGCGCACAGCAGAAAAGCGCCCGGCGTGGCCCGGGACGGCAGAGACCGGCAGGCCGGAAACCTCGCTGAACTCAACCGTCGCCAGAGGCTCAAGTCCGGATGCGAGAGTGCCGAGTCCGCTGCCGAGAATCAGCGCGGTTTCGGCTCCGCTGGCGAGCAGAGACCCTGGGATCGCGGGATCAAAATCCATGACGTGGGTTCCGGATCGCCGGAGCGGCAGGCACACGCCCCACCGAGTTGCGGCGTTCGACGATCCGGGCGCCGCCGGGGAATGGGATGGTCCGGATAATCACCCCGCAACAAATACGGCCGCCGGGTTCCGAGTCAAGGCGGCAGGTGGACTGCCCGGCGGAGAACGGATTCCGCCCGCCCGCGAAACAATACGCTGGAACATCGCCTGTGCGCGTGCCAAGAAAGCGGGATGTCACAGTTTGTGAAAACGATTTTGCCTGCCGCTGCCTCACTTGCCCTGCTGATTTGCGGCGGTTGCGCCGGCCGGCAGGCCGTCGCGGTGCAAGCTCCGAAATCCGGACAACCCGGATTGCCGCGGTCGACCGGGGCTCCGGTTGGTCCTGCCGTTGTGCCGGCTGTTCTGCCGCAGCCGCCGGCAACCCTGTTTGCGGGCGTCGAGCCGGTGCCCGAGCCAGCGCGGACGTCCCGGCCGCCTCAAGAGTCCTCTGCTCCGGAGCCGACGACGGCGAACCGGACGGCCTCGCTCCTCAAGCGCCGATACATTGTTTCCGAGCCGTCTCCGGCTCAGGTCATCGTGAAGAACCCCGGCACGATCCCGCCACCATCGCTGTTTGAAGAGGCGATCGCCCTGAGCAAAATCCGCGGCAGGTTGAAAACCCAGAAGGCGCTCCCGCCCGGTGTCTCCGAGCGAACCACACTCAAGGCGGGGACGGTCACGATCCCCATGGCGGGCACGCTGACGCCGACGGAGGCCGCCGCTGCCATCTCCGCCGCGCTTGGCGTCGACGGCGTTCAGCGCGTGAACGCCGTTTGGGATCCTCTCCGCTAGCCGCCGCTGACCTTGAATTTGCGTTGGACTCGGGATGCCGGGTCCGACAGCCTGCACGCCGTGACGATCTCCGAACTCTCTGCAACCCAGTGGGCGTGCGCGGCTGCCGCGGCCGTCTGCATCGGGCTGAGCAAGACCGGATTCGGCGGGGTTGGCATGGTCGCTGTCCTGCTGATGGCAAATGTGATGCCGGCGCGGGAATCCACGGGGGCCGTTCTTCCGCTCCTGATCGTTGCTGATGTTTTTGCGGTCCATGCGTTCCGGCGCTTCACCATCTGGAGGCACCTGATCAAACTTCTGCCCCCCGCCGTGCTGGGGATCGTGAGTGGGTGGCTGCTTATGCCTCTTATCCCCGACGGGGTGTTCGCGCCGGTGATTGGTTGGATGGTTGTGGCTCTGCTCGTGCTGACCGTCCTCCAGAAGCTGTCCCGGCGGCTGCCTGCCGCGGCCGCCGAGCATCCTGCCATCGCCTGGCCGGTCGGGTGGGCGGCCGGACTGACGACGATGCTGGCGAATGCCGCCGGCGCGGTGATGACGATCTACCTCCTCGCGTGCCGGCTTCCGAAATACGAGTTCGTCGGAACCGCCGCATGGTTTTTCTTTATCGTGAACATGCTGAAGGTGCCCTTCAGCGTCTCAATGGGACTCATCAACGGATCGTCGCTCCTGCTGGACCTGGCCCTCGTGCCCGCCATCCTGGCCGGCGTGGCCGCCGGACGGTCGTTGCTCAGCTTGATCAACCAGGAGGTTTTCGAGTGGCTGATGATCCTGTTTTCCTTCGCTGGCGGGCTCCGGCTTATCCTGGCTTGACCGCTTAACCGGGCGAGCCGGGGACCACGGACACAACAGGCAACGGGAACCGCAGCCGCAGCTCGCCGTCGAGCTTCACCTCGATCGTGTAGATCCCGTGCTTGGGAAACTGCACGCCGCCGAACACGTGCACGTTCGTCGCGTGGGCGTCCAGCGCCGGCAGCGAAAATTCCACTTCGCTCTCCGCGATCGGCTCGTCGTCGTCCGGGTTGAGGATCGCCGACTGCTGGGTGAAATTGCCCTCCCCACCGCACCAGCGGGTCCACAGGCAGAGCTTAAAAAAACCGATCGGCATCACCGGCGAAGGAATGACCCCGATGATTCCCACCAGCGTCTGCTGGCCGCTCGCCTCCTGGCGCACGTCTTCACAAAGCACGCACGCCTGCAGGTCGGGAAGGATTTCGTCGGACATGCGGCAAGGTTGTCCGACTTCCCGCCCGGAGTCGATGGGATTGTTCGCGCTCAGCGGACGACGCATCTTCGCATCACTGAGAAGCGCGAGCAGCGGCATAGCGAGCAATCTGCGTCTGGAGGACTCTCAAGCGGAACTGTGAGAGATAGTTTCGCCATCGGAACTCTGGACGATCGCCCGCTGAGGCGAATGCAGGTGCAGGCTCTGCTACTTTTTCTGAGCCCAAGGGTCAAGGACAGGAATTCCACAATGCCGGAAGTCGCGGGCGTTCCGTGTGGCAAGCGTGAGGCCGTGGCATCGTGCGGTCGCAGCGATGAGGCTGTCCATTACGGGCAGCTTGTAACCGCACTTTTCTGCGTCTGCCTGCAGGACGGCCCACTCGTTCATCTCCGTCCCGCCGAGAGGGATCACGCGGTTGGCAAATGCGGGCATAAGCTCGGATTCCAGCCAAGTTTCCAGATTCGTCCTCTTCCTCCCTTCGGGCAGCAACAAAATGCCTTTCCGGATTTCGGCGATGGTGACAATGCTGACGAACAGGGCAATTGCGGGCTGCGCGCTCAGCCATGCGGCGGCCCGGGCGTCAGGACGGGGCTTGGTGGCTTCGCTCAGGACGTTTGTATCGAGAAGATAATTCAAAGCGTTACCTTGCGCGGGAAATCTTTGTTGCGCTCCAAAGTGAGTCCGTTCAGGTCAGTCGGGCAGGCTCTCAACACGTCCCAGATCCCCCGCTCGGGTTCGCGGTCTTTGCACCAGTCCTCGGCGCTCACAATCACGACGAATGGCCTCCCGTGCTTCGTCACGAGTTGGGGCACCCCCCGCGCCGCCTCCCCTGCCACGGCCGAAAACTGCTGTTTGGCTTCCTGAAGTTGATGCGCAATCATGAACGCAATATCTTCCGGTCTGTCTTGTCTGTCCAGAAAACTGTCAATTTCACAGATAGAATGCCCTTTTCAGGTTTCAACCAGGGGTGCATATTGATTTTCATTAAGCCCAAACGACCATGCGATTCCGGCGCGAGGAGTTTTGCATTTGCGTGAGGTTCTCAGAAAATATTCTTTCCGCGAACCGTCCGGCTCTCTTGTGGAGTTGATGACCTTTATGATCCGCTCCGGACGTTCGCTCCCCGGTATCTCAAAGAGCTCTCCATATTCATCTGCGCAAAGCAGGATAGCGCCGATCTGTTCGATATATCGAGCCAACCCGAACTCCTCAACCAGCACTCGTTGGAGTTCCAGATTCTCCGTTTGGCGGATCTCTTCAGCGGTCACGTTCTCCCAAGCCAGCGCCAGCCTCGCCGGAACCGGAATTCCCCCAATGGCGTAGAGGCTCAGACCGTCCCGGTAAGAAATGGCGGGTCCTCCCGCGAAGTGGAGAGCTCCGTTCTTGTTAAGCCTTACCAAGCACGGTCTCTCGCACAGCAGTGTGATTTCGCTGTAGGCCCAGCACCACGCGCAGGACTCGGAGAGCTTGAGAAGAGCTCTGACATGCGCGACGGGAGTCCTCGCATATTCGGGTTGGAGATGGAGCCAGCGAAGCACGTCCCCGCTGTCGAACTGTCCCCCGATTTCCGCCCCGAACTCGCAATAAGTTGCAAAGATGCGCTGCTGGAGGTCGCGGAGCTGAAAGCTGGGCAATGAGCGCCACTGTTCCCATTTAAGGTCTTCGACTCCAAGGTTCCATGAATTGCGCACCTCCACGGGCATAATCCGTTCATTGAGGGCGTCTCCAAACAAGCCGCTTCGCCTGTCGTTCCTCTGGTTTGCAAATGACAGCCACTCGCCGACATCGGCAGGGGATTCAGCCCAAACAAGCCGCTTCGGACGGGGAGTGTCGGCAGCCATGCATACCTCATGAAGGGCCTTTTCAGCTTGTTCACGATCGGCGGGCTTGGTTTGCGATGCGATTGCGAGCGCATCGGCCATCCACGGAAAGTCATCGCGTGCGATTGCCATGACCGTCAGTCGAGAACCTTCTTAGTGAACTGACGCCCGTTTGAACGGTTGATTCCGAATTCCCGCTGGAGCCTGATACGGTAAACGCCTGGCGGAACATCTATCGGACCGTGCTCCTGATGCACCATGGTGCCGCCATCCGGCAGGAAAACGCGGGTGAACTTTTCCACGGCAGGTAGGAATGCCACTCGATTACCTCTGAGGGTATGTGAATGACCGGTGGCCTCGCCCAATGCGAGAACAAGTGATTTGGTGAATTTCCGGGTTTTGGGCAGCGTGACGGTCTCGCATTGTTCAAGAAGTACGTCGCCTTGTCGGAAGAGGATCAGTTTTGGTTGTGGGCTGTTCATTGATGAAACCTGCAATCATCCGAATTTCAAATCGAGGGACACAATTGTCGCCAATCCATGTCCTCAATAGAGCATCTCGCGAAAGCAGCCTTCCTAGCGGCCGAGATCTTTGCAGAGGTGTTGCCAACCGCCCTGCATCCGGTTGAGAATCCGCCATGATGAAGCAGGACCTCGAACGGATTGCCCGGCAGGCCTACCACCGGGTGGAATGGAGTAGCAAGCTGGTGCGCCGCTACCATCGGGAGAAGGGATTGATCCCGGCGCATCTCGCGGAGCCGGTGGAGCATCTTTACCGGTTGTTCCTCACCCCGATGACGCTCTGGCCCTTCAATATTCAGGCATTCCTGGAGCGTCTTCTTGATACGATTAAGTCCCGCAGGAAGCTGGATGCGGCGACAGAACTGCTTTTTGAAGTTCTTCCTCCGCTTCCGGCCGTAAGCACAATCAAAACCGTCACCGAGCACGAGCACAACGTCCAGGCCGGGAAATACGAACATCTTGTCCCGGCATCGCTGGCAAAATTTGCCGCCAGCGAGCGGGCGCTGTCCGCAAACAGAGCTTTCAAGACCGATTGGAAGAAAATCACGACTTGTTTCAATGTCACCCACCATGCCGATCACAAAGGAGTGATAAGGCGGATAATGGTTCCGGAGCGCAACCTGCGCACGAACTTCGATCCAGACTGGAAAACGGAAGGCGGTCGGTTCCAAGCCGTGTTCGACACCTTCTGCGCGAAATGGAACCTCTACGGCATGCAAAACGGCAAGCCGCTCCTGCAGAAACTCTCGGTCAATCTGACGCCTTTCGGCACAATGATCTTCATTCCGGCGTATTGGTCATTCGACCCCAAACGCGATGTGGACTGGGGGGCGATCACCAAGCTCCACAAATCCCGCGGACAGCATCGTCAGGGGCCTTCACTCGCAGAAGGTGCGGAGCAACGCCGCGCGGATGCGGCAAAATTGATCGATTTGGAGGCAGAAGCGAAGGAGCGAAAGCTCAGGGGAGCAAAACGCCACGAGTTCCTCTGCAAAGGCCTCGGGTGGAATCCGGGGACCGACGCGAAGCGCATTTTCCGGCTACGGAAACTCCTCGAATAGTTCAGGGCGGCGATTCTGGCCCAGTTCAACCGGAATCCTGCTGCATGGGCCGATGCGTCAACGGACAAACCGAACTTGAGCAATTTAGGTGAATCCGGAGCCATAGAACAGGCTGCCGACTTGGTCGCGTTACTCTGGAAAGAATCCCGTTACCTTGATGACGACGAAAAAAAGGATGGCAAAACGGAAGCAGAGTTGATCATCGCAAAACACCGCAAAGGCGAGGTCGGCACAATCCCGCTGACATTTTACCCTCACATCAGGAGATTTGAAGATCGCGCTCCTGAAAGCATGGCACTGGGATAATGACGCTCGACTTGGGCCCCCTGCTCATTGATTCAATCCTCGGTCAGGGGTTTGACTGCAGCCCTGGCTTTGGAAATTGATTTCATCAGGTCATCAGACCGTCTCTGGTCGTTCCCGGGCACAAGACGTTCCATTTCCGCATCACCCCCGAGGACTTTGATATCATCTGCAAGGCGTTTGAGCGATTTCAGAAAGTGGGCTGTGGTGGATTTGGTAAGAAGTTCAAGGTAGGCTTCAAACCATTTCTCTGCGATCTTGACCCCCTGCATCGCTTCAAGTGCGCCGAGGTGGTTTTCCATGAATCCCAAGAGGACGGCGTAGGCGAGGTGGTGAGAACTCTCTGCGGTAGGATGACGAGTGATCGCACCGAGCACCGGCAAAGCCTCACGGCACCACTCGGCATCTCCTGCCGAAACCGCTGAACGGCACGCGAGCAGTATGCTGTCCCCATCCAACTGCCGCAGGCTGACATGAGGCTTGATATCGTCCCACGCCGCATCAGCCGCAGCAAGAAATGGAACCCAATGGAAAGCACCGAACAATCGATCACACTCATCGAACGCCGAAAAGCGGGAGGCCAATCGCTCGCGCCAAGTCGGCATGTCGTCGGAGAACATGCCGATCGCCCGGCAAAGAACGCCAAATCCGTTGAAGTCAATTTCCTCAGCCTCGCTGAGAATCGTCCCACAAATGGCAAGCGCCTCCTCGCCCATCCCCAACTCAACTTTTGCATCCAGTTCTTCAAACAAGGCTTCGATTTCTTCGTTGTCCATACCGGTAAGACTGACCATGAAAATCTCAAAACGCGAGGGATGCGATTGGGGACAATCTTTGTCATCGACGGATAGGTATGAATGTGACAATAATACATTTGTGAAGACACGCTCGTATGTATATGTATAATTGGCATTACTTAAAAATGGGATCCCATAGTCAAGACCTTCGTCGGCTTGACGATACCAAACCCACCGCGGCCATTTATTTTGGAAGGTCTCGTGTAAAAGATTTGCTCACTGGCAAAGGGGATCCTCAGGCTGTTCGATTCTGCCAATGTGGGGAGTCTCCAAATCGAAACAACACGCGGATGGTCGCTATGGCTGGCACAGACATCTGGATATTAAAGCCAACGGGTTCAGTTTACGAGGAATTACCAATCCCAAGAAAGGGAGACATCCTCAAGGTCATGCCGGTAACAGTTCTTAAGCGTGCAAAAATGATTGAGGTTCCGAGCGTCCTAGCTGGCATGCGTTCTAATAAGTATCTTGGTTTTGGCACGTTCCGACCTATCGACAATTGGGGGAACATTAAAGCTCTCCACTACGTTCTAGGCGCATCAATTCCTAAAGAACAAATGAAAGCTAGCAACTGCGGTCCGAATCAACTGATCGAATGCCTTGGTTCGATCGAGCTTGAAACGCTCATTGCAAAGGTCCTGGAAGCCGTGGGATGTTTCGTTCCCGCCCATCGGGGAGGAAACTTAATCGCTGCAGACATTTTTGCGACGAACCTTAGTTCACAGAAAATAGACATTGACGGGCTTGTCATCCCAGCAAAGAGACGTGTCTCAATTCAAATCAAGGGCTGGTCTGACATGGCGAAACATTCTGATGTAGACTACATGTTCAGACTGCCAAAAGATCGTCCACTCGGAAAAGGGGAGTTCTCGGCAGAATGGTTGCTCCGTGTCCTTGAAACGCGGAAGAATGATCCAGACTTCGGGCGTGTTCGAGCATGGCTTTTCAATTCACTTGCATGTTGGCTCCCTGTCGAATTCCTTAAGCAATACGGTCTTTCCCGGCGATAAGCAGCAACCGGCCCTCTCCATGCCTTTTGACACACCCGACACCGCATAAGCTGGTGATCTCGGAGTCGATGATTGTCTTAGCCCGAGGTTCACTCCGGAAAAGTCCGGTAAAATAAAGCCGCAGATGATCGACAAGTCCTCATCGATGCCAAGGACTGGCGTTTTCGATCCTCAAGCTTGGATGAGTGTTGCGAAACTTTCCTCACGCGTACTTTCCAGCCTTGTTCGAGCGGCCTGCAATTCGCTCAGCGGACGACGCGGAATCGCGGCCGGCGGCCGAACCAGACGTAGGCGTAGCCGGCGAGGGCCCCGCCGAGGTGCGCGGCATTTCCGATGTCGCCGCCGAGCCCGGTGATGATGAGCACGACCGAGACGATGATGATGCCGTAGCCGAGCCACTTCGCCCGCATGCGGATCGGCAGGACAAAGAAGAGCAGAGCTGTGATCTGAAGCTCGGGGTAGAGGGCGGCGAATGCGGCAACCACCCCGCACACCGCGCCGGATGCTCCGATGAGCATCGGACCGGGGACAAGCAGGATCTGGAGCAGGCCTCCGGCGATCCCGCAGGCCAGATAGAAGGCGAGGAAGCGCCAGGGGCCCATCAGGTTCTCCAGCACGCGTCCGGCGAACCAGAGTCCGAACATGTTGGCCATGATATGAAAGAGTCCCGCGTGGAGAAACTGGTAGGTGATTAGCTGCCAGACCATGCCGTGGCTGAGGCCGCTCAGGCTCAGGCCGAATAGCGCGTTGATCCACCGCGTGTGGCCGCCTGCGAACAGCGATTCCAACACGAAGACCGCCGCGTTGATTCCCACCAAAACTTTGACGACGGATACCTGTCCGTCCCGGCCGTTGCTAAACATGCGGGGACAATAGGCACGCGCGGCGCACTTGTCCACCGGGGGCGGAGGGATCAGTCGCGGCGGACGGCGAGGCTCGGGCCGTCGACCCACGTGCTTCCGATAAGCGTGGACCTTGGAAATGCGGGAATGCCGGATTCCCCGTTCTGGATCATGGCAATGACCATCTCGATCGCCGCTTCGCCGGCGATGTCGTTGTGCTGGTTCATGCCCGCCCACCGGGGATCCGACTTCCGCCACTCGAGCTGGACGAGGCCGATGTCGCGGGGCACGTGGAATTGCAGCGCGTGCAGCCAGTCGCGCACCTCGTTGTAGAGAGTGAGGATGACATCCGGGCGCTGATCCTCGATCCAACGCCGGAACACTGCTGCGTTCTCGCGTGTGTCCGCAAACCGGTAGAACGGCCGCAGCCTCTGTCGCGTGGGGAGGTCGCGCTGCGCGATAAAAAATCCCGCGCTGAACCGTCCGTCGACCAGATCGTCAATAACCCCGTCCAGAACGAGCCCGGGACGCTTGAAGCCGAGCCGGCAGGCCTGCTCGACCGCGGTCCGTGTCAGATCGTGGTGGTCGGCGCAGGCAAACGACAGCGCAGGATCGCGCGTTCGGACCCCCGTAACAACGCACGGAAATGCCTCCCAGGTGGAGAGAAACCTGGCAGGCAGCCGGTTTTCGCGCATCAGGCCGACGACCACGAGGCCGCGGATTCCCCGCGCCTGCAGGATGCGGTTCAGCTTGGCCCCGTCGAGCGCGGGGTCCTGCAGCCAGAACTCATCCAGTCCGTAGCCGAGTTGCGCGGCGCGGCGGCGGCAGCCCTCGACATAGGCGGGGATCGTCGGGTGCCGGACAAACGCCCGCCGGTCCTGGTGCGCGTTGACGAGCGCCAGCGTCGCGTGTGCGCCTGCCTGACGGTTTTTGCGAAGCTCGGCCATGAGCAGCGCGACCGTCGCGTTCTTCCGATAACCCAGACCAGCAGCGATCCCCGCAATCCGCGCCCGCGTGCGGGCCGGGATCTGCGGATCGTTTTTTAATGCCAGGGAAACCGTGTTTTTTGAGACGCCCGCCGCCCGGGCGATGTCGGTCATGGTGGCGGGCTGGCTCAGGTCGGACATAGGCCGACATTACTGTCAAGTCAGGCGGGCATTTACAAGTCCGGCGATCCGGAGAAGAATGCGTGCGCCATGAAATTCTCCCTCGGAATCGATTACGGAAGCAACTCGGTGCGCGCGCTGGTCGTGCGGTGTGAAGACGGCGCGGAATTCGGTTCGCACGTCGTGAACTATCCCGGCGGCAAGGAGGGCATCCTCCTCGACCCGAAGGACCACCATCTCGCGCGGCAGCATCCGGGCGACTACCTGACCGGCCTGGAGCTGAGCGTGCGCGGGGCGCTGGCGGAGGCGGGGAAAAAGCGGGGGTTCCGCGCGGATCGCGTCGTGGGGATCGGTGTGGACAGCACCGGATCGAGCCCGATTCCGGTTGATGAGAAGAACCGCGCGCTCGGGACGCTCCCGAAGTGGAGGAAGAACCTCAACGCCCAGTGCTGGCTCTGGAAGGACCACACCGGCTGGAAAGAGGCGGCCCGGATCACGGAGCTTGCAGCGACGCACCGCCCGCAATTCATCGCCAAGTGCGGGAACACCTATTCGTCCGAGTGGTTCTGGAGCAAGATCTGGCATTGCCTCAAGGTCGATCCCGCCGTCTTCGGGGCGGCACATTCGTGGGTCGAGCTCTGTGACTGGGTGCCGGCGGTGCTTGCCGGCGTGTCCGACCCGGTGGAGGTCAAGCGCGGGGTCTGCGCGGCCGGACACAAGGCGCTCTACTGCGACGAGTGGGGCGGGCTTCCCGACAAAAAGTTTTTGGCGATGCTTGATCCGAAGTTGGCCGCGCTGCGCGACCGGCTCTACACCGTGGCTCACGATGCGACCGCCAGCGCGGGGTCGCTCTGCCCGGAGTGGGCGCGGCGGCTCGGGCTCCCGGCGGGCATTCCGATCGCGATCGGCGAGATGGACGTCCACTACGGTGCGATCGGGAGCGGCGTCGCCGAGGGGACGCTGGTTAAGGTCATCGGCACCTCGACCTGCGATTGTGCGGTCGTTCCGGCCACCAAGAAGATCGCCGACATCCCCGGCATCTGCGGAATTGTCAAAGGCGCGATCCTGCCGGGATTTTACGGTGTCGAGGCCGGCCAGTCGGCGGTTGGCGATATTTTCAAATGGTGGGTCGGCGGCGTCTGCAAGGGCGACTCGAAACTGTATGCCGCCCTCGAAAAGGAGGCCTCCGCGCAGAAGCCGGGCGAGAGCGGTCTCCTGGCGCTCGACTGGAACAACGGTAACCGCACGATCCTTGTGGATCCGATGCTCACCGGGCTGCTGGTCGGCACGACCCTGCACACGACGCGCGCGGAAATCTACCGCGCGTTGATCGAGGCGACCGCATTCGGCGCGCGCGCGATCGTCGAGCGGATCGAGAAATTCGGCGTGCCGGTGAAGCGGATTGTCTGCGCGGGCGGGATCGCCGAGAAGAGCCCGCTCCTCATGCAGATTTACGCGGATGTGACCGGACGAACGATGCTGGTCGCGGGATCGAGCCAGGCGTGCGCGCTCGGCGCCGCTGTTTCCGCCGCCGTCCTGGCGGGCGAGCACCGCGACTTCCCCGCGGCGCAGCGGAAGATGACCTCGGTGAAGAAGATCGCATACAAGCCGATCGCGGCAAACCGCAAAACCTACGACAAGCTCTACCGCCTCTACCTCGGCCTGCACGACGCCTTCGGCGGCGTCTCCCGCACCGCCGACCTCTCCCGCACCATGAAAGATCTCCTCTCCATCAAAGAAACATCACGCAAATGAAAACTCCCGAAATCTGGTTCGTCACCGGCAGCCAACACCTCTACGGCCCCGAAACCCTGCGGCAGGTTGCCGCCAACTCGCAGGCCATCGCAGCCGGCCTCGACGGCTCGCCTGCGATTCCGTTGAAAGTCGTGTTCAAACCCGTGCTCACAACGCCGGATGCAATCCGGGCCCTGATGCTTGAGGCGAACAACGACGCGGCGTGCGCCGGCCTCATCCTCTGGATGCATACGTTCTCGCCCTCGAAGATGTGGATCGGCGGGCTCTCGGTGCTGCGCAAGCCGTTCCTGCACCTCCACACGCAGTTCAACCGCGATCTCCCCTGGGCTGAGATCGATATGGACTTCATGAACCTCAACCAGTCCGCCCACGGCGATCGGGAGGCCGGGTTCATTCATACGCGCATGCGGCTCGCCCGCAAGGTCGTCGTCGGCCACTGGCAGGACGGCGAGGTCCTCGGGCGGATCGGCGCCTGGATGCGGTCCGCCCGCGCATGGCACGACTGGCAGGGCGCGAAATTTGTCCGCTTCGGCGACAACATGCGGCAGGTCGCTGTCACCGACGGAGACAAGGTTTCGGCCGAAATGAAGTTCGGATTTTCCGTCAATACCCATGGTGTCGGCGATCTTGTGAAAGCGGTCGGCGACGTCAGCGACGCCTCGATCGACGCGCTCTGCGCCGAATATGACGCGGCCTACCGACTCACCGCGGAACTCGTCCGCGGGGGTGACCGGCACGATTCGCTCCGCGATGCCGCGAGGATCGAGCTCGGGCTACGCGCATTTCTCGAGGCCGGAGGATTTTCCGGATTCACGACGACATTTGAGGATCTCCACGGGCTGCGCCAGCTGCCGGGCATCGCCGTCCAGCGCCTCATGGCCGACGGATACGGCTTCGGCGCAGAGGGCGACTGGAAGACGGCCGCGTTGCTGCGCGCGATGAAGGTCATGGCGTCCGATCTGGGCGGCAAGACCTCGTTCATGGAGGACTACACCTACCACCTCGAGCCGGACAACCACCTCGTGCTCGGCTCGCATATGCTGGAAGTCTGTCCGTCGATTGCCGCCGGCAAGCCGTCCTGCGAGGTTCATCCGCTGGGCATCGGCGGCAAGGAGGATCCCGTCCGCCTCGTCTTCGACGCCCCCGCGGGGCCGGCGTTGAATGCCACGCTTGTTGATCTCGGCAACCGCTTCCGCCTGCTCGTCAACGAGGTCGATGCGATCACCCCTCCGCAGGCGCTTCCGAACCTCCCGGTCGCCCGCGCGGTCTGGAAGTGCCGTCCGGATTTCAAGACGGCCTGCGCCGCCTGGATTCATGCGGGCGGAGCTCACCATACCGGCTTCAGCTACGTCGTCACCCGCGAGCACCTGGAGGATTTTGCGACGATTGCCGGAATCGAATTTTTGAACATCGGAGCGGAGACCGAGCTCGCTGCCTTCCGGAGCGAGCTCCGCTGGAACGAGGTCTACCACCACATTTCCGGAGGGCTCGTCGCGTGAGCCGGTTTGAGGACATCCGGGAGGAATGCTGCGCTGCCAATGCCGCGCTGCCGGCCACCGGACTGGTCGATCTCACATTCGGCAATGTGAGCGTGCTCGATCCCGATGCCGGCGTCTTTGCCATCAAGCCCAGCGGCGTCGCCTACGACGCGCTCACCCCGGCGGACATGGTGATTGTCGATCTCGAAGGGAAAATCGTCCAGAGCGCATTGCGCCCGTCGTCCGACACGCCGACCCACCGGCGTCTGTTCCTTGCGTTTCCCGGAATCCGCTCGGTCGTCCACACGCACTCGCGCCATGCGGTTTCATTTGCCCAGGCCGGCCGCGAGATCCCGCTGCTCGGCACCACGCATGCCGACTACTTCCACGGCAATGTTCCCGTGACCCGTGCGCTCACCGATGGCGAAATTGCCGCCGACTATGAATGGGAGACCGGCAACGTCATCGTCGAGCGCTTCGCAGGTCTTGATGCCGGAGAAATTCCGGCCGTACTCGTGCGGAACCACGGGCCATTCGCGTGGGGATCTTCGGGAGCGAAGGCTGTCGAGAATGCGCATGCGCTCGAGATTGTGGCACAGATGGCCCTGCAGGCCCTTGCTTTGGAACCAGCTGCTCTTCAGCCGTCCCGCACGCTTATCGACAAGCACTTCTTTCGCAAGCACGGCGCGGAGGCCTATTACGGGCAGCCGAAGGGCTGATCCGGAAGCGCGGTTCCGCGTTAAACCGGCGTCGCTGCGGGGAGGCTCAGTCACCGGAGGGAGCCGGCATTGCGGACCTTTCCGTCCGGCTCAGGACCAACAGCACGACGCCTGTGATCAGGTAAGCTGCTGCGAAGTCGGGTGCTGCCAGAAATCCAAACTCCGGGGCGCCGTCCGCTGTGATCGACAACGCATGGATCAGTCCCGGCCGGCGGCAGACCGTGTTGCGCCTCGACAGGGCGCGTCGCGCGCGGTTAGAACTCTGGAATGATAAGCATGACTGGGCACGGCCGCGGCGAGGTGCGCACGAAGGCATGGAGTGCGGTGGTCGAATGTTTTTCGGTGAACCGCAAGACTGCCGAGGTCGTCTTCCACGCCGAGCGCGGGGCGGCCTGGCTGGATCCGATCGTGCGCGAGCGAGTCCTGGCGGCAATTTCCCGCGGCCGCGTTCAGGTCAACCTTGTGCTGGCGCGTGGCGACGGGGTTTCCGGCCACCTGTTTGATGCGGCGCGGGCGGCAGCCTATGTCCGCGAGGCGCGCGCCCTCCAGAAGACGCTCGGTGTGCCCGGAGAGATTACGATTTCGGACGTGCTCTCCGCGCCGGGGGTGGCGCGATCCGGCGATCCGGGCGGCGAGGGGGCGAAGGACGTCGTGCTGGAGGCGCTCGACGCCGCGCTGAAGGGTCTTATGGCGACACGCCGCCGGGAAGGCGAGGCGTTGCGTCGCGTGCTTGTGCAAAGCATCCGCCGGCTTGCCGCCATTGCAAAGAAGATCGCGCCCTATGCCCGCCGTGTCGCGGCGACTCAGCGAGAATCGCTTCTGCGCCGCATCGCTCAGGCCGGGATCGCGATCTCGCCGGACGATCCGCGCCTCCTCACCGAGGTCGCCCTCTTCGCCGAGCGCGGCGATATCACCGAGGAGCTTCACCGGGCGGCCAGTCACTTTGAGCAGTTTCAGGAAAAGCTTTCCGCCGAAGGTCCGGTCGGCCGCACGCTCGAGTTTCTTGCCCAGGAGCTCGGGCGCGAATTCAACACTCTCGGTTCGAAGTCCTCCGACACCGCGGTCGCCCGCCTCGTCATCGAGGCCAAGGGCGAACTGGACCGGATCCGCGAACAACTCGCCAACATTGAATAGCCCAACACCACGACGCTCCGGCATCCTCTTCGTCCTCTCGGCGCCGTCCGGCGCGGGGAAGACGACGCTGACTGCTGCGCTCCGCGAATCTACCGGCCTTGTCTACTCGGTCTCCTGCACCACCCGCCCGCCGCGTCCGGGTGAGGTCCATGGGATCGATTACTATTTTCTCGCGGAGGAGGAGTTCCGGCGTCACATCGCGTCGGGCGATTTTCTGGAGCATGCCGAGGTGCATGGGAATCTTTACGGGACACTGAAGTCCACTGTCCTCGAATCTCTCAACAGGGGCATGGATGTCCTTCTCGATATCGACACGGCCGGCGCGTCGAGCATCCGCGCCTGCGGGGATCCCGTGATCCGCGGGGCGCTTGCCGACGTGTTTCTCATGCCCTCGCACCCCGCAGAGCTGGAACGCAGGCTCCGCGGCCGCGGGACGGAAACCGAGGAGCAGCTCTCCACCCGCCTGCGCAATGCCGCCACAGAGATCAAGCACCGCCCGCTCTACCGCTACACGCTTCTCAGCGGAACCAGGGAGGAAGACCTGGAGGGCTTCCGTGCCATCATGCGCGCCGAGCGCTCGCTGAGCCGCCGGCTTGATTTTTCCAACCCATGAACAAATCCATCATCCTCGGAGTGACCGGTTCGATCGCCGCCTACAAGGCGGCTGACCTCACAAGCCGCCTCACAAAAAACGGCCGCAGCGTCTATGTTGTGATGACGGCGCATGCCGGCGAGTTCGTGAGCCCGCTCACCTTCCAGACGCTGTCCCGGAACGCCGTCACCACCGGCATCTTCGACGAGAAGGAATCGTGGCACCCCGGTCACATCGCGCTCGCCGACCGCGCCGATCTCCTGCTGGTTGCCCCGGCCACGGCGAACGTCATCGCGAAGCTCGCCAATGGAATCGCCGACGATGCGCTGACCTCGATCGCGCTGGCCACGCTGGCGCCCGTCCTCATCGCGCCGGCCATGAATGGAAAAATGTGGAAGCATCCCGCGACGGCGGAAAATGTTGCGCGCCTGAAGGCCCGCGGAGTCGATTTCATCGGCCCGGAAGAGGGGATGCTCGCCTGCGGATACGAGGGGATCGGACGGCTCTGGGACGTCGCCGGAATCGTCGCGGAGGCCGAGAGGATTCTCAATTCCGACCGCGAAGGTGGAGCGCCTGCCTAAAAAATCCTGAAAAAAAATCAAGCGAAAATGTGAAAAACTGTTGACGCTTCGCGCGCTGCGACTTATTCACAATTCCAGTGAGTTATTCACAAACTATTCACAAACCAATTTCCCGCATTTGCGGATAGAAAGGGGGGATATTAAATGCCAGCACCAAAGAAAAAAGTCGTCAAGAAAGCGCCAGCCAAGAAGGCTCCGGCCAAGAAGGCAGCGGTGAAAAAAGCGGCTCCTAAGAAGGCAGTTGCCAAAAAGGCGCCCGCTAAAAAAGCCGCTCCTAAGAAAGCGGCTCCTAAGAAAGCAGTGGCGAAGAAAGCTCCCGCCAAGAAAAAATAACCACGTTGGCCGCTTAAATGCGGTTAGCAAAATCAAATTGGGAGAGGCCCTGAAAAGCTTCTCCCAATTTTTTTGCCCTTGTGCCTAGCGGCGTTCGGTGGCGCGTGCGGAACCCGGCCGGAGGGTCGTGCCTTCGTGCCACACGCCGGGGATGAGAACTTTGCGGGGCTGGCGGGGGACGCCGATTTCATTGCGGCTGAGCTGGCCGATGAGGAGATCGATGGCGGCGGCGCCGATGAGCTCGTGATTTTCTCGGATGCCGCTCCAGTTTTCGACGTCGTCGACGACGTTGAGGTTCACGAGGCCGCACTGGTCGGGGACCGAGAGCCCGGACTGCTCGACCCAGTCGCGCACGGTGGGATTGATGGAGAGGATGGCATCCGGTTTATGGGCGTGCATCCACTGGTCGAACGCCGGCGGGCGGCCTTCCTTGAAACGCTCGAGAAAGAGCACCGGGATCCGCTGGGATTCGGGGAGGTTCATCTGCTCGATGAGAAAGCCGGCCTGCGTGCGGCCTTCGGATTCGGCGTCGAGGTAGCGGCTGTAGACAAATCCGATGCGCGAGTAGCCGCGCTGGAGCACAGTCTGGAAGGCCATGCGGAGGTTGAAATAAAAATCGCGGTCGGCGATCGGGAACCCCTGGGGATAAAAATGGGAGGGGCCGCCGGGACCGTCGGCCGGGGTGGATTGATTGCCGCTGCCGATCAGCGCGATGACGCAGTCCGACCACTCCTCGAGGAGGTATTGCCTGTGGAGCATCAGCGGAAGGATGCCGCCGTAAATTCCCCGCTGGCGGAGGGTTTCCGAGATGCGCACGGGCTCCTTGCCGGCCGACTGCTGGATCTCGCTGATGGAGATCTCCTCAAGCCGGAATCCCCGCGCCTCGCACCGCTCGCGGGCGCCGCGCAGATACCCGCGCAGCCATGGAAAATCCTGCCAGCAGGTGGGGTTGGGATAGTCGTTCAGCCAAGCGAGCGTGGACTGCATGGTGGTCGGCCGGCTTGAGCGGGCCTGGGCCTGGTACATTGCCACCAGTGGGTTCGGGCGGTAGCCTTCGCGGCGGGCGATCTCATGAATCCGGTCGCGTGTGGTCGCGGGGATTGTCGGGTGATTGCGGAGGGCGCGGGAAACAGTGGCTTTGTGGACTCCGGCAAGTTTTGCCAAGTGATCGAGTGAGACGCGTTGCAACTTCATTTAGCCGGCATAATTCGCTGACACTGTAACGGCTGGGCCAAGTGGGGCAAGTGTCTAGTTGGGCGGGCGGCCGCCAGGCGCCTGTTTTCCCAGCCGCGAAATGCTCGCCCGGACCCGTTGGCCGGCGGAGCGGATTTCGTCGAGGAGCTGCTCGGAGGAGATGGAGACGGCCCCGAACGATTCGGTGGTGAGGCGTTCGAGGTGGTCATCAGTCGCGACTGTCACCTCGCAGCCGGGCGCATATTTTGCCGCCAGCCTCTCGATGATCGCATCGGCGGTTTGCCCGGACTTTGAGTAGAAGATTTTGATGCCGTTCGGTTCGCTTTCGTTTGAAGGTTTGGGGCCCTTGCCGTCGAAGACGACCGCCACGGCGAAGTCCGAGTTGTCCTGAAGCGAAGTCAGCATCCGCACGAGGGCATCCCGTGCGGCCGCGGAGTGGGACGCGTGACCGCCGGCCAGCTCGGGGAGGCGGAAAGTCATGCTGTGCCCATCGACGATGAGGATTTTCTCTTTCATGGCGGTGGCCGGAAGGCTCGCCGACTTTTTCCGGCGAGTCGAACGGATTCGGCCGGGGGGCATCGCCGTCCCGGTTCCGATCGGCCGGAACTTTGCCGGGCTGAGGCTGCGTCAGCGGGCGTCGGGGAGAATTTGGGTATTGATCCGCTGGATGCCCTCCCTGGCAAACTCGCTGGCCGGGTAGGTTTTCTGGGCCTTCAGATACCAGGCCAGCGAGGAGCCGGGCTGGCCTTTTTTCTCAAGCTCCTCCGCCTGCTTGAGCGAGCGGACAAATTCGGCGGCTTTTGTGGTGAGGTCCGCGCGGACCTGGTTGAGTTTGTTGTCATCTGGAAATTGCTGGAATGCCCGCTGGGCCGACTCCCAGGCACCGGCGGAGTCTCCGCGCTTTTCGATTTCCTGCGCGCGGATGATGGCCGCCTCGATGAGGGCCATGTCCTCGAGGACTTTGCGGAGCTGCTGCTGCTTTTCGGGATACATCGCGGTCGCGGCGATGAAGCGCATCTTGTCGTCGTAAATTTGACGGTAGTTTTTCTGGCTGAGGAGCTGGTCGAAATCGACGATTGCCCGGCCCTGAACGTCGGCTTGGTTGAAGATCATGCCGCCGACCTCGGCGAGCTGCGGGTTGCGTGGCCAGATTTCGGTCGCGGCCTTCAGCTCCGCCTCGAGGGTCGCCTTGTCCCCGCTCACGGCGGCGTTTTTGGCCTTGGCGATGTGCATGGCCGAGACCGTGCGGGAGGTTTCGATGACGGCGAGGGGCTTCGAGTTGTCAAAATCCTTTGCGGTGTCGTTGAGGTCCTTAACGAGCTTTTCTGCCAGCGTGTAGTCCTTGACCTCGATCGCGCTGATGAGCTGGTTCGACTTCTGGACAAAGGCGAGGGCTTTGCGCTTCTGTTCGCGGGGGAGGGAGCGGACGTCGGGCATGTATTCGCCGAGGATGAACGTTTCGGCGAGGCGCTTTGTCGCGCTTTCCAGCTCCTGCTTTTCCAGGAGGAACTGGAACGCCTGCACCCCTTCCTTCACGTCGCGCATTGCCTCGTTGGCGAGCGAGTCGAGTGTGCCGACCGTGGGGGGCATGCCGGAGGTTTTGGAGAAGAGGCTTTTGGCGTCCTTGCCCACCTTGAGCGTGCTGTCGCCGTCGTTGAAGATGCTGCGGTAGAAGCGCGTCGCAATCACGACATGCTGGAACCTGCGCTGCATGAAATGCTGGACGATGAGCGCCTGGAACTCGAGTTTGACCTGGAGTTCCGCCACCTCGCTCTTGAGCTGGTTTGCTTTTTGGAGGGCTTTGACCTCGACCAGCCGTGTCAGCAGGGGCTGCATCTCCATGTCCCGCTTGAGCTGCTGGCGTTTCTTCCAATCCTCCGCGGCCGCGCCCTTCTCGCTGGAGGGGCCTCCGAGCGAGGTGCCTTCAGCGGTGACCTTGGCATTCCACTCCAGACGTTTCTGTTCCTTCTCGAGGCTGTCATTCGCAGCGCTGAGCCGGTCGTTCGACCGCTTCGACAGCCAGGCGGCGTAGATCTGGTTCGCGATCGCGTCACAGAGCTTCGAGTCGATGTCGAATTCGGAGGCCTGCGGCAGAAGTTGGAACGCCTCGTCGATGGACTTCGGCGTCACGCGGTTCGGTGACATCTTGTCCATGATTTCGCTCAGGATCTTGTTGTATTTCAGGCTCGTCTCGCTCGTTTCCTCGGGCGCGTTGAGATATTTCTCGAAGCGGGCCTCGAAGATCCGGTTGTTGTTGATATTCCAGGTCTTCCCATCCCACTGGACGAGGTCGCTTCCCGGGTCGAACATGGGAACGTCCTTCCCGAGAAAGCTCGATCCGCCGGACGGCTTGTTATTCCCCTGGCTGGAGGCCGGCTGGGGCTGCTGCTGCGGCTGGGGCTGTTGCTGCGCGGGAGCCGGGTTGCCAAAGTTGCCGCCGCCAGCCGGTGCGGCATCCGGGACCTGGGCGGCTAAAAATCCGGGCAGGACCAGAGCCAGGGGGAAGAGTCGCGGGAATGTCATGCTTTTGAGAGATTCTTCGTTCGAAGCAAACCTTTGTCATCCACCTCGAGCACAAAGATGAATTTTTGACCTTTCTGGATATTGATCTGGTTGAACTCGGTTGTCACCAGGACCGGGATGGAATTTTTACCCTGGTCGACATCAACGGCAATCAAGCGGCCCGCTGTCGGCGACCAGGCCAGCGAATTCGAGACCTCGCCCTCGACTTTGTAAACGTTGCCCCGGAGGCTGTTTGCATTGTCCAGATAGGCCGGCACATCCAGCTGGGCGATCGTGCGGTAGGGATCGGATCCGGCGGATTGAAAAATTCGTGAGCCGAGGAATGCTGCCGCCAGCAGGATGCCTGCAAGAATCAGCCAAACTGGTTGAATCGAAGTGTTTCTACGGCGCGCCATGTGAAATCATTACCTGCGCTGCCTCCGAAGTTCAAAGGAAAACACACGCGGAGAATCGCAGCGCGGGCGGGGAACCTGCCTGACGGTTGGCTTGGCTGAGCCGGCGACGGCCGGTTTCTCATTTACCGATCGGCTTGCGCCGGGCCGTCGGGAGGCTGGTCAGGCGTTTCGACAAAGCTCGATGGCCTGATTTGCCCACCCGTAATTTCGATTGTGACCGCCCCGGTGGCGTCCTGGCTGAGCAGGCGGATGTTGTTCGCCTTGAGAAACTCAGCGAGCCGCGCATCCTTCGGGGCCGCCGGCAAATCCGTTGCTTGGGCGCGCACGACGAGGTTTGGAGAAACGGCCGCGAGAAAGCCTGTGTCGATGGGCAGGCCGGACCTGTGGCGGCCGGTGACGAGCACATCCGCGCGGAGTTGATCGCGCTCGTTCGCGAGCAGCCATTGCTCCGTGGCCGGCCCGGCATCGGAGAGGAACAGCACGCGTTTGTCTCCGGCTTCGAGCAGGAGCACGAGCACCTTGTCATCGGCCTCGTTGCCGGCAAGGCCGGCCGGTGGGTGGAGCACCGTCAGCGAAGCGTGCGGCGTGAGGGCGATCCGGTCGCCTTGGCGTTGGATCGACTTTGGAATGCCCATGAGTTCAAGCTCCTTGTGAAGCCTTCCGCGGTGGGGGGAACGGTCGTTAAGCGCGGATTCGACAATGATTTCAGGACGATGGCTGGCGATGAGGTCGTGTGCGCCTCCGATGTGCCGGGCATCGCCATGCGTCAGCACGAGTCCGTCCGGCCCGCGCTTGCCCCTGCCGTGGAGCCAGGGGGCGACGACGCTTTCAAATTGCCATGCCGACCCGCAATCGATCATCCAGAGGCGTCCGCCGGTTTCGACAGCCGCGGCCCCACCCTCCCCGAAATCAAAAACTGTGATCGTGGCTGCCGACCGCGATGGGAGCCCAAAATAAAAATACGAGCCCGGGAGGGTTGCCGCCGCTTGAACGACGGCGAGGAGAACTTTTGTGAACGCCCAGTTCGCGTTGTTGAAAACGGAGGCCAGGGGCATCCAGACCACACCGCCTGCAAGGGCGAGCGCCGCAGTGGCCATGATCGCAAACGCCAGCGGCACGATCACCAGATTTGCAGGGAGTGCGGAGAGGGACACAAGATGGAAGTAGGCCACGGTCAGGGGAAATGAGCCCGCCCAGGCGGCGAGCGAAACCGCGGTAAGCCCCCCAAGATGTTCGCCCGTGGCATAGAGGCCTTGCTGGCGCCTGCTCCAGAGTTGGCGGGGCAGGAATGGATCGGGGTGGGAGATATGCCGGATCAGGCTGTGAAGCGGCCCTGCAAGGACCAGGATGGAGGCAACGACAAGGAAGGAAAACTGGAACCCTGGGTTGAACAGCTCGCTGGTGGACTGCAGGAGGATGAGAAACCCGGCGGCGCACAGCGAGTTGAGCGGGACCGGTCTCTGCGAGAAGGTGATGCCGACGAGGAAGATCGCGGCCATGACGGCGGCGCGCAGACTGGCCGCCTTCCAGCCCGTGATGAGGACATAAAAGAAGAGGGCCGGAATGATGATGAGGGCGGCCGCGCGGCGGTTCGCCCCGGCCATCTTGAGCGCCTGCCAGAGGATCAAGCCGATCATCCCGACATGGAGGCCGCTCACCGAGAACAGGTGGAACGTCCCGGTGTTGCGAAATTCCTGCTGGAGCGTATCCGGAAGTGCCGTGGTCACTCCGAGAACCATCCCGGCAATGAGATCGCAGACGACCGGGTCATCGGAAATTCCTGAGCGGAGCGTTGCCTCCATCCATTCGCGGCAGCGCTGCGCGATCCGGGGCAGCGAAAACCCTGAGGCCTTTGAGAGAATCACGAGATCCGGCGGGGCCGAGATATCGATTCCGCAGGTGATCCCCTGTCGGGCAAGCCATGCCCTCGCATCAAACTGGCCGGGGTTTCTAGGCGGGGGGATTGCTTGCAGGCTGCCGGTGGCGCGGACGACATCACCGCGTCCGGGCGCAGGCCCGCGGGTGACGATGACAATCCGGACCGGACAGTTGAAAGTGCTTCCGTTGAAGGTGAGCGACTTGAGGGCAAGCGTGAATCGGATACGCGATTGACCGAATGGAGCCGGCTCGTCTGCTACCGTTCCCACAGCAGTCGCCACGGTGCGTCCGCTGCCGAGAATGCGAACGAGGGCGCGTGCGGGTGACTCCCGCGTCTGCCAGACCTGGACGGTTGCAAACGCTGCGGCGACCGCAATCAACGTCCAGGCGGTCCGGCGGTGGAACACCCAGGCAACCAGCGCAAAGAGGGAGGCTGCCGCAAAGACCGCGGAGGGGATCTGGACGGCTGCTGCAACAAGAATTCCCGCTGCTGCGGCCGCAAGCAGGCCGGCGAACGGAAGCCTCTGGCGCAGCAGGTTGGCCTGGCTCGTCACGGCTGGCCGCAGAATTTAAAAAGCAGGAGTTCTGTGTTGCGGTCCTGCTCGTAATAAAATTTCAGCGCCCCGTCGCGGCCGGTGATGTCTTCGGAGACGGCGCAGCTGGCGCGACGCGAATGGATCTGGTGGAGGCCGTGGTGCCGGCTGTGGTAGGGCGCTCCCCAGACCTCAAGCAGCCTGGCGCGGGCGCAGCGCTCCATGAGGAGGTCTTCCATGGTCTGCCGGTCGCAGTGTTCAAAGAAGAGGGTTGAGGTCGCCTCGATATGGGCATAGTCAAAGCGGTCGCAAATTTCCGCTCCCCGCGGGGGGAGGTGATCCCAGGTCCCCTTGAGAATGCCGGTGCGGATGCGCGCGTCGAACCCGGCGAGACGGTTGCGGTTCGATACGGTATTCACGGAGACCAGCACGCGTTCCGGGTATCCGATATCCATCGAAATCCAGACATGGTCGATGCGGGAGGGATCCCGGTGCCGCTCGAGCTCGGCTGTGATCTGATCGCCAGCCGCCCGGACAAGCGGGGCATCCGGCAGCGGGCGGCGTGGGGATGATCGGACGGGAGGATTCAAGCGATCCCGCCTTGGCGGTCAGTTGAACGAAAACGGGCTGTAGAGCGACTCCTCGTAGGCGGAGTCATACCAATCGTCGATGATCGGCTCGTTGTAGGCGAACGGCTGCCGGTTTTGGTAGTTCGGCGTGTTGTAATACTGGTCGTTTTGCTCCTTGGCGAGGCGGGCCTTTTGCTTGGGGGCGTTGTTGCCGTAAAACCCCTGGGTTTCAGTAAGGTAGTTCAGGAGCTGCGGGGTTGCCCCCTCGGATTTCAGGCCCGCGAGCTGGGCGTAGGAAAAGTCGTAGACCTTCCGTGTGCTCGTGAGGTAGGCGACGATCGTCGATGCGGGCACGCCCTTGGAGACCAGGTTCTGGATGTCGGAATAAGCGAGCGGCTGCGCGTTTGTCATCTTGCTGCAGGTGGCGGCACTCACGCCCCGCGATGAGGCCGCGGAGGTGATGGCGGGATCGACCTGGGGACCTGACGAGCAGGCGCTCAGGCACAGGGAAACCAGAGCGAGGCCGAGCGAAAGAATGGTGGTTGGGCGCATGGTGGTGGTCGGTGGGATGGTTGGGTTGGAATTTTCCGGTGGGCGGATCCCTCTGGCGCTGAGCATTAGCCGGATGAGCCGGCCAATGCAAAAAGAAAAACCGCTCAGGGCAGCCACGCGGGATCGCGGGGAGGCGGCGGAGCAAAGGCGTCACACTCCGCCGGCGTGGCGACGCTTTGAATTTTCCCGTCCTTCCGGACCACAACGATGGGAATGGTCCCCGGAGCGCTCCGGAGAAATGCGGTCTGCCCTGGGTCGGAATCGCTCAGGTTCGAGACCAGCAAGCCGGTGAAACGCGCCGCGTCGGTTGGGGAGAGGTAGTTGTTCCTGACCAGGAGGGCGAGATAGCCGGCTGCGGAAGTGGCCCCCGCATCGAACGGCCAGGCGTGGTTCTTTTTGCCGTACTGAAATCCATCGAGAGCCATCTCCTGCGCGGCATGGTGGAGTGCAGCCAGGGGGGTGGCCGGCGTGGCAGAGGGAGTCGCTGCCGGCGGGGTTGGCGGCTGCTGGGCTGGTGGTTGAGCAGGCGCAGGTGGCGGGCGGCGATCGCAAGACGGAGTGATGAGAACCCCTGCGGTGAGGACTGCCGCGGTGGTGACCCGCATCCGAAGGGTGGCTGGGTTGCGATGCATCGGCCGGAGTATCGGCGCGAGCCGGAGGCTTCGCAATGCTGAACGAAGAATTCGCGTTTCGCATTTTTCCGGTTTCCGCATAGAGTCGGCGGATTCTCATGAGCATCGTTGCGTATCTCGGTCCCGAAGGAACGTTTTCCGACATCCTGGCACGTCAGCGCTTTGGCATCAAAGCGGGGCACGAGGCGTGTCCGACGATCGGTTCGATTTTTGAGAAAGTGCTGGCAGGCTCGGTGCCGGCGGGACTCGTGCCGGTGGAAAACTCGTCTGGCGGAGCGGTCTACGATTCTGTCGACCTTCTGATCCGGCATGCGGGTCGCATCTTTGTGCGGGAGGAACTGGCGCTCGACATCCGTATCGCATTGCTCGGACGGCCTGGCGAGAGGATCCGCACGGTCTACTCGCACTTCATCCAGATCAAGCACCACCAGGATTGGCTTCGCGAGAACCATCCGCAGGCACGTCTGGTTCCGGTGGAAAGCACGGCGGTCGCCGCTCGGCGCGCCGGCGAAACCCGGCACGCGGCCGCCCTCGCCTCGCCGGCGACCGCCGGGCTTTACGGACTGGATGTGCTGGAATTTCCCTCCGGCGGGCAGGAAGTGAATGTCACCAGTTTCTTCACGATCGGGCTCAAACCGTCGTCCGCAAAGTCGGTTTCACGGACGGCGCTGGTGGCGACGCTGCGCAACGAGTGCGGAAGCCTGCACCGGTTTTTGGGGCCGTTCGCGCGGGAGCGCGTGAGCCTGACGAGGATTGTTTCACGTCCGGTTCCGGGGCAGCCGCAGACATACGTTTTCTATGTCGAGATTGAGGGCGGTCCAAGCGATGCGCGCGTCGCGCAGGCCCTTGAGCGAGCCGGTCGGATTGCCCGTTCGCTGGTGAGCCTGGGGTCGTTTCCGGTCGGAAAGCGGTTCCGATCTTGAACGGCCTGCGTTCCCGCGGTTGACTGGCATCAGGGAGATCAAGCATGGTGAACGGTGCGGATTCCCGCAATCATTCACCCAATGGCTTTCACAAAATATCCCGATGCCCTGAGCTCCCCCGAGAAAAACTCGGTGGTCCGGGAGGAGCACATCGAATCCGGATTCATCGGGAAGCTTCAAGGGCTGAAATATGAATGCCGCCCGGACATCACCGACCGCGCGTCGCTGGAGCAGAACTTCCGCGAGAAGTTCGAGGCCTTGAATCGCTGCAAGCTCACCGATGCCGAGTTCGCCCGCCTGCTCGACGAAATCATCACGCCGGACGTCTTCACCGCCGCGAAGACCCTGCGCAGCATCAACAGCTTCACCCGCGACGACGGGACGCCGCTGAACTACTCCCTCGTCAACCTCAAGGACTGGTGCAAGAACACCTTCGAGGTCGTCAATCAACTCCGCATCAACACCGACTACAGCCACCACCGCTACGATGTGCTCCTGCTCATCAATGGCGTGCCCTGCGTGCAGATCGAGCTGAAGACCCTCGGCGTGAATCCCCGCCGGGCCATGGAGCAGATTGTCGAGTACAAGAACGACCCCGGCAACGGCTACACCCGCACGCTGCTCTGCTTCCTCCAGCTCTTCATCGTCAGCAATCGCGACCGCACCTACTACTTCGCGAACAACAACGCCCGCCACTTCGCCTTCAATGCCGACGAACGCTTCCTGCCGGTCTATGAGTTTGCCGACGAGGACAACCGGAAGATCACCCACCTCGACGACTTCGCCGACCGCTTCCTGAAAAAGTGCGACCTCGGCCGCACCATCAGCCGCTACATGGTCCTGCTCGCCGGTGAGCAGAAGCTCATGATCATGCGGCCTTACCAGGTCTATGCGGTGCAGCACATGGTGAAGTGCATCGACGACGACAACGGCAACGGCTTCGTTTGGCACACCACCGGCAGCGGCAAGACGCTCACCTCCTTCAAGGCCTCCACGCTGCTCAAGGAAAACGACTCCATCCACAAGTGCGTCTTCGTCGTGGACCGCAAGGACCTCGACCGCCAGACGCGGGAGGAGTTCAACAAGTTCCAGGAAGGCTGCGTCGAGGAAAACACCAACACCGCCGCCCTCGTGCGTCGCCTGCTGTCCGAGGACTACGCGGACAAGGTGATCGTCACCACCATCCAGAAGCTCGGCCTCGCGCTGGACGAGACCAGCAAACGCAACAAGCAGCGGAAGAAGAACGACCAGGCCACCTACAAGGAGATGCTGGCCCCGCTCAGTGACAAACGCATCGTCTTCATCTTCGACGAGTGCCACCGCTCGCAGTTCGGGGAGAATCACAAAGCGATTAAAGAGTTCTTTCCCAAGGCCCAGCTCTTCGGCTTCACCGGCACGCCCATCTTTGACGCGAACGCCTCTCTCCAGAAAATCGAGGACACCACCGCCTCCAT